>Ga0114129_10004640_pt1 | contig 19389 bp, 19 predicted proteins | sample RhiMetdeltSRZDD1_FD_80071 | JGI IMG/M metagenome (GOLD analysis project Ga0114129, IMG submission 80071) | Populus rhizosphere microbial communities from Tennessee, USA - Rhizosphere MetaG P. deltoides SRZDD1 (version 2) (version 2) | ecosystem: Host-associated > Plants > Roots > Rhizosphere >...
CCCTTGTCTCCCTGGGCACCCGTGGGGCCGACGTCGCCCTGCGCGCCGGTCGCACCGGTGTCGCCCTTGTTGCCCTGCGCACCAGTGGCTCCGGTGTCGCCCTTGTCGCCCCGCGCGCCCGTCGGGCCGATGTCGCCCTGCGCGCCGGTCGCACCGGTGTCGCCCTGCGGACCCTGGGGGCCGGTCGGGCCCTGCGGGCCGGCGGGGCCGGTCGCGCCGGTCTCTCCCTGGGCGCCGGTCGCGCCCGTGTTGCCCTTGTCGCCTTGTGCGCCCGTTGCACCTGTGTTGCCCTTGGCGCCCTGCGCACCCGTTACGCCAGTGGCTCCCTGGGGACCCTGGGGACCGGTGGGGCCCTGTGGGCCGGCGGGGCCGGTGGCGCCGGTCGCTCCCGTGTTACCGGTGGCACCCGTGGCGCCGGTCAGACCCTGCGGGCCTTGAGCGCCTGTCGCGCCTTTCGCTCCGGTCGGTCCCATCGGGCCGGGCGGTCCCTGGGCTCCGGTCGCGCCGGTGGCGCCGGTGGCGCCCTTGACGCCCTGTGCACCGGTCGCACCAGTCGCGCCTTTCGGGCCCGCGGGTCCGGTTGGGCCCTGAGGACCTGTGGGTCCGGTCGGGCCGACGGAACAATTCGACTTACAGGCGGCGACCGCCGAGTCGAGCCCCATCAGACCGCTGAGCAGCGAGATGCTCGCGATCAATGCGACCGCGATCGACCTCCATCCCCTGCGCCATCCCTGCGAATCCACAAGCAATCCTTTGCCAAGTACGCGACCGTCCTAGTCGCGCTGGTGCCCAGGCTAACAGGAGGTTGCAAGCTATGCAACCAAGGGATTCTGGATCCAGGGTTGAGACAACCGTCCTTCCGCCCCGGCGCATCGACCGCCGGGCGCTTGTCCACGGCGGGGAGCAGCCGCGCCGAAAAGAAGCGCCCGGCCTATGCTTGGCCGGGCGCTTCGAGAGGCGTTACAGCAGGGGTTCTTGACGCCCCTTGTCCCTCCGGGAGAACGGAGAGGAACCGAAATCTAACGTAACCGACCGGCGAGTCAAGTGCGGATTTGCTCTGAATGCCACTTTGCGGTCGGTTTCTGACAGAAGTGGGTCAAATACCTCGTATGAGGCCACCGTCGACGACGACGTTCACACCGGAGACGTAGGACGCCCGCTCCGAGCACAGGAACGTCACGACGTCGGCGAATTCCTCCGGCCGGCCGAGGCGCCCGACAGGTACGTCCGGCTGGGGCTCGTCGGCGATTTCCTCGAGGGGCCTGCCCATCATGCCGGCAATCCGGTCGGTCGCGATCCGGCCGGGGGCGACGCTGTTTACGAGGATGCCCTGCGGACCTAGATCCCGCGAGAGGGTCTTGAACGCACCCACCGCGCCCAGCCGGTGGCTGTTGGAGAGGATCAGGCCCGGGATCGGTTCCCGCGTCGCGATCGAGGTGACGTTCACGATCCGTCCCCACCCCGCTTCGCGCATGCCGGGCACAACCGCCTCGATCAGGGCCATCGGTGCCAGCACCAGGCTGCGGTGGGCAGCCTCCCATTCGTCCCGGCTGAACCCGAGCGAGTCGCCGGCGGGCGGCCCCCCGGTGTTGGTCACCAGGATCTCGATCGGGCCCAGAGCGGCCCTCACCTTCGATACCAGCTCGGGGAGACGCTCGACATCTTCGGTGTCCGCGGCGAAGCCCTTCACGCGCTCGCCTGCGGCCGCCTCGATCGAGGAAGCAGCCTCCTCGGTGCGCTCCCGCGAGCGGCTCGCGATCGCGACGCGCGCACCCTCGCGCGCAAGCGATTCGGCGATCGCGCGACCGAGTCCCTTGCTGGCACCCATCACGAGCGCGACGCGACCGTCGATGCCGAGGTTCACCGGCGCAACCCTATCGGGACCGGACTGAGCTGCACGGCGACTACAATGGCTGCTCTCGGGGGCGTAGCTCAGATTGGTTAGAGCGCCGGCCTGTCACGCCGGAGGCCGCGGGTTCAAGTCCCGTCGCTCCCGCTCCATGGCGTTGGCCACCGAGCATTGCGAGGCCTGCGAGAAAGGGACGCCGCCGCTCAGCGAGGCGGAGGCGGCGCGCCTCGCATCGGAGGTCCCCGACTGGCAGCGTGAGGGTAATCAGACGCTGCGCCGGACCTTCGAGTTCGCGAACTTCAGGGACGCGTTCGGCTTCGTCGCGCGGGCAGCGCTCGTGGCGGAGGCCGAGTCCCACCACCCGGACATCGAGCTCGGTTGGGGCCGTGCCGCGTTCGAGCTCACCACCCACGCCGCCTCGGGCCTGACCCGGAACGACTTCGTGATGGCGGCGAAGCTGGACGAGCTCGCTCGGGGCTAGCTCTTGTGAGCCTCGAGGCGGAGATGCTGCGCTTCATCAAAGCGGGCCTCGACCATCACAACGCGACCTGCCCGATGCCCGCGCGCGCGATCCTCCTGAACAGCGGTAACTTCGAGCTGTTCGGTTGGGACGAGTTGTTCGGCCTCCCGGTCGAGCCCCGGGACGAGATCCCGCCCAAGCGCTTTCGAATCGACTGTCCGGGCTCGGCCTGGGGCATCGAGGACGAGATCGAGGATGCCATCGGCGAGCCGCTCCCCATGCGCACCGCGCCCGAGGCGCCCGCCCTCGAATAGCGTCAAATGTCGGCCGGTAGCCGGCCCTCGCGCCGCAGCTTGTCGAGATGCGCCTCCAGGGTGAGCGCGGCCGCTGGTCGCAGAGCCGGTGGCACGTCGTCCCAGACTTCGTCGAGCAGCGTCTCACGTTCGTGCACCCCCCGCTCGAGGGCCGTCACGAGGCGCCGCTCACGGTCGAGGCGATGCTCGATGTACTCGTCGAGCTTTGCGCGCGGCTCCCAGATGACCGGGCCGTGACCAGGGCAAATTGCCTGCAAATCGAGCGCCCGCAACCGCTCGAGCGATTGGAGGTAGCGGACCAGCGATCCGCCCCCGGGCGGAATGAAGACGCTCCCCTCTCCCAGCACTGTGTCGCCGCAGAAGACGACGTCGCCCGCGAGGTACGACACGTGGTCGGCGGAGTGCCCGGGCGTCTCCAACACCTCGAACGGGCCGATTCGCTCGCCGTCGTGCAGCTCGCGCTCCAGCTTCAGCCCCTCCACGACCGGCTCGGAGAACCCCTCGGGGTCGGGCGCTGCCGCACCGGCGAAGACCGGCACGCCGTAGCGCTCAGCGATCGCGGGGGCGGCCTCCGCATGATCGAGGTGGCGGTGTGTCAGCACCACACCTGCCAGGCCGGCGCGCTGGCGGATCGCGAACTCGAGTCGCTCGAAGTGGCCGTCGTCGGCCGGTCCGGGATCGACGAGCCAGGCCGGTGCTCCGATCAGCCAGGCGTTCGAACCGGAGAGGGTCAGGGGCCCGGGGTTCAGCGCACGCACGAGTGTCACCCCCTCCGGGGCCCATCCGCCCTTGATCCTCTGCTCGGGGAGCTGCGGCGACACGCGGCGCATTATCGGGGGCACAGCTCGCGCATTCATATAGTCAGGGTCGTGACCGAGCAACGACGTAAGCCGACCGCGGGGCGCGCGGACCGGGTGCTGCCCGGTGTCTGGCGCATTCGCCTGCCCCTCCCTTGGCCGGGTGTGCCGCATGTGAACGCGTGGGCGATCGAGTCCGAGGGCGACAGAAAGATCACGCTGGTCGACACCGGCATCAACGCGGAAGGGGCCTTCGGAGAGCTCGAGCGGACGTTGCACCTGGCCGGCCACGACGTCCAGGACGTGGAACTGCTCGTCTGCACGCATGCCCATAGCGACCACTACGGACTCGCCGCGCCGATCGTCGAAGCGGCGGGGTGCGAGCTCTGGATGCATCCGAACCACGCCCACATGACACGCGCCGCCAGCGATCCCGAACGCGCGCTCGAGCGCCGCATCGAGGTGGCGGCGCAGAGCGGCGTGCCACTCGAGCCGCTGCGCCGCTGGGCCGAGGAGCGGCGAGACCAGACTCCCGGCATCGCGGCCGTGGTCGAGCCGTCCCGTGAGCTCGTCGCCGGCGTCGCCGTCGAGACGGGCGTGGGCCCCTGGACGGTTTACGAGACGCCCGGTCACGCCCCCTCGCATGTGTCGCTATTCCAGCCGGACCGCCGGCTTCTGATCAGCGGCGACCACGTGCTTGGGCGCGTTTCCCTCTATTTCGACTACGGCTGGACGCCGGATCCGGTGGCCGAATTCCTGACCGGGCTCGACACCGTGGAGCGTCTCGGGGCGCGGCTTTGCCTGCCCGGCCATGGACGGCCCTTCACCGACGTCCGAGCTCACATCGAAGCCAACCGGCGCGAGGTCTCAGACCGCATCGAGGGCACGCTCGCGGCCCTTGGAGACGGCGAGGCAACCGCGTTCGATCTGGTGCCGCGCGTCTTCGGCGAAGGCGTCGATCGCATGATGATGAGCTGGGCGCTCACGATCATGCTGTGCTTCCTGACGCACCTCGAGCGGCTCGGGAGCGTCGAGCGCGTTACGCAGAGTGACGGCCGGCCGGAGCTGTGGCGGCAGCGCGCGCAAGCGGTTGCCACGCTTTGAGCGCCGACAGGATCGCGCGCGTGGCCGGTGACTTGTTCAGGGTGTAGAAGTGGATCCCGGGCGCGCCGCGGGCCAGCAGGTCTGCGCACTGCAGCGTGGCGTAGGCAACGCCCAGGCCGGCGACTGCTTCATCGCCCTCCGCGTTGCGGGCCTCGAGCTGCTCGTAGAGAGCGGGCGGGATCGTGGCTCCGCACAGCGTCGTGAACCGCTTGATCTGATCAAAGTTCGTGATCGGCATGATCCCGGCGATGATCGGCACGCCGATCCCGTACTGGCGCGCGCTCTCCACGAACTTGAAGTAGTCCTCGTTGTCGAAGAACAGCTGTGTGATCAGGAAGGTCGCGCCCGCGTCGACCTTCCGCTTCAGGAAGCGCAGGTCGTGGTCGAGGTCGGGCGCCTCAGGATGGACCTCGGGGAAGCAGGTCGCGCCGATTGAGAAGTCGTATGACGAGCGGATCAGCTCGATCAGCTCGACCGACGAGTGGAGCCCCTCCGGATGCGGCTTCCAGTCGACCTCACCGCGCGGCGGGTCGCCGCGGAGGGCCAGCAGGTTGTCGATTCCGGCCTCGGTGATCTCGTCGAGGATCTCCCGCAGGCGGCCGACGGGCTCTCCCACGCAGGACAGATGCGCCATCGCCTCTAGCCCGAGGTCCTCCTTCACCCACTTGGTGACCTCCACCGTGCGCTCGCGTGTGGAGCCGGCCGCCCCGTAGGTGACGGAGACGTAGTCGGGCGCGTCCTTGCGCAGCTCGGCCAGGGCCGCTTCGAGGTTGTGCTGCCCCTCGTCGGTCTTCGGCGGGAAGAACTCGAAGGAGAACACAGGCCGCGTGGTCTCGAGGATCCGGTCGATTCGCATTCGGAGAATGGTAAACGCGACAAAAAACGGGGCCGGCTCCTGCCGGCCCCGCGATTGCGTCCGTGCCGCTTCTCGAAGAGGCGATGCTGCCTTTCGAGAAGTTCCTCGTCGTCGGTATCCGTACCTACGAGGACGGAAATCCCTTTCCCTGGCAATCGATTTCGTCAGCTCCCCGGGCGCGGCTGAAACCGGCGCGAGAATTTGGACGAACGTCCAAGCGGCGGAAGCAACTCCGCTTGCAGATCAGTCGAGGTCGAAGTCCTTTGGAGGCTTCTGCTCGAACCACAGCCGGTCGTGCTCCGGCGTCTCCTCGAGGAACTCCGGCGTCTCGCGGAGCACGTCCTCGGTGGGCTCTGGCTCCTCTTCCCACTCGTCGAGCGGGTCCTCGTGCGGCTCCTCGGCCTCAGCCTCCGGCTCGGCGGCCGGCGGCGCGTAAGAGCCGTTCGGCTCGAGCGCATCCCTGGGCAGGACCTCGTCCGGCTCGAACAGGTCCTCCTCCGATCCCTGCGGCTCCCACGGGTCTCGCTCGAGGTCGGCGGAGCCTGGCTCTTCCGCAGGCGCGGTCCGCTGCACCTGGAACTCGGGCTCCTCCTCGGCCGGCAGCGACTCTGCGCGGGGCAGCGGCGCGCCGGCCCCAAAGGCCTCCGTCTCCTTTTGCTGGAGCTCCTCTTCTGAGGCGCCCAGGCGGCGCTTCAGCTCGAGGTGCTCGCGGATCGCGTCGTCGAGCGTTCCCATGACCCCGGTAGCGTTGCAAATGCGGCCGTTCTGTGCCAGCGCCGTGCAAGGCCCGGCCTTTACGCGTGCCTATACTTGGCCGTCCCGGGGCTATAGCTCAGTTTGGGAGAGCGCCTGGATCGCACCCAGGAGGTCGCCGGTTCGAGCCCGGCTAGCTCCATGAACGTCTTTGGCCGCTTGGCGCTCAAGTCGCGCCTGCGATCGTCCGATTCTGGGGTCATGTCCAATGACTTCGTAATGCCTCCCGCGGGCGCACGCCGCCTGGTCACCCGCAGCGACTTCGACGGGCTCGTCTGCGCCGCCCTGTTGAAGGAGCTCGGGGTGCTAGAGGACATCCTGTTCGTCCACCCCAAGGACGTCCAGGACGGCAAGGTCGCGTTCACGCGCAACGACATCACGACGAACCTGCCGTACAGCCCCGAGGTCGCACTGTCCTTCGACCACCACAGCTCGGAGGACGTCCGCGTCACCGAGGACGCCGACAACCGCGTCGCGATTTCCAGCGCGGACTCGGCCGCGCGCGTGGTCTACGAGTACTTCGGCGGAGCCGAGCGCTTCCCCCGTGTGAGCGCGGAGATCATGGAGGCCGTCGACAAGGCCGACGCCGCCAAGTTCAACGAGAGCGAGATCCTGGATCCCCACGGCTGGATCCTGCTCAGCTTCCTGATGGACCCCCGCACCGGGCTGGGCCGCTTCCGGGAGTTCCGCATCTCCAACTACGACCTGATGATGCAGCTGATCGACCTCTGCCTCGAGCGCAGCGTCGAAGAGATCCTCGAGCATCCGGATGTCGCCGAGCGCGTCGCTCTCTACCGGGAGCACACCGAGGCGGCCAGGGAACAGATCCTTCGCTGCTCCACGGTGCACGGACGCGTGGTGGTGCTGGACCTCCGCGACCAGGAGGTCATCCACCCGACGAATCGCTTCATGGTCTACGCGCTCCACCCCCAGTGCACCGTCTCCGTGCACGTGATCTGGGGCCTCCGCGAGCAGAACACCGTGTTCGCGGTAGGCCGCTCGATCATCGACCGCTCGTCGACATTCGACATCGGCCGGCTGATGCTCGCTTATGGCGGCGGCGGCCACGACTCGGCCGGGACCTGCCAGATCGACAACGATCGCGCCGAGACGGTGCTCGCCGAGATCGTCGACACGATCGAAGCCGGCGAGCGCCACCCGGCTGCCGCCTGACCGGCTAGCCATCGGCCGCCGCCGGTGACATCTGCGCGAGGCTAGCGGGAGTGCCCGCGCCGGACGAACCTGCCGGCCACCACGGCCCCAACCAGCGCCACCAGAACCGCGGTGAGCACGATTCCCATGTCCGCCACGACATCACCGACCGCCGGTCCGATGACGTATGCCCCAAGTCCCACCACGAGCGCCCAGACCAGGGCCGAGATCGCGTTCGCCAGCAGGTATTGCGGCCAGCGCATGCGCGCGATGCCAGCCACCCAGGAGGGGGTCAGGAACACGGCGATCACGCCGAAGCGCTCGTAGAACCGCTCCCCTGCCGAGATAGCCCGGCCCCTGTAGCCTAAGAGCGGTCCCGGCGCCGACGCCAGCGCCCGGCCCCCTGCGAGGCCGAGCAGCCATCCGGCAATCCCGCCGGCGGTCGCGCCTGCCCACGCAGCAGCCAACGCGGTGCCGATGTCGAGCTTGTGCGCGGCCGCAACGAGCCCGGCCGCGATCAGCGTCGCCTCGCCGGGGCCGGGCACCCCTGCCCAGCTCAACGCCGCGGCCACAGCGATGCCCAGATACTCGACGGAGTGCGCGGCGAAATGGTGATGATGCGCTGCCGCGGCCATCCGAGCAACCACCGTAGCCTTTGGACTCGTCCTGCCCGTCGGTTGGCCTGCTCGGCACGGGACGTTCAGGCGCGGTTCAGGTTCAAGCGACACCGTTGTGCCTGTGAAGGAATTGCGTCTGAGGCCGAGCTCGTCGCGCTGCGGCTTTGCGCTGGCAGCAACCGCCGTGCTCGTCGGAGGTGGGTGCGGCGAGACGCATTCCCGATTACGAGCGTCCGTCGCTGCTGCGAGCCCGGCCCATCGTCGGAATGACACGCGGGCTCTTGTGCTCGGCCGCTCGGTCGACGGCCGGGCAATTCGCGGATGGCGCATCGGTCTGCGGAGCGGACGCCCGGTACTCGTAGTCGGCTGCTTGCACGGCAACGAGCGCGCCGGCGAGGCGATCACGCGTCGCCTTCGGAGGGTCAGGCCACCAGCCGGCACTTCGCTCCTGCTGGTCGATTCGTTCAACCCCGATGGTTGCGCCGCCGGAACCCGCCAGAACGCACACGGCGTGGACCTCAACCGCAACTCGCCATGGCGATGGCGGCGGTTGGACCGCTCGGGAGGGACGTACTACTCCGGCCCTCGCCCGCTCTCGGAGCCGGAGTCGCGGGTGATCCTGCGCGTCGTGAGGCGATTTCGGCCGACGGTCAGCATCTGGTATCACCAGCATGCCCGGCTCGTCGACGCGTCGGGCGGCGACCCGCGGATCGAGAGGGCCTACGCGCGCATGGTCGGCCTGCCGGTTCGAAACTTCGGACGGTTTCCCGGAAGCATCACCGGGTGGCAGAACTCGGCCTATTCGAGAGACACCGCCTTCGTGGTGGAGCTGCCCGGCGGCAGATTGCCGAGCCGTTCGCTGGACCGCCATGTCGCAGCTGTGCTCAGGCTGGCCAAGATCCGGCCCGGCTAGGCCTCAGCTCAGCCAGGTGCCCGCGATCCGGTAGCTCCGCGATCGTCCGAGCACGGCATTGCCGGCCTGCAGCCCCGAGATCGTGGCCGCCTCGATGCAGCCCGCGTTGAGGCCGTGGTCGGTCCAGTCGCCGGCCAGGAAGAGGTTGTCGTATCCGCTCTCGTCGGCGCGAAGCCGATAGGCATCGGTTCCCGGCGCGCACTGCACGTAGCGGTCGGACGGGTCGATGTTGGCCAGGCAGAGCTGGGTGTCGATCGCGCTGCGACCTGCGTGCCCGTCGCGTCCGCAGAGCAGATCCCAGCGGAACGATCCGTTCGCGGAAGTCCCCGGCAGCAGATGGGCAACTCTCCGCTCGAGGAGCTCGACCGCATTGGCACGCACTTCGGCCCTGTGCTCGGCGACGTAGTCGTGCGCGGGGCCGCCGGGCGGCCACCGCGCCTCCAGCGCGCCGCAGAAGTACGCGATCGATCCGGGCCGGTCCCCGACCGGCCAGTCCTCCGCCTCGATCAACTGGGGCATGGAAGCCCACGTGTGGAAAGGTTGCTCGTAGGCGCTCACCGTCGTGCCCGGATCGCGCCAGCCTAGCGTCGGCTCGTCCTCTCGCAGCCAGACCTGCACCGCCTGCGTCGCGGTGGTCGTGACGTGCTCGACCATCGCGCGCCACTCGCGCCGATCGGCGATCAGCTCGCGGCAGACGATCGGTGCCATGCCGATCGAGATCGCGAACACGGCGACGTCGAAGTCCTCGCCGTGGCGAAGCACCCGCGTCTCGGCGTCGGGCCAATCGCAGAAGTAAGACTCGAGCGGTTGATCTTCGATGTCGCTGCTCGCGTCGAGTTGATCGACAAGCGGCCTCGATGGGAAGCTGGGAAGGCCGCCAACGCGCACCAGAGGCTCGTAGCTTTCGAGCCCCGGCGCCAGACGAGCCTGACGGCCCACGGTCACCGCCTCGATCCGGGCTCGATCGCCCGAGAGGTGAAGCTCGTCGACTCGGTGGAAGAACTCGAACCTCACGCCACGACGGCGCAGCGCCTGATAGAGCGGCGCGAACACGACGTCGCCCATGCCGGCCGCCATTTTCCAGAAGATCGCGCCGCGGTATTCGAAGAACATCTTCGTCGTGAGGAACACCGCCACGCCCGCGCTCACACCGCGGCGCGCGCGCGCGGCGCCGCCCTCCGCGAACACGAGGTCGTAGAGGCCCCGGATGAAGGCGAACTCGGCCACCTCGGCCGGCGCGCCGTGGCGCATGATCCAGTCGAGGAAGTCCTCGTCGTTGAGGGCGCGAAAGCCGCGCCGGTCGGTGACGATGCCGTCGGCCAGCATTCCGCGCACCACGGCGGTCATCACCGCGACGAGATGCCAGGTCCGCCGCAGGTCGGGATCCTCCTCGACCATGCTCAGCAGCGCCTCGTTGGTCGTGGCGATCGCCCGGTCGAGCGCCTCCACCGAGGAAGCGATGGTGGAGCGGTCGAGTATCCCCCGCATCTGCGCGGTTGCCTCGAGGATGGCGGCCAGCACGCTCGCGCGGAACCCGGTGACGAGCGGATTCGGACCCGCCGGCACCTCGGGCGATCCGCTCAGCGTCACGCGGCCGGAGCCCAACCGGTCGTCGGGCAGCGAATCGAGGAAGTCCGTAATCAGCTGCAGGGCGCGGCGCAGGGTGTCGACGAGCGTCAGCTCCCGCCCGGCGCCATCCGGCTCGCCCGGCAGCAGGTCATTCGGGGTGAACTGCCCGAGCCAGTGATGCCACCCGTCACCGCGGCGATCCTCGAGCCCCACCGTCTGCGAAGGGATCATGGCGTCTCTCCACGTCTGGATCGGTGCCGCTGGATCGGTCCGCGGCCGGTCGAGCTCCGCGTAGCACTCGCGCAGCAGCCGGAAGGAGTTCTCGTAGTAGCCGAGCCAGAGGTGCAGGCCGTGCTCCTCGATCCTGCCATTCGGGCCCCTGCTGCTCGCGCCCTTGCCACCAAGCCGCCATCCGCGCTGGTACACAGTGATGGACTCGAGTTCGTCCCGCCAACCAGGCTCGCTGAGGCGCCACGCGGCGGCGGTGCCGGCCATGCCGGCGCCGAGGATCGCGACGCGTGGGCGCCCGCCGGTCAGCGCGGTGCCATCACGCGCGCCCGGGCCTCCTCGAGCTCCGTGGTCGTCGCGCTTTCGTCGAAGACGCTCATCGCCTGCTCGAGGAGGGGACGCGCCGTCTCGCCCAACAGGTCGTGGAGGTCGAGCGCGATTCGCAGTTCGAAAGGCCGGCCCGCCTGCGAGCCGGCGAGCTCCAACGCGGTGCGCAGTGCGGCGGCCTCGGACTCACGGTCGGGCGCGAGGTGGGCAAGGCCGCGGGAGGTCTCCGCGTCGTAGAACCGCATGCCGGTCTCGGCGGCCATGCGGAGAGACTCCTCGTACCGATCCTGGGCCGCGTTGGTGTCGCCGGCTGAGGCCCGTAGCGCGCCGATCGTCGTGAGGTAGAAGGGGAGAAAGATCCGTATCTCGAGCGCTTGCCAGAACTCGATGAAGGCATCGAGCGCGTCCGCGTGCTCGATCAGCGCGGCCGTGTCGGGAGTTTCCGACCGGAGCGCTTCGATCCCTTCTGCCACCGCAGCCTGCGTTGCCCCGATCAGCTGCCAGTTGTCGAACCCGTGCCGAGCGCTGGACGTCTGGAGGTCGTCGATCGCGGTGACAGCAAGATCGAGCCGGCCGGCTTCGATCCACATCCAGGAGGCGAGCCAATTCACATAGCTGGCGCTCCAGGCGCGCTGCGGGAAGTCCAGCGAGGCGGCGACAGCTCGTGCTCGGGCGATGCTTTCCTCAGCACCCGCTACATCGGCGGCCATGAAGCGCGCCAGCGCCAGATGCACGTGCATCGCGACGGAGGCGTCGTTGGGCACGAACCAGATGCTGGAGATGTCGCTTCCTCTGCCCATCCTGGCGAGGTCATCGGTGGCCGCGGCAAGCGTGCCGACCGCGCTGTCGAAGCGGCCGGCGAACCAGTCGAGCATGCCGAAGCCGGCCAGGTTCTGGGGCCAGAAGTAACCCCTGTCGCCGCGCTCCAGAGCAGCGCGTAGGGTCTCCGAGACTTCGCGGGTGCGAGCGAGCTCGGCGCGGGAGAGATGGTAGGACCACAGCGAGATGAGCGTGCTGAACATGTCGTCTCCCCGTGGGTTGGCTTCCGCCAGCTCGAGGCAGCGCTCGTAGTCGGCGGATGCGTCCGTGCTACCCGCCCCCTCGGCGGACATCGCAAGGAAGCCCCGACGAAGCCGCAACTGGATCTCGAGATGGTCACGAGCGGCCCCATCGGTGAGGGGCACGATGAGCTCGATCGCCCGAGAGAGGTGGGACCGCGCTTCCTCCAGCGCGCCTCGACGCCGGGCCGCCTCGGCCGTCTGCTGATACGCCTCAGCCGCCTCGAAATAGCGTTCCGCATGCTCGAAGTGCGACGCGAGAACGCGCCAGTCACCCGGCTCGTTGCGCGTGAGGAAATCGCAGAGCCGGCTGTGGACCTTGCGGCGCCAGGAGGGAGGCTGGAGCTCGTAGGCGACCTCGCGGAGCAGCTCGTGCCGGAACTGATACCTGGCCGAACGACCCTCGACCGGCGTCAGGACGCCTGCGTCGACGAGGTCGCTGAGCGTCGCATCGAGCTCGTTGAGCGAGATCGACATGGTTGCCGCGAGCACCGCGCGGTCGACCTCCTGGCCGGCGGCGGCTGCGGTGGCGGCGACCGGCAGCGCCGTCGGTGTCGCGTAGAGACGGGCCACGAGCGGTTCGTACAGGACCTCCGGTACGGAGCCTGGCACCGGAGCGGCGTCGCCGGCTCCCGGCGACTTGTCGGTCGGGGCCGCTCTTACCAGCTCCTCGACGAACAGCGGAATGCCGTCACTGCGGGTTGCGAGGGCGAGCCTGTCCTCCTCACTCACGTTCCCCACGAGCGCGTCGATCAGCGTCAAGCGACCGGCCAGCGTCAGCGGGCGCAGCTCGACCGTCTCCCACGGGCCGTCCTCGGCGTTTCGCGAGGTTCCCACCACGAGCACGGGCGCGGGTCCGTCATGCATCAGGTCCGCCACCAACTCGCGCGTCGCCCCGTCGAACCAGTGCAGGTTCTCGGCCACGATGATGCCGGGCTGCCCTCCGGTGCAGGCGACGACGTAGCCGCGGGCAGCCTCCGAGATCTTTTCTTCGAGTTTGCGGCCCTGAGCCGCGGCCGGGTCATAGCCGGCGCTCGGATCGACGCCCATGACCGGCGCCAGGAACGGCACCGAATCGGATGGTTCGAGGCCCAGGCTCGAAAGCTCGCGGACGAGGTGCTCGACGCGCGCGGCGGGCTCGGCGTCATAACTGATGGAGCAGCGCGCTTCGATCAGGCTGCGCACGGGATGGAACCCTGCATCCACGTGGAAGGGAGAGCCGTGCAGCTCCACGACGCAGGCGTTGCCCGCGCAAATCTCATCGGCGAACGCCGCCACCAGGCGAGACTTGCCGACGCCCGCGTCGCCGCGGATCAATACTCCGCACGAGCGATCGGTCGTACCCGCCTCGAAGGGCGCCCAGGCTCGACGGAGCCGCTCGAGCTCGTCCTCCCGCTCGACCAGCGGCGTCGACCACGACCGCTGGACCGGGACGTGACGCTCGCACACGACGCGGAACGGCTCGAGCGGCTCGGCCACGCCCTTGACGACTTGAGGCTCGCCGGCCTCGGTCTCGAAACGGTCACCGATCAGCCGCCGGACGTCGTCCGAGATGACGACCGTGCCGGGAGCGGCGATCGCGTGGAGACGCGAACCGACGTTGGCGGCGAGGCCGTAGATGTCGTCCTCGTCGAAGTCGACATAGACGGGGCCGTGGTGGACCGCGATGCGGACGTCCAGCGACTCGCCGGCGGCGGAGGCCGCGGGCGAGAGTTCGCGCACCGCCCGTACGAGCGCGAGGCCCGCGCGCACCGCCCGCTCGGCGTCGTTCTCGTGCGCCACCGGGAACCCGAAGATGGACAGGGTCCCGTCTCCCTTGAGCTGGACGATGTGACCCTCGAACCTGGATTCGATCACCTCCCGGCACGCCGTCCGGTAGCCCCTCATCAGCTCGCGGTACGCCTCGGGCTCCTGGCGGCCGGAGAGCTCGGTCGAACCGACGAGGTCGCTGAACATGATCGTCAGCCGGCGCAGCTCCCCCACACGCGCGCTGAGCTCGTCCCCGCCCCCCCTGACGTGCTCGGTCATGGAACCGTGACTAAGACTCTGACCTCGGCGTCGGCGCTGCCCGGCTTCGACGCCACGACCCACCCCAGGTAGCTACCGCCCGGGCGGCCGGTGGCGTCGGCACGGAGGCGGAACTGGGTTGCGCTGGCGGGGAGTTGGGTGGGGACGATCTCGATAACGCCTGTGGGCAGCTCGTCGCCGAAGGCTCCCGCCAGCGGGCCCTTCAGCTTGAGCGTCGCGCCCGGCATCGGACTGGAGAAGACGTCGGACGCGATGATCTCCGGCTCGAACTCCTGACCCGTGAGGACCGCGAGGGCATCAAGCGCCTCCCAGGCCGCCTCGGCCCAGCTTTCCGCGACAAGCGCCGCGGTCGCGGCGAAGTCCGCCGCCGCGCTGTTGGCGTCGTAGTTCCCGGCGTCGAGCCTGGAGGCGACACTCGAGGCCCGCGCGCTCCACTTCTGCACGAGCCAAGTCCCGAACTCGGTGCAATCCTCGATGACCTCGGTGATCGGAGTTCCGCGACTTTCCACGGTCACCTCGCCGACCGGTCGCGAGGCCGAGTGCGCGGTCCCATTCCGACACCCCGGAGGCTGCGATCCATGGCCGATGCGCCTTCGCGGACCATCCGGACCCACATCCTCGACATGTCCTGCACCAGTGCGTCGGCGTCGTAGGAGCCTTCGTCGACCTTGTCGTACGAGGCTCGCGCAGCCTCCACGTAGTCGTCGACGCAATCCGTGACCGCGGTCGCCATGCGATCTGAGATGTCCTTGATCAGCGAGCCGTAGTCGCGGTCTCGCACTCGTTGGCGTTGCGGTCGCCGTCCCGGGAATTCATCTCCCGCCGCGCAGCTGAGGAGGTCTTCGACGACGGACGCGTATCCCAGCATGCACATGATCATCGCCAGCGACTCCCCATGGACGGGACCGGCGAAGTCGACGCGCTTCGTCGTCGTGACGACGACTTTTCCAGACCCGATGTCACGTACCGCCAGCGAGCCTTCGTCGACGAGCACGTCCCGCTGCGGGCGCCCGTCGGCGAGCCGGTAGTCCGTCACCCAGAGCCCCGGCTCGTCCCGGAACTTGAAATCGAGATCGGCCTCGATCGTCCAGGTGCTCTCACGGTTGGGACAGTCGAGGCTCACGACCTCGTGATAGAGCTCCACGTCGTTCGGCTTGTGTTCGACGAACCGCATTTCGCACCAGAAGTCGCTGCACGCTTCCCATTTCTCGGGTCTGAGCAGCTCCTTGGCGTCATCGAAGGCAAGGTCGGCCTCGAACTCGGTCGTCAGCGTCGCGACAGGCTCGTCCCCGACCATCACCAGACGTCCCGAGCACGGGCGCGGCCCGACCATCTGCGGGTCGGCGACGAGCCCCGAGTCCAGCTTGGCCTGCCACTGGGCGTCCGGGTCACCTCGGGGGAGGTCGCGGAGGGCTCCGAGAAGCCCCCTGGTCTTGTCTTCGTCTTCCTCGGGAACTTCGAAGCGCAGCGCTCGCTTTGCCCGATCCGCCGTATAGGCCTTGCCGTCCGGGTCCCTGAGCTCCGGAAAGGCCTGGGCCGCGGCTGCCAGCGCATACAGTCGCCGCGCCCGCATCCGAGGTCGCTCCGGTTCCCCCTTGGCCTGACGTTCCACGAGGTCGTCGGCGAGCCCATCCAGCGCCTGATGGAGCAGCTCCAGCGGTTCATCGGGAGGTCTTTTGTATTCCGGCGCCCGCTTGGCGGTCAACTCTTCGAAGTCCCTGAACCACTGCACATCCGGATCTCGGTACACCGGGAGCAGCCGTGACACGGCGCCGCGGCGCTCGGGGTGGTCTTGCACCACCAGGTCGATCGCGCCGTAGATCCGCAGCAGGTGCTTCAGCTGAGCCATACTTACCCCCCGGTCAGGTATACCTACTCTAACGCTGGCGGGGAGACTAAGAAAAGGGTGGTGAGGGGTTGACGGGGGATTCGCGACCGGACCGCGCGCGCGGCCCGAGGCGCCCGCGCGCGCTGTTCGACCCGGTGGCGGGAATGCGCGCCGTCGCCGACATCCAGGCTGAGGGCCTGCGCGCCGCAACCGATCTGCTCGAGCGGATGCTGCGATCGGAGCCCGACGGACGCGGCTCGCGCGAGCGCCCGCCGCGCGGCAACTATGCGGCGCTGGTGGACGCTTGGGCCGACCTCCTCCAGCGGTTCGCGGCCGGGCTCGCTCAACCGCCCCAGCCGGGCGCCGTCACGGTCCCGGTCGACTCGGGCGGCGTGGGGCCGGCGGTGCGGCTGGCGCTGGGCGAGACGGAGGGCCGTGACGGCGCGGTCGCCGAAGTTTGGCTGCACAACGGAACGTTCTCCCCCGTCGGCCCGCTGGCATTGCGCTGCGATCAGCTGAGCGCCTCCGACGGGACGGTGCTCGACGGGGCCGATGTGCGTTTCGAGCCGCGCGCGGTTGAGGTGCTCCCGCCCCGGTCGAGCCGGGCCGTGGTCGTGTCGCTGGCCACCAACGGCTCGCTGCGCGCCGGCACCTACCGGGGCATGATCCAGGCGGACGGGGCGCCAAGGCTGTGGCTGCCGCTGGAGGTCGCGATCGCCCCGTGTTGAGCGCCGATGGCACTCATCTCGTGGAGGCGTATTCCGACGACGTGAGCCGCCTGGTGCGCCGCTCGATGCTCGATTCGATCCCGGACGGCGAGCCTCACCGCTGGCTCTACCGGGTCGCGCGGGCATACCCGAGCCGGCCGGGAAAGGCGCTCCGGCCCGCGCTGTGCGTGGCGACGTGCCGCGCCTTCGGTGGGAGCGACGGGGACATCGTGCCGGTGGCCGTGGCGATCGAGCTGTTGCACAACGCCTTCCTCGTCCACGACGACATCGTCGACGGCAGCGAGCGGCGCCGCGGCCGCCCGACTCTGACGGCCGAGTACGGGCTCGGGCTCGCGCTCAACGCCGGCGACGCGCTGGCGGTGCTCTCGAACCAGGTCCTCCGGCGGCATGCGGGGTGCCTGGACGAGGATCTCGCCGAGCGCCTCCTGTCCGAGTTCGACGCGATGGCGCTGCGCACGCTCGAGGGCCAGGCCACCGAGCTCGGGTGGCGCCGCGACCGTGTGGAGGAGCTGGCGCCAGAGGACTACCTCGACCTGATCATGCACAAGACGTGCTGGTACACGACCGTGCATCCCTTACGGGCCGGCGCGCTGATCGGCTCCGGGGGCGACGCCGATCTGCGGCCGATGGTGCGATTCGGCTTCTATCTGGGCGCCGCGTTCCAGATCCAGGACGATCTGCTGAACCTGCTCGGCACCGAGCAGGAGTACGGCAAGGAGATCGATGGGGATCTCTATGAGGGCAAACGGACGCTGCCCTTGATCCACCTGCTGCGAAACGCGCGCGGGCCGGATCGGCGGGCGCTCGACCTCTACCTTGGCCTCGAGCGCTCGGAGCGTACGCCCGCGATGGTGTCGCAGATCCGGGAGCTGCTGAACGCCTACGGGAGCATCACGTTCGCGGCCGCGTACGGCCGGGGCATCGCCGGCGCCGCTCTCGATGCCTTCGAGGCGGCGTTCGCCCCCGCTGTCGACGGCCCCGATCGGGACTTCGTGCGGGCGCTCATCCCATACATGCTCGATCGCCGCACCTGAACGCTACTGCGCTCCTAATCGCGCACCGGTTCGTGGATGAGGATCGCGACCCCGTCACCGACCGTCTTCGAGTCGGTCAGGCGCATCGGCTTCTTGTCGGTGGTCTCGCCGAACAGGCGCTTGCCGCTCCCGAGCGCGACCGGGAACACCATCAGCCGGAGCTCGTCGACGAGATCGTGCTCCAGCAGCGCCTGCACGAGTTGCGCGCTGCCGTGCACCACGATGTTGCCGTCGACCTCGCGCTTGAGGTTCGATACCCCCTGCACGAGATCGTCCGCGGCGATCACGGTCGAGTTGGTCCACTCCGGGTCCTTCAGCGTCGAGGAAACGACGTACTTCGGCATGTCGTTGAACTTGTCCGCGAACTCGCCGGTTCGCGTTGGCCAGGCCTCGGCGAAACCCTGGTAGGTCACTCGGCCCAGCAGCAGCGCCGCCGAGTCGAGCGTCTCGTCGAGTTTGAACTTGTCGCCCTCTTCCCCGCGGGAGAACTCGAAGCTCCACCCACCGTACTTGAAGTCCTCGGCCCCGCCGGGGTCTTCGATCACCCCATCCAGAGAGGTGAACTCGGTTACCACGATCCTGCCCATTGCCAGTCCCTCCTTAGGGGAGAACGGGTTCCTCAGCCGACCTTCAGGAGGTCGATGTCGAAGATCAGCGCCGCGTTGGGAGGGATCGCCGGCGGAGAACCGTCTGCTCCGTAAGCGAGCTCGGCGGGGATGATGAGCTTCCGCCGCCCCCCGACTCTCATGCCCGCGACGCCCTGGTCCCAGCCCGGTATCACCTGACCGGACCCCAGCGTGAACTGGAAAGGCCGGCCCGGGCCCTTGCCCTTCCACGATGCGTCGAACTGCCTGCCGGTCTTGAAGAGGATCCCTACGTACCGGACCGAGACCAGGTCCCCGGACGCGGCCTTCCTGCCTTTCCCCACGATCAGATCCTGCACCACCAGCCTCCCGGGTTGAGGTCCACGGCCCCGGGCCGGCGTGGGCTTCCGGCGGGGGTCCGCCTCGGCCGCGGAGGGCTTGACCCGGACCGCTTTCGGTGCCACGGTCTGCTGTGGCGGGGGCGTGGCCGGAGCGGTCGTCTCCGCCTGAGTGGTGCTCGTGGACTGCGTGGCGCTGCTCGACTTGCCGCCGCCGCACCCCGCCGCGGCGAACGCCGCGGCCGGCAGCGCGAGCACTATCAACAGGCGTATCCTCATCATTTTCACTGGCTGCGACGAGGGCACGGCCTATTGCAGCGCCTGACCTCGCGGATGGGTTCGAAGTAAAATCGCCCTCCGGCAGCGCTGAGCGACGCCGAGGGCTCGATTCAGATCCGACGAGTCGCCGGGGGTCTGCCACGGTACCCGAACGCGGTGCGCCGGGCGTCGCCACATCCGAGACTGGGTCAACAGATTGTCTAAGCCCCTCGAGCTGAAAACCGAGAATGATCACGGAGCACCGCGCCTGGTTGTCTCCGGCGAGCTCGACCTCTCGTCGGCCGAGGAGCTCGAGGCTCAGCTCAGGCAGCTCGAGTCCTCCGAGCCCGAGCTCTTGGTGCTCGATCTGAGAGAGCTCGAGTTCATGGATTCGACCGGCCTGCGCGTCGTGATCGCGGCCGATGCCCGCGCCCGGGACAGGGGCGCCCGGCTCGTCGTCGTGAGGGCGCGGGAGGAGGTCGACCGAGTCTTCCGGTTGACGCGCATGGACCAGCATCTGGAGCTGGTCGACGAGCCCCCGTCCGCCTGATTTGAGCACACGCCGCCGACGGTCGGGCGGGTAGATCTAGAGCA
>Ga0114129_10004641_pt1 | contig 19389 bp, 17 predicted proteins | sample RhiMetdeltSRZDD1_FD_80071 | JGI IMG/M metagenome (GOLD analysis project Ga0114129, IMG submission 80071) | Populus rhizosphere microbial communities from Tennessee, USA - Rhizosphere MetaG P. deltoides SRZDD1 (version 2) (version 2) | ecosystem: Host-associated > Plants > Roots > Rhizosphere >...
CAGTTCGCCAAACGCATCTTTGTGCGTGAAGTAATCGACCCCTCCGCTCATGATACCGAAGAATTCGTCAAACCCGCTTTGAATAGGCCCGAAGTTCGGTAGATAGACAAGGTGCCATTTGCCCACCAGCGCTGTAGCGTAGCCACTCTTTTTCAGCAGCGAAGCAACAGTGGGGTGATCGGGTGATAGTCCCGCAACGTTAATCCGGTTACCCAGGTTCTTTTTCCACGCAAGAGGCTCCTCGAGTCCAACGGGGATTCGCGCTGGATATCGTCCGGTGATGAATCCACATCGGGTGGGCGTGCAAACTGGCGATGCGGAATAGGCATTGACGAAACGCGTGCCTTGCTGGGCCAGCCGATCCAAATTCGGTGTGATGTAATCAGGGCGCCCGTAGCAACTCAGATCCCCATACCCAAGATCGTCAGCAAGAATGAAAAGCACATTCGGGCGGCGCGAGGCGGGAGGGACCAAGCTGGTTAAGGCTGTGCTGGCGACCGCACCGGCAACGAATTGACGCCGACCGATCGTTTCCGACTTGTTGAGTTTCACAACTTTCGCAGCACCAGCCACGCCGCCCAGATAGTTAACCCGGCAGAGAGAAGCGTGAGGATGATGTACAGAGGCTCCGTTGACACGTGCCGACCTTCCGCAACCATTCGCAAAATATGAGCAACTGTAATTGCTGCGAAAATGGTCCCTGAAGTAATGATGTAAGCTTTCATACCGCGTCTCCTGGGATGAAAAGATTCGCTGTTTAAGGTTTTCTTTTCTTCGCTGACTTTTGATTGGTCCTTTTAGCTGGTGAGACTGATTTTGTAATCGTGGCGCCTTGCGTAAGTTGCCTTTTGTCTTTCACTTTTGCAACGGAATTGGAGTATGCCTCTTTTACCATTTTCTTAATATACGCTTTCGGAAAAGTCTCTTTGCTTTTTACAAGGATGTAGCGGTACTGGTTACCTTCGCCTATTAACATTTTTTTAGGGTCGGAGATTTGCGATCCCCAGTAAAACCCGAAATGAACATTCTTGCTGGTTCGACCAACTGCAACGGAACAAAACGTGTGGCCGAGCCTATCAGTCGGTGACCATCCGAACGCGAGCGCATTGTAATTGTCGTAAATTAATTCATTTGCAGTCGGGTAGAGGTCCCAAACAAATTCTCTCAACCACAAGACACGGTCGCGAATGTCCTCGTCAAATGGTCTCAAAAACTTCAACAGATCCTTTGTATCGTGTTTGGCCATTTCAAAACTTTGGCAACCAGCGTCTCACGCCTTGGCAATATACATGATAGTGCTGGCCGAATGTTCGGTTCAGCGTCGGCTCTTCGTATAGCACCACGAAAAGGTGCGTGATAACACAGAATAAGGCGACGTAAATCAGAAGCGGAATGGATTTATAGAACAGTGCCGCGCCAAAAAGAGCGAGCGCTGCGCCAATGTACATCGGATTGCGGACGAACCGGTAAGGACCTCGGACGACAAGACGGCGTGGTGGATCGAATGGCGCCGGCGTGCCTTTGCCAATAAGGGCGAACGTGAATATGCACCAGAGAGCGATCGCCGCGCCGGCTATAGTTACCACAACTCCCAACACTTGAAGCATTCCCAGGTTGGGCATTCGGGTAATGCCAGACCACGCCAGCAACCGAGTCGGAAGGAACACAAGCAGTAAGCCGATGAAGAGTGTTGCGTAGGTGGCGGCGCGGACCAGTATCCACATCTCGGCCTCGGACAAATGACGAAGGATCTTATAGCTGATTACGCAGAGTCTTTTTTAAGCGCAACGAAGGTGCCGCGGTTGATTACTAAAAGACCAAGCGCTAGCTGCACTAGTAAGGCAACAATAACGAGCAGCACCAACATTAGTGCGAAAGATATTAAACCGGCCGTATACAACTGATAAAGAAAATAGCCAACCGCCATACCCAATCCCAGCGCGGCCAGCAGAATTATAATGGTAGTAGTGCTTCCGATACCTTTCACACGAACCTTAGCGTCACAATTTACACATGTGAGATGGAAAGGAGTTGGGCTAATTAGAACTTTGGCCAGTGTGACAGCGTGGGCACATTCAGGACATCGCGCCTTTGAGAAGCTCTGGATTTGACTGTGGTCTCTCAAACTCGTTTGCGCAAAAAGATTTTCGTGGATCGTTTCATCCTGCATCCACAGGTTACATTGAATTGAAACTAAAGGGCCTAAAAAGCAGAAGCCGGAAAATCGCCGTGCTCCTGTCGTCTGCCTTCTGCTTTTAATCTGATGTGTAATCTGTGGATAGCTTACACTGGTTTGCCGGAAACATGATTCGAGAAAAAGGCAATACGGTGGCCCGCTGGTTCGCGAATGAAGAAACGCTCGTGATCAGGGGGTACCTTGTCTATGGACGTCGGTGCGAGTCCAAGATCTTCAAAGTACTGGTGCATTGCTCGAAGATCCTCAACCATTAGATCAAACGTAGCATCGCCTGCAACAACCTCTGGCTTGGCTATTAGGACCAGATGCGTACCGCCGCGGAGCTCGAGAACAGCAAAGTCAGCCTTATTCACGATTGGACGCATCCCGATCTTTCGCATGAATTGTTCGGTCTCATTGAGCCTGTTTGTTTCGAGGACAACGTGACCTACCCATACCCCCGGACGTAGATCTTGTTTGCTCAAATTTGGACACTCCCTTGCTTAGGCCCCAGGTCTCTGCTGGCAGCGGGCCGGCTGCTAATTCTTATCGGCCGCTTTTGAAAACACGACCCTTTGAAAAAACTCGTCGCTTAGAAAACTCAAGTCCTCAGTCAAACCTCTATTGTTTGCGTAATTTGAAAACTCCATTTCACAGCCGAATCCTTAACCGTTGGATGTGGGCAAAGGTAACCTCTAACATTGAAATACTCGAATGTCGGAACAGCTCCCGCCTTAAGTTTGAATATCCCGCTGATAAACGCTTGCCGGATTGATTGAAGATTGACTTTGGGCCCACGCGACATTTACGCAGAACGCCGCAACCACGATGGATGGCATGGCAACTCGCAATGAACTGCGGACCAGCCGCAGCAAATGAAAAATGAAAAATGGAAAATGATCAATGGAAAAGGTTTGAACATAATCGAGGAACACGAGCCCTCGAATACTATCTATTTTTGCTCCGAACTCGACAGGTGTTTTGTGGTGCCTTCGGTGACGCTGAAGTCCGGAGAAATGAATTCTGCAGTATTCGGAGGGCGCAATGCGCGTGGGTCTGAAGAGGCATTAAGACTAGTTGTGTTCGCAGCACTCTCCGGTAAATGCTTCGTACTCTCTATCATTTTCTTGCTGACAACCATCCCATTTATCATCAGCGCGATACCAACAAAGAATGGGATCACGCCGACAATCCACAAGCGGCTAAGGATTTCGGCGGCGCCTGGGTCAACCTTCCCACTCAAGATGATCCCATGCATCAAAAAGTAAAGCAGAATTGCTAAACCAATACCTACACTACTGGCAATCACGCCTGCTTTAATTTCGATGTAACGCTTTACATCAGGCGTCATTCCCTGTAGGCGTTCAATGGCTGCCTTCCGTCGCATCGCTTCTTCGCCGGAAAGAAACATGTCTGCAACCCAGGTTTTGTCCCAACCAAACTTTTCACCTGCGTCCCGGCTGGCCACGACCTGACGTACTGCAAACAAGTTTGCGCCGCAGACCTTGCAGAACTTCAATTCCTCGCTTTGAGTCGAGCCACATTGTGGACAAAACATCAGACTACTCCAAACTTACTTTGCAAAGGATACGACGATTGTACCCCTATTGTTCTGATTCTGAGGAACGTTGGTCGGTATAAAAGGGAAATTGGGAAAGTGGGTAAAAGGGAAGAGGAGAATGGGAGAATGAGAGTGCCCGCGAAACGAAGGACCATTGCTGTTCACCCCCTTCGCCTTTTGTCCCTTTTCCCCGCGTTCAAAACTACTCATAGCTCAGCGCTTCAACCGCGTCCTGTCGCGCAGCGCGCAACGCTGGGTAAAGAGCTCCAATGGTGCCGCCAACGATCCCGACGAGCAGGGCGACGCCGATCCAGCGTGGCTCGATCTCAATCGTTAGAGTTGTAACACGCATAACTGCAAATCGGGCCGCCAGGGTAAGGATCACCCCGGCCAATACGCCTAACAAGCTGACGATGATCGCTTCCTGCTCTATCACCCACGCGATCGAAGACTTAGACATTCCCATCGCCTTTAGGATCCCAATCTGTCGCGTGCGCTCGGTTACTGTCGTGTACATTGCCAATAAAATCACCAGCATACTGATTGCTGCTGCTACTCCCACGACGACTTTCATAAAAATGTCCAGAGCAGGCACGCTGGAAATATAGAGTTCAGGCAGATCACGTGTGAAGATGATCTGCTGGTCCGAAAACTGTTTTTCGATACGCGCAGCCACTTCCTCCTGTTTTTCAGGATCGACGCAAGCGACCAGGATTGCTGAAGCCCGGCCGTCAGCTCCTTCTTGCTCCTGCATCGTTGAAAGTGGAATCTTGATGCGCCCGCCGCCCGGTGGTTCATAGACGCCGACAATCTTGAACGGCCGCTCGAACATTAGCACTGTGGATCCAACTACAGCTTGCCGCTGTTGTTGCCAAATCGGATCCACGATTGCCTCATCCCCGCTGATTAGCGGACGGCCCTCGCGCATTTTGATGCCGGTGAGCGCGGAGTATTCACTGAAGATGATTCCATCAATTAACCTTGAGCCAAATCCGGCATCACTTCGGTCGACTGCCTGGCCCAACGGCGTCGCTGCGCGTATTCCTTCTATCCGCGCAATTTCGGATGCCCTTGAAACCGGTAACACGAACGGCGAAGAACCTCCCAGGCCAATCGATCCTGATGCGCGAATCATGATTTCCGCACCAATGTTGGATTCACGCTTGCCACGTTCATGTAATAGCCCGTGTGCAAGTCCGACAGTAAATATGATCAGGAGTACTCCTACAGCAGTGCCGAAAATGCTGACTGCTGTCCGGGCCGGCCGGTGAGCGATGTTTGAAAAAACGAGACTGTCCATAAGTCTTTGTAAGCGAGGACTGCGGTCCAATAAACGTTGCCATGCATTGGGCAGCGTTCGCCACGTCAAAATCACCAGACCAATCGAGGTCCAGAACACGATAGCAGCTTTGCGAACGAGCGCCAGTGTTACGCCCGTTGCTGCTGCAAAACCCAGGGTTTGCAATACGACTTCGGTACCGCCCTCATAAACGCCGATGGTGCCGGGTACAAAAGCAAAAAGAAAATTAATTACCTTCGTCAGCGACTCGATGATGTATGCCTGAGCCACGGCAGGGTGAAAACCAAGTAGTCGTAACGTCACATAGACTTCAACGACGCTTGTCGCGTGCGCTGCCAGATTGCACGCGATCATTCCAAAAAATGGCCCCGGGTGGTGTTTGTAAAAGTCGTAGACTTTTGATTCCAGGTGATAAACATGATGTCGTTTTTTGAGAATGACTTTAGGGCTTAGACGCAACTGAGCCACCTGGTCGACCAACCAAGTCATCAACATTACGCGACGTCGAGCAGCTAGTGCCGCTGCAGCCATGCCGAGAGCAGCAAGGATCGCTATTCCAAGTAGAACGTAGTAAACGAGCGGCGGCAGCCGGTATGTAAACAACATCACGCAGGCGCCGGTCAAAATGAAGAAAACTACTGAAAGGTTGTAAAGCAGGTTGTCGACTACCAGGGCCGGGACACCATACGTTAGCGGAATGCGCCTGCGGAGAAGCGCCACTTTGGTGGCTTCACCGAGTAGTGGTCCGGTAAAGGTGAGAAAGCTAATGGCTTCGCCGCCCAAACGGGCCGTGAATGCCTGAAGGAAGCTAATGCGTCGATGTTCCGCTGGAACGGCTGCACGCATTGCGATGGTACGCAGAACATGGCGCGAACCGCTGATGGCGACCACAACAAAAAAACCGAACCCGATGCGCAGCAACGCATCGAAGATCGGTTGGACGCCAACGCGATTGATTACGTAAACGAGGAGCGCAAGTCCAAGCAGGAATGCAAGTGCCTGAAGCCAGATAAAGGAACGTCGTGATCGCGCGGATACCGAAGACTCAGGTTCTTCCGAAAGCTCTTCAGATTCGTCTGTCCATTCACCAGTTAACTCTTCTTCGGCTCTGATCAAGGCGCGCTGCTTGCTCCAGTGTTTGCGATTGTTGGACTTGGTTTCGGTTCAGGCAGTAGTTCTCGAACTACTCGGCCTGGAAAACGACGAAATCCTTTGTTCCACAGTACGGGTAATGGACTCCTATCATCCCGTAATTTGCCTGTTAACGCCAGTAGGGTGGGAACGAAACTCAAACTATCGTAGGGTTCCTCGATTAGTGTCGCACGAGGGATCCCTGTTTTCTCACCACCGGCGATCATGAATATCGAGTGGGTTGAGATTCGTAAAAACGAACCGTGATTCCCTCCGGGGTTAAATCCTCTAACATCAAAGTTCCAATGGTTGTTTGCGACGACAAGCAAGTCAGCCTCGATAAGATCTCGTTGGCGCTTCAAAAAACGTCGCATCAGACGCTCGTCGGTAGATATGTCGGGATCATCCAATGACAATCGTTCGATCGGATGCCGCCCAAGTTCTTCATACAAGCCTATTAAGCCATTTGAGTAGTTCGTGCGATGCAAGGCATTCAACCACTCGAGATCGGTATGCCACTGGCTTAACCAGGCGGCTCGGTCTCCTTGGGGAATGTTCAATTCACTATCTTCAAAAATGTGCAGTGGCAAGTTCGCGCGCCAGGTTACAGGTTCATACGTCAAGAGTCCGCTTGGGTCCTCCGTCAGGTTCTTAATCGGCACATAGCGAAAACTGAGATTCTGCTTGGTATCAGCGCGCGCGAGTATAAGGGCTTGGTTATCTGGTCCGGCATAAACCCAGACAACATCGTCTGTGATGTCTGACTCACCGACCAGCGGTCGCAGCAATGATGCCGGGAGCCGTGTAGCAATGATATCGATCGGGCGGTTGCCCACGCCTGGCTGTACATTATTCCGCACCACCTGATTGTGCAGGAGGGAAAAGTAATCGACTCGAATGAAGCTTTTCTGTTCATCCAGCTTACCGTCCGCCGTGAGGACGAGGCCTCCAGGCGCTGGGCCAACAACGTAGTTTCGTATTTCATTAACACTGTTACGGTCACCCATTGCGAGTGGTGGGATCAGATCCTCAATGCGATAAGCTGTTGGTACAAAGGTTTGAGGCTTGATCCGAAGCAAGTTCGACAGTACCTGAGTGTACCGAACGTATGATCGTTCCTGTCCCTGCCAGCGAAGAATCTGTGCATGTATCCGTTTGATTTCATCATCGCGGCCTGCCGCGACTTCCTCTTTGCTTAACTTCTTGGGCTGTCCGTCCCACACCTTCTGTTGTTGTTCAATAGCGCGGCGCAAGGCACCCAGTTCTTCATTCAGTTCATTCACGTCGTTCTGCCATTCAGCGCGTCGCTTATCGATGGTCGCAAAGAACAATTCGAAAGCAGCCGAGCGTATCTTCTCGTCAAGATCCTTGCGCTGGAGCTGTTGGAGCAGAATGTGCAGCAGGTTCAGGTCACTATCCCGGAAATGAATTGAGGCCCGCTCGTTGCCATCAAAATCAAGCATGACGGTCGGGTATGTCGTGCTCTGAGCTTCTAAGTAGTACGAATCCTTCGAGGTAGTCGTTATTAAAGGCACGAAGGGGTTCACGCCTTTTATCGAGTAGTCGAGCATCAGACGACGTTTGGTGATTACGTGATGACCGCCGCCCGCTGGGCTTCCGAGGAGCTTTACCAGATTGTAACCCTGGCTATAAATGCGAGGGTCACTATTGAAACCGTGATCCGAAACCACTACCAGAGCAGTTTCATCAGCTAACGGACTTTTTTGAATCGCTGTCCATACTTGACCGAGGATTGAGTCGATTTGTTTTAAAACGAGGAGCTGCGATTGATAATCGTTGTTGTGATGAGCGACGTGGTCAAAATCCGTCAGCACGAGATCCAAATAACCCACTTTTGGATCCTGAAGTTTCGCAACCAGCTCTCTCAGTAATTCGTCAGGAATCGCGCTGCGAAGCTCGAGGCCCATGGTCCATTCATCAAACACATCCTTTGCGGGCCGTTTGAATTTATTGACAAGACTATTTTGGTAGGTGATGAATCGGGGTCCCCGCTGAAACAGTGAGAAAGTGATGTAACGCCCGTCGTGCGAGTAGGCATCGATCAACAGCGGTATTCTAAGAGAGTCGAGCACTTCGACTGCGGGCATGTCGACGCGATCCCCGGCCGCGGTCAGAACAACAAACGGAACGAAATTCAGGTAATCATATGTCTTCAGCGTATAGCGATCGAATTCCACATTGCCTTTGATTTGTAGGTGCTGTCCGGTCTCGAGCATAGACCATGAAGGCGCGGACAGGCTCATGCCGCGAACATAGAAGTTCGCGAGCCTCGAACCATTGTGATAGTAAATGTACTCGATCCAGGGGAGCTTACTTTTTCCTGTGCTGGGATCGTGCTCCTTGACTGCGCGATCGACGAGAGCGAAGGGAAGACCATCAACTTTGATGAGCACGAGCCGTTTTGTTTGCGCGCTGCACACGACAGACGCAAACGCCAACGTGAGGAGCAAGGCACAGAGACGAATTAGTGAATAAACAAAGAGACTCTTAAAGCGAGAAGCCACGCGAACCAGCTGAAAGAGGTACGTGAGTTGACGCGGAGCTATGGGAGGACCAGCTGAGTAGGTTTGAAAGAGCCCCATGACTATTGCTGGTCGGATCTACCCACACTGTTTTGCCTGGCACTGGCTGGCGGAGGCTGTGGCGGTATGGTTTGAGTTATGTAGGACTTGATTGTATCTCGCCACGAGGGATCCAGATCTTTATTCTGCGAGATCCGGAGCAGTTCGCTTTTCGCCTTTGGTGTTGCGATGCGTGAGAGACTCTCGAGGCATGCACGCCGTGTTTCTTCATCGTGCGTGCGTGAAAAAATCCGGCCGGCCGCGACAATTGCTTCCGAATCCGCTTCATCGCCGTGGTCCGCGATGTAGGAAAGAGAACGTCTGACATCGTCGAGATTCCATGCGACGTCGATTTGGAAGTTAGATTTTGCGACCTGCCTCAAAAATCTTGTGTGGTATGCAAGACGGCGTGCCACGTCGAGACGAGCTTGCGTGTCCGTGGCAGGATCTTCACGATGAACGAACTTGCCAAATGACAGAACATTGGCAAGGTTAAAGAATATCTGCTCAGTTCGACTATGTTTGAGTGGAACCATCTCTGCTCGACGTTCCCGTTCGAGTTTCGCCGGCAAGCCATCCGGACGTTGCGCGTACTGTAAAAGCGCCTGGTACTGTTGGCTTGCGAGCTTTGCTTCTACAGCGAGATCATTTTCAAGCGGGTTAAGCGATACCCGCTCCAACCGGGTGGCAATTTCGCCACGAAGCTCCTGTTCAAGAGAATCGTTGAGCGCAAGCAGCAACTTCAACTGCGAATACGTTCGAAGGCGCGATGGTTGATTGATGTCAATGCCACGTCTGCCTGTTACGAAATCGAAAACGGTCCTGCCCAGGAAATACGGTAAATTGCCGAATTGCGAGAGCGATAAGATGTTCTTTGTAATGTCCTGAAGAACGCGTCGCGACATCTCGCGTTTTTTCGCATTGAGGTTATCTCGAAAATCGATCAGCAACATCGGAATTTTCGGATTGTCCAACCCGTAAAGCGCAAGGGGAATCATCTCGACCGGTTGGGCCCCCGGAGCATCGGCTGCGACTGGACGATTTTCGTTATCGAAGTACCGCGTTTCTACATAACCCTGCCAGTCAAGTAGGCGTTTATCCGAGCGTGGATCGGAAATGTTAAGGAAGCGACCGCTGAAACGATGATTCAATGGCTTCGTTAAGTCCGTTTTAGCGATCCACAGAAGCGCATGCGTAGTACTGCCATCCGGCATTTGTAGCGGTTCAAAGTAGAGTGACTCAGCTTCAGCACGTTGCCTGAGCAGTTCCCAATTCTGCGCCCGGTCGTCCTTCTCGGTGATTGTCGTCTTTTCGTAGTATGGCTGGAGATTCAGATCATCTACGAGGCCGCCGAGAGTCTTGTCTGCAAGGGTTAGTCGCGATTGAATCTCCGCCATTTCTGAGGGAGTAAAAACACTTCGCCCGTTCAGCGCCTGATAGATCGACAATACCGAGAGTGCACGGATGATATGCGATTTCCTGTAATCGCCAATGTTTCGCCTATAGGAACGCGTTGAGGCTTTAATTGGTATTCCGTACGTGTCAAGAAGAACATTTTGTAGTGCGATCCAGAAGATCTTATTCCACACGTCGCTTGATGGCGTAGACAAATCCATCACTGCCGGTGGCGAGTTGTTTGAAACGGTGTGTTTGTTGGCTGCTCTCGCGTAAAAAAAGGGAACTGCACCCAGCATTCGTTGTTTGAAGCTTGGACGCGTATAAGTCAATGGCCAAACGTAGCGAAGGCGGTCATTTTCCGGATCCGGGTCTCCGAGAGTATCCCGAAGCACAGTTACCAAAGGCACCCATTTGTTCTCAGCGGAGGTTTCGAGTCCGTCCAGTCTTGCTAAGACAGTAATAAGTTCTGCGCCGCCTGCCACCGGCACCCGTTCCATCTTGAATATGGCTGACTCGTCGGTAGTCTGAGGTGTAACCGCTGCAACAGGCGTTTGCGCAAGAACAACGCTATGGTTAACGGACGTGAGGACGAGGGAAAGTGCCAGAAACGTCAAAAAAATGCGTCGGAACGGCTTGTACCCTCTCAAAACCGGGGGATGCCGAGCAGTTAGGCTTCTAGTGATGGAATGGAGCCGCATGTTGTCGTTTTGCTGCACTCGTTTAGCGACGCACTAGGGGAATGCCACGTTTTGCCGGTCCAACCGCTCAAGCAGCAAAGCTCATGCCGCCAAGCTAAGCCCCGAACAATATAACATTAGTGTAGATGGCCTGGGACAAATTTCCACTGGTTCTTATGACAGGTCTATCGGTACAAGAATACCCCCTCTCCGATGCACAAAAATCGGGCCTGCGTTGTGCGCGGGATGGGTCAATGACGCGAGCGGTTATCATTCATTTGCTTAACACCGCCGCGCGAAATTTAGTGTTTTCTATTCTTTACTAGAGGCGACCCTGCGTGTGTCGCCGGGGAGGGAATTTGCCGCTTCGGTCTCTTTGCCTTCCTTCGTGACCGGAGGGTGCCATCCAGCGCGTTCTAAAAGTGAAATGCCGTAGCGCACCGGCACCGCGAAATTAGAGGCTTGATTCTCGGTGAACATCGCGAAATTAACGGCGATTACACGGCCAGAGGGTCCAAAAACTGGGGCGCCTGAACCGCCTTCTGCGGTACGTGCATCGTAGGCAATCCGGCGGACGGTGAGATCTGTAATGCTCCCTTGTGTAGTATTCGGTTGAATACGTCTTTTGTCTGCGAGGTACCCCAGCAGCGCGTCCATTGACGCGTAGCGTTGCTGGATGCCGCGCGATTCGGAATCGTCGAGAAGGGCCAGCAAACGATCTGGGCCCGATGGATACCCCATCATGACGACGATTTGTCCCACAGCCACTGCATCTGCTTCAGTCTCGAGAGGCAACACCGGAATGCCGTCCGGCGGTTCAAACAGATCCAAGGTGCAGACGGATAAGTCATCGCGTTGAGCGGCCGCTTTAAACTTTAACGGGATTGGCGTACTGAAATTAGGAAAGTACGCCGTAAGCTTTTTCAGGCGCGGTTGTCCATGCACACTGGATGTCAAACTCTGTGCACGGTCGTCGGCCAGCCAGGGTTGGGCAATGTGACGGTTGGTCAGCACGAAACCCGAGCCGACATAGAAGCCGCTGCCGACGAATTCGTACTCAGCAATTGCCGCTTTACTATCAGGAGTCAACACAGTCGCATCGCCTGCGCTTTGTACGGCTTCGCCATTTTCATTCGTTTGCGCTTCCGGGTATCTGAGCGGACGGCCCGTTCCAGCCTCTACGAAGTAGTACGAGCCTGCAATCAAGCAAACGCCATTGCCATATTCGCTCCGCAGCTTTACGGCGAGCGACAGACTGTCCTGAAGTTCTTTGGTCGAGCGAACAACCTCGGACAGCTGCTTGTTAGTATCGGCCCCCTGTTGTTTTACCTGGCTTAGCTGTGATCCCTGTTCGGCAATCACTGTCCGGCTCCGCTGCAACTCTTTGTACATCGCGAAACCTATGTAGAGAATGCCGCCGACGAGACACAGCGCAATCGCGAGCGTGATTAGTTTGGTACTAGGGTTTATTTCGCGAACAAGTTCACGAGTGAACTCCCGCAGGAACACCTTCGCGTCGTCGCGACGGGCAGTCGCTGCGGATTCGATTGCAGCAGCTTCTATAAAAGGCGCAACGTGGGTCTCGCGGGCTTCCGGAGGGACAACAGCAGGTAACGAACGAATGGGGAAAAACTGGAGCACGAGCGCGCTTTCATCAATCCGCACCTCGTCACCGTCGTTTATTGGTACTTCTCGCTGAAGCGGCTCGCCATTCCGAGTCAGATTCAACGAATCATCGAAGCCCGTGACCTTGTAGTACCCGTTGAGGCGCTCGAGCTCGAGCAGCACACCACTGTTGGCTGGACGTCTGGGAAGCGAGGACAGGCGTAGCCGCAGATCGCAATCGTCGCAATTTCCGATGCGAATCCGCTCGTCCGTGAGTACTTCCGTGTGTTTATCGTCCCCGGATGAGATGTGGATTACAAGGCCGGTCGCCATAAACGCGTGATTTACAATCCATCCTAACAGTAATTTGGGCGCCCGCGTCAGACCGCTGAAACCATTGCTGCGGTCTTATGAGCGGTCGCCCTGCGCTCGTATTCTACAACGAGTCAATAAAAAAGAGTTAACGCGTTACACAGACTGATAAGCCAGTCTCGTAGTTCCAAATTTCAGCTAGAGCTGATACGAAACGGTTTATATTTCAAAAAGTGTTAGCATATCGATGGAAGGACAGCTTCACATGCCGATTCCGGAATTCATCAATGATCGCGACCGGTTGGAGGAGTTGGCTCCGGTTGCGACCGCTCCCATTCGTCATCACGTTTTTGTTTGCACGGGAAAATCGTGCAGTGCGCTTGATAGTCCGCTGGTAAAGGCGGCGTTCGAGCAGGAACTGTTATCCCGAAAGATGCTTTTTGGAAAAGAAAAGAAGGGAAAGAATCCGAAAGGCAGCGTGGTGCTCACCGAATGTGCTTCAGTTGGTTTCTGTGCGATCGGAACGGCCGTAATGGTGTATCCGGACGGAGTCTGGTACGCGCAGGTACGAGCTGAGGACGTGCCCGAAATCGTGGAAGAACACCTCATCAACGGCCGTGTGGTCCAGCGCCTCGCGCTTTTAACCGTGCCATCGAAGGGAATTGCAGCGGAGTCAAAGACAGGAAACAACTGGGAAGTGTGATCAAAACTTAGGCGCAGATTCACGCCGATGACGCAGATCATATGGTTAGGGTGTACTGAGTACTCAGCTCCGCGTTAATCTGCAGCTTTTGCTTTAGGTTTCCAACGAAGGACAGGTTTTCGCGCCGCACCGGCCTCATCCAACCGGCCGATACGCGTTGAGTGGGGTGCGTTCAGAACGAGTTCAGGGTTTTCTACGGCCTCATGTGCAATGGATCTCATTGACGCTACAAACTGATCGAGTTCCTGACGGCCGACTGATTCTGTAGGTTCAATCAGCATCGCTCCTTGCACAATCAACGGGAAGTAGATTGTCATGGGATGAAAACCGTAGTCGATGAGACGCTTGGCGATATCCAAAGTGTGCACTCCTTTGCGCGACTGACGCTTGTCGGTAAATACCACTTCGTGCATCGGCGCACCGTCAAACGGTTTTTCAAAATCTGATACGAGGCCGTGCGCAATGTAACGAGCATTCAGAACGGCCGCTTCGGTCGCTTCTCGCAATCCATCGTAGCCATGTGTCAGGACGTACGACAGCGCCCGCAACATCATTCCATAATTGCCATAGAAGGCTTTTACTCTGCCGATCGAATGCGGACGATCCGAATCCAGTTTGAACTCATCACCGGACTTGATCACCAGCGGTTTAGGCAAAAACGCTTCTAACTCGGAAGTACAACAGACTGGACCAGAACCTGGACCTCCACCACCATGAGGCGTTGAGAATGTCTTATGCAGGTTAAGATGAATAACATCTACGCCCATGTCGCCCGGCCGCGCAATTCCCACCAACGCATTCATGTTTGCCCCATCCATGTAGACAAGGCCACCGGCTTCATGGACCACCTGGCAAATCTCTTTGATGTTGCTCTCGAATAATCCAAGTGTGTTTGGATTCGTGAGCATTAACCCCGCGACGTCGCCATGCGAGCACAATTCCCGAAGGTGATCGAGATCAGTCAATCCTTCTGAAGTCGAGCGAATAGTTTTTACTGAGAAGCCTGAGAGATGAGCCGACGCCGGATTCGTTCCGTGAGCTGAGTCGGGAATGAGCATGTTACGACGTTTCGACGTCGAGCCTTCGCTGTCACGCCGGTCCAGGTATGCTCGGATCATCATGATACCTGTCATCTCGCCGTGAGCTCCTGCAGCGGGCTGTAACGATACACCCGGTAGCCCGGTGATCTCAGCGAGGCACTCTTGCAACTCGTAAATGACCTGCAAGGCGCCCTGTGCATCCTTCTCTTCGGAAAGTGGATGAAGATCCGAGAAGCCTGCAATACGCGCAACTGTTTCGTTCAGACGCGAGTTGTACTTCATCGTGCACGAGCCAAGCGGATACATGCCAAGGTCTATTGAATAATTCCAGGTCGACATGCGAATGAAGTGTCGAATTACATCAACTTCGCTGACCTCGGGCATCCCAACCAAATCATCGTCACGTTGAAACTGCGGGGGGACTATGTCATCGATCGGTATCTCTTCCACATCAAGCGGTGGTAGTCGATAACCGATGCGGCCCGTTTGCGATCGCTCGAAGATGAGCTGTTCGTTCGGGCTGATGTGGGTGGAAACTTTTGTGATGTCTGATTTCATTTACGCGTTCGACAGGCCATTAACAAGCGCATCAATTTGGTCGCGTGTGTTCACTTCTGTAACACAAACAAGAAAATCGTTCTCGCAATTCGGATAAAAGCGAGACAGGGCAATTCCGGCGTCAATTCTTTTTTCCTGAGCAAGTTTCCGCAGGAGCTGACTTGCGTTCGCCGGTCCACGAACGACAAACTCATTGAATCGCGGACCTTTGAAGCGAATTGAAAACCCAGGTAGTTCCTGGATGCAGCGCGCGGCATAAGCCGCCTTCTGCGCGCACTGCTTAGCTACTTCCTGAAGTCCTTGCCTACCCATTGTTTCCATATAGACTGTCGCGGCTAACGCAATCAGGCCTTCATTAGTGCAAATGTTGGACGTAGCCTTCTCTCGACGAATGTGCTGTTCGCGCGTAGCCAGCGTTAAGACGAATCCTCGTCTACCTTGTTTGTCGTATGCTTCACCGACTAGCCGGCCAGGCATTTGCCGCGCATGTTTTTCGCGCACCGCAAACAGGCCGACATAAGGACCACCGAACGAGAGCGGTACGCCGAGAGATTGTCCTTCCGCGACAACAATATCTGTATCACACGCGCCGGGTGACTTGAGCAAGCCAAGCGATATAGCTTCCGTTATGCCGACGATTAACAATGCGCCGCGCGAGTGGGCCAACGCTGAAAGAGCGGCAAGATCCTCGATGCATCCGAAGAAGTTTGGTGATTGAACCACGATCGCTGCGGTCTTTTCATCGATCCGGTCACTCAAGTTGTTATCGATCTGGCCGGACTCTTTATCGAAATCGGCGAGCTGCATTTCGATTCCCGCATGTTGCACGTACGTCCTTACGACTTCCAGGTATTGCGGGTGGACCGAACTTGCAGCAATGACTTTCGATCGACGAGTAACGCGCTCCGCCATCAGAACTGCTTCAGCGAGAGCAGTAGAACCGTCATACATCGACGCATTCGCCACTTCCATCCCGGTCAACTGGCAAACGAGTGTTTGAAATTCGAAGATGGCCTGCAGCGTCCCTTGGGAAATTTCCGGTTGATATGGTGTATAAGCGGTGAAGAATTCTGAACGCGAGATAATGTGATCCACAATTGTGGGCCCGTAATGCGAGTACGCGCCGCCACCCAGGAAGCTGGTTCTTTCCGCGCCCGCATTCCGTCGGGCCATTTCATTGAAGCGGGCGAGCAGTTCCAGTTCGGAGAGGGCAGCTGGTGTCTTGAGATGATACCGCAGCTGTAGATCTACTGGAATGGAAGCAAATAAGTCGTCCGGGGTGTTGAGGCCGATGGCATTAAGCATCTCGGCCCGTTCTTCGGGCGAGTTAGGAATGTAGCGCAAGTTTACTCTCTCTCAGCTTTCGTAAAATCTTCGTACTCGGCGGCAGTCAACAGGCTGTCAACCTCACCGGGATTAGTCATGCGGATTTTTATCATCCAGCCGTCTCCGTAAGGATCGGAATTGACCTTTTCAGGAGTATCGTTCAGCTCTTCATTTATCTCGGTGACTTCGCCTGCCACCGGCGTGAAGACTTCGGAAACAGCTTTGACAGATTCGACGGAACCAAATGATTCATTAGTAGCAAACTCGTCGCCGACCTTAGGCACCTCTACATAGACAACATCTCCCAGTGAGTTCTGGGCGTAATCGGTAATGCCAATGGTTGCCACGTTGCCATCTGCTCTGACCCATTCGTGGTCCTTGCTGTAATGTAGATCTTCTGGGACATTCGCCATGGAGCTATCCTCTCAATAAATTGTCATGATCTTTGGGCTTGGGTCTTAGGTCTTTGGGATTGCGTCGACTTGCTAACGAAACGTCTGACGCGATTAACAAAGGCCTTAGACCAAAGGCCAAAATCCAATTCAAAAATCAAAAAATCGAAAATCAAAATTACTTATTGCGCTTGTAAAAAGGCGTCTTCACAATCTCTGCACCTATCAAGCGACCACGTACGTCAATCTGAATCCGCTGTCCGGGATTAGCAAACTCGACTGGGACATATGCAAAACCGATATTCTTCTTCAAGAAAGGCGCGGGGCTTCCGGAAGTCACTTGCCCTACGCGGTCACTGCCGATCACAATGTCCTGGTGATCGCGGGCAATACCACGCTCGACCATTTCAAAGCCAACCAATCGACGTCGCACACCTTGCGCTTTCTGATTTAGAAGTGCTTCACGTCCGATGAAGTCGCCTTTTCCTGTTTTGCAGATCCAGCCCAGGTTTGCTTCCCACAAGGTCGTGGTTTCATCAATATCGTTGCCGTACAGTGCCATTCCCGCTTCCAATCTCAAAGTGTTTCTGGCTGCTAAACCACACGGCAAAACACCATCTGTCGCGCCGAAATTTCCGGCCTCCAACAACTGCTGCCACAGGTGTTCGGCTTTATCGGCTGCGGCATAAACTTCAAATCCATCTTCACCTGTATAACCGGTACGCGAAATGATCGCGGGGACACCTGCAACTTTACCCTCGATGAAGTGATAGTACTTAATCTCGGGCAACGCTACCGGCGTCATTCGTTGCAGAATAGAAAGCGCGTTTGGTCCCTGTAGCGCCAGCTGGCAGTAGTCACTGCTTACGTTGTTAAGGTCGACCGATTCATTCTGCCGGTGGGAGGTAACCCAGTTCCAATCCTTTTCGGTCGTGCTTGCGTTTACGACCAGCATCAGATGGTCGTTTGCAAAGCGATATATAAGCAAGTCGTCAACGATGGTGCCTTCCGGCGTGGTTAGCGTCGAGTATTGCGCTTGTCCATCGATAAGCTTGCTAACATCGTTGGAAGTGAGACGATTTACGAAGGCGATTGCATCCGGGCCTCGAACGTCAATCTCACCCATATGTGAGACGTCGAACAAGCCTGCTCGGGTGCGCGTGCGAAGATGTTCTTCAACAGTGCCGGCCGGATATTGCACTGGCATATCCCACCCACCGAAGTCGACCATGCGACCTCCCATTTCGCGGTGAATGGAATTAAGAGGTGTTTTCTTAAGTTGCGGCGCAGGTGCCGTCACACGTTCTCCCAGACTCATCCGAAGCAAACATTGCAAACTTCGTAAGAAAATAGGTGAAAAGGCAAACTAACATGCGCCGCAAAGGCCGTCAAGCGTCGCATTGTCAGGTGTTTTCGAGGTGAGTTGCAACAACAGATCGTTCGGAGGAGGAGTTCTTAATTTGGTGTTTGTTCGTGTGATTTCGCGGATCATTTTAATCCACCAAATCATACCAAGCCACAGGAAACCACAAACCTAAAGTTGAGGAGTTTAGAAGTTCCGATCGTGGACATCCACCTTCTGCACGGCAAACACCACGCGCATTGTGTCCGGGCGGCGGTCCATTGAAGCCGGCACAAATGCAGCATCCTGCCGTAGCGCAATCTCGAATTGCGTGAGCATCCTTCGATCACGCGGCGGTTGCACGATGTCGGATAACGAAGCGGCGCCGTTGCTGAAAACGGTGGCCACAACAACCATGTCATCAGCATCTTCAGGGTGAGGATGAGCATAGGAACGGGTCAGCGCGGCGAGCGCGCCACTCGGATTAAGACTTGGTGACTCTTCAGCGAACGGTGCACGGCTGGCGGCATACACAGCCGGAGTCACGGGTTCGAAAATGTTGGGCACGTATGCAGCCTTGCTGATCGCAGCCTCACGAAGGGCGATGAAGTGTGGACGCAACCCTGCGAACATGGCTGCAAACAGCAGTACTGACGCTAAAGAGCCCACGGTGTACGGCATCAACTTGGGCTCGAGCCATCGAGTCACCTGCGTAATCCACGATGGGCGAGGGGCCTGGCGTTTAGCGGCAGCCTCAATCATCACCGCATCGCTAATAGCATCGCTCAGGTCTACAGGTGGAAACGCGTGAGGAAGCGCTGCCAAACGCCTGGTCATGAAGCGCAATTCTGAAAGTTCTGCCCTACAAACCGGACATCGATTCAGATGCTCGTCAAGCGCAAACCTCGCGGGTAGTGACAAGACGTCATCAATGTAAGGGGACAGCGACTTCTTTGTTTCTTCGCACGTCATAAACGCTTCCGATTTCGAATTGCGAATTTCGAATTGCGAATATCAAAATTTGAAATCCGCAATTCGCAATTCGCAATTCGTGAGATGGCTGACCGACCCCGGCTGCTCCCTTTTCCAAGGAAGCAACTCCGACAAGGTTTTAGGCTAGACGTCACGGAACGAGCAATAAACGATTCATTAACGGGTGTTGCTGGCCACGTTTTCAATTCGTTACGGTTCATTCCTGGCGCTTCCTACCCCCGCCTCGTCACTTCGACCCATTTGGCACCGAGTTGTTGTGAGCCGGGGTGGGGCAACCATCCATACATTTTTGA
>Ga0114129_10004642_pt1 | contig 19389 bp, 19 predicted proteins | sample RhiMetdeltSRZDD1_FD_80071 | JGI IMG/M metagenome (GOLD analysis project Ga0114129, IMG submission 80071) | Populus rhizosphere microbial communities from Tennessee, USA - Rhizosphere MetaG P. deltoides SRZDD1 (version 2) (version 2) | ecosystem: Host-associated > Plants > Roots > Rhizosphere >...
AGCACGTGGTACGATGTCTGTTTCCATGGCCTCCAAGTACGACCGCTTCACGCTGGTCACCGATTTCGAGCTGCGCGGGGACCAGGCGCGCGCCATCGAGGAACTGGTCGAAGGGTTGCAACGCGGCGACAAATCGCAGGTGCTGCTCGGCGTGACCGGATCCGGGAAGACGTTCACGATGGCGCAGTGCATCGCGCGGGTGAACCGGCCGACCCTGGTCATGGCGCACAACAAGACGCTCGCGGCCCAGCTGTACCAGGAGTTCCGGCGCTTCTTTCCGGAGAACGCCGTCGAGTACTTCGTCAGCTACTACGACTACTACCAGCCGGAAGCCTACGTCCCGACCACCGACTCGTACATCGAGAAGGAAGCCATCATCAACGACGAGATCGACCGGATGCGGCTGTCGGCCACCCGCTCGCTGTTCGAGCGCCGGGACGTCATCATCGTCGCCAGCGTCTCATGTATCTATGGCCTGGGTTCGCCCGAAGCCTATTACGGGATGATGCTGCCCCTCGAGCGCGGCCAGCGGATCGATCGCGACCAGATTCTGCGCAAGCTCGTCGAAATCCAGTACGAGCGCAACGATCACGAGTTCGCCCGCGGCGCGTTCAGGGTCCGCGGCGACATCGTCGAGGTCTATCCCTCGTACGAGGATCAGGCGCTCCGCATCGAGCTGTTCGGCGACGAGGTCGATGAGCTGATCTCGTTCGACCCGCTCACGGGCAAGACCATCCGGAAGCACGACAAGGTCGCGGTGTACCCGAAGACGCACTTCGTGACGTCGCGCGATCGGACGCGGCAGGCGGTCGAGAGCATCAAGGCGGAGCTCGCCTGGTATCGGGGCCAGCTCGAGTCGGAAGGGAAGGTGCTCGAAGCCCACCGGCTGCACCAGCGGACGATGTTCGATCTGGAGATGATCAAGGAGATCGGCTACTGCCACGGCATCGAGAACTACGCCCGGCACCTGACCGGGCGCGCGCCCGGCGAGCCGCCGCCGACCCTGCTCGACTACCTGCCCGGCGATGCCCTCATGATCGTGGACGAGAGCCATCAGACCGTCCCGCAGATCCGCGGCATGTATCACGGCGATCGCTCGCGCAAGGAGGTGCTGGTCGCCTACGGCTTCCGGCTGCCTTCGGCGCTCGACAACCGGCCGCTGAACTTCGAGGAGTGGCAGAAGCGGGTCGGCCAGCTCCTGTTCGTGTCGGCAACGCCGGGCCCCTACGAGCTGCGCGATTCGGGGGGCGCAGTGGTCGAGCAGATCATCCGGCCCACCGGTCTGGTCGATCCGGTGATCGAAGTCCGTCCGGTTCGCGGCCAGGTGGACGATCTGCTCGAGGAAATCCGGAATCGCGTGGAGAAGCGCGAGCGGGTGCTGGTGACGACCCTGACCAAGCGGATGGCCGAGGACCTGACGCAGTACTACCAGGAGCTCGGCGTGAAAGTGCGGTACCTGCACTCGGACATCGACACGCTCGAGCGGATCCAGATTCTGCGCGACCTGCGGCGGGGGGAGTTCGACGTGCTGGTCGGGATCAACCTCCTGCGCGAAGGCCTGGATCTCCCCGAGGTGTCGCTGGTCGCGATTCTCGATGCGGACAAGGAGGGCTTCCTGCGGTCGGGGGGCTCCCTGATTCAGACGGTCGGCCGCGCCGCCCGGAACGTCAACGGCCGCGCCATCATGTACGCCGACGCCATGACCGATTCGATGCGGCAGGCGATCGGCGAGACCGATCGGCGGCGCGCGATCCAGCAGGCCTACAACCAGGAGCACGGCATCACGCCGGCCTCGATCATCAAGAGCATCGACGAGGTGATGAGCAGCGTCTACGAGCGCGACTACGTCACGATCGGCAGCGCCGTCGTCGAAGGCGAGTCCTTCCGGTCGCACGGCGAGCTCGAGGCGCACATCACGCAGCTGCAGGCGCAGATGAAGGCCGCGGCGGCCAATCTCGAGTTCGAGAAGGCGGCGACGCTGCGCGACCGGATCAAGCAGCTGCGCACCCGCGAGCTCGGTCTGGCCGGGAGCCGCAACTAGTGGCGGCCGGCGCCGTCGAGTGGATCAAAGCGGCCCTCCTGGAAGTGCAGGAGTACGTCGGGATGCTGGCGAAGACGGTTCGCGGCGTCGTGACCCCGCCGTTCTATTACCGCGATGTCGTCCAGCAGTTCGACGCGATCGGCATCGGATCGTTGACGGTCGTGCTGCTCACGGGCACGTTCACCGGAATGGTGCTGGCGCTGCAGTCGGGCATCACTCTGGATCAGTTCGGCGCCCGCTCGATGGTCGGACGGCTGGTGAGCGCGTCGATCGTCAAGGAGCTCGGGCCGGTGCTGACGGGCCTGATGGTGGCCGGCCGCGTCGGCTCCGGGATTGCCGCCGAGCTGGGCTCGATGATGGTCACCGATCAGATCGCGGCGCTGCGCGCGCTCGGCACCGACCCGGTGCGCAAGCTCGTGGTGCCGCGGATTCTCGCCGGCCTGTTGATGGTGCCGGTGCTCACGGTCATCTCGAGCGCGGTCGGCATGGTCGGCGGCTGGATCGTGACGGTCGGCGTGCTCAGGGTCGCGTCCTCGGTGTACTGGAATTCGGTGATTCAGGGCCTCTACATCCAGGACGTCTGGATGGGCCTGATCAAGCCGTTCTTCCTCGGGTTCGCGATCGTCAGCATCGGCTGCCACGTCGGGCTGCGGACCAGGGGCGGCACCCAGGGCGTCGGCCGGGCCACGACGAACGCGGTCGTGGCCAGCTCGGTCGCGGTGATCGCCGTCGATTACTTCGTCACGCAGCTCCTGATCGTGTTGATGTATTGATGGCTCGCGCGCAACCAGCCCGCCGTTCCGAACTGCTCGACGACGCCCTCGGTCCGGGCGGGCCGATCATCGTGTTCGATGACGTGACGCTCGCCTTCGACGAGAAGGTGATCCTGCGCGACGTCAGCTTCACGCTGAAGACCGGCCACACCAAGATCTTCCTGGGCGCCAGCGGGGCGGGCAAGAGCACGATCCTGCGCCTGATTCTCGGCCTGCTCAAGCCTGACGGCGGGCAGATCTTCGTCAACGGCGAGCGGGTGGACAACATGTCGGAGGACGCGATGATGGCCGTCCGCGCCGACCTCGGGATGGTGTTCCAGGAAGGAGCGCTGTTCGACTCGCTCTCGGTACGCGAGAACGTCGGCTACAAGCTCTTCGAGGAGCTCAACTGGAAGCCCGCCGACGCGAACCGGCGGGTCGAGGAAGTGCTCGGCTTCATCGGCCTTGCCGAGTTCATCGATCGGAAGCCCTCGGAGCTCTCGGGCGGTCAGCGCCGGCGCGTGGCGATCGCGCGGGCCATGGCGGCGAAGCCGCGGATCCTCCTCTACGACGAGCCGACGACGGGCCTCGATCCGATCACGTCGATCACCGTCGACGAGGAGATCATCAAGCTCCGCGACCTGGAGGGCGTCAGCTCGATCGTCGTCACCCACCAGCTCCGGGACGCGTTCTACGTCGCCGAGCACACCGCCGCGCGACGCAGCAGCGAGGTCGGGTTCGAGAAGGCCTCGCCCGCCAAGTGCGACGAAGCGGAGTTCATCATGCTGCGCGACGGCCGGATCGCCTTCGAGGGCAACGCCGGCGAACTGCGCGCCGCCGCGGCCCGCGACCCGTACATCGACGCGTTTCTTTCGTAAGGACTGGTTACGTATGCCACGCACACGATCGCTCGCCTGGTCTGAGCTCAAAATCGGAATCGTCGCCGTCGGCGCGATCGCCCTGGCGGTGATGTTCATCATCGCCGTCGGCGGACAGGGGGGATTCTCCTGGCAGCAGTACACCCTCGTCACCCGCTTCCCCGACGTCAAGGGACTGAAGAGCGGCGCGGTCGTCCGTGTCGCCGGCGTCGAGGTCGGCAAGGTGGACGAGGTCAAGCTGACGGGATCGGAAGTCGAAGTGAAGCTGAAGGTCAACGACGAGAACAAGTCGCGGATCACGACCGAGTCGCGCGCGTCGATCGGATCGCTCAGCCTGCTGGGCGAGCCGGTCATCGACATCACGCCCTCGACCAAGGGCACCCCGCTCAAGGACGGCGATTTCCTGCCGCCGGGGCGGGCGCCGGGTCAGCTCGCCGACGTCGCCGAAGGGGCGACGCAGACGCTGCAGCAGGTGACCGGCGTCCTGCAGGATATCCGGAGCGGCAAGGGAACCGTCGGCAAGCTCTTCACCGACGACCAGATCTACAAGGAAGTCAACGGGCTGCTCAATTCCGCCGGCATCGTGGCGAACGAGCTCGGCCGGGGCCGCGGCACGATGGGGATGCTGATTCGCGACCCGGTCGCCTACGACCGCCTGAACGGCGCGCTCGGCTATCTGCAGGATGCGCTGAAGCGCATCAACGCCGGCGAGGGGAGCCTCGGCCGGCTCCTCAAGGAGGAGGCACTGGCCAAATCGCTGACCTCCGCCACCGCCAATTTCGATCAGATCACCGCCCGCTTGAACCGGAACGACAACACCATGGGCCGGCTGCTGACCGAGCGCGAGCTGTACGACAAGATCACGTCGCTCACGGCCCGGATCGACGCGCTCACCGACGGCCTCCAGAAAGGAGAGGGCAGCGCCGGCCGGCTCCTGAAGGACAAGGAGTTGTATGATCACATGAATGCCGCGGCCAGCGAGCTGCGTCAGCTCATTGGCGACATCCGCAAGGACCCGAAGAAGTACCTGAATGTGCGGGTCAGCATCTTCTAGGAGTAAAAGAACATGGCGAGGGACGACGGAGCGGCGGCAGGCACGGTGATTCTGGCGTTCGTGCTCGGCGCGGTCACCGGCGCGGCGGTGGCGCTGCTGATGGCGCCGGTCTCGGGCGAGGAGACCCGCCGGATACTGGGCGATCGCGCGCGCGAGGGGCGCGAACGGGCCGAAGAAGCGGCCCGGCAGGGACGCGAGTTCCTCAACCGCCAGCGCGAGACGATCAACTCCGCGGTCGAGCGCGGCCGTGAGGCCTATTACCAGGCGCGAGGCACGACTCCGCCGCAGGCGCCGGGGACGCCCGACACGTTGTGACCGATTGGGGTCTCGTCTTCCTCGGCGTCATCGCCATCGCCACGCTGATCATGGCGCTGATTCAGGTGGGCGTGATTGTCGTGGCCGCCAAGGTCGCCAAACAGGCGCAGCAGGCGGTGGCCAAGGCCCAGGACACGCTCACCACGGCGCAGCAGACCGTGGCGTCGGTGCGTGAAGAGATCCGTCCGCTCCTCGCCAGCGCGAACGCCATCGCGGAAGAGGCGTCGCGGGCCGCGAAGCTGGCGACCGCGCAGGTCCACAAGGTCGACCGCCTGGTGACCGATCTGACCACCCGGGTCGACGAAACCTCCACGCTCGTTCAGCAGGCCATCGTCACGCCCGCCCGCGAGGGGCTGGCGATCATCGCCGCAGTCAAGGCCACGCTCGGCGCCCTTCGGCACGGCGCCGACTGGCGCCGGCGCACCAGCCGCTCCGAGGAGGAAGACCCCCTCTTCATCGGTTGACGGCGCCCGGCGGCGGTGGTAGAAGGAGGGCACCTTTCCACCCGAGGTTGCCCATGCCCACGAATCGTCGTGCCGGTTGCCGCTTCGCTGTCCTCGCCGCCAGCTGCGTGCTGCTTCTCGGCCCGGCTGCCGCGTCCGCCCAGAACGGATCGAAGTCCGCCGCTGCCGCCAAACAACTCACCGACGTCATGGATCGCCTGAAGCTCGACGCCATCGCGGCCGCCGATCCGGCCGATGCCGGCACGTTCGTCGCCGCCCTCTACTTCCAGGGGGGCCAGCTGCTCGCGGTCTCGGCGAAGTACTCCGTGCCGAAGCTGCTCGTCGACAAGCTCGCCAAGAAGGACTACCGCGACGTCTACATCGACCTGAATGCGGCCTCGATCGCGGGATCGAAGGTCTTCGTGATGGATCAGACCTGCGACGGCCTGGTCGCGAAGCCGGGCGGAGACAACGCTCCGGATACGTGGGAACAGGGGACGACGACGACGGTGTTCGACGGGGACTGGAAGAAGGCGAAGATGTCGGAGGAGGAGTACGTGAAGGCCTTCACCGGCGCCGACGAGCGCTACGCGCGGATCCTGACGCTGCTGGCCGAGCAGGCGAAGAAGAGCGGGTCGTAGAGGCGCGAGGGGTGCCCAGCCGTCCACCTTCGCGGCCGCAGCTCACGTCGAGCCGCTACGGTGGACACCCTTCGCTGACCAATGAGGCTCGCTTGCTTGCCACCCGAAGCTCGCCCGGAGGGCGAGCGAAGGGTGGTGGGCGCTGATGGATTCGAACCATCGACCCCCGCCGTGTGAAGGCGATGCTCTACCACTGAGCCAAGCGCCCGGCCGTGCTGAAAGAGTGATCTTACTAGAACCGCCGGGGATGGGCAAAGCGCCGCATCAGCCATCCGGCCGCAGAAATCTGATCAGCACCGCCGCCAGACCGGCCACCGCGAAGAACTGGCCGACCCAGAAGACGAAGGCCCACTTGAGCAGCTCAAACCGCAGATCGGCCACCTCCTGACGCAGTCCGGCAAAGCCCTGCACCATCTCGACGCGGAGCTTCGAGAGTTCTTCCGTGAGCCGCCGTTCGAAGCGGTCGCCGACGGTCTCGATCACTTCGGCCGTCCACTCCTTCCGCGCATCCGTGAGGAGGTCGATCAGGTCTGCGGACGCCTCATGGCCCAGGCGGTCCTGCAGTGAGGCCGGAACGCGACTGACTTCCATCTCAACTCTCCGTCCGACCCCTGGGACGACGATGCCATCGTCGCAGACGGAATGCAAGGGCCACTGCCTCAGTGCCGACGGATATAATCCACAGGTTCAACTACCGGAGCCTCTATGATCGATCGCCGTACTTTCATCGCTGCCATGAGCGCTGCTGCTGTGACCGGGATCCGTCTCGAGGCGAAGAAGATCGGCCGTCTCGGGATGCAGCTCTACACGGTCCGCACGGACATGGAGAAGGATTTCGACGGCACGCTGGCGAAGGTCGCGGCGATTGGCTACAAGGAGGTCGAGTTCGCCGGCTACTTCAAGCGGACGCCCGCGCAGGTGCGGGAGGCGCTGAAGAAGGCCGGGCTCGCGGCGCCCGCGACGCACGTCGACTACCCGAGCCTCGCGGCCGACAAGCTGCCGGCGGTGCTCGAGAGCGCGAAGGCGATCGGCCATCAATACCTGGTCAACCCGTGGATCGACGAGTCGCTCCGCAAGGAGCCGGACATCTGGAAGCGCGTCGCCGAGACGTTCAACCGCGCCGGCGAGATGAGCCGCAAAGCCGGCATCCAGTTCGCCTATCACAACCATCATTTCGAGTTCGCGCCGGTGGACGGCAAGCTGCCGTACGAGCTGCTGCTCGAGCAGTGCGATCCGAAGCTGGTGCAGATGGAGCTGGATCTGTGCTGGATGACGGCAGCGGGGAAGGATCCGCTCGAGTACTTCAAGCGCTATCCCGGCCGGTTTCCGCTCGTGCACGTGAAGGGGCTCGCGAAGAAGCCGGAGGCCGGCGGCGCCGCGCCCATTCAGTCGATCATGGGGGACCTCACCGACGTCGGCACCAACGACGTCGTCGACTGGAAACGCATCTTCGCGCGCAGCGGGCAGGCGGGCATCAAGCACTACTTCGTGGAACACGACGTCCCGAAGGATCCCTACGCCAGCCTGAAGGCGAGCTACGACTACGTGAAGTCGCTGGATTTCTGAACCTTACTTGCGCCGCTCGGGCAGCCGGCGTTCCGACGGCCCGTCGTAGATGTGATCCTTCGGATCGATCTGGCGCATCGGGCCCTGCCTGTTTTTTTCCTCTTCGGCGTGCGCGGCGATGCCGGGCACGCGAGAAATGAGGAACAGCGCGTTGGCGACGCTCGGCGGGATGCCGATGTCGCCGCAGACCGCGGCGATCGCGCCATCGATGTTCACCGGCAGGTGCTCTTCCTCGGGCCCGAGCCTCTCGTTCAGCACGATCTCGACCGCGCGGATCATCTGGATGTGCTCCGCTTCGACCTCGAGCTCGAGCGCCATCTGGAACAGCCGGGCGGCGCGCGGGTCGCGGGTGTGGAAGCGGTGGCCGAAGCCGGGCCGCGGCTCGTCGCTCTCGGCGGTCCGATCGACCAGCCGTTCGGCCGCTTCACGGTACGACGCGCCTTTGCGCACCTCGTCGAGGCCGTTGTCGAGAAACTGGATGCAGCTCTCGATGTCGCCGCCGTGGTACTTGCCGAACCCCAGCAGACCGGCGGCGACGCAGGCGCGGGTCGCCGCGCCGGTCGTGGCGGTATTGCGCGCCGCCAGGGTCGAGGGTGGCGTGGCGCCGTGATCGATGAAGGAGACGAGGATTGCCTCCATCAGCCGGCCGATGCCGGGCGACGGCACTTCGCCCATGAACAGCAGGTAGATCGCCTCGCCGAAGGTGAGCCGTCCCATCACCTCGTCCAGCGGATAGCCGCGGACCAGAATCTTGTTCGGCACGATGCTGGTGAGCGCGGTGTGCCATTTGGTGTCGCTCTTCCGCCGATCGCGCCGCGGTTCCGCGACGCCTGCCGCTTTGTCCCGTGCGGTCATGGCCACACCTCCTCGCTAGTCCGCTGGTCCGCTCGTCCGCTGGTCCGCTCGTCCGCTGGTCCGCTCGTCCGCTCGTCCGCTGGTCCGTTCCTGATTACCCGACTCTCCGAACCAGAGATCGGACCAGCGGACCAGCGGACCAGCGGACCAGCGGATTGTATTCGTTACGCCGTGCCGTAGAGCCGATCGCCGAAATCGCCCAGACCGGGGACGATGAACTTGTGAGCGTTCAGACCCTGGTCCACTGCGGGCGTGTAGATGTGCACGTTCGGATGATGCCGCTCGACTAGCGCAATACCTTCGGGCGCGGCGACGATGCAGATCATCCGGATCTCGCTGGCGCCGGCCAGCTTCAGGAGATCCAGCGCCGCGACCGCGCTGCCGCCGGTGGCGAGCATCGGGTCGATCATCAGCACGTACGACCCGCGGAGATCCGGCGGCAGCTTCGAATAGTACTGCGAAGCGACCGCGGTGAGCTCGTCGCGTTGCAGGCCGATGTGGCCGACCCGGGCGTTGGGCAGCAGCTCGAGGACGGCGTCGAGCATGCCGAGCCCGGCGCGTAGAACCGGTACCACAACCACGCCCGCGCCGACGCGCCGGCCGGCGGCGCTGCCGAGCGGCGTCTGGACCGACACCGCGTGCGAGGGCACGTCGCGCGTCGCCTCGGCGGCGAGCAGCAGGCTGATGCGGATCGCCATCCGCCGGAACACCTCGGGACTCGTCGACACGTCGCGCAGCGTGGCCAGCGCATCGTGCACGACCGGGTGTTCGACCACATGCAAAGGCACGGCACAACTATATACAATCAGCTCCACATGCTCGCACGCGCGGCGTTTCTGCTGCTGACCGGCGCTGTCCTGCTCCCGCAGACCGGATCGCGAACGGTGGCGCTCGTCGTCACCAACGGCACGGTCGTCACCATGGACGGAAATCGCCGCGTGCTGACGCCCGGCGCCATCGCCGTCGACGGCCGCGACATCGTCGCGGTCGACACGCCGGCGGCGATCGCATCCGCCTACCGCGCGAAGATCTCGATCGACGCGACCGGCGCGGTCGTGATGCCGGGCCTGATCAACACCCACACGCACGCGCCGATGGTGCTCTATCGCGGCCTGGCCGACGACCTGGCCCTCATGGACTGGCTGCAGAAATACATTTTCCCGGCCGAGGCGAAGACCGTGACGCCGGCGTTCGTTCGCGCCGGGACGCGACTCGCGGCTCTGGAAATGATCCGCTCCGGCACGACGACCTACGCGGACATGTACTACTTCGAGGAGGAGATCGCGCGCGTCACGAGAGCCGCGGGCCTCCGCGGCGTGCTCGGTCAGACCATCATCAAGTTTCCCGTGGCCGACGCGAAGACACCGGAAGAGGGGCTGGCCCGCACCGAACGGTTCATCAAGGAGTTCGCCTCCGACGATCTGATCGTGCCGGCGGTCGCGCCGCATGCGATGTACACGCTCGAAGCCGCGACGCTGAAGGGCGCGCGGCAGCTCGCCGATCGCTTGCACGTGCCGGTGATCATCCACCTCGCCGAGACCGGAGAGGAGGTCAGGATTGCGGCGGAACAGCACCACGCGACGCCGGTCGCCTACCTCGAGTCGCTGGGCTTCTTCGGTCCGAGGACGCTGGCGGCGCACGCGGTGCACGTGACGGCGCCGGACATCGAGATTCTGAAGAAGCGCGCGGTCGGCGTCTCGCACAATCCGGAGAGCAACATGAAGCTCGCCAGCGGGACCGCACCGGTGCCGGCGATGCGGCAGGCCGGCCTGGCGGTCGGCCTCGGCACGGATGGCGCCGCGAGCAACAACGACCTCGACATGTTCGAGGCGATGCGCCAGGCGGCGCTGCTGCACAAGCTGGAGTCCAATGACCCGCGCACGCTGCCGGCGGCCGATGTCCTCGAGATGGGCACGCGGGAAGGGGCAGCCGCGCTGGGGATGGAGCAGATCCTCGGCTCCCTCGAGTCCGGCAAGCGCGCCGACCTCATCGTCGTATCGATGAGCGCCGCCCGCCAGACGCCGATGTACGATCCCCTGTCCCATCTGGTCTACGTGACGCGTGGCGACGACGTGCTGACGACGATTGTGAATGGACGGGTCCTGATGCGCGATCGGAAGGTGCTGACCCTGGACGAACCGGCGGTGCTGGCGGAGGCCCGGGCGCTGGCGGCCGACGTGCGGCGGGCGGTCGGCAAATGAACATCCTTCTCGAGGCCGACCAGATTCAGCGCCGGATCGCCGAGCTCGCGGCGGAGATCGAAGCCGACTATCCGGCGGACGAGGAAGTCCACCTGGTCGGCGTGCTCAAGGGCGGGTTCGTCTTCATGGCGGATCTGGTCCGCGCCATGAGCACGCGGGTCACCCTCGATTTCATCGCCGTGTCGAGCTATCAGCAGAGCACGAAATCGTCGGGCGAGGTCCGCCTGATCAAGGACGTCGACACCCGGCTCGAAGGCCGCCACGTCATCATCGTCGAGGACATCGTCGACACCGGGCTGACGTTGACGTACCTGCAGGACATCCTTCGTGCCCGCGCCCCGAAGTCGCTGCGCAGCGCGTGCCTTCTCAGCAAGCCTTCACGGCGGCTGGTGAACGTGAAGGTCGAGTACATCGGGTTCACGATCGAGGACAAGTTCGTGATTGGGTACGGCCTCGACTTCGCGGAGAAATACCGGAACCTCCCGCATATCGCGGTGATGGACGAGGCGTGATGAGAGTCCGGGGCTCGGGACTCGGGGCTCGGGGCTCGGGGCTCGGCGGAGCCGGTGGTAGTGAGAGGCAACAGGGGCAGTTTCAGCGGCTAGTTGGTTCTGACTACCACCGGCTTCCGAGCCCCGAGTCCCGAACCCCGAGCCCCGAACCTCGAGCCCCGAAACAGATATGCTCAAGTTCGACATCATCACCGAAGCCGAGGCCCGCACGATCGACATCGGCGCGACCGTAGAGCTCGCGGCGGGCGGGCACGTGACGCCGCTCGCGAAGGATACGCTCGCGGCGCGGCGGGTGACGGTGGTCGGGCCGGGCTCGCGCGACGTCGGCGCCGCGTCCGGCCTCGTGCCGGTGGCCGAGATCCGGCGGATCACCATCGGGAGCGATCACACGGGCCTCGTGATGAAGTCGGCGCTGGTGCAGCATCTTCGCGGCCGCGGGCTGGCCGTGACCGATCTGGGGACGGCCGGCAACGCTCCGGTCGACTATCCCGACGTCGCCGGTGCGGTCGCGCTCGCGGTCGCGAGGAAGGAGGCCGACGCCGGGATTGCGATCGACGGCGCCGGCATCGGCTCGGCCATCGCGGCCAACAAGGTCCGCGGCGTGCGCGCGGCGATGTGCGCGAACGAGACGATCGCGCGGTACTCGCGCGAGCACAACGGCGCCAACGTCATCACGCTCGGCTCGACGCTCCTGACCGCGCCCGAGGCGATCCGGATCGTGGACGTCTGGCTGGGGACGGCGATGTCGGAGGAGCGCTATATCCGGCGGTTGACGAAGATCAAGGCCCTGGAGGATCGGGCCGTGCGGGACTGACGACCGGATGCTGAACCCCCAGGATCTCCAGCGGCTCATCGAGCTGATCACCGAGGAAGTGATCGCAGCGCAGGGGGCGAGGCCGACCTCGACCCGCTGCGCCTGCCATGCCGTCAGCAGCGACTGCTGTCCCGATCGGCTGCGCCTGGTCGTGGATGCGGGCGCGACCCGTCTCGGCATGCACGCGTCGGCGGCCGGCGTGCCCTCCGGCGTCGCCGGCATGATCGATCACACCCTGCTCAAGGCCGACGCCACACGTGCCGAGATCGAGAAGCTTTGCCGGGAAGCTGCGGAGTTCAAGTTCGCGACCGTGTGCGTGAACCCGGTCTGGGTCGCGGAGGCGGCGCGGCTGCTTCGAGGCACCGGCGTCGGCGTCTGTTCGGTGGTCGGGTTTCCGCTCGGCGCGACCACACCGGACGTCAAGAACTACGAGACGCGGCGCGCGATCTTCGACGGCGCGCTCGAGATCGACATGGTCATCAACGTCGGCGCGCTCAAGTCGGGCGATCTCCGCACCGTGGAGCGCGACATCGAGGCCGTGGTCGAGCCGTGCCGGCAGTGCGGCGCGACGAGCAAGGTCATCATCGAGGCGGCGCTGCTGACAGACGAGGAGAAGATCACCGCGTGCACGCTGTCGAAGGCCGCCGGCGCGGATTTCGTGAAGACCTCGACCGGCTTCGGTCCCGGCGGCGCGACCGCCGCGGACGTGGCGCTGATGCGGCGTGTGGTCGGCGCGGAGATGGGCGTCAAGGCCGCCGGTGGGGTCCGCGATCTGGAAGGCCTCAAAGCGATGGTGGCCGCCGGCGCGACGCGGGTCGGCGCCAGCGCCGGCGTGAAGATCGTCCAGGAATCCAAAGGGCAGAAGCCGTCCGCTGCCACCCCTTCCGGCTATTGACGGGGCCCTAGCCGCTGCCGGCGGCCGTGCGGTCCTTGTCGTCGCGGACCGTGACGACCCGCTCCGGGAAGGGAATCTCGATGCCTTCTTCCTCGAAGCGGCGCCACAGCCGCTTCCTGAACTCGCGCCCCACGTCCCATTGTTTCAGCGGCACGGTCTTGATTCGCATCTTGAGGACCACCGACCAGTCCTGGAACGCATCCACGCCGAGCACCTCCACCGGCGCGAGGATCCAGGGTCCGAACGCGGGATCGGCCTGCATCTCGGCGCCGATCGTCCGGAGAACCGCGGTCACCCGGTCGGGATCCTCGCGATACGAGATGCCCAGATCGATGACGTAGTACGAGAAGTCCTTGCTGCGGTTCGCCAGCGTCGTGATCGACCCGTTGGGGAAGACGTGCACCGTACCCTCGCCATCCCGCAGCACGATCGTGCGCAGATTGATCGCTTCGACCATTCCGGCGGTGCCGTTGATGGCCGCGACGTCGCCGACGCGGACCTGATCCTCGAGAATCAGGAAGAAGCCGCTGATCACGTCGCGGACCAGCGTCTGCGCGCCGAAGCCGACCGCGAGGCCGAGAATGCCGGCGCCGGTCAGCACGGGCGCGATGTTCAGGCCGAATGCGGTCAGCATCATCAGCAGCGCCACGGCGCTGAGCGCGATGGTCACCACCTTGTTGATGACGGAGCCGAGGGTCCGGGCGCGCTTGGCGCGTTCGAGCGCATCGAGCGAGGTCCCGAGATTGAGCTCGTGCTCGAACCGGGTGACCAGGAGGCCCGTGATCCGGACGATCGCGTAGCACAGCACGATGGTGGCGAGCAGCGGCAGGCCGCGTCTGTAGGACCAGCCGGAAACCTCGCTGAGATGCACGCCGGTTCTGGGTTTGAGGCCGACGAATTCGAGGGCAGGGAAGACCAGAACCGCCGCGATGAGCAGGAAGGCCGCGGTGCTCACGAGCCGCAGCGGCCCGCGGACGAGCGGGCTCTTCGCCAGCAGCGTGTCGCCGATCACGCCGGCCATGCCGGCCGCGGTGATGCGCCGCGCCAGCCGCGCGCCCAACCATGCCACGGCGACGACGACGAAGAGTGCGGCGGCGACGTACTCCCATCGCGCCTGACCGTCGAACAGCAGCTTCCACATCGATCTGTAGATTCTACAGGCGCGCCGACCGGGGTTCGATTCAGCGCGAGGCCGCCGGGAGCAGCGCGGGCTGTGCCTGCGGCAGCGGCAGCCGGAGCGTGGCGCGGACGCCGCGGCGATCGGCGCGATTCTCGAGCTGCAGGCTTCCGCCGTGCGCTTCGGCGATCTGCCGGCACAGCACCAGTCCGATTCCCGAGCCCCCCGGCTTGGTCGTGAAGAACGGCACGAAGAGGTTGCCGGTATTCGACAGCCCCGGTCCTTCGTCTTCGACCCAGAGCTCCACCGTCGCAGGCGACGACCCGGGCAGACGATGCCAGCCGACGCGGACGCCGCCGCCGGATGTTTCGTTGACGGCGTCGAGCGCGTTGCGGATCAGGTTGATGAGCAGCTGCTCGAGCTGATCGGCATCCCCCTGAATGGTCATCGGGGGGCCCGCGGCGACCTGGATGTCGTGCGGCTTCTCGAACGTCGCCACGCGATCGACGAATGCGGCAATGTCGATCGGCGCCAGCCGGGGCTGCGGCAGCTTGGCGAGACGCGCGTAGGCGTTCATGAACCGGCTGAGCGCTTCGGATCGGGACGCGATGACGTTGAGGCCGCGCTGCATGTCGTCGCGCCAGTCCGCGGGCGGCGGATCGCGGTCGACGATCGTCGACAGGCTGCCCGCGATCGATTTGATCGGCGCGAGCGAGTTGTTCATCTCGTGGCCGATGACGCGAATCAGCCGCTGCCACGCCTGCCGCTCCTCTTCGCGCAGCGGCTGGCTGAGATCGGAGAGCACGAGCAGTTCGTGCGGGCGTCCGCCCTGGCGGAACTGGCTGCGGCGGATTTCCCAGCGCCCGACGCCGCCGGGAAAGGCCGTGTTGATGACCCGCGGCGCCTCGCCCGTCAGACAGTCGGACAGGCCAATCTCCTCGGCGTCGCGTCCGAGGAGCCGCTCGGCCGGCTGGTTGAGCAGCCGCGTCCCCGCACGGTTGACGAACTTCAGCTCCTGCTGCTCGTCGAACGTGAAGACCGCCACCTCGATCTCCGCCATGACCTTGCGCAGCAGGGTCGTCGCCTCGAGCGCATCCAGCCGCTGATGCCGGAGCGTCTCGACCAGCGCATTGACCTCGATCATGACCTCGCCGAGTGGATCGCCGCCGCGCGCGCCGCGCGCCCGGATGGAGAAGTCGCCCTCGCCGAGCGCGGCGAGCAGGTTCGAGAGCGTCTGCAGCGGCAGCACGACCCGTTCGCGCAGAGCGAACGCGAACCCCAGGCACACGGTGACGATGACGACCGTGAGGGTCCACTGCACCTTCGGGGTGTAGTCGCCGGTCCAGAGGAAGATCAGCGAAATCATTGCGCCGGGCAGAGCCGACGCCAGCGCCATGAGGAGGATGCGCCGGTCGTGGCTGAGGCGTGGCTGGCGGGGAGGCGGCATCGCGGAACTCAATTATCCACGGCTCGCGCCAAGTTCCGGCTGGAGCCGGAAGCCATGCACCGGGTCTGCTGTCAGAGCCCGTAACGCTGCAGCCGCCGATACAGGGCGCTTCGGCTCAAGCCGAGGGCCTTCGCCGCCTGACTGACGTTGCCGTCGTAGCGGGTCATCGCCTTCTTGATCAGGAAGCACTCCACGTCCTCGAGGCTCATGTCCTCGAGGCGGCCGCCGGCGGCGTCACGGGTGCTGCGCAGACCGAGGTCGGTCGGCTTGACCGCCGGCCCCTGGGACATCAGCACCGCGCGCTCGACGGCGTGATCGAGCTCGCGCACGTTGCCGGGCCACGAGTGCTCGAGCAGCATCTGCATCGATCCGCTCTCGAATCCGGTGAGGCGCTTGCGGTAGCGCTGCGCATGCTGGCGGAGGAAGTGCTGGGCGAGCAGCGGCAGATCCTCGCGGCGGTCGCGGAGCGACGGCAGCCGGATCTCGATCGTATTCAGGCGGAAGAGCAGGTCCTGGCGGAAGCGGCTGGCGGCGACCTCCTCGTTGAGGTCGGCGTTGGTGGCGGTGATGATCCGGGTGTCGACCCGCCGCGTGCGCGATGACCCGAGCCGCTCGAACTCGCCGGTCTCGATCACCCGCAGCAGCTTCGCCTGCTGGCTGAGCGGAACGTTCGCGATCTCGTCGAGGAACAGCGTGCCCTGATCGGCGAGCTCGAAGCGGCCCACACGATCCGCCTTGGCATCGGTGAAGGCGCCGCGGACGTGCCCGAACAGCTCGCTCTCGAAGACGCCCTCGGACACCCCGCCCGAATTGACGATCACCATCGGCCGCGAGGCCCGGCTCGACACCGCGTGCAGCGCGCGTGCGACGACCCCCTTGCCGGTGCCGTTCTCGCCGAGGATCAGGACGTTGGCGTCGGATGGCCCGACCCGCGAGATCACCTGGAGCACGTTCTGCATCGCCGGCGATTCGGCGACGAGGCTGGGCATGCCCTCGCTGCGCAGCAGCGAGTTCTCGGCTTCGAGGCGCTGTCCCTTGCGGAGCGCCTGGCTCAGCTCGATCTGCGTCCGGATGATGGCGAGCAGGCGCGCGTTGTCCCAGGGCTTCTGAATGAAGTCCCTGGCCCCGCGCCGCATCGCCTCGACCGCGACCTCCACGCTGCCCCAGGCCGTCATGACCACGACCGGCAACGTGGGATCGACGGCCTGGATGCGCGACAGCAGGTTGAGACCCTCTTCCCCCGAGGTTGTGTCCCGCGCGTAGTTCAGATCGATCAACGCGACGTCGAACTCGCGGGCCTCGACCGCCGCGAGCACGCCCGCCGGCGAAGACGAGGTCTCGAGCTGGAAGCCTTCGGCCTTGAGGAGCAGCCGCAGCGCCTCGAGCACGTCGGCCTGGTCGTCGGCGATCAGCACGCGCGGGTCTGCGCTGCGGGGCGATCGCGCCGAATCGAGCGAATTGCGGTCCTTCAAGTGGTCGGTGATGAGCATTGGCGCTACCCGGTCCTGAGGGCGAACAGCGGACCGTGGCGGAGGTCCTGGAGCCTGGAGAAGACGAGCAGGGCGGAAGCCGGGTGCTCCGGCTTCCGCCTTCGCCCATTAGTGCTCGATCTTGAAGCCGCTCTCCTCGAGCTCCTTCTCCCCCTTCTTGCTGCCGTCTTCCTCGACGACGCGGCCGTCGAACAGATGGATCGACCGGTCGGCGTGCCGGGCGTAGCGGGGATCGTGCGTGACCATGCAGATGGTCGCGCCTTCGCGATGGAGCTCGCGGAGCAGCTCCATGACCGCCTCGCCGTTCTTCGAGTCGAGGTTTCCGGTCGGCTCGTCGGCCAGCAGGATCGACGGCGAGCCCGCGACCGCGCGCGCCACCGCGACACGCTGCTGCTGACCGCCGGACAGCTGGCTGGGCAGGTGCTTCGCGCGGTGCGCCATGCCGACCTTCTCGAGCGCCGCCATCACGCGCTCCTTGCGCTCGGCCGACTTCATCCCGCGGTAGGTCAGCGGCAGCTCGACGTTCTCGTAGACGTTGAGGTCGCCAATCAGATTGAAGCTCTGGAAGATGAAGCCAATCTCCCGGTTGCGAACCCGCGCCCGCTCCGACAGCGGCAGGTCGGCCACCGACTTGCCGTTCAGGATGTACTTGCCCTCGGTCGGCGAATCCAGCAGGCCGAGAATCGACAGCAGCGTCGACTTGCCGCACCCCGACGGGCCGGCAATCGCGATGTACTCGCCGCTCCGGATCTCGAGATGGATCCCCGCGAGGGCGTGCGTCTCGACCTCGTCGGTGAAGAACACCTTGGTCACGCCATCGAGGTGAATGAGCGGCTGGCCGGCAGTATTAGTCATGTGGCTCCTTTAGCGGCGAACGGTCAGTTCGACAATTTCACGCGGTTGTATTCGTCGTACGTCGACATGTCGGAGAGGATCACCTGATCCCCGGGCTGCAGCCCCTCGACGATCTCGATGGTGTTCACGGAGCTGCGTCCGAGCTTCACGGTGGTCCGGACCGCTTCGCCGTCGGCGCCAACCTTGAACAGGCTCACCGAGCTGTTCTCCTGCCCGAACGCCGGCCGGCCGACATAGATGATGTTGTTCAGCTCTTCGAGCCGCACCGTTCCGTCCACGCTCAGGTCGGGACGCGCGCCCGAAGGCAGGGCCCCTTCCAGCGTGATGTCGACACCGACGGTGCCGTTCGACGACGCCGGATCGATGCGGGCGACCTTACCCTTGACGACACCGACCCGGGTGTCGACCTCGGCGTACTGGCCGATCCTGATGTCCTTGGTCTGCGTCTCCGCGATGCGCAGTTCCGCTTTCAGCATGCTCGGATCGGCGACGCGCGCCAGGTTGCTGCCGGGGCTGACCTGGGCGCCGCGCTCGACCTGGGTCGTCGGATTGGAGCACACACACTGCAGCACGCCGTGCATGCCCGCCTTGACCTTGAGGTCGTCGAGCCGCCGCGCCTGCAGATCGGCGGCGGCCTTCCGCTGCGCGATGTCGGCCTCCTGCGGCGCCAGCTGCGACTTCATCCCCGCGCGGCTGATCTCGATCCGTTTGGTCTCGACGTCGCGCCGGTTCTTCAGATCGTCGACCTGCCCCTGCTTCTGTTTGACCAGCAGCGCCGAGACGAGGCCATCTTTCTCCAGCAGCTTGTTCGCCTCGAGATCGAGCTTGGCCTGGTTGTAGTTCGATTCAATCGTCGCGAGGTTCGATTCCTGCGTGAGCAGCTGGCTCTGGAGGTCGGCCTTGCGGTTCTCGTAAGCGGCGAGTGCCGACTGGTAGGCGAGCTGCGCTTCCCGGTTCGCCTGTTCGACGTCGGGGCTGCTCAATTCGAGGATGACGGTCTTCGGCTCGACCACCGCTCCCGCGCGCAGCACGATCCGTTCGACCCGGCCGGCGGTCGTCGCCGAGATCCAGCGGATGTCTTCGGGCACGAGCGTGCCCGACCCCCGGACCTGCCGCAGCATCTGGCCGCGCTTGACGGTATCCACCCACACGGTCGCCCGGTCGACGCTCGGCGCCGCGGGCTTCAGCCGGGACACGCCGATGGTGATGACGCCAATGGCGAGGAGGGCGACGACGCCGTAGATGATGCGGCGGATCTTCTTCTTGCGGATGACGCTGGGGGAACGAGCAATATCAACCATTGAGCTGCCTCTGTGCTGACTCGGGTGAGAGAGAATCCCGCTCAGTACAGATAAGCCGAACCTGTGCCAGGATCATTTATCGGTATAACCCTTTGCAAGACTACGATTTACTGATGACTGAGAGGCGGCGGGGCAGACCGGCCTGCCCGCTTGCGGAACCGCGCCGTCCCATGACCGGACACCTGTGCAGGTCCAAATGTCTGAGTCGGCTA
>Ga0114129_10004643_pt1 | contig 19388 bp, 16 predicted proteins | sample RhiMetdeltSRZDD1_FD_80071 | JGI IMG/M metagenome (GOLD analysis project Ga0114129, IMG submission 80071) | Populus rhizosphere microbial communities from Tennessee, USA - Rhizosphere MetaG P. deltoides SRZDD1 (version 2) (version 2) | ecosystem: Host-associated > Plants > Roots > Rhizosphere >...
AGGCGCCCTTCCCCGGGTATCCGCCGCGCGACAGCTATCCCTGGCTGCGGGCCCGTGCGGAGCGCAGCGACCTGGCGCGGCTGCTCGACCAGGCGGTCCCCGGCGATGCCCGCATCGCCGAGGTTGGCTGCGGCACGGGCCAGATGAGCCTCTTCCTCGCCACCGCCGATCGCGTGGTGATCGGCGCCGACCTGACGCGCGCCTCGCTGGACCTGGCGGAGAGCGCGCGGCGGCGGTACGGCGTCGAGCGTGCGCTCTTCGTCGAGACGGACCTGCGCGCTCCGGGGCTGCGCGCCGGTGCGTTCGACGTGGTGTACTCGAGCGGCGTGCTGCACCACACGCCGGATCCGCGCGCGTCGTTCGCCGCGGTCGCCCGGCTGCTGCGCCCCGGCGGAGTCGTGGTGGTGGGGCTCTACAACGCGTACGCCCGGCTGCCGCACCGGATGCGCCGCGGGGTCGCGCGTCTGACGGGCTTCCGCTGGATCCCGCTCGACCCGGTGCTGCGCGAACGGCGCGCCGAGCCGGCGCGGCGCGAAGCCTGGCTGCGCGATCAGTATCGCCACGTCGAGGAACACCGGCACACGCTGCGCGAGGTGCAGGGCTGGTTCCGCGAGAACCGCGTCGAGTACCTGCGCGCCTATCCCGATACGCTGCTCGCCGCCGAGCCGCTCTCGGGTGCCGGGCTCTTCGCACCGGCCGAGGACGACTGGACGTTCGAGAACGTGCTCGCCCAGCTCTCCTGGGCGCGGACGCTGTCGCACGAGGGCGGCTTGTTCGTGGTGGTCGGGCGCGCCGCGGCGCAGTAGGCTCGTCCCATGACGCGCGTGCGCTACTGGGACGACTTCCTCTGACCGTGGTGCTACGTGGCGGCCGGGCGTCGCCGCACGCTCGAGCGGGAGCTGGGCGGGAAGGTCCAGTTCGACCGGCGCGCCTATCTTTTGCTGCCCGGACAGAACCAGCGGCCCGCCTACGACGACTACGTGGTGTCGCACCGCGTGCGCGCCGCGCAGATGATGCCGGAGCTCGGATTCGCCATCCCGAAGGTCGGGCAGAAATATCCGAGCTCCAGCGTACCGGCCCAGGTGGTCGCCGCCGCGGTGCAGGAGGAGCATTCCGAGCTGCTCGAGGCGCTCGAGGACCAGCTGTTCGGCGCGATGTTCCGCGAGCTGCGCGACATCTCCGATCCCGCCGAGCTGCGCGCCGTCGCCCGCGCCGCCGGGGTGCCCGACGGCCTGGTCGATCGCGCGCTCGCCGATCCGCAGCTGCGCGAGCGGGTCTTCGCCGAGCACCAGGAGGGGCTGGACGCGGGCGTGAACGGTATCCCTGCGCTCGTCGTGCCGGGATACGCGCCGGTCACCGGGGCGATCCCGCTCGACATGCTTCGCCGGGCGTTCGCCGAAGTGGTCGACTCCCACCCCGCGCGTACCTAGCTTCACGTCCGATGAGGACGATCACGATGCTGGCTGCGGCGGCGCTGGTCGCCGCACCTGCGGCGCGCGCCCAGAATCCCGAACCGGCGCCCGACGCCCGCGACGCGGGCACCGCCGACGGCCGGCGCGCGGCAGCAGCCGATGCGGGACTGCCGCAGAACCCGCGCGAGCGAGCCGCCGCGCAGGCGACCGAGCAGGCGAAGAAGGACGTGGACGTGGCGAGCATCCATCTGCAGGCGGCGAAGCTCTACCTCGCCGGCCTGTACGGTCTCGCCGGCGCCCCCAGCACCTGGGACCGCGAGCACGGCGTCGCGCTCTTCAACCAGGCGCAGAACGCGCTCGGCGACGCCGAGCGGCAGCTGGCGGAATTGCAAGGCCTGGTGCAGGGCAACTGGCCCGGAGCACGCGACTCGCTCACCCGCGCGCGCAACACGCTCGTCCGCGCGCAAGGCCAGCTGCGATCGCTCTCGGTCCCGCTGCGCACCGGCGGCGGCCAGGACCAGGCCGGCCAGAGCGTCATCGGCCAGATCTACAAGGCGCTGGACTCGTCCAAGGACGAGCTGGAATCCGCCGCTAAAACGATGGGCGTCGACACGAAGCTGCGCACGCCGTGAGCCGGCCGGAGCGCCGATCTACTTATGCGCGACGTACGCCGCCTTCGCCTCGGGGAGCTCGCGCTTGATGTCCGCGATGCGCTGCTCGCTGGAGGGATGGTCGGAGAGGAACGCCGGCGGTTCCTTCCCTTGCGAGTACTTCAGCATGCGTTGCCAGAAGTCCACCGCGGTGGCGGGGTCGTAGCCCGCCTTCGCCATCAGCACCAGGCCGATGTGGTCCGCCTCGCTCTCCTGGCCGCGGGAGAACGGCAGCTCGACGCCGAGCTGCGCGCCGAGTCCGAGCGCGGCTCCGGCGATCTGCGTCGCCTCGGGCTTCTTCGCGTTGACCGCGGCGAGGATGCCCTGCTCGCCGAGCTGCATGAGCGTTGACCGGGAGAGGCGCTCCGCTCCGTGGTGCGCCAGCGCGTGCGAGATCTCGTGCGCGAGCACGACGGCCATCCCGTTCTCGTCCTGCGTGACCGGGAAGATGCCGCTGTAGACGGCGATCTTGCCGCCGGGCATGCACCACGCGTTGACCGTCTTCGGATCGTCGATGACGGTCGCCTGCCACTGGTACCCCGGGTGGAACTCCTTTTCGGCGGTGTCGGCCAGCCGCTTGGTCACCCGCTGGACGAGCGCGACGTGCGCCGGGTCGGTGTCCTGCTTCGCCTTGGAAACCTCCTGCTGGTACGACTGCATCCCGAGCTGGTTGACGGTCGAGTCCCCGACCAGGTTGAGCTGCTTGCGCCCGGTGACCGGCGCCGTGGTGCAGGCGGCGAGAAGCGCGACGGTGACGAGAAGAGGTTTCATGCCCGGAATCTGGCCATGCGCCGGGACGGTTGCCCGGGTCAGAGCGAGGCACCCCAGGCGGCTACCGGGCGCGCCACCTCGCCGCAGGACGTCGGCATCGGTGCCGCCGCGCGGTGAAGCTCAACTCATCCACGGAGCCGTTTCCCGAGCTTCTCCAGAGCCGCGGGGATGTCCGGATCGAGCTCCAGCACGTCCGCGATCGGATCGCGCTTCAGCTTCTTCATGCGCGCGGGCGCCGTCTTCAAGGTGAACGAGCGCGGATCGAGCTTCGCGTTCACCTCGTTCCAGCGCAGCGGCATCGAGACCGTCGCGCCGGGTACCGGCCGCGCCGAAAACGGCGCCGCGATCGTCTTGCCGTATCCGTTCTGGTAGCAGTCGAGGTAGACGCGCCCTTTCCGCGCCTCGATGGGCGCGCGCACCAGCGTCGAGATGTCCGGATGCTCGCGTTCGACGACGTTCGCGAGGACGAGCGCCAGATCGCGCGCCTGGTCGTGCGTGCAGGCCGGACCGAGTGGCAGCAGCACGTGCAACCCGGCCTGGCCGCTGGTCTTGGCAAACGCCGGCAGGCCGATCTCCTCGCACAGCTCGTGCACCGCGCGGGCGAGGCGCACCACCCACTCGAACGGAGCGCCCTTCGGATCGAGGTCGATGACGGACCAGTCGGCGCGATCGGGCGCGCCGGCCTTTCCGGCGTAGACGTGCAGCGGGATGGAGGCGAGGTTCGCGACGTAGAGGAGCGTCTCCAGATCGTCGCAGACGAAGTGGTCGATCTCGCGGCCCTCGTCGGTGCGCATCCGCGCGGTGCGGATCCACGCGGGGATGTAATCGGGCGCGTCCTTCTGGAAGAACGACTTGCCCGCGATCCCGTCGGGAAAGCGCGTCAGCACGACGGGGCGATCGCGCAGGTAGGGCAACAGCCAGGGCGCGACGGCGCGGTAGTACTCGAGCAGATCGCCTTTCGTGTACCCCTCATCGGGCCAGAAGACCTTGTCGAGGTTCGACGGGACGACCTCGCGCGGCGCGGCGCGCTCGGCAGGAGGCGCCGCGACTCCCGGCCGCGTACAGTCCGCAGGCGACTTGTCGTGGCGAAACCGCAGGAAGACCGGCGCGCGCAAGAGCCCGTCCTCGGTGATCTCCTTGTAGCGGACCTCCACCACCCGGCGCGGCGCGACCCACACGTGCCCGCGCCCGGTGGGCAGCGGGCCCGAGCACGGCGGCTTCGCCACCCGATCGCGTTCCAGCTCGTCGCGCAAGGTGCTCAGCTCGACCTCGCGGAAGCCGCTCCCGGCGCGGCCGACGTACACGAACCCCTCGCCCTCGGCGTACGCGAGATGGAGCGACCCGAACCCGGTGCGCGACCCTTCGCCGAGGGAAAACCCGACCACGGCGAATTCCGCCGCGCGGTCGGCGCGGATCTTGATCCACTCGCGCGACCGGCCGCTGCGGTAGGTGGAACCCGCGCGCTTGGCCATGATCCCCTCGAGACCCAGCTCGCGCACGCCGCGGAACATGTCCTCGCCGCGGCCTTCCAGGTGATCGACGTAGCGGAGCGGCCCCAGATCGGGGATGAGCAGGCGGAGGAGCCGCTTGCGCTCGGAGAGCGGCAGCTCGCGCAGGTCCCACTCCTCGAAACCGAGCAGGTCGAAGCAGAAGAGCGTCGCGGGCAGCTCCTGGATGGCGCGCTCGAGGTCGCGCGGCGCCGTCAGGAGCGCGCGCTTCTGCAGCCGCTGGAAGTTGGGACGGCCGGACTCGTCGAGGACGACGATCTCGCCATCGAGCACGACGTGCTCGGCGGGAAGCATCCGCAGGGCCGCGGCGAGGTCGGGGTGGACGCGCGTAGCTTCCGCGCCGCGCCGGTAATGGATGACCGCGCGGCCTTCGTCGCGGCCGGCGATGGCGCGGAAGCCGTCGTATTTCAGCTCGAAGAGCCAGCTCGGATCGCTGAACGGCCGCGGCTGGACCTCGGCGAGCATGGGGGACACTTCCGCTGCGCGCACCCGGCGGCGCGGCGCCGCCAGTTTCGACAATTCCGCGCGTAGTGCCGCCACGGCCGCGATCGGCGACATTACTGGCACCCCGGGGAAGCTGCCTCCCCGGCGGACGTGCCCGTTGCAAGACCCTGTACGGCCGTGCAGCGGCCGCAGCCCCAGGTTTCGCGTTCGCCGCCCCCGCCGCCCTCGAAGCGGCGGCCCGGCCGATCATCCAGGAAGTTGGGCATCGACCCGAGGAGGTTATCATCGCGCCCCATGAGCGCTCGGTCCATCGGTTCGGGGACGATCTCGTTCGGCCTGGTGTCGATTCCGGTAAAGCTCTTCTCGGCGACGCAAAGCCAGGCCGCCATCTCGTTCAACCTGCTGCACGCCAAGTGCAAAGGCAGGTTGAAGCAGCAGTACATCTGCCCGCGCGACGAGAACGCGATCGTCGAGCGCAACGACATGGTGAAGGGCTACGAGTTTGCGAAAGATCAGTACGTCACCTTCACGCCCGAGGAGCTGAAGGCGCTGGAGGAGAAGGCGTCGCAGCAGATCGAGATCAGCGAGTTCGTGCCGACGGAGAAGATCGACCCCGTCTATTTCGACAAGGCGTACTACCTGGGGCCCGAGAAGGGCGCCGACCGCGCCTACCGGCTCCTCTCCGAGGCGATGCGCGCCACCGGCCGCACCGCGCTCGCGCGGTATGCGGCGCGCGGCAAGCAGTACCTGGTGCAGCTGCGGCCCATCGAGGGCGGCGGGCTGGTCATGCAGCAGCTCATGTACTCGGACGAGGTACGGCCGTTCTCGGAAGTCGAGGTCCCGCAAGGCGAGGTGAAACCCGCCGAGCTCGAGCTGGCGAAGCAGATCATCGAGCAGATCGCCGAAGACGAGTTCAAGCCGGACAAGTACGAGGACGACGTCAAGAAGCGCATCCAGGAACAGATCCAGCGCAAGGTCGAAGGGCAGGAGATCGACATGACTCCGGCCGAGCAGCCGCGCACGCAGGTGATCGATCTGATGGAGGCGCTGAAGGCGTCGCTCGCCGCTCGCGGCGAGAAGGACGCGGAGCCCGTCGCCGAGGATCGCAAGCCCGCCAGACGCGCGCCGCGGAGCGAAAAAGCGGCCAAGGCATCGCGCAAGTAGCCCGAGCGCGGGCGGAATCGCCGTCGCGTCGCTTTTCCTCCGTCTGGCCGTTGTCGCAGCTCCTGCCGGCGTGCGAACCTCCACTCGATGACCGGGTACGGGTCGCACGAAGTCGCGCGCATGCTCGGGCTGTCCATCGGACAGCTGCGGTCGTACGTGCGGGCGGGCTTCCTGCATCCGAACCGCGGCCCGCGCGGCGAGCTGCGCTTCAACTTCCAGGATCTGGTGCTGCTGCGGACCGCCCAGGGGCTCATCGGAGCGCGCATCGCGCCGCGGCGGGTGCGCGCCGCGTTGCGCAAGCTGCGCGCGGATCTGCCGGAGGGACGGACGCTGCGCGACGTGCACATCCGTGCCGAGGGAGACCGCATCGTCGTCGGCGACGGCGCGCGGAAGTGGAGCGCCGAGGACGGGCAGATCCTCTTCGACTTCGGCACCGCCGAGCTGGCCCGGCGCATCGCGCCGCTGGCCCGCAAGTCGTCGCCCTCGCTCGACGCCGACGGGCTCTACGAGCGCGGTTGCGATCTCGAGGAGGCGGATCCGGCGGCCGCGCGCGCCGCGTACGAGCGCGCCATCGAGCTGGAACCGGGCCACGCCGGAGCGCACGTCAACCTCGGCCGGCTCCTGCACGAGATGGGCGAAGCCGGAAGCGCGGCGGAGCACTACCGGCTCGCGCTCCAGTCGCGCCCGGAGGACAGCACCGCGGCATTCAACCTCGGCGTCGCTCTGGAGGACCTCGGCCGCCGCGCCGAGGCGATCGACGCGTACCGGCTGGCGATCACCACCGACCCGGAATGCGCCGACGCGCACTACAACCTGTCGCGCCTGTACGAGCACCTCGGCCAGGGCGCTCCGGCGCTGCGCCACTTGAGGACATACCGAGCGCTCACCGGCCACCCGTGATGCGGGTGCTCTGCGGAACGAGCGGCTACAACTACGACCCGTGGCGCGGGCCCTTCTACCCGGAGGACCTGCCGAAAGCGAAGATGCTCTCGTACTACGCGTCGCGCTTCGACACGGTCGAGATCAATTACAGCTTCTATCGCAGACCCACCGCGAAGCTGCTCGTGGGCTGGGCCGCGCAAGTCCCCGACCGGTTCCGATTCGCGCTCAAGGCCTGGCAGCGGATCACGCACCAGGCGCGGCTGCGCGATCCCGAGCTCGCTTCCGCGTTCACCGATGCGGCGAGGTCGCTCGGACCGCGCCTCGCGCCGATCCTCTACCAGCTTCCGCCGAACCTGAAGGCGGACGTCCCGCTGCTGCGCGACTTCCTCAACCAGCTCCCCAAGGACCTGCTCGCCGCCTTCGAGTTCCGCCACGAGAGCTGGTTCGGCGACGAGACGCTCCGCGCGCTGGCGGACTCGAGCGCCGCGCTCTGCCTGGCCGAGAGCGACGAGCTGGCCACGCCGCGCGTCCGGACCGCGCAGTTCGGCTACCTGCGCCTGCGCCGCACCGAGTACGACGAGGCGCAACTGCGGAATTGGGCGGACTGGGTCCGCGGCGCCGGTTTCGAGCGCGACGTCTACTGCTATTTCAAGCACGAGGACGAGGCGCGCGGGCCGCGCTTCGCGGAGCAGTTCCGGGGTCTGTTCGGCTGACGGGGCTTACTTCTCGCCGCCGACGCCGAGCTTGGCGCGGGCGTTCAGCTCGGCGATCGCCTTGCGGATGTCGCGCGCGTCCGGCGCGGACGGCGCCAGCTGCAGGTACTTCTCGTACGCGCGGCGCGCCGCTTCCTCGTCGTGGCGCATCAGGTGCGCGATCCCGAGACCGCGCCAGGCGACGGCCAAGGTCCCGTCGTTGGCGATCGCCTGCTGGAACTCCTCCGCTGCCGCTTCGTAGCGGCCGCGCTCGAGCTCGACATCGCCGCGCCGGACTTGCGCCTCGGCGACCGCCCGAGCGAGCTCCGCAGGCGAGGCGCGGGGTGCCGGCGGATTCGCCGGCGCGGCGGCGGCCGTGTTCGCCGGCGCCGTGGTGGCGCTCGCGGCTGGCGCCGGGCTCGGCGTGTTCGAAGACGTCGCGGACGGAGCGGCGCTGGGCGTGGAGGCGACGCTCGCCGCGCTCGTGGCAGGGCGCGCGTCGACGGCCGGCGGCGATCGCGGAGACGGCCGGTGCGCGGCGAAGGCGCGGATGGACGGGTTGAGGAGCCCCGCCGCGAAGAGCGCGCCCGCGGCGATCACCGCGCCGAAGAGGCCGCCCAGCAGCGCTGCCGCGAATCCGGACCCCGACCTCACCACGACCGACTGCCCTCCGCCTCGCGATTCGGCGGTGGCGACGCGGGTGCTGAGATCTTGCTGGTCGCGCTGCACGTCGGCCATGCCGCTGCGGATGGCGTCGATCTGCTTTCCCAGGTGCGACACGTGCTCGATCAGCTTGGCCAGGGCGGCTCGATCCATCTCGGGCACCACCGTCCACTTCTCGCAGCGCCCCACGAGCGCCGCGAACGCCTGCCGCTCGTTCTCGGGCGCGGCGGGACGCTGTAGCGCGTCCACTGCCTCGCGAAGCTGTTGCAGATCGCCGAAGCGCTCGCGGCGGTCGCGCGCCATGGCGATGCGCACCAGATCGCCGAACGGCCCCGCCAGCTCCGTCCCCGGGCCTTTGCGCGGATCGGGAGCGTGCTGGCCGGTGAGCAGCTCGTACCCGAGCGCGCCGGCCGCGTACACCTGCACGCGGGGCTCGGTCTTCGCCGGCGCTCCGCGCTCGAGGAGCTCCGGGGCGAGATAGCCGTGCTCGTCGTCGGCGCGCTTCTCGTCGAATCGGCCGAGGTGGACCGCGCCGGATGGGTCCACCTGGATGAGGCGCGAGCGGATCGTCGCGCTCTGCGCTGCCGCGAGGCGTACGGCGGCAGCGAAAAGCCAGAGAGACTCTCCGGCGGCCAGCTTCTGGCCCGAGGCGCGCGCGCGGTCGAGGATGTCGTGGACGGTGATCAACGGGAGCGCATCCCTCCGGACCAACGAAGTATTGCAGCGATTTCGCGTTGTCGAAATTTCCCAAGACGCGCCTTCACTGGGGCGGATTGCTCCAAAGTGCGGCGCGGTGAGCGCGTGACGCACCCCGACGTTGCCACCGCCGGCGGCTGCGTTAGGTTGCCGGGTGCGTGAGGCATGGTGCCCACGCGTCTCGAAGCACCCGCCGGGAGCGCACTGCCTCGGCGAGGAGGAAACCATGTACCCAGGGATGATGTGGTGGTTGCGCAATGCGCGCCGTCAGGCGGCCGGTTGCGGGACGCACGCGGGTCAAGGAGGCGGCCGCGAAGGCTTCAGCTTCCACCCCGGCGACGACTTCGGCGGCGGAGGAGCGTTCGGCGTGCGCCGGCCGCTGCGGTTCCTCGCCTATCGGCTGAACCTCAACGAAACCCAGGTCGAGGAGTTGGCGAAGATCCTCGACGAGCTGAAGACTGAGCGGGCGCAGGCGGCCGTCGACGACCGCCGCGTCACCTCCGGATTCGCGGACGCGCTCGGGCTCGACCAGTTCGACGCGACCAAGGCGGCGGACGCGGCCGCCCTCCGCCTGAAGAGCGCGGAGCGGCTGCGCGACGCCGTGCTCAAGGCGCTGGCGCGCATGCACACCGTGCTCGACTCGCAGCAACGGGCGCAGCTCGCCTACTTGATCCGCACTGGCACGCTGTCGATCTAACGCGCCAGGGTCCTCCGGATCCGGGTCAGCTCCTCCGCGAGGGCGGTGCAGCTCGGGAAGCGCCGCGACGGGTCCTTCGCGAGAAGGCGCAGGATCACGCGTTCCAGGCCCTCCGGGACCGCCGGGTTCTTCTTCCTCGGCGGCTCGGGGGCCTGGTTCACGTGCATCATCAGGAGCGGCACCAGCTCGGCGTGCGTGAAGGGCGGCGCGCCGGTGAACAGCTCGTACGCGCAGACGCCGAGCGCGTAGAGATCGGTCGCGTGCGTCACCTTGCTGAAGTCGCCGATCTGCTCGGGCGACATGTACTGCGGCGTGCCGGCGATCGATCCGGCCACCGTCACGCCCGGCGTCGCGTGGTGCTTGGCGATCCCGAAGTCCATCACCTTCACGACGCCGGCATCCGTGACGAAGAAGTTGTCCGGCTTCACGTCGCGGTGGACGACGCCGGCGTCGTGGACGGCCTGGAGCCCGAGGCACGCCTGCACCAGATAGTCGAGCGCCTCGGGGAACGTCATCGGCCGGCGCATCCGGTCCTTCAGGCTCTCCCCGCGGAGCAGCTCCATGCTGATGTAGCGGTGCCCGCCGTGCAGCCCGATGTCGTAGAGGCGGATCACGTTGGGATGGACGAGCTGGCGCGAGACCTTCAGCTCCTGCTTGAAGCGCGCGACGGCCGCCTCGGAGGTCGTGGGCAAGGTGAAGACCTTCAGCGCGACGTCCTCGTCCAGCTCCAGGTCGTGCGCACGGAAGACGACCGCCATGCCACCTTGTCCGATCTTCTCCTCGAGGCGATAGCGGCTCGCGATCGTCGCTCCGGCGGCGAAGACTTCGCCCGCCGGCGCGGGTTCCGCGGCAGGCTCGGGGGGCTCGAGCGTCTTCGGCGCGCGCATCACCGTCGCCGGCGCGATGGTCGCGGGAGCGCTTTCCAGGCCCGGGAGGTCGTCCAGGTCGGGCAGCCGCGGCAGCGACTTGCGATGATGATGCGCGGCGTCCTCCAGGACGGCCGCCGCGACCATCGGCGTCGCCCGCGACTTCGTCTCGAGTCCGGCGAGCAGATCGCGCACGTCGCGGTACTCCGGCGACCGCGCTTCGATCTTCTGCAGCGCCTCCTTGGCGTTCTCGGAGAAGTCGTGGCGGACGTAGAGGCGCGCGAGCAGATAGAACGCCTCGAGCTCGGCGTCGTCCTGCGGACCCTTCGCGACGAGCGGGCCGACGAAGTGCTCCAGCTGGAACCCGAGCACGTTCAAGCTGCTCGCCAGCTGCACCGCGCGCACCGCGGCCGCGCGGTAGCGCGCATCCTCGCGCGGAACTCGCACCAGGTTGTCGAGCGCCTTACCCGTGTCGCCCGCGGCGAGGTAGCACTCCGCGGCCTCGAGCGGGAGGCCCGCATCGGCGTAGAGCTGCGCAGCGTCGGCGATGCGCCCCAGCCGCTTGGCGACGCGCGCGGCGTCCGCGTGCCGGCGCAGCTGCAGGTACGCGTCGAGCGCCAGGTCCAGCTTGCCCGACGACTCGAGCTTCTGCGCCGCGAGCACGTTCGTCGGCGCTCCGCCCACCGTGCCCTGCCGCGCCTGCACGAGCGACGGGGCGGCGTCGAGCCTCTCCCCCGCCATGAGCCGCGCCGCGCCCACCTGATCGCCGGCGCGCTGCAGCGTCTCCACCGCCCGCTGCCGTTCGCCGAGCGCCACGAAGAGCTCCACCGAGACCTGCGCCTCGCCGCCCTTGGCGAGCCAGATGGCTGCGCTCAGCGCCCGCTTGCGCAGCGCCGGCTCGAGCTGGCCCGCCTGGCCCGGGCGCACTCCCAGCGAGCCAAACAGCACTTCGCCGGCTTCGCGATACCGCTTCGCCGCGGCCAGCAGCCGGCCGACGTCGTCGATCGCTCCCGCCTCGCGAAAGGCGCGAAGCGCCTCGTCTCCCTTCCCCGCTTTCTCCAGCTCGCGGGCCCTCTCGTACGTTTTGCGGTCCACGTCAGGTGTCGTCCACCAGCTGGGAGGTGAGCGCCTTGACGGTCTCCGGCTGGTTGGCGGCCTTGAGACCCTCCTCCACCGTGATGCGGCCTTCGCGGATGTAGCGCACGATGCAGGAGTCGAGGCTCTGCGCGCCCGACCCGTCGTTCGAGGCGGTCTCCAGGTAGCCGTCGATCTGGAAGACCTTGTTCTCGCGGATGAGGTGCGCGATCGCGTAGTTCTGCAGGAGGATCTCGAGGACCGCGACGCGGCCCTCGCCGCTCGCGTGCTTCAAGAGGTGCTGCGAGACCACGCCGCGCACGAGCACGCTCAGGGTCGAGCGCATCTGCTCGCGGCTCTCTTCCGGGATCACGTCGATGATGCGGTCGATCGCCTTCGCCGCGGAGTTCGCGTGCAGCGTCCCGATCACCAGAACTCCCGTCTCGGCCGCCTGGATGGCGAGGCCGATCGTCTCCAGATCGCGCATCTCGCCGACGATGAGGACGTCGGGCGACTCGCGCAGCGCGCTGCGCAGCGCGCCGGCGAACGACTCGGCATGCTTTCCCACCTGCCGCTGCGTGATGACCGCCTTCTGGTTCTCGTGGAGGTACTCGATCGGGTCCTCGATGCTGATCACGTGCCGGTGCAAGGTCCGGTTGATCTGGTCGACCATCGCCGCCATCGTCGTCGACTTCCCCGATCCCGTCGGGCCGGTGACGAGCACCAGGCCGTTGTTCAGCTCGGTGAGCCGCTTCACCGCGGCGGGCATGCCGAGCTGCTCGAGGGTGGGGATCTCGTTCTTGATCACGCGGAACACGGAGCCGAGCCCCTGGCTCTGCACGAACACGTTGGCGCGGAAGCGGCCGACGCCGGCGAGCTCGTAGACGAAGTCGAGCTCGCGCTTCTTCTCGAACTCCGCGCGCTGCTCTTCCGTCATGACCTCGAGCAAGAACCGGCTCGTCTCCAGCTCGGAGAGCACGCGGAAAGGGAGCGGCAACAGATCGCCGTCGTGGCGGATGATGGGCACGTTGCCGGCGTGGAAGTGCAGGTCGGAAGCGCCCTGCTCGGCGACGAGCCGCAGGAAGGAATCGAAGCGCGCCACGCTAGCTCCCCGTCGGCTTCGCGGCCGGACGCGGCGCCGGGACCGGCGGTTTGACGGCCGGCCGCGCGGGCGGCTGAGGCGCCGGTGTCGGCTGCGCGGCGCGCGCCGGGCCCTGGGATGCAGGCGTCCCCTGCGCGGGGCGTGCCGCCGCCGCCGGTTTCGCGGCGGCCTGTTCCTCGAGGAGCGCCTCGAAGTCCTTCTTGCTCACCGCCTTCATGTACGCGTCCTCGGCGGTGATCTTCCCTTCCTTGTAGAGGCGCATCAGGTCCTGGTCCATCAGCTGCATCCCCTGCTCGCGCGAGGTCGCGATCACGGAGGGGATCTGGAAGGACTTGCCCTTGCGGATGAGGTTCGCCACCGCCTCGTTGTTGAGCATCACCTCGACGGCGAGGACGCGGCCCTGCCCGTCACGCGTCTTCAGCAGGTACTGGCAAATCACCGCGCGCAGGCTGTCCGCCAGGGTCGACCGGACCTGCTCCTGCTGCCCCGGCGGGAACGCGCTGATCAGGCGGTCGACGGTGGTCGCGGCGCTGACCGTGTGCACGGTGCCGAAGACGAGGTGGCCCGTCTCGGCGGCGATGACGGTGAACTCGATGGTCGCCAGGTCGCGGATCTCGCCGACCAGGATGACGTTGGGATCCTCGCGCAGCGTCGAGCGGAGCGCCGCGGCGAAGGAGTCGCTGTGCGTCCCGATCTCGCGCTGGTTGACGAGGCTCATCTTGCGGCGGTGCAGCACCTCGATCGGGTCTTCCAGCGAGATGATGTGGCGCGAGGACGTCCGGTTGATCGAGTCGATGAGCGCGGCGAGCGTGGTCGACTTTCCCGAGCCCGTCGGTCCGCCGACCAGCACCAGGCCGTTCTTGAGATCGGGGAACGCATGCACCACCTTGGGCAGGCCCAGCGTGGCGATGTCCGGCAGCTGGCCCTTGATGCGCCGGAACACGCCGGACAGTCCGCCCATCTGGTGGAAGACGTTGGCGCGGAAGCGCAGGCCTTCGCTCTTCACCTCGTGCGAGTAGTCGACGTCCTGCAGGGCTTGCAGCCCGACGATCTGGTCCGCCGTGAGGTGCGGAAGGATGAGCGACCGCACCTGGTCCGCGGAGAGCGGCTGCTCCGTGATGGGAGCGGTGCGGCCGACCTTCTTCATGTACACGGGGCGGCCGGGAGCGACGATCAGATCGTCGCCCTCCGCGCGCGCGAGCTGGACGAGAAGCTGATCGAGGAGCGGCACCGGGGCCGAGCCACCCGCCGCGGCCACCCGCCAGCGGGTCATGAGGTCGCGCGCCGCCGCGCGCACGCGCGGATGCGGATCGTCGGACAGCTTTGCGACGGCCGGGGCGTGCTCCGCGGCGTCCATCTGGTCGAGAAACTTCATCGCCAGCAGACGCACGTCGGGGTTCTCGGAGGCGAGCAGCGGCGCGACCTGCGGCGCGGCCGACTTCGCTTCCATGTCGACGAGCGCCTGGAGGCAGACGGGCTGCAACTCGGCGTCGTTCGCGAGGATGTGCAGCACGTACGGAACGGCGCGCGCGTCCTTGATGGCCGCGACCGACTCGATCGCGGTCTCGCGCACCCACCAGTCCGGATCGCTGCTGGCGGTCTGCACCAGGGAGCGGAGCGACTTCGGGTCCTTGATGCGCCCCAGCACGCTCGCCGCGAAGCGCCGGATCACCTCCGAGGGGTCGGAGAGGTAGCCGACCATGTGCGCCGTCAGGTGGAACCCGCCCAGCTCGACCAGCGCGTCCATGACCCGCTCGCGCACCCACCAGTCTTCGTCGCGGAGGTGCCCCATCAGCTTGGGCCAGAGCGAGGCGTCGGGGTCCGGGACGCTGCGGATCACCTCGGTCGCCATGCGGCGGACGTTCACGTCGCGCGAGCGCAGCAGCCAGATGACCGTGCGGCTCACGTCGAGCTTGCCGTGCATGCTCAGCGCCTTGAGCACTTCGGCGGCGCGGTTGCGCACGGCCACCTGCGCGTGCCCCAGCGCGTCCACCAGCGGAGGCAGCACGGCGTCGGTGCCGATCGCCTCGAGGGTGTTGAGCACGGCCAGGCGGATGGCGCGTGGGCCGACCCGCAGCTTGCCCTCGAGCGCGGCGACGGTCCGCACCGAGGCGAAGCGGCGCAGCCCTTCGACCGCGGTCTTGGCCAGGCCGACGGATTCGCTGTCGAGGAATCGCGCGACGAATTCCCAGTAGTCCTCTTCCGAGCAGAGCTGGGCGAACGAGGCGATGGCCTGCACGGCGACGGGCTCGGTCCGTTCGTCGAGCTGGGACGCGATCGCCTTCAGCGCCGGCGCAGGATCCTTGGCCATCCAGCGCGGATCGCCCAGGTGCTTGAGCGCGAGGATCTTCTCCGCCTGCGTGCCGACGGCGAGCGCCGCCTGCAGCGCCGGAACGGCCTGCGTGCGCGCGAACGAGACCAGCACGTCGAGCGCTTCGGACCGCCCGGGGAAATCGCGCTCGGCGACGGCGCGGGAGAGCAGCTCGAAGGTCGTCTTGCTCGCGCCGACCTGCGCCAGCGCCCGGGCAGCGACCTGGCGGAGCGCCGCATCGGCCGAGCGCAGGTGCGCGACCAACTCGCCGTGGTCGGTCGGCGAGTTCACGCGCGCGAGCAACGCGACCACGGTCGTGCGCAACGCGGCGTCGGCGGACTTGAGCGATCGCGCCAGCGGCGCGAACAGCGACTTGTCCGGGTTCTTCTCGACCAGCCTGGCAAAGACGCCCAGGCGCGTGCGGTGCGCCGGGGCGTCGGGCGCTTTTCCCGCGAGCACCTCGAGAAGCTTCAGCAGATCTTGTGCGGAAGGCGCCTCGGCCGCGGCGAGGAAAGCCTCGATTTCCTCCGGCCCCTTCCAGGCCGCCGCCTTGAATTGGCCGAGAAGGTCCCTCCCCGAGAGCATCCTGGCGAGCTTAGCATCGGACGAAAGGTCGTCCTGAAAACGGCCGGGCCCGGTGCGCGCACATCTTCGCGCTTCCTGCGCAGCGCGCCCACAGGCGTCGCGGCTCCCCGAGACATACGTTGAATGCGTGCCGGAGAGCTCCCGCTTCACCTACGTGGCGCTCGGAGATTCCACCGGCGTGGGTGTCGGCGCCGACCAAGGCGGTGGCTACGTCGAGCGGCTGTACCGGCGCCTGCTCCCACTGCGGGCGGGCGCACGGCTCGTGAACCTTTGCGAGAGCGGCGCGGGCACCGCGGACGTGCTCGCCGCGCAGATCCCCCGCGTCCGCCGCGCGGCGCCGTCCCTCGTCACCGTCGGCACCGGGATCAACGACGTCACCTGGCAGGTGCCCGACGAGGCATTCGCAGTGAACCTCGAGGAGATCGCCGTCGCGCTCGCCTCGCTGCGCGTCCCGGTGGTCCTGATGAACATCCCCGACCTGGCGCTGGCGCCGATCGCGGCGAGATCCGATCGATCGCTCTACGAGCGGCGCATCGAGGTCTTCAACGAGCACGTCGAGGCGACCGCCGCCCGCCACAAGTTCACGCTCGCGGACCTGTTCGCCGCGACGAAGCGGCTGCGCGGGGAGGCGGGCCTGTTCTCGCGGGACGGCTTCCATCCCAGCGCGCACGGCTACGAAGAATGGGCGGCGCAGCTCTGGCCTTCCGTGCGCGCTGCGCTCGGCGACTCCGCCGACGCACGGGCCTGAGTCGGGTTACGCGGCTGGAGCCGCGTGCGCCACCGCGGCGTTCTCCTCGACGTGCGCCACCGAGCGCGTCCCGACCAGGGCGCAGGTAATCCCCGGTGTGGCGCGGACGAATTGCAGAGCGCGCTGCGCGTCGGTGTCCAATCCGGAGAGGCGGGCCCGCTCGGCGGGGGAGAGATGCGCCAGCCGGCCTTGCAGCACGGGGGCGGACGCGAAGACGGCGATGCCGGCGTCGGCGGCGGCCTGCAGCAGCGTCTGCCCGCGCTGGTTGGCGAACGAGGCCGCCTCGTCCATCTCCAGGTTGAACGGCAGCTGCACCGCGCGGAAGCGGTGCCGCGCCCCGCCGGCTTCGCGCGCGCACTCGAGGACGTCGTGGAGCGAAAGGTGCTCGGGCTCGTCGTCGGACAGGCGATAGCCGTTCCAGGTGGCGGTCCCGTAGGCGGCGATGCGCTGCTCGTCACAGGCGCGCTCGAGCTCGGCGAAGGCGGCGCGCAAGCGGCGGAAGAACTCGTCGCGCGACACTGCGCCCAGCTGCGTCTCGGGGTTGTGCAGGTAGTAGAGGTCGATGGTGGCGATGCCGAGGTTCCGGCGGCTGCGGTCGATCTGATCGGAGAGGAAGCGCGGCGACAGGCAGTGGATGCCGTCGACGACTTCGTCCCAGCGCAACAGACCGGGCCGGACGTACGTTTCCTCCACGAACGACCGCGGATCGCGCGGGCGTGCGCCGTCGAACGGCAGGAAGCCGCCCTTGGTGCAGACGAGCACCCGCTCGCGCGGGATGGAGCCTTCGCGCAGCGCGCGTCCGACCGCGCGCTCGCTGCGCTGGTTGCGGTAGTTGATCGCGCTGTCGACCACGTTGATGCCGAGCTCGAGCGCGCGGCGGACGGCGTCGGCGTACGCCGCATCGGTGCGATCGTCGTCGCGGCCGAGATAGGTGCCGATCCCCAGAGAGGACACCGTCACCCCGAGGGCCTCGCGGAAGTGGCCGGCGGCGGCTCGCATCTCGCGGGCATAGGCGGCGGTCGCCGAGGGCGTGGCGCGTCCGTCGAGCAAGGACACGGACGTGGGCATGGGGGCACCTCCATCCCCAGATTACCTCCGTCCGCCCCGCCGCGGGCAGGAGGCACCGGATGCCGCAGGATCCAAGACACCAGGGCAAGAAGCCGCCGTTCCCGCAGAAGGAGCAGGAGCATCCCGGCAGCGAGCGCGAGATGTCGCCGCGCCCGGACTACGGAGAGGAGAGCTACCGCGGTATCGGACGGCTCAAGGGCCGCGCCGCGATCGTGACCGGAGGGGACAGCGGCATCGGGCGCGCCGTCGCGCTCGCCTTCGCGCGCGAGGGAGCAGACCTGCTGATCTCGTACCTCAACGAGCACGAGGACGCGCAGGAGACGAAACGGCTGGTCGAATCGGCCGGGCGGCGGGCGGTGCTGGTCGCCGGCGATCTGGCCGAAGAACCGCACTGCCGGCGCGTCGTCGAGGAGGCGGTGCGCGCCTTCGGCCGCATCCACGTCCTGGTGAACAACGCCGCCTTCCAGGGCAAGGCGGTGAAGGGCATCGAGGAGCTGGACGGCGCGCGAGTCGAGCGCACCTTCCGCGTGAACATCGAGGCGATGTTCCACCTCGTCCGGTACGCGCTGCCGCACCTGGAGAAGGGCGGCGCGATCATCAACAGCGCCTCGGTGCAGGCGTACCACCCGAATTCGTCGATCCTCGACTACGCGGCCACCAAGGGCGCCATCGTGACGTTCACGAAGGGGCTCGCGCAGGAGCTCATCGAGCGCGGCATCCGCGTGAACTGCGTCGCGCCCGGGCCGGTGTGGACGCCCCTCGTGGCGCAGTCGTTCGACGAGAAGAAGCTGAAAGAGTTCGGGAAGAACTACCCGATGGAGCGGCCGGCGCAGCCGGCGGAGCTGGCGCCGGCGTACGTATTCCTCGCCTCGGACGAGTCGCGCTACGTCGTCGGCGAGGTGCTGGGCGTCACGGGAGGCAAGCCGCTCGCGTGACGTGCCACGATGCGACCGCCTCCTACTTCGAGGCGGACGCGTCCGGCACGTAACGAACCACGGTCGCGCGAACGTACTGGCCGAGGCCGTTCACCTCGGTCAACACGGCCTCGCCTCCGGCCCCGCAGACCTGCGAACCGATCTTCTCGCGAAGCTGCGACGCGCTGCCAGGAACGCCGGCCCGTTCGCCGGTCTTGGCAACCGCGCCACCCTCGAAATCGATGATTCCGAGCTCCTCGATGGGACGCGCGGGGCGCATCGACAGGATGTCGAATGCACAATTCGCCGGCCTTGCAGCGAGTGTTCGTGACGACGTCGGCGTGTACTGCGTTGTCGCCGCGCAGCCGGCCAGCACCCACAGAGTAGCGACGACCGTAAAGGTTTTCATGGCGTCGATGCTAACATCGCGCCCCGGCTGGAAAGAAATCGCCGCGGCGCCATGCTGCGGGACCGCGCGCAAGGACGCAGCGGCGTTTGCGGGGGGGGGGCGATGGACGACTCGTTCGCGAGGTACGTGGCGAAGTACCTGATGGCGAAACAGGGCTACGCGGAGGGGACGGTCCCCGAGGCGCAGAAGCTGGCGGCGGCGTGCGACATCGTCCTCACCAAGGCCGACGGAGTCACGTTCTCGGCGGTGTGCATCGTCGACGCGGAGCGCGATCCGTCGCGCCGGTTCGCGCTCGAGCGCGACGAGGTTCTCGCCATCGGCAAGGCCTGCCGGGCCAGGTACGCCGGGACGGTAAACGGCGCGAAGATGCCCGCCAGCATCGAGATCGTGGAAGTGCGCGAGTCCGTCACTGCCGAGGATCGGCAACGGCTCGAACCGCTGCGCTCCCGCTTCGGCACGATCGTCGCCGCGCTCGCGGTGGACGTGCAGGCCGCCAGCGTGAGCGTCAATGCGTGGTCGCTCCTGAACTTCCGCCGCCGACAGCTAGGGCGGCTCCTGAAGGAACCGAGAGTCGCCGACGGCGAGCTCGTCCGCCCCGCGCCGGCCGCCCTCCCCGAATCGCGTGCGCTTCCCATCCTCACCTCTCTGATGGTGGCAGCGCTGGCGGCCGTGTTCGTCGTCGAGCAGCTCGTCGCCGTCGCCCCTGGCCACGGGCTGTTCGCGCCCGACGTC
>Ga0114129_10004644_pt1 | contig 19384 bp, 18 predicted proteins | sample RhiMetdeltSRZDD1_FD_80071 | JGI IMG/M metagenome (GOLD analysis project Ga0114129, IMG submission 80071) | Populus rhizosphere microbial communities from Tennessee, USA - Rhizosphere MetaG P. deltoides SRZDD1 (version 2) (version 2) | ecosystem: Host-associated > Plants > Roots > Rhizosphere >...
ATCCGCCGCCGCCAGACGCTCGACGAGTTACTGTCGTTAGAGGAGTAGTGTTGGCGCGCGGTCACCTGATTGCCTTCGAAGGCCTGGATCAAAGCGGGAAGCAAACGCAAGCGGAGCGGCTACTCTCCGCGTTTCGATCGGCAGGCCACTCCGCCGAGTTCCTCACATTTCCTGCATACGAAACCGCGATCGGCGAGGAGATCGAGAAGGCGCTTCACGGTCAGCGCGACTATCAACCCGACACGCTGCAGCTGCTCTACATTGCCAACCGGTTCGAGTTCAAACCGAAGATCGAATCCTGGCTCGCGGCAGGCACCATGGTGGTGTGCGATCGCTATCTCGCGTCGAGCATCGCCTACGGCGAAGCCCAGGGCGTCGATGCGAAGTGGTTGACCGAAACGCAGCAGGCCCTGCCGCAGCCGTCGTTGACGATTCTCCTCGACATGCCGCCCGAGGTCTCACTGACGCGGAAGAAAGTCGCGCGCGACAAGTTCGAGCGCGACATGCCGCTGCTCGGACGCGTGCGCGACAGTTATCTCCGCCAGGCCGGGCTCTCGCCGAATTGGTTTCGAGTGGAAGGACACCTCGAGAAGGACGCAGTGTCGGCCGCGGTGCTCAGCGCGGTGCGTTCACGACTCGGGCTGCCGTAAGCGCGCGAACGTCCTTCACACCGCTTCGTCGCAGAACCTCGGCGCAACTCTCGAGCGTTGCTCCGGTTGTGGCGACGTCGTCAATCAGCACCACCACGTCGGGAACCGGGATCCGGGAACCGGGATCCGTCAGTGCGAAGGCATCCCGCACATTCGCGAGTCGCTGCTCTCGCGGCAGATCGATTTGCGGCGTCGTGTGGCGGACGCGCGTGAGCAGCGATACGACGGGTGGTCCGAGATGGATGGCGAGCTGGTGCGCCTGGTTGAAGCCGCGCCGGTATTCGCGCCAGGGATGGAGCGGCACCGGCACCACGCAATCGGCATCGGCGAGCAGCGCCGCGCCGGCCTCGCGCATCAGCGCGCCCAGCCGCGGCGCGATCGACCGCCGGCGATCGTACTTGAGCGCGTGGATGATGTCTTTCATCCGCCCCTCGTAGGCGTCCACCGCCGCGCGCCACGAGATCGGATGCGAGACGTCGAACCGCTCGTCGAGCGATCGCACGATCCGGATACTCGACCAGCACGCGCCGCACACGGCGCCGTCGAGCGGGTGTTGCAATGGCGCACGGCACGCCGCGCACGGCGGCTCGAATAAAGCTGAAAGGAGGGCGTTGCCCCAGGACCCAAGACCCAGGTCCCAAGACCCCTTACGCGACGTCCGGAAACTCGATGCGCGTGGCGCTGCCCCAGAGGCGATCGAGGCCGTAGAAATCACGGGCGTGCTTCGAGAAGACGTGGACGACGAAGTCGAAGTAGTCGAGCAGGATCCACTCGGCGCGGGCGTAGCCCTCCACCAGCGACGGCCGCTGTTTCTGGGCCTTGAGGGCGTCTTCCACCGCATCGGCAATGGCCTGCACCTGCCGCGCATTGGCCGCCGAGCAAATCACGAAGTAGTCCGTGAATGCGCCCGCCTTTTTCAGGTCGAGCACCACCACGCCGCTGGCCTTCTTGTCGCGGGCGGCGTCAATCGCGGCCTGGACCTCCCTGGGCAACTTTGAAGGTCGGGCGATGGTTCGAGGCTTCCGCTGGCTGGTTGTCTTTGCCATGCAAATCAATGACCGCCGTACAGACGATGCTGCTGGATGTAGTTGGCGACGGAATCGGGCACGAGACTCGCGAGACTCTCACCGGCGCGGATGCGGCGCCGGATCTCGGTGGACGAAACGTCAGGAGTCGTGGCTTCGACGAGAATCACTCGTGTTTTGGCCGACGGTCCAAGGCTGCTTGCCCTGAGCGAAGTCGAAGGGAAGGCTGAAGGCGCCCGCTCACGTAACGAGTCTAACGTGATTCCGGGGCGTGAGACGACAACGAAGTTGGCCAGGTCCAGCACAGCCGGATAGCGGGACCATGTCGCAATTTCCGCAAACGCATCGGCGCCAAGAATGAAGAAGATTTGCGTACCTGGCACCTGATTCCTGAGCTCGATGAGCGTGTCGTAGGTATACGACCGTCCCTCGCGATCGAGCTCGAGGCGCGACGCGGTCCAGTGTGGCCGCTCGGCGGCCGCCAACGCCGCCATCGCGTAGCGGTCTTCGCCGGAGGCGCCGACGGGATCCTGCCGGTGCGGTGGAATCCGAGAAGGCACGAGCGTGATGGCCTCGAGTGTCAGCGCGCGCTGCGCCGCTTCGGCCGCGGCGATGTGACCGTTGTGAATCGGATCGAACGTGCCGCCGAGCACACCCAGTGTCATCGAGCGCCGTGCCGCCCTCTGCGTTTTTTCTGCGCCTTCTGCGGCCTGTCGCGGAGCGGTGGAACGAGAGCGGGGTTATAGTCAGCCTGCGGTTCCGGATCCTGCTCCTGATCGAGGTCTACTGTTTGTCGTTCATGCTCGCGCGCCCTGGCGATGATCGGCCACGCCGCCTCGATCAACGCCTTGACGCCTTCGCCGGTGACGCCGGAAATCCTGAAGAACTTCAGCTTCAAGGCCTTGACTCGCTTCTCGAGATCCTTGAGTCGCTTCGGATCGTCGAGCGCATCGATCTTGTTCGCGGCCACCAGGTGCGGCTTCTCGAGCAGCTCGGGGTTGTACAACTCGAGCTCGCGCCTGATCGTGTCGAAGTCCTCCGCCGGATCGCGTCCCGACGCGCCCGAGACGTCGACGAGGTGAATCAGCACCTTGGTGCGCTCGATGTGGCGCAGGAACTGATCGCCGAGGCCGTGGCCGTCATGCGCGCCTTCGATCAACCCGGGCACGTCGGCCATCACGAAGCTGCGATCGCCGCTGAGCGCCACCACGCCGAGGTTCGGCACGAGCGTGGTGAACGGGTAGTCGGCAATCTTCGGCTTGGCCGCCGACACCACCGAGATCAATGTCGACTTTCCGGCATTGGGAAATCCGACGAGACCGACGTCGGCCAGCAGCTTGAGCTCGAGATGCAGATCGAATTCCTCGCCGGGCTCGCCCGGCTGCACCTTGCGCGGCGCGCGATTCGTCGACGTCTTGAAGTGCGCGTTGCCCAATCCGCCGCGGCCGCCTTTGGCGAGCAGTACGCGCTGGCCGACATAGGTCATGTCGGCGACCTGTTCGCGCTCGCCGCTCTCCGGATCGTTGCGATAGATCAGCGTGCCGACCGGCACCGGGATCTCGAGATCTTTTCCGCCGCGGCCCGAGCGCAGGGCGCCGGCGCCGTTGCCGCCGCGTGGCGCGGAGTACTCCGGATTGAACTTGAAGTGAACGAGGGTGTTGCGATGCGGATCGGCCACCGCGTAGACGGATCCGCCGAGGCCGCCGTTGCCGCCATCGGGCCCGCCGCGCGGAACGAATTTCTCACGGCGGAAACTGAGCGAGCCGCTGCCGCCGTGTCCGGCTTCGATGTGGATGTCGACTTCGTCGACGAATTGCAATTACTCGACCGGGTGAATCGAGATGAAGCGTCCGCGCTGACCGTGATCTTCGAACTTCACCTTGCCGGTGACTTTCGCGAACAACGTGTCGTCCTTGCCGAGGCCGACATTCAGGCCCGGCCGCCACTTGCGGCCGCGCTGACGCACGAGGATGGAGCCGCCCGTCACCAGGTTGCCGTCGTGGCGCTTGACGCCGAGCCGCTGCGAGTTGCTGTCGCGGCCGTTGCGAGAAGATCCCTGTCCCTTTTTTGTTGCCATGACGCTTAAACCTGGATGTCGGTAATGCGCACGCGCGTCAGATGGGTGCGATGACCCTTCGTCCGACGATACTGCTTGCGGCGCTTCTTCTTGAAGATGCGGACTTTCTTGCCCTTGTCGAGCTCGCCGATCACGCCGAGCACTTTCGCGCCCTTGACGAACGGCGTGCCCGCGGTCACATCGCCCTGGTCGTTGCTGACGAGCAGGACCTGCTCGAACGACACCTCACCGCCCGTGTCGCCGGCATTGTGGCCGTCGATGGCGATGACGGCGCCGGGTTCGACGCGGAACTGGCGGCCCGAAGCCTGAATGATTGCAAACACGCGTAAATCTCCCGAGTAAAGGAACTTAGAAGGATACCACAGGGTCCGTTCGGAGGGCGATGGCTTCAGCCGTCGCCGCGGGGCCAGCGAGGGCTAACGCCCTCGCTCGCCATTATTTGAGGAGGGTCCGCGTGCCCTTTATCTTCTGCGCGCTCAACGTGTTAAGGAAGGCGGGCAGCAGCCGGTCCATCAGCTCGAAGTACGACGACAGCGCCGGGGTCTGCTGGTTGGCGTTGTAGAGAATCTGTTCGCGGAACGTCTCGCTGTGCAGCGTCTCGCCGGTGCGGCCATCGATGAAGATGAACGTCGGACGCAGCGTGAAGCCCTTGCGCTCCATGTAGGTGCGCACCGGCACGACGATGCGCCGGCCGAACGAATCGTACGTTTCCTGTTCGCGCTGCACGAAACCCGAGGCCTGGCTCGGCGTGAACAACACCGCGCCGGTCACGATCAGCGGCTGCTGATACTCCTCGCCGATCCGCTTCCAATAGGCGACGTTCGCGAACAGGTGCTGATACTGCTCGAGGTCTTTCTCGTCGTTGATGAGCGGCGGCTTGTCCTGATCCTGCGGCGGCTGCGCCGCCTGCTGATCGGGCGCCGGTTCGCCGTTCATCTCGGCGGCGTTCTGTCGCGCCACTTCGAGCAGCGGCAGCGTGTCGGCATCGACGACGCGGAGAATGCCCTTGTTCCGCAGCTGACTGCGCAGCAGCCGCACGGTTTCCATATTGGCGTCGACATCTTCATTGGCGCTGGCAATGAAACCGGCGATGAAGACACGCTGGAACGCCGACACGTCGAGCTTCGGCTGTATTGGCGTCTCGATTGGAATCTCGGTGTAACTCGTACACGCCGAGATCAACGCCAGAAGCGCCACGCCGAGCAGCGTTAGTTTTGCCCGACCTCCGGTCGGGCGCCTACCGACCATCCTTCTGAGTCGCGCGGTCATTGATTTCCTTGAAGAGTTCGTAGTTTTGCCGAACGAGCGCGTTCTCAGGCTCGAGCGCGAGCGCCTTTTCGTACGCTTCGCGCGCTTTGGCCAACTGGCCTTCGTGCTCGTAGGCAACTGCGAGGTTATTGAACGCTGCGGCGTAGGTTGGATCCAGCTGAGTGGCGCGTTCCCAGCGATAGATCGCCTCTCTCCACAGACCACGCTGCGCGACCTGAATGCCGAATTCCACCTGTTCCTTGGCCTGCTTGCGCTGGGCCAGGGCCGGCGTCGCCGACGCGACTGCCATCACAAGGACGAGTCCGGCAATACGGGGAAACACTAGGGTCTCAGAGCCACTATAGCCCCCTGCCTGAGAGGGGGCAAGTTAACACTTCCAGCCTCGCCGTAGCCGGCTATTGACATCCGGCGAAGGCGGGCGCATCGTCGTCGTCGGTCAGGGGACAGCCGGCCCGGGGTGTTGGGCATGGATGTCATTTGTCACGGTTCCGCTGAATTCCCGCCGTTACTCGCGGAAATCTCCAATCCGCCCCCTCTTCTTTGGACGCGCGGGAACCGGTCGTTGTTTGACGGCCCATGTGTAGCGATTGTTGGCGCACGCGCCGCGACGCGAGACGGAATTGAAACCGCCTATCAAATCGCCACGGATCTCACGCGCGCCGGGATCGTCGTCGTGAGCGGACTCGCGCGCGGGATCGACTCGGCCGCACATATCGGCGCACTCGATGCGAAAGGCAAAACGATCGCGGTGCTCGGCACCGGGATCGATCGTGTCTACCCCGCGGAAAACAAGGATCTTCACGAGCGAATCGCCGCCCACGGGCTGCTCGTGACCGAGTTCCCGCCCGGCGCCAATCCGGACTTGTTTCACTTTCCGCAGCGCAATCGGATCATCAGCGGCTTGTCGAAAGCGGTGGTCGTGGTTGAGGCGCGCGAGAAGAGCGGTTCGCTGATCACGGCCCGACTGGCGGGCGATCAGAGCCGCGACGTGATGGTGGTTCCCGGACCGATTCGGACCGGCCAAAACCGCGGAGGACACGCTCTTTTGAGGGATGGGGCAAAGCTTGTGGAGTCTGCTGTCGATATCCTGCAAGAGCTAGGACTGAACTCGGCCGCAGTCCCAGTGAGGGAATCGCTAGAAAGCGTTGAATTTACGGTAGATGACATCGCTCAGCAGCTGAAAGTCCCGCCCGGAGAAGCGCTCGCGCGGCTCCTGGAATGGGAGCTGACGGGCGAAATTCAACGGATTGGATCAGGTAGGTTCATTCGTTCCCGGAGTAAGGTGTAGAGATATTCGATGCCGAAGCCGCTCGTCATAGTGGAGTCGCCCGCCAAGGCCCGCACGCTCGCGCGGTTCCTCGGCAACAAGTACCGGGTGGAGGCCAGCTACGGCCACATCCGCGATCTGCCGGAGTCCGCCAAGGAAGTGCCCGAGGAGATCAAGGGCAAGCCGTGGGGCCGGATGGGCGTCGACACCGATGGCGACTTCACGCCCTATTACGTCGTCCCGTCCGACAAGAAGAAGAACGTCACCGCGCTTCGCGCGGCGATGAAGGACGCCTCCGAATTGATTCTCGCCACCGACCCGGATCGTGAAGGCGAGTCGATCAGCTGGCACCTGAAGGAGCTGCTCAAGCCGAAGGTGAAAGTGCGCCGCATTGTCTTCCACGAGATCACCGAAGAAGCCGTGAAGGCGGCGCTCGCCGAAGCGCACGAGGACGTCGACGAGAATCTGGTTCGCGCGCAGGAAAGCCGGCGCATTCTCGATCGCCTCTACGGCTACACGCTGTCGCCGGTGTTATGGAAGAAAGTGCAGACCGGTCTTAGCGCGGGGCGCGTGCAGAGCGTGGCGGTGCGGTTGATCGTCGAGCGCGAGGAGGAACGCCTCGCGTTCAGGGCCGCGAGCTACTGGGATCTCGAAGCGAAGCTGCGCGGCGAGGGCAACATCGAGTTCCCCGCGACGCTGGCCAAGGTCGGCAGCCAGCGCGTGGCGACCGGCAAGGATTTCGACAGCAAGGGCGTCCTCACGTCGACCAGCGTGAGGCTGCTCGGCGAGAAGGACGCGCAGACGCTGCGTGAAACGTTGATGCGGCGGCTGCCGTGGACGGTGACGAGCGTCGAACAGAAGCCGTTCACCCGGCGGCCGTCGCCGCCGTTCACCACGTCCACGCTGCAGCAGGAAGCCAATCGCAAGCTCGGGTTCTCGTCCGAGCGCACGATGCAGATCGCGCAGCGGTTGTTCCAGGGCGTCGACCTCGGCGACGGCGAACTGGAAGGATTGATTTCGTACCACCGCACCGACTCGACGACGCTGAGCTCGAAGGCGCTCGCCGAAGCCGAGCGCGCGGTGACGGAGCTCTATGGCGCCGGGTATCACAGCCAGCGCCAGTACCAGACCAAGGTGCGCAACGCGCAGGAAGCGCACGAGGCGATTCGCCCCACGCACTTCCACCGCACCAAGCAGTCGCTCGAAAGCGTGCTCGACGCCGACGAGCTCAAGGTCTACGAGCTGATCTGGAAGCGCGCCGTGTCGTCGCAGATGGCCGACGCGAAGATGTTGCGCACCACCGTGGAGATCACGGGCGAAACCAACGACGGCGCACCGGCCATGTTTACGGCGAGTGGCAACGCGATTGAATTTGCCGGGTTCCTGCGCGCCTATGTCGAAGGCTCCGACGATCCGGCGGAGGCGCTCGGCGAGCAGGAAACGGTTCTCCCCAAGCTCGCCGAAGGCGACCAGGTGTGGGCGCCGGACAAGCTCGATAAGGAATTGATCCTGCTCGCGCTCGACGCGAAGGGTCACGAGACCTCGCCGCCCGCGCGCTACACCGAGGCGTCGCTCGTGAAGCGCCTCGAAGAGGAAGGCATCGGCCGTCCCTCGACGTATGCACCGACCGTGGCGACGATTCAGCGCCGCGGCTACGTGTCGCGCCAGGGCAAGGCGCTGGTGCCGAGCTTCACCGCGTTCGCGGTGACGCGGCTGCTGCGCAATTACTTCGCCGATTACGTCGACATCGGCTTCACCGCCGAAATGGAAGAGATCCTCGACCAGATTTCGAACGGCGAGAAGGACTGGCTCGAGTTCCTCGGCGAGTTCTATCACGGCGACAAGAAGAAGAAGCATCGCGGTCTCGAGCACCTGGCGGAAAAGAAGCTGGACGAGATCGAGTACCCGATCATCGAGCTCGGCAAGGATCCCGACAGCGGCATGCCGGTGCGCGTGCGCATTGGCCGCTACGGTCCGTTCCTGCAGCTGGGCAACCAGAACGACGGCGGGCCGCGCGCGTCGCTGCCGGAAGATCTCGCGCCGGCCGATCTGACGCTCGAGAAAGCCGTCCAGATTCTGAAGGCAAAGGCGCAGGGGCCGAAGAAGCTTGGCGACGATCCGAAGACGGGCATGGCCGTCTACGTGATGCACGGCCGCTTCGGCGCCTACGCGCAGCTGGGCGAGACGCCGGAAGACCGCGAGGCCAAGCCGCGCCGCGCGTCGCTCGGCCGCGACTACACCGAGGAAACGATCACGCTCGACGCCGCGCTGCGTTTACTGTCGCTGCCGCGCGAGCTGGGCAAGGGCGACGACGGCGAGCCGATCCTCTCCAATCTCGGCCGCTTCGGTCCGTACGTGAAGCACGGGTCGGAGTTCCGCTCGCTCGAGGACTCCGACGACGTGTATACGATCTCGTTCGAGCGCGCCAAGGAGCTGCTGGCGCAGCCGAAGAAGTCGATCCGCCGCGCGCGGCAGGCGCCGAAAGAGCTGAAGAACCTCGGCAAGCACCCCGAATCGGGCGCCGACGTGAAGATCCTCGACGGCCGCTACGGTCCGTACGCGACCGACGGCACGACCAATGCGTCCGTCCCGAAGGGCACGCCGGTCGAATCGGTCACGATGGCGATGGCGATCGAACTGCTCGCCGCCCGTGCCGGTTTCTCGGTGAAAAAGGGCCGCGCCCGCAAGACCGTCAAGGCCAGCACAAAGAAGGCTGCGCCCAAGAAGAAGTCGGCGTAGAATAAGGCCCCAGAGCGATCCATGAAGCGGCACATTCCCACCTCGGCGCCGTTTGTCCCGGTCTCGACCGGGATTGGGATCGGTTTTTCCAACTAAGAATTCGTTTCGTCCGCCTTCTGCTCGCGTCCGCCTACGCTCGCCGAAAGGCGGGCGAGCTTCGGCGAGACGGCGGCCTGCGGCCGCCGGCCAGAGGGCGTCATGAAGCGTTATTGGTCACTATTTCTCGAAGCAGTGCGCGGATCGGAGCGCGACTACACGGTGGGTCCGGTGGGGCCGTCGCTGGTCATGTTGTCGGTGCCGATGGTCCTCGAGATGTCGATGGAGTCGCTGTTCGCCGTCATCGACGTGTTCTACGTGTCGCGGGTCAGCGCCGATGCGGTGGCCACGGTCGGTGTCACCGAATCGATGCTCACGATTGTCTACACCGTGGCGATGGGGTTGGGCATCGGCGCCATGGCGGTGGTCGCGCGCCGCGTCGGCGAAAAAGACGACGAGGGCGCGGCGCAGGCGGCGGTGCAGGCGATTGCCCTCGGCGTGATCGTGGCGCTGACCGTTGGCGCGATCGGCTACTTCAACGCCGAGTTCCTGATGCGCGCCATGGGCGCCACGCCGTCGATGCTCGAATCGTCGCTCGGCTACACCAGGGTGATGTTCGCCGGCAACGCCACGGTGACGCTGTTGTTCCTGATCAACGCGATCTTCCGCGGCGCCGGCAGTCCGGCCGTGGCGATGCGGATGCTGTGGCTCGGCAACGCGATCAACATCGTGATCTGTCCGTTCTTCATCTTCGGCATCGGGCCGTTTCCGGAGCTGGGCGTGACCGGCGCCGCCATCGGCACCAACATCGGCCGCGGCACCGCGGTGCTGACGCAATTGTGGATGCTCGGCTCGGGTCGCGCCCGCGTCCACATCCGCCGGCGTCACGTCGTCCTGGTGCCGTCGGTGATGTGGAACGTGTGCCGGCTGAGCGGGTCGGGCTTCCTGCAGATCCTGATCGACACGTCGAGCTACATCGGCCTGGTGCGCATCATCTCAACGTTCGGCAGCGACGTGCTGGCCGGCTACACCATCGGCATCCGCACGGTGATCTTCGCGATCCTGCCGGCATGGGGCCTCAGCAACGCCGCGGCCACGATGGTGGGGCAGGCGCTCGGCGCGAAGAATCCGGATCGCGCGGAAGCGTCGGTGTGGACGGCCGGAAAGTACAACGCGATGGTCCTCGGGCTGATCAGCGTGCTCTTCGTCGTCTTCGCGCCGCTGATCGTCGGCATCTTCACGGCCGATCCGCGCGTCGCGCCGTACGCGACCAGCTGTCTGCGGATCGTCAGCTCGGGATTCGTGTTCTTCGCCTACGGCCTGGTGTTCACGCAGTCGTTCAACGGCGCCGGCGATACGTGGACCCCGACGTGGATCAATCTTGGCTGCTTCTGGCTGTTTCAGATCCCGCTGGCCTGGCTGCTGGCGATCCGGCTGGGGATGGGGCCGCGCGGCGTGTTCATCGCGATGACGCTCGCTTTTTCCCTGCTCGCCGTCGTCAGCGGCGTTATCTTTAGACGGGGCGCCTGGAAGACAACTCAAGTTTAGAGTTAAGGGTTAAGAGTGAAGAACGGATGATTCACATTGTCGGTGGCGGACTGGCGGGATCTGAAGCCGCATGGCAGGCGGCCGAGATGGGCGTGGACGTGACGATCCACGAGATGCGACCCGTCCGTCCGACCGCGGTGCACCAGACCGATGCGCTCGCGGAGCTGGTGTGCAGCAATTCGTTTCGCGCCGACAAGATCGACAACGCCGTCGGGCTGATCAAGGAAGAGATGCGCCGGCTCGGATCGATCGTGATGCGGTCGGCCGACAAGGCGCGCGTGCCGGCGGGCGCCGCGCTCGCGGTCGACCGGCACGTGTTTGCGCAGGCGGTGACCGAGGCGGTGACGCGGCATCCGCGCATTCGCCTGTCGCGCGAAGAGGTGCTCGAGGTCCCGGGCCGCGAGTGGTCGCCGGTGATCATCGCGACGGGCCCGCTGACGTCGGATTCGCTGTCGCGGAGCATCCAGCAGATGGTGGGCGAGGAGCACCTGTCGTTCTACGACGCGATCAGCCCGATCGTCCTCGCCGAATCGATCGACATGTCGAAGGTGTTCCGCGCGTCGCGATGGGGACGCAATGTCTGGAGTTCGCCGACGCGGCCGGAGGCCGCTCCGGCGCAAGCGCTCGAACAGTCGGATGACGGCGACTATCTCAATTGTCCGATGACGAAAGAGGAATACGACGCCTTCTACCACGCGCTGATCGCCGCGGAATCGGCCACGGTCCATGATTTCGACGCCGTGAAATTCTTCGAGGGCTGTTTGCCGATCGAGGTGATGGCGCACCGCGGTGAAGGCACGCTGCGATTCGGCCCGATGAAACCGGTCGGGCTGAAGGATCCGCGGACCGGCCGGCTGCCGTATGCCGTCGTGCAGCTGCGGCAGGACACGCTGGCCGGCGATCATTACAGCCTGGTCGGCTTCCAGACGCAGATCAAATGGGGCGATCAGGCACGCGTCCTGCGGATGATTCCCGGCCTCGAGAACGCAGAGTTCGTTCGTTTCGGCATGGTGCATCGCAACACCTACATCTGCGGACCGAAGGTATTGCTGCCGACGTGGCAGACCCGTCATCGCCCGGATCTGCTGTTTGCCGGCCAGGTGTCGGGTGTCGAAGGCTACGTGGAGTCCGCGGCGTCGGGCTTGATCGCCGGACGCAACGCGGCGGCGATCGCGAAAGGCGAAGCGCCGCAGGCGCCGCCCCGGACGACCGCGATCGGCTCGCTCGCGTATTACGTGTCGCATGCCGATCCGAAGACCTATCAACCGACCAACATCACGCACGGGATCATGCCGCCCCTCGATCAGCCGCCGCGCGACAAGATGAAGAAGAAGCTGATGATCGCCGAGCGGGCTCTGGCCGACCTCGAGAGCTGGACGTGCGCGACCATCTGAAATCGTTCCTGGCCTATCTCAAGCTGAATCGCCACCTCTCGCCGCACACCGTGCGCGCCTACGAGAGCGATGTGACGCAGTACCTCGCGTTTGTCGCGTCCGGGACCGGGAAGAAGATGTCACAGCTGGCGCCCGCCGACCTCGAGATGACCTCGGTTCGCGCCCACCTGGCCGGACTGAACAGCGCCGGCAAGGCGCGCGCCTCGGTGGCGCGAAAACTGTCGGCACTCAAGACGTTCGTGCGCTACCTGCGGCGTGAGGATGCGATTGAGCACGACCCCACCGCCATGGCCGTGGCGCCAAAGCGGGATCACACCATCCCGGTGTTCCTGAGCGAGCCGGAGATGACCCGGCTGATCGAAACGCCCGACACCGGCGATCCGCTCGGCCGCCGCGACCGCGCCATTCTCGAGTTGTTCTACGCGTCGGGCCTGCGCCTGAGCGAGCTCGTGGCCGTCGACCTTGAAGACCTGAATCTCAGCGGACGCATGGTCCGTGTGATGGGCAAGGGCCGCAAGGAGCGGTTGCTGCCATTCAATCAAAGCGCCGCCGACGCCATTCGCGCCTGGATGAAAGATCGGGCGAAGATCGCAAAGACCGACGCGCTGTTTGTGAACTACCGGGGTCGGCGCTTGACCGATCGCAGCGTCGATAGGCTGTTACGGAAATACGTCGCCCGATGCAGCACGCGCATGGGCATCAGCCCGCATGCCCTGCGCCACTCGTTTGCGACGCATCTGCTGCAGCGCGGCGCCGACCTGCGCGCGATCCAGGAGTTGCTGGGACATGCCGCGCTGAGCACCACCCAGCGCTACACACACGTCAACGCCGCCCAGCTCATCGAGGTGTACCGCAAATCGCATCCCAGAGCCTCCCGCCTTCGCTAAAGCTACGGCGAGGCAGGCTCGTGAATGTAGAATAGGGCGGTTTGCTTCGCTTCGCGATTCTCTTCATCCTCATTAGCGCCTCGGCAGCTTTCGCGCAACAGAAACCGGCCGACCCACCGCCCGCCGCGACGCCTGATACTGGCGCGGTGAACCTCTTCGGCTTCACCTTCGATCAGAGCGAGCGCCTCCGGCTTGGCGGCGAGTTGATGTTCGGCTGGTCGCACGACGGCGCCCAGGCGGCGCTGGGCTTCGAGAAGCAGGGACGGGTGGGCTGGGCCATCCTCAGCGCCAGCGGCCGCGTCTCGGATCGCGTCCGCTACTTCGTGTCGGTGAACCCGGTCAGCGAGACCCGGTCGCGGCCGACCTGTGGTGAGCGCGACTTCTTCTTCCCGAACGATCCCGCCCTGTACGCGGGCACCGGCCCGATCGTGAAGTGCGACGAAGAAGACGGCCTCAAGCGCGTCGACACCTACAACACGTTTTCGCTCGACTACATCACCCAGCAGGGCATCCTGCGCGAGGGCTATCTCGATCTCAGCGTCTCGAATCAGGTGTCGGTGCGCGGCGGGCGCTTCATCCTGCCGATTGGCTTCGCGCCGCGCGAGGTGGGCGCCGCCGGCGCCAAGGACATGGCCCGCATCACGCGGCTCAACGCCGAAGCCAACTTCGGCGCCATGGTGGCGTTCTCGAAGCGCCGGGACCAGGACACCCCGTTGTTCGACGCCGGCGCGATGGTGGTGCTCGGCGAGGGCAACCGCGAAAAAGACTACGACTGGTTCTACTTCGTCAACACGTCGCTCGACACCAACAGCGCGGTCACCGTGGTGGCGTCGTTTCGCGTGATGCCGGTGAAGTCCGTGGATCTGCGCGGCGCCTACAAGAAGGGCTACACCGGCTCCAAGGTCGAGCGCCTGCCGAGTTACTGGGCGTCGAAGCGCAACGACGACGCGATTGTCGCAAGCTTAAAAATCTCGCCGGTGTCGTGGGCGTCCGTCTTCGGCGAGTACGCGCATTACCGGTGGGGCCCGACGCTCACCTCCGGTGAGCTGCTCGGGATTCCCGCGCTCGATCCGATCGACAAGACCGGCTACTACATGGGCGCGCTGCTCGATGTTCCCGTGGCGTCACGCGTGCGCGCCGGCGGCAGCATCACTCGCGAAGAACTGTTGCGCGACGACAGCCTGATTCAGTATCTCGCGCTGAACGATCTCTATGGCGTGACGATGGGCAAGAAAGATCGCGCGCTGATCGCCCGCGGCTTCGTCGACATCAATCGGCTGGTCAACGTCGGCTTCTTCTGGGTGGACGTGTCGAACCCCTTCCCCTGGGTCAGCGGCAGCTGGCCGGTGTCGGGTCCTGCCGCATTCACCGGCCGCGCGCCAGATCGTGTAGGCGTGACGGTGACCGTGAAGACTCCATAGCAGGAGGCACCTGTTATAGTTACGCCGTCAATGGCGGCGTCGACCCAGTCGGCGGTTACCCGGTTCATCTGGCTCTTCACGTTGGCCGCGATCGCCGTGGTCGCCACGCTGAGTATCGTGATCTATCGCTCGGCTGTCGCCGACACGGTTGAGCGGCATTCCAATCAGCAGCTCGCCACGGTCCGCACCGCGGCGGTGGCGGTGCAGGCTGAGATTCAGTCGATCTCCGCGCAGCTCCGGCAGTTCAACAGTCTTCCCAGCGTCCAGAACATCGATCCCGTCCTGAGCCAGCGCATCGACGCTGCATTCGGCGTCAACGCGAGCGAGATGATCAAGCTGATCGTGCGCGTCGACGCCAACGGCCGCCTCTTTTTTTGGACGGCGACAGGCGAGCAGGGCGCGAAGGGCGACGACGTCGTCAAGGATCCGGTCCTGCGGCAATGGGCAGCGAATCGCGCCAACATGAACCAGATTCGCGTGCACCGCGGGTGGGCCAACAGCCAGCCCTCGCAGCGCGCGCTGGTGACTCCGGTGTGGCGGACTTCGCCGAGCGCCGAGAACCCGAAGCCGTTGAACGATTACAACGGCGTGCTGGCGATCCTGATCGATCTCAACGATTTCGTGGAGGTGTATCTGGGCCCCACGCTCGATGAGTTGTCGGAAGATCAGCTGATCGTCGGCCTGGCGACGCCGGATTATGGCGTCCGCATGGGGCCGGGGCGATCGGGCGTGGCGCCGGCGGCCGCCGATGCGCACCAGCATCTCGAGCCGCAAGGCACCTCGATCCTCGACGACGCGGCCGGGCGGCGGCTGCATGCCTGGTCGAAGTTCGGCGCCGCCAACGAAACGTGGCTGGTTGCCTCATCGTCGAGCTACGATCTCGTGGCGGCGCAGATTCAGCGCTCGGCGTTGAACCAGCTGGCGCTGAGCGTGGCGCTGCTGATTGCGGTGCCGATCGCGGGATTCCTGGTGGCGCGGCGCGAGCGCCTCGCGCAGCAGGAGCAGCGGCGCCTCGAACGCCAGCTTGGCGAGTCGCAGAAGATGGAAGCGATCGGCAAGCTCGCGGGCGGCGTCGCCCACGACTTCAACAACATGCTCACCGCGATTCTCGGCTACGCCAGCATGATTCACGATGACGCGCCGCCGAAGTCGGGGATCCAGCAGCAGGCCGGACAGATCCGCCGCGCCGCCGAAAGCGCGGCCACGCTCACCCAGAAGCTGCTCGCCTTCAGCCGCCGGCAGGTGCTACAGGCGAACCTGGTCGACTTCGCCGTGATGCTCGACAACCTGGTCGTGCTGATCCGGCGCGTGATTGGCGAAAACATCACCGTCACCTCGCAGGCCGCACCCGGCTTGTGGCCCATCCTCGCCGACCCGGTGCAGGTCGAGCAGGCCGTCGTCAATCTCGCCATCAACGCGCGCGATGCGATGCCGAACGGCGGCACGCTGCAGATCACCGCGCGCAACGCGCCGCGGCCGCAGGGCGAGCGGCGACCCGACGCCGAGGTCAAGCCCGGTGAATACGTGCAGATCACCGTCACCGATACCGGCATCGGCATGGACGAAGCGACGCGGGCGCGGATGTTCGAGCCGTTCTTCACCACCAAGCCGCAGGGACAGGGCACGGGGCTGGGGCTCTCGACGGTCTATGGTTTCGTGCGGCAATGCGGCGGCTACATCGGCGTGCTGTCGACGCCGGGGCGCGGCACGTCCATCGAGCTGCTGCTGCCGCGCGCGCGGGTGAGCCCCGACGCGCGGCCGTCGACGCCGACGTCGGTGTTATCGGATCACGGCACGCCGGGCCGCGAGACCGTGCTGGTGGTCGAAGACGAAGAGGCCGTGCGGCTGTTCGCGGTCGAGTCGTTGCAGCGCCAGGGCTACCAGGTGCTGCAATCGTCGAGTGGTGAAGACGCGTTGAAGGTGGCCAGCAGTCACGACGGTACTGTTCACCTGCTGCTCACCGACGTGGTGATGCCGGGCATGAAGGGGCCCGAACTGGCCACGCGCCTGCGGGCGCTGCGGCCCGGCGTGCGCGTCCTGCTGATGTCGGGCTATGCCGCCGACATCGTCACCCCTGGCGATTTGAAAGACGCGGCGCTGGTTTCCAAGCCGTTTTCGCCGGCGTCGCTGAGCCGGGCCGTCCGCGACGCGCTCGACCTTCCGGTTTCATCCGCACGCACTTCGCAGTAATAATGTGTTTTTCCTGAGGGGGTTTCGATGAATCGTGTGTTTCCAGCTCTGGCGGTGACGGTCGCAATCGCGTTGCTGCCCGCCGCGGCGTTCGCCCAGAAGCCGTCCCTGAAGACCCCGGCGTCGCTCAACGAAAAGGCGCCTGACAAGTACAAGGCCCGCTTCGACACCAGCGCCGGCGTATTCGTTGTCGAAGTCACTCGCGAGTGGGCGCCGCTCGGCGCCGACCGGTTCTACAACCTCGTGAAGAACGGCTTCTTTGATGAGGCGCGCTTCTTCCGCGCCATCGAAGGCTTCATGGTGCAGTTCGGCATCCACGCCGACCCCGCCGTGTCCGCGGTGTGGCGCACCGCCCGCATCAACGACGATCCGGTGAAACAGAGCAATCGGCCGATGTACATCACGTTCGCCAACGCCGGACCGAACACCCGCACGACGCAGGTGTTCATCAATTATGGCAACAACGCCCCGCTCGACGATCCCAAGATGGGCTTTGCTCCGTTCGGCCGCGTCGTCGAGGGCGATGCTGCTGTGAAAAAGATCTTCACCGGCTATGGTGAAGGCGCGCCGCGCGGCAAAGGCCCCGACCAGGGCCGCATCCAGGCGGAAGGGAACGTGTACCTGAATAAGGAGTTCCCGAAGTTGGACTACGTCAAGAAGGCAACCATCGAACCCGAGAAGAAGTGACCATATGCGCCATCTGCTGATCGCCACATCGACCTTCGTTCTCTTCATTAGCGGAGTTGGTGCGCAGGTGCCGATGCAGGATCGGCAGCCCGTGGGATCGGCATTGCGCCCGATGGTGGCGGGACCGACCGGTGGCGTATCCACCGGTCATCCCCTGACCACTGCCGCGGCATTCAGCATCCTGCTCAAAGGCGGCAACGCGTTTGACGCCGGCGTCGCCTCGCTGATTGCGGGCGGCGTGCTCGAGCAGGATCTCTACAGCCTCGGCGGCGAGGCGCTCGTCCTCGTCTATCCGAAGAAAGAAGGCAAGGTCACCTCGATCGTCGGCCAGGGCTGGGCGCCGAAGGCCGTCGACGTCGATTGGTATGTCTCGCGCAACAAGAACCTCTCCGGTGAAGGTCTCGATCCCGCCGTCGTGCCCGGCGCGCTGCATGCGGCGCTGACCGTGCTCGAGAAGTGGGGGACGATGACGTTTTCGGAAGTCGCGGCGCCGGGCATCGCCTATGCCGAGAACGGCTTCCCGATGCGTAACAGCACCGCGCGATCGATTCGCGGGCAGCGCAAGTTCTTCGAGAGCTGGCCCGACAACCAGACGTTTTGGCTGAAGCCCGACGGCTCGGATTACAAGCCGGGTGAAACCATCAAGCTGCCCACGCTCGCGCGCACGTTGAAGCGCATGGCCGAAGCCGAACGAGCCGTGAGAGGCCGCGGCCGTGCCGCCGGCATCGCCGCCGCGCGCGATCGGTTCTACAAGGGCGATATCGCCAGGGAGATGGTGGCGTTCCTGCAGAAGCACGGCGCGCCGTTCGACCTCAGCGACTTCGCCGACTATTACGCGCGCATCGAGGAGCCCGCGAAGACCACCTATCGCGGCTACACCGTGTACAAGCATGGCTTCGGCAGCCAGGGACCGGTGTTGCTGCAGGCGCTGAACATCCTCGAGAATTTCGATCTGCAGAAGATGGGGTACGCGAGTGCGGATTACCTGCACACCGTCGCCGAGGCGATGAAGCTCGCGTACGCGGATCGCGACACTTATTACGGCGATCCCGAGTTCGTGCAGACGCCCGCTGAAGGTCTGCTCTCCAAGGCCTACGCGAAAGAGCGGGCCGCGCTCATCAATCCGCGGCGCGCGTCGACCACGTTCATCGCCGGCGATCCGTTGAAGTACGACTCGAAGGTGAAGCAGTGGACGTTCTGGAAGGCCAACGTCGAAAACGCCACCACCGCCCGCACCGAGCGCGGCGCGCAGGATGACTCGGCCGGCATCGTCAAGGATACGACGCACATGGCGGTGATCGACAAGGACGGCAACGTCTTCGACGTCACGCCGAGCGGCGGCTGGGTGCCGGGCGCGGTGATTCTGGGCGACACGGGCATCGGCATGAGCGTGCGTGGCGAGCAGTTCTGGCTCGACAAGACCCACGCCAACCAGCTTCGCCCGCGGGCGCGGCCGCGCTACACGTTGACACCCAGCATGGTCTTCAAGGGTGACGTGCCGATGATGGCGCTCGGCACGCCCGGCGGCGACAACCAGGATCAGACCATCCTGCAGGCGCTGTTGAGCGTGGTGGATTTCTGGAACGACTGGTATCCGAATCTTCACAGTGCCCTCGAGCGCCCGCGCGTGCAGACGATGCACTTCTACGGGTCGTTCTGGCCGCACGACGCCGGATTCAACCAGTTGAACGTGGAAGCGGCGATTCCGGAAGCGGTCTACAACGAGCTGAAAGCCCGCGGCCACGACGTGAGTCGCTTGCGCCAGTTTGGCATGTCGGGATGCGCGACGGCGGTGTTGATCGATCCCGCGAGTGGCAATCGCATCGCCGGGGCTGATCCTCGCAGGGATTGCTACGCGATTGCGTATTAGGCACTTGCTTTTGGCACGTGCGTACGGGTGGGTGCTGGTGCCTTCATAGCTCCGGCAGGCCCAGCACGCGACGAAGGCCGTTCTCGATAGTCGGCCATAATTCGACGGGCAAGCGGCCGATTTTTGATTTCAATCGGCTCTTATGCAGCGGACCCACCGACTCGCATTTCGCGTAGCTCGTTTCCCGTAAGCCAGTCGCTTTATCGCTGAGTAGTTCGATTCGAAGTGGCCCGGGTTGCGAAGTGATCGGGACAACCAACACGTCTGGCCGCAGGTCGTTGATGGGATCGATGGAGACGATCAGCGCCGGCCGTGGCTTGGGGA
>Ga0114129_10004646_pt1 | contig 19382 bp, 18 predicted proteins | sample RhiMetdeltSRZDD1_FD_80071 | JGI IMG/M metagenome (GOLD analysis project Ga0114129, IMG submission 80071) | Populus rhizosphere microbial communities from Tennessee, USA - Rhizosphere MetaG P. deltoides SRZDD1 (version 2) (version 2) | ecosystem: Host-associated > Plants > Roots > Rhizosphere >...
AAGCCGTGCTCGCCGCGGATCCGGAAGTAGTAGATCTCCTCGAGCGGCACCTCGTCCTCGGTGTGCTCGTCGTGCTTGTGCGGCGGGAACGAGGACCAGTTCCCGTCGGGCGTCAGGACCTCCACCGCGATCAAGCGTTCCGCTTCGAACGCGTCGGCGGCCAGGAAGTGGTTGATCTGCCGGGTGGCGGGGCCGCCGCCGCGGATCTCGACGGCGACGGCGCGAGCGGGGACGTAGGCGGGGTCGAGCGCGCGCTCGGCCGGGGCGTTCGGGAGCGCGAGCTCGCAGCCCGTCTCGGAGGAGATCGCCACCTCAGACGAGGTCGGGAGGTAGACGAAGTCCGAGACCTTCGAGAAGACGTCGGGTCGTCCCTCGAGGCGGTGGGTGGCGTCGCCCACCTCTACGGCGCACGAGCCTCGCAGTGGCAACGCGCAGGCCTCGATCCCGTCGAGCCGGACGACGCGCCGCTCGCCGGGGGTGAGCGTGAGGACCCGAAGGCCGCTGAAGGACCAGCCGGCGTCGGCGGGCGTGAGGTGGACCGGCTCGCCGGGCGCCGATGCGGTCCCGGCCGGGCGGAAGAGATCGGCGCCCATCTCAGCCTCCCGCGGTAGCGTCGGCGCCGTGCGGTGGTGGCGGGTCCTCGGAGCGGTCCTCGCGTGCGGGCTGCTCGTCGCGGGCGTCGCGATCGCGCGACCGGAGGCCGACGGCCTCCGGTTCACCGACCAGACCCCGCAGGACCTCCGGGTGGTGGCGGCGCGCGCGTGGCAGCGCTTCTCCGGAGCGCTGCCCGCGTGCGCCGGCCGGCTGGGCACGGTCACGGTCGGGGTGGCGTGGGAGCTTCACGACCGGGCTCGGTACGAGCCCGGTCCGGCGCTCGTGCTGGTCCGCGCGCCGGGCACAGCGGCGAACCTCGAGGCGTCGCTCCTCCACGAGTTCGCGCACCACGCCGAGCGCCGCTGCGGCCTGTCCCCCGAATTCCGTCGCCGCTTCACGGCGGCCGGCGGCGGAGCCGCCGGCACGCCGTGGCGCGCTGGGCCCACCTGGGACCGGACACCGTCGGAGCGGTTCGCGGAGGCGGTGGTCCGCCTGGTCCTCGGCCATCCGCCGGCGCACGTGCTGATCCACCTCCGCCCTCAAGAGGTCGACACGGTCGCGGCGTGGGCCGGGCGCGGCTGAGCTCCGGTCACGCATCGACGAGCAGCGCCTCCACCTGCGCCTCGTCGGGCATCGCGTCCGCGCACGCCAGCTGTCCGGCCACGTAGGCGCCGGCGGCGTTCGCGAAGCGGATCGTCCGAGGTACGTCCCACCCCTCGAGCAGGCCGTGGCACACCCCCGCGCCGAACCCGTCGCCGGCGCCCAAGCCGTTCACCACGTCGACGGGGACCGGCGGGAACCGCTCCATCCCGCCCTCCCAAGCCGCCAGGACCCCCGCGCCACCGAGCTTCACGATCGCCAGGTCGATCCCGAGGTCGCGAAGCCGCTTTGCCAGGACCTCGGGCTCGCCGTCCCCCACCGCGACCGAGCACTCCTCGACGTTGCCGACCGCAACGGTCGCCAGCGCGAGCGCGCGCCGCTGCTGCTCGCCCGCCTCCTCGGCGGACGACCAGAACTCCGCCCGGAAGTCGAGGTCGTGCACGGTGACGGCGCGACGGCCCCGCGCCTCCAGCGCGGCGATCGTCGCCCCCCGGCTCGGCTCGGCCGACAGCCCGGTCCCGGTCGTCCAGAAGATCCGCGCCTCCCGGATCGCGTCCAGGTCGAGCTCCTCCACGGTCAGGCGCATGTCCGGCGCCGTGGGCTGCCGGTAGAAGACGATCGTCGGCGATTCCGGCGGCAGGAGCTCGCAGAGCACGATCGGCGTCCGGAGCTCCGTATCCGTCCCCACGAACCGATCGTCGACGCCGAACCCTTGCAGGGCCTCACGGACGTACCCTCCGAGCCCGTCGTCGCCGACCTTGGTGATCACCGCGCTGCGATGTCCGTACCTGGCCGCGCCGACCGCGACGTTGGTCGGGCTCCCGCCTAGCGACTTCGCGAACGTCCGCACCTCGGCGAGCGACACGCCGCTCTGCTCCGGGTACAGGTCTACCCCGACGCGGCCCATCGTGACGAGGTCGTACGGACCGCGGTCGCCCACGTCAGTCCTCGGGAGAAGCCTCCCCGCCCCCGTTCGCGGCCTCGGGCGTGGCGACCGACTTGGCCTCCTGGGCCAGCTCCTCCACCGCCTTGCGGAGCTCCGGGTCGTCGGCGGCCACCCGCTCGAGCTCGTGGGTGAGGGTGTCCAGCTCCGCGCCGCCGGCCATCATCTGCACGAGCTGCTCCAGGCTGACCTCGTCCTTGGCGAAGTCCCCGAAGACGTGCCCGCGCCGGAGGATCACGAAGTGGTCGCCGACCGGATAGGCGTGGTGCGGGTTGTGGGTGATGAACACGACGGCCACGCCTCGCTGCTTCGCCTTCACGATGTACCGGAGCACCACACCGGCCTGCTTCACGCCGAGCGCCGCGGTCGGCTCGTCCAGGATCAGCACGCGCGCCCCGAAGTACACGGCGCGGGCGATCGCCAGCGACTGCCGCTCGCCGCCCGAGAGCGTGCCGACGGCCTGCTCGGGATCGCGGATGTCGATCCCCATCTTCCCGAGCTCCTCGCGCGTGATCTCCTTGGCCCGCTTCACGTCGAAGCGTCGCCACGGCCCCCAGCCCTTCGTGGGCTCCGAGCCGAGGAAGAAGTTCCGCCAGATCGACAGCAGCGGGATCATCGCCAGGTCCTGGTAGACCGTGGCGATCCCGCGCGCGAGCGCGTCGCGCGGGGACTTCAGATGCATCTCCTCGCCGTCGCAGAGGTATTCGCCCTCGCTCGGCTCGTACACGCCCGAGAGCGTCTTGATCAGCGTCGACTTCCCGGCGCCGTTGTCCCCCAGCAGGCAGGTGACCGTGCCGGGATGCACGAACATCGAGATGTCCTTGATCGCGATCACGCTGCCGAAGTACTTCGACAGCTTGCGGGTCTCGATCAGCGGTTCGTCCAGGGACCTCATAGGCTGGCTGCCTTCCTCCTCACGAAGTTGTTGAAGATCACGGCCGCGAGCAGCACCGCGCCGATGAACACCTGGTACCAGTCACCGTCGATCCCGGTGATCACGATGCCCTGCTGGACCATCGCGAAGATCAACGCACCGAGCGCGGCTCCGATCGCGGAGCCGTAGCCGCCCGTCAGCAGACATCCGCCCACCACCGCCGCGATGATGGCCTCGAACTCCTTCCGGGTCCCGCGCAGCGTGTCGGCGCCGGTGAACTCGATCGCCTGCGACATCGCCACGAAGAACGCGGCGAACGCGGTCGTCAGGAACAGGGCGATCTTCACGCGCCGGACCGGGACGCCCACCGCGCGTGCGGCGTCGGGCGCCCCGCCGGTCCCGAAGATCCAGTTGCCGGAACGCGTCCGCACCAGGATCCAGGTCGCGATCGCCGTGAACACCACCCACCACAGGATCGAGATGCTGAACCGCGCGCCGATGAACTCGAACTGCTTGCCGAACCACGTCTCGAACAGGTGGAACCCGGGCACCTCGTCGAGGTTCCCCAGCTGCGTGCGGTTCGTGCGCAAGCGGGTCACCGCGATCGTGAGGCCTCGGAACACGAACAGCGTCCCCAGCGTGATGATGAACGACGGCAGCTTCGTCGTGACGACCAGCCAGCCGTTCACGAACCCGGTGACCAACGCGAGGACCAGCGCGACGAGCACCGCCAGCATCAGCGACCAGCCGAACCCCCCGGCGTCGACCGGCGTGACGCCGATCATGATCGCCATGCCGGAGAACCCCAGGATCGATCCGATCGAAAGATCGAACTCGCCGGCGATCATCAGGAGGGCGACCGCCACCGCGAGGATCCCGAGCGGCGCGGCGCGGTTCAGGATCGACGCGGTCGTGGCCATCCCCACGAAGTTGTTCTGGCCGGCGACGATCGCGAAGAACACCCAGACGACGATGAAGCCTGCGATCGCTCCGAGCTCCGGCCGTCCGAGGACCTTCGACAGCACGCCGACGCGGCGGACGCGTTCGTCCTCCGGCGCTGCGGTTGGCTCGGTGACCGTCGTTGCCATCGCAGGGACCCCCTCGCTGCTGGATGGTAGAGGGTCGGCGCTCACGACGTGAGCGCCGACCCCCGGCCTCGATCTACCGCAGACCGTCCTTGGAGTACTGGATCACGTCCTTCGCCGTGTCCTTCGTGACGATCTGAGGTCCGGTGAGGATCACCCGGTTGACGCTGCCGAGCGGCAGCGCGCCGGTCTCCAGGTACTTCGTCAGGAACACGATCGGCAGGTACCCCTGGAGGTACTGGGCCTGGTCGATCGCGAACAGCATGTCGCCCTTGTCGATCGCGTCGAGGACCTCGGGTGAGAGGTCGAACGTCGCGAACTTGACCTTGCCGAGCTTGCCGGCCTGGTCCAGCGCTTCGAGCGTCGGCGTCGCGCCGGTCGGGCCCAAGGTCAGGATCCCGTCGACGTCGGCGTTCTGCTGCAGGACGCCGGCGACCGTCTCCGTCGTGCCCGCCGGGTCGTTCAGGTCGACCGGAACGACGTCGCCCTTGATGCCGAGGCCCTCGAAGAACCCGTTGCATCGGTCGTCGAGTGCGGAGTTGCCGACCTCCTGGTTGATGCAGATCGGGTGCTTCACGCCCTCTTCCTTGAACCGCTGCCCCGCGATCAAGCCGGCCTCGAACTCCGTCTGCCCGACGTGCGCCAGCACGCCGAGGTCGGCGAAGTCGTCGCTCCCGGAGTTCATCGAGATCACCGGGATGCCGGCGTCCACCGCGGCCTTGATCGACGGCCCGAGCGCGTCCGCGTCAGGGATGCTGACCACGAGCCCGTCCGGCTGCGAGGCCACCGCGGCGTCGATCAGCTGGCTCATCGCCACCATGTCGAACGTCTCGGGCGCCTGGTACTCGACGGTGACACCCATGTCGTCCGCGGCGTCGTTCACGCCGTTGGCCGCGACCGACCAGAACGGGTCGGACGCCTGACCGTGCGTGACCACCACGAACCGGAAGTCACGCTGCTTGACGGCCCCGCCTCCGTTGCCGTTCCCGCCTTCGTTGTCGCCGCCGCCGCCCGTGCACGCCGCTCCCACGAGCGCGAACACGAACGCCATCGCGGCAAGTTTCTTCACCATCTCCAACCCCCTTCTCGCCGGACCCGCGCCCGGTCAACCGTGGGCAGTCCTTTCCGTCGGCGCGCCCACCTCCTCCCACGCCCGCTCCAGGAACGCGAGGCTCCGCCTCGCGTCCTGGAGCGGGCCAGACTCCGCGTCGGGCTCGCGATCGAGCACCGCGTCATGTTCGAGTACGTACCAACCGTCGTACCGGGACTCCTCCAACCTCCGTAGGACGCCCAGCACGTCGACGTCGCCGTCTCCGAGCGGCCGGTAGAGCCCCTCGCGAACGGCGTCGTGATAGCCGAGGTCACCGTGCTCGACGCGCTCCGCGGTCGCCGCGTCGACGTCCTTCAGGTGGACGTGGAGCACGCGCGATCCGGCGGCCGCGGCGATCGCGACGGGATCGCCTCCGCCGACCACGACGTGGCCGGTGTCGAGACAGAGCCCGACCATGGAGACCTCGAGGAGCCGATCGACGTCCTCCTGGCGCTCCACGACGGTGCCGTGGTGCGGGTGGACCGCCACGCGGAGCCCGCGCTCCCGGGCCGCGGCCTCGACGCGGTCGAGGCCGCGCGCCAACGCCGCCCACCCCGCGGTGTCGAGGCGGTCGTCGCCCTCGTACCCCTCGCGGCCGGTCGAGGCCGCGACCACCAGGACACTGCCACCCAGCGAGGCGATCGTGTCGATCGACGCGGCGATCGCCGGGAAGTCCTGGTCGAGCTGTTCGTCGTCTTGCAGGACGACGGCGACGAAGCCCGCGACCAGCTGCAGCCCGTGAGCCGCGAGCAACGACGCGGCCGAGTCTTCCGGGAGGAATCCCTCCGGGCCGAGCTCGGTGGCTCGCAGGCCGATCGACCGCATCTCGGCGAGGACCCGGTCGGCGGCCATCTGATGGCCCCACCCCGGCACCTCGCAGACCCCCCAGGTGATGGGAGCGCCGGCCACGCGCGCGGTCACGTCGTTCACGCGACCTCCTCGAGTCGGACCGGCCGGTGCTCCTCGCGCGAGCGGTCGCACGCGACCGCCACGCGCATCGCCTCGAGCGCGTCCTCCGCGGTGCAGGCGCTCACGCGCCTGCCCGCGGCCACGTCGACGAACGCGACCATCTCTGCACGGTAGGCGTCGGCGAAGCGCTCCTGGAAGTTGCGGTAGGGCTCGGCCGGTGCCGGTGGGCCGTTCGGCTCGACCGATCGCAGCGGCAAGCGGTCGTCCCACCCCACGCCGACGCTGTCGCCCGAGCCGTGGAGCTCCATCCGGATGTCGTAGCCCAGCGGATCCTGCCGGGTGACCGAGAGGAGCCCGAACGTCCCGCCGGACAGCCGGAGCGTGGCCACGGCCGTGTCGACGTCTCCGTACTTCTCGAACAGCTCCGGGAAGCCGAGGATCGCGCCGTCCGCGTAGACCTCGACGGTCTCCTGGCCGGTGACGAACCGGAGCGCGTCGAAGTCGTGGACGCTGAAGTCGCGGAAGATCCCGCCCGAGGCCGGGATGTACTCCTCGTGCGGAGGAGCGGGATCGTGCCCGGCCATCCGGACGATGTAGAGAGTCCCGAGTCCACCGTCGGCGACCAGGTCGCGCGCCGCCGAGAAGCCTGCGTCGAAGCGACGCTGGAACCCCATCTGCAGCTGGATCCCGGCGCGCCGAACGTGGTCCACGACCTCGGCCGTGCTGGCCAGGTCCAGCGTGATCGGCTTCTCGCAGAACGTCGGGAGCCCGGCGTCCGCGCAGGCGTGGATCAGCTCGGCGTGGGCCGAGGACGCGGCGGCGATCACGACCGCGTCCGAGGACGCGAGCAGGTCGTCGGTCGTCGCGGCGGTCTCGGCGTCGACCTCCGCCGCCACCTTCTCGGCCCGCTCCAGGTCGACGTCGGTGATCAGCACGCCGTCCACCTCATCGATCGTGGCGAGGGTGTTCGCGTGGGTCTGCCCCATGCGGCCGACCCCGATCACCCCGACCCGCATCCGACCCTCCCCCCCACCGACCTCTCGATGGAACGTTCCACTGCTCTCCGCTCGCCTGCCGAGTGGAACGTTCCAACCAGGCCGCGTACGATAGGCGCCCCTTCGTCGGGCTGTCAAACCGTGGGAGGCGGGATGGAGACGATCCGCGTGACGATGGCCGGCGCGATCGTGCGCTACCTGATCGCGCAGCGCATCGAGGTCGACGGCCGGGACGTCCCCCTGTTCCCCGGGGTGTTCGCGATCTTCGGCCACGGGAACGTGACCTGCCTCGGCCAGGAGCTCGAGGGCGTCCAGGACCGGCTCCCGACCTGGCGCGGCCACAACGAGCAGTCGATGGCACTGGCCGCGGTCGCCTTCGCCAAGGCGAAGCGGCGGCGCCAGATCATGGTCGCCACGAGCTCGATCGGACCGGGCGCGCTGAACATGGTCACGGCGGCCGGCGTCGCGCACGCGAACCGGCTGCCGCTGCTGATCCTGTCGGGAGACACGTTCGTGAACCGGGTGCCGGACCCGGTGCTGCAGCAGGTCGAGCCGTTCGACCGGCCATCGGTCACGGTGAACGACGCGTTCCGGCCGGTGACCCGGTACTGGGACCGGATCACGCACCCCGCGCAGATCCTGCAGTCGCTCCCCCAGGCCGTGGGCACGATGCTCGACCCGGCCGAGTGCGGCCCGGCGTTCCTCGGACTGCCGCAGGACGTCCAGGCGGAGGCGTTCGACTACCCGGCGGTGTTCTTCGAGCCGCGGGTGCATCGGATCCGGCGCCCGGGGCCGGATCCGGGCGAGGTCGAGGCGGCGGCGGAGCTCCTTCGCGGGGCCGAGCGGCCGCTGCTGATCGCGGGCGGCGGGGTCCACTACTCGCTGGCGACGGGGGAGCTGGCTCGCTTCGTCGAGGCGCACGACGTCCCGGTGGTCGAGACGGTGGCCGGCAAGTCGTCGCTGCCCTGGGACCACCCCCGGTTCGCCGGCCCGATCGGCGTCACGGGGAGCACGTCGGCGAACGTGCTGGCGCGGGACGCCGACGTGGTCCTGGCGGTCGGCACGCGCTTGCAGGACTTCACCACCGGATCGTGGAGCGTGTTCGGCGACGTGCGGATGCGGCTGATCGCGCTGAACGCGGCGCGGTACGACGCGTCCAAGCACCTGGCCGCGCCGCTCGTCGCCGACGCGCGGCGCGGCCTCGAGGTGCTGGGGGAGGCGATGGGCGGGTGGCGCGCGCCGGCCGAGTGGCCGGCGCGCGCCACCCGCGAGTACGCCGCGTGGAACGCCGAGCTCGACGAGGCGGTGTCGGCGCCCACGGCGAGCGGGTTCCCTTCGTACGCGGCCGTGATCCGCCGTGTGAACGAGCTCGCGCTGGTCGACGACTACGCCCTCGCGGCCGCCGGCGGCCTCCCCGGGGAGCTGAACAAGCACTGGCGGTCGAAGGGCGTCGGCACGTTCGACTGCGAGTACGGCTTCAGCTGCATGGGTTACGAGGTGGGGGGCGCCTGGGGCGCCGCGATGGCGATGCCGGACCGGACGGTCCTCTCGTTCTGCGGCGACGGCTCGTACCTGATGGCCAACTCCGACGTCTTCGGGTCGGTGCTCTCGGGTCACCCGTTCGTGCTGATCCTGTGCGACAACGAGGGCTACGCGGTGATCGACCGGCTCCAGGTCTTCCAGGGCGGTGCCTCGTTCAACAACATGCTGGCGGACGCGCGGGGACCGGGGTCGCCGCGCGTCGACTTCGTGCGGCACGCGGAGGCGATGGGCGCGGCCGCGGAGGAGGTCGGGTCGCTCGACGAGCTGGAGGCCGCGATCGGCCGCGCTCGCGCGGCCGATCGCACCTCGGTGATCGTGATCCGCACCGACCCGCACGCGTGGACCGGCGGCGACGCCTGGTGGGACGTGGGGGTGCCGGAGGTCTCGGAGCGCGAGGAGGTCCTGGTGGCCAAGGCCGCGCACGAGGCCGGCCGCAAGCAGCAGAGGACCGGGGTGTGAGCGTCCGCTCGGGGAGCGCGGACGGCCGGGACGGTCGTCCGCGCCCCCCGACGATCGTCGACGTCGCTCGACGAGCCGGCGTCTCGAAGTCGCTGGTGTCCCTGGTGCTCCGCGGCTCCCCCAACGTGAGCGACGAGAAGCGAGCGGCCGTCACCCGGGCGGTCCGCGAGATCGGCTACCGCCCGAACGCCGTCGCCCGGAGCCTGGTGCGGCGGCGCAGCTTCGTGATCGGGGTCATGGTCTCCGACCTCCACAACCCCTACTTCACCGAGGTGATCGACGGCGTCGAGGCCGCCGCCCGCGAGGCCGGCTACCACGCGCTGTTCAACTCGGGCGGGCGGACCGCCGGCGGTGAGGCCGATGCGATCGACACGCTGCTCCAGCAGCGGACCGACGGCGTGGTGATGGCCGGGACCGTGCTGGAGGCCGGACTGATCGCCCAGGTCGCCACGGCCGTCCCGGTCGTCGTCGTGGCGAGGAACGTGCGCTCGCGGGCGCTCGACTCGATCACGAACGACGACCGGATGGGCGGCCGGCTGGCGGTCGACCATCTGGTCTCGCTGGGACACCGGGCGATCGCGCACGTCGACGGCGGCACCGGGGCCGGCGCACCCCAACGGCGGTCCGGTTACCTCGAGGCGATGCAGGCGCACGGGCTCGGAACGGTCGCCCGCGTCGTCCGAGGCGCCTTCACCGAGGAAGGAGGGCGCGAGGGCGTGCACGAGCTCCTGCGAGGGCGGGACCGGCCGACGGCGATCTTCGTCGCGAACGATCTCGCCGCGGTCGGGGCGCTCGACGCGCTCGACCGCCACGGGCTGCGCGTGCCCGAGGACATCTCCCTGGTGGGCTACGACAACATCGCGCTCGCCGGGCTGGGGCACATCGACCTCACGACGATCGATCAGCCCCGCCGGGAGATGGGTGAATCGGCCGTGCGTCTCCTGCTGGAGCGCCGCGACGACGGCAGGCACCGGGCGCGGCACCTGGTGGTACCACCATCGATCGTCGTGCGTGGTTCGACCGCCGCCCCTTCAGCGGCCGTCGGGCTCAGCCGACGCTAGCGAGGGATGTGTATCGCGCTTGGCCACAGGGAAATGACCTCTGGATGTCCTCCACGAACCAGATCGAGACGATCGCCGACCGCTATCGCCTCGGCGAGCTGATCGGCCAGGGCGGCATGGGCGAGGTGTTCGCCGCCCAAGACCTCCGGCTCGAGCGCGAGGTCGCGCTGAAGCTGCTCCGCGCCGACCTCGCCGAGCGGGACGGGATGCGCGAACGGGTCCTCGCCGAAGCACGGCTCGCCGCCCGGCTCACCCACCCGCACGTCGTCGCCGTCCTCGACACCGGCGAGCAGGACGGCCGGCCGTTCGTGGTGATGGAGCGGCTCTCCGGCCGGACGCTCCGTGACGAGCTGGCCGGCGGGCCGATGGATCCGGAGCAGGTCCGCGACGTCGGCCTGCAGGTCCTTCGCGCGCTGGGCGCCGCGCACGAGCTCGGCATCGTTCATCGCGACGTGAAGCCGGGCAACGTGCTGGACGCCGGGGTCGGCACGTGGAAGGTGGCCGACTTCGGGATCGCGAAATGGGTCCACGCGGACGACACGCTGACGGGCACCGGCGAGCTGCTCGGGAGCCCGTGGTACGTGGCCCCGGAGCGGATCGAAGGTCAGCAGGCCGGGCCGGCCGCCGACCTCTACGGGGTCGGGGTGCTGCTGTACGAGGCGCTCTGCGGTCGGCGGCCGTTCGAGGGGGACGATCCGGTCGCGCTGGCCGCCGCGATCAAGGAGGGTCGGTACGAGCCGCCGCGCGCCGGCGCGGACCCGCCGATCGTCTCGGTGATCGAACGGGCGATGCGTTCAGACCCGGCCGAGCGGTTCGTGGACGCGGATGAGATGGCCGACGCGCTGGTCGCCGCCGGCGATCCCGTGGCGGTCGGCGATCCGACGGTGGCGATCGAGCCACCCTCCGAGGTCGAGGACGAGCCGGGCGACGACGCGACGCAGGCGATGCAGCCGATGGACCGGACGGCGGTGTTGCCGGCGCCGGCGGCGCGGCCGGATCACGAGCCCTCGGTCCCGGCGGTGTTGCCGGCGCCGTACCAGGCGCCGGTCCCGCGGCCACGGCCACGGCGCCCGTCGGTCACGGTGATCGCTGCCGTGATCATCGCGATCGGGCTCGTCGCGGTGCTCGCGTTCGTCACGTTCACCGGGCGCCTCGGGTCCGGACCGGCTCAGCGGCCGGACGCCACCCTGCCGGCGCCGCTGGAGGACGCCCTCCAGCGGCTCGAGGACTCGGTGCGGCCGTGAAACGGGCGATCGTGGTCGTCGCAGCCGCCGCCCTCCTGGGCGGTGCCTGCGCCCGCGGCGACATCGCCCCGAAGGTCGCCACGCGACTCGAGAACCAGGTGAGCTGGATCCGCCGCGCCGCCGAGGCCGGCGCGCCGCGGATCGCGCTCTCCCGGCTCGAGACGCTGACCGCAACCGTCCAGCAACTGCTGGACCGGGGCAGGATCGATCACGATCGCGCCCTCGACATCCTGAGCGCCGCCGGCGACGTGCGGACCCAGCTCGCGCTCCTGCCGATCGGCTCGGGCACGAGCTCGTCCTCGGCGGTGACGCCCAGCCCGTCGCCGACCGATGAGGAGGGCCGCGGCAAGCACGGCGAGGGCAACGGCGGGCACGGCAACGACGAGGACTGAGCGCGGGCTAGAGGATCCCGGTGACGCCTCGCTTCGCCAGCTGATCAGCGACGATGTTCCGCTGGATCTCCGAGGTCCCCTCCCAGATCCGGTCGACGCGCAGCTCGCGATAGAAGCGCTCGGCCACGTTCTCCCGCATGTAGCCGCGGCCCCCGAAGATCTGCACGGCCCGGTCGGCCACCCGCCCGGCCGCTTCCGATGCGTACAGCTTCGCCAGCGAGCACTGAGCGTGCTGCACCTTGAGGTCGACGCCGGCGTCGATCCCGCGAGCCACCTCGTAGGTCATCAGGCGTGACGCCCACAGGTCGGTGGCCGAATCGGCCAGCATGTGACCGACCGCCTGGAACCGGATGATCGGTTCGCCGAACTGGACCCGGTCCTTGGCGAACCGGGTGGCCTCGTCGATCAGTCGCTCCATCGCGCCGCAGCACCGTGCCGCGATCATCAGCCGCTCGTACCGGAACCACTCGTGCGTGAACGACATCCCGTCGCCCTCGGCGCCGACGAGGTTCGCGGCCGGCACCCGGACGTCCTCGAACGCGACGATCGCGTGCGTGTCCGGGTAGGTGTGCGTGTACCGGGGCTCGCGGACGAGCCGCACGCCGGGCGTGTCCTTCTCGACGAAGAAGAGCGCGTGCTCGCCCTCGTGCTCGCCCCCTTGGAGCTTCGCCTGGAAGAAGATCCAGTCAGCCGCGTTGTACGAGGTCACGTGCATCTTGACCCCGTTCAGGACGTAGTCGTCACCGTCCCGTCGTGCGGTCGAGGCGATCGCGTCGACGTCCGACCCCGCTCCCTCCTCTGTGATCGCGTAGCACTCGTGTTTCTCGCCGCGCACCGCGGGAACGATCCAGCGCTCCATCTGCTCCTCGGAGCACACCGCCGGCGCCCACGCCGGCGGCGTGGAGACACACCACCCCAGGGCGTTCGTCACGCGGCCGATCTGCTCGGAGACCAGCACCTGCTGGAGCATCGTGAACCCGCCGCCGCCGAGCTCCTTCGGCATGTTCATCGAAGCCAGGCCGAGCTCGCGGGCGAGGCGTCGCTGGCCCTCCCGCACGTCCTCGGGGATGTGACCGTCGTGCTCCTCGGCGTGGACCTCCCAGGGGATCAGCTCGTCGTCGACGAACCGCCGCGCGCGCTCCCGGATCGCCTCGTCCTCGGCCGACAGGCCCAGCGCCGTCATGGCCGCTGAGGATACGGCGGGACGGAGAGGCCAGCTTGACAGCTTCCCAGGGGCATCGATATAGCAGCATCGATGGCGCGAGAGGGGCGCGGCGCCGGCACCGCAGCCGAGATCGTGTTCTCTCACGTGTGGCACCGATATCCGGGCCGCTCGGTTCCCGCGATCCAGGACCTCTCGTTGACGATCCCCGCGGGCGAGATCTGCGTGCTGATCGGGCCCTCGGGAGGCGGGAAGACCACCGCGCTCAAGATGGTGAATCGGCTGATCCCGATCAGCAAGGGTGACATCACGATCGACGGACGGAGCGTCCAGGCGCTCGACGTGATCGAGCTCCGACGTGGGATCGGGTACGTGATCCAACAGGTCGGGCTCTTCCCACACATGCGGGTCGAGGACAACATCGCCACGACCCCGAGATTGCTGGGCTGGAACGACGAGGAGATCCGGCAGCGCGTCCACGAGCTGCTCGAGCTGGTCGGCCTCGACCCGGAGGAGCACGCGCGGACCTATCCGGCACAGCTCTCCGGCGGCCAGCGACAGCGGGTCGGCCTCGCTCGCGCGATGGCCGCGGATCCACCGTTGATGCTGATGGACGAGCCGTTCGGCGCGATCGATCCCATCACCCGGAGCCGGCTGCAGGACGACTTCCTGCGGCTCCACCAGACGATCCGGAAGACCGTGATCTTCGTGACCCACGACATCGACGAGGCGATCAAGATGGGTGACCGGATCGCGATCCTCCGTCCCGGTGGCCTGCTCGCGCACTACGACACGCCCGAAGCGATCCTGGCGCACCCCGCCGATGAGTTCGTCGCGCGGTTCGTGGGCGCCGACCGCGGACTGAAGCGGCTGTCGTTGCGGACGCTCAACGAGGTCGAGCTCCTCGATGCGCCCGCCGGCGCGGATGCGTCCGACCTGCTGCGAGCGTCGCTCGAGACCAAGGTCCGAGATGCGCTGTCGATGATGCTGACGAGCGGCAACCCGGCCCTCCTCTGCACCGACGAGGACGGGAACGTGCGCGGCATGGTGACGATCGATCTGATCACCGCGCTCCTGTCGACGGAGCGCAGGTCTCCGGTCCCGTGATCGCCGCGCTCCTCGCGCTTGCGGACGAGGGACCCAAGATCCCCGACTTCGGCCGCGGTAGCGACTGCGTGCGCGAGAACGGTCAGTTCTGCGTCGACTGGGTCGTCAAGAACTTCGGGGACCAGCTCCTGCCGAGGTTGATCGAACACATCGAGCTCACCCTGATCGCCGTCGGGATCGGGTTCACGATCGCCTTCACCGCGGCGGTCGTCGCCCACCGCTACCGCTGGGTGAAGACGCCGTTCACCGCCTTCTCGGCGTTCGTGTACACGATCCCCAGCATCGCGCTCTTCCAGCTCCTGGTGCCGGTCACCGGGCTCTCGTGGACGAGCGCCGAGATCGCGCTGGTCGGCTACACCCTGTTGATCCTGTTCCGGAACACCCTCACCGGGCTGCAGGAGGTGCCGGACGACGCGATCGAGGCTGCGCAGGGGATGGGTTTCACGCGGCAGCAGATCCTCACGAGGGTCGAGCTCCCGCTCGCGCTCCCCGCGATCATGGCCGGTGTCAGGATCGCGACCGTCACGACGATCAGCCTGGCCACGATCGCCGCGTACATCGGGGCCGGCGGCATCGGGCAGCCGATCTTCGACGGGATCCAGCGCGGGTTCCGGACCCAGTTCGTCACGGCGGGCGTGCTCGCGGTCGCCCTCGCGCTGGCCGCCGACGGTCTCCTGGTCCTGGCGCAACGCGCCCTGGCTCCCTGGATGCGGGCGAGGCAGGCGACCTCGTGAACACGTTCGTCGATGCCCTGGGGTTCCTCCGGGACAACCCCGCTCTGATCTGGGAGAAGGTCGTGCAGCACCTCCAACTCGCCGGAGCGGCGATCGGCGTCGCGCTCGTGATCGCGATCCCGATCGGCGTGATCCTCGGGCATCAGCACCGGGGATCGTTCCTCGCGATCAACGCCGCGAACATCGGCCGCGCGCTGCCCAGCCTGGCGCTGATCTCGATCGGGCTCGGCTTCCTCGGGGTCGGCTTCGTCAACGTGATGGTCGCGATGGTGATCCTCGCGGTGCCGCCCCTGATGACGAACGCCTACGTCGCCGTTGACCAGGTCGATGCCGATGCGGTCGAGGCCGCCCGCGGGATGGGGATGCGCCCGGTCCAGGTGCTGACGAAGGTCGAGCTTCCGCTGGCGCTCCCCCTGATCTTCGCCGGTATCCGCACCGCCGTGGTGTACGTGATCGCGACGGGGACGCTGGCCGCGATCGCAGGCGGCGGAGGGCTCGGCGACATCATCTTCAACCAGCCGAGCTACCACCTCTCGGGGGTGATCGCCGGCTCGATGGTGATCGCCACGCTCGCCTTCACCGCGGAAGGCATCTTCGCGGTGCTGCAACGAGCACTCACACCGAGAGGGATCCGCGGACGGGAACCCGAGGTCGATGCGTTCATCGAGCCTCCGGTCGCAGACGTGACCCGGGCTGAGACCGCAAGGGTGTAGGAGACGATTCCCCCACGGGGGAGGAAGGAAGTGATGGTCATGAGGAGATCGGCCCCGCGATGGATCGCGGTCGCGATGTCGTTCGCCGTCCTCGCCGCGGCGTGCGGTGGTGACAACGGCGGCGGCGGTGGTGGCGGCGGCGGCGGCGGAGGGTTGCCCGGGGAGGGCAAGCCGACGGTGACGATCGGCACGAAGGACTTCACCGAGGAGTTCATCCTCGGTGAGCTCTACACGCAGGCGCTCCAGGCCCGGGGCTACACGGTCGACCTGAAGTCGAACATCGGAAGCACGGAGATCATCGACAAGGCGCTGGAGAGCGGCGAGATCGACGGCTACCCCGAGTACACCGGCGTGGCGGTCGCGGTCAGCGCCGGGAAGGACATCATCCCCAAGAGCGCCGAGGAGACCTTCAACCTGGCCAAGGAGTTCTACGAGAGCCGCGGACAGACGGTAAGCGAAGCGACGCCGTTCTTCGACGTCGACGCGATCGCGGTGACGAAGGAGACGGCCCAGGCCAACTCACTCTCGACCGTGGCCGACCTCAAGAAGCTCGGCAGCTTCACCCTCGGCGCCCGGCCGGAGTTCAAGGATCGGTACCAGGGGTTCCGGGGGATGCAGCAGGTCTACGGCCTGACGGACGCCGAGTTCAAGCAGCTGGCGTTCGGGCTCCAGTACCAAGCACTCGACAACGGGGATATCGACGCGGCGAACGTCTTCTCGACGGACGCGCAGCTCGCGAGCGGGAAGTACACCGTGCTCGAGGATCCGAAGGGGGTCTTCGGGTTCCAGAACGTGGTGTTCGTGATCGACCAAGGCAAGCTGGACGAGCTGGGGGGCGATGACTTCATGAACATCATCAACGAGGTGAGCGCCCTCCTCACCAACGACGCGATGACGGCGATGAACGCCGCCGTGGACATCGACAAGCAGGAGCCAAAGGACGTCGCACGGGAGTTCCTCCAGGCGAACGGCATGCTCTAGTCGGGAACGACGGATCGGGCGGCTCTCAGCCTTCGGCTGAGAGCCGCCCCGACCGCACCAGAGCGACCAACGGCTCCAGATCGTGGGGGAAGGGATCCCCTTCGCCCATGAACGGGACCGCCTCCCGGACGACACGATGGACTCGGTTCGTCCCGCGTCCACGGCCGGCGGTGCCACGCAGGTCCATCGCCTGCGCGGCGACCGTGAGCTCGACCGCCGCCACTCGAGCGCCGAGCATCACCATCTCCTGCGTTCGCCGAGCGGCGAGCGGCGCCATCGTCGCGCGATCCTCGATCCCCTCTGCGAGCGACGTCGAGACGACCTCGACCGAGACCGGGACGGCGAGCGTTCTCGCTTCGGCGGCGATCGCCTGGGCGGCGACGCCGAGCATCGAGAGCCCCATGTCTGCCGTGCCGGGCACCGGAGCGAGACCGGTCGGCAGCCCGGACCAGGACGCTTCCAGGAGTTTCACGACCCGCTCGGCCGCGGAAGCGATCGCGGGGGATAACGCCACCCGGAGCGCATCCATCGCGGCCGCGATCGGGAGCGCCTCGAAGTTCGAGACAGAGATCACCCGCTGTTCCGGGACGACCACGAGGGGGTTCCCTTGCGCGGCGTTCAGTTCAACGCCGACCTGGCGACGGGCGAACGCGAGGGCATCGCGAGCCGCGCCGAGGACATGAGCCGCGTTCCGGAAGGTGAGCGGGTCCTGGAGGTTGCGAGCCTGACCCGGTTCGGACAAGGAGCTCCCCTCGAGATGCACACGGAGGGCCTCCGACGTCCTGACCAGCCCCTCGTACGGTCGCGCGAGGGACACGGCTGGGTGGAGCGGCGAGAGGTTCGCGCCGAAGCCCTCGAGGGCGAGCGCCGCCGATGCCTCCATCGCGTCGAGCAGCGTGCCGGCGTCGGCGAGCGCCAATGCCGACCATCCGACCGAGAATGCGTTGTGGTTCAGGAGGGCGAGACCCTCGCCGGGAGCGAGGGTCAGGTCGTCCGGGAGAGCTGACGCGAGATCAGCGTTGGCGGTCAGATCGGCCTGACCGACCGACCCGAGGATCCGGACCGATGGCTCCTTCCCGGCCTCGAGGAGTCTGAGCAGGGCTTCGACGACCGATGGGCGCACGCCGGCGTACCCCCGAGCCAGGGTGTTCGCCAGGCAGGCGATCGAAGCGCGAACGACCTCGAGCGGCGCGGGAGGCCCCTGGCCACCGCGATGGCGCTCGATCAGGGAGCGGTTGAAGAGGGCGATGTCGTCCGAGGTCCCCTCGAGGATCACGTGCTTGAGGACGCCGACCCCCGTCGTGAGGCCGTAGACGGGTTCCCCTTCGGCTAGCACGGCGTCCACCACGTCTCGAGCCCGATCCATCCGCTCGCTGGCATCGGGGTCGAGCCTGACGTCGGCGCCGTCACGGGCGACCGCGACCACGCCCTCGATCGAGAGATCGGATCCCGTGAGGGAGATCGTCATCGATGCCGCTCGATCACGCGCGGCTGAGCGCCTCCGACGGCTGGGGCGGTTCGATCTCCTCCAGCTCGATGGAGCCGGCTCCCGACGTGAGGCGGTATCGCTCGAGCACGTAGGAGTCGTACATCTGGGTGGCGACTTCGATCGCATCACGGTGGCGGGGAAGGGCGGCCGCCTCCGCCGCGCGCGTCCGGTCCTCCCACACGCAGAAGGAGAGGCAGCGTCGCTCCTCGTCGAGCTCGCCGCCGAAGTAGTGGATCAACCCCGTGTGTGCGATGGACTCCTGGTGAGCGAGCGCGTCGAGCTCGTAGAGGAGGGCGTCGTCCGCACCCGCGGCGCGCACCGAACGGAAGGCCACGACGTACCAGTCGATGTCATCCGTCCCACGGAGGCACTCGTCCCAGTTGAACGCCTCCCGCAGCGGCGAGGTCGCGTAGTCATCTCGGACGGGACGCAGACGGTCGAGGATCCCTTCGTCGCGCGGTCCCTCTGCGCCTGCGTCCATCCGCCACCCTCCGGCCGTGGTCCGCCCACGCTATCGCAGTGCCTGTCGAGCGCGCTCGCCCCGATGCGATCACACAGCGTTGACGGGGAGCCATCGGTCGCGGAGGCTCTGGCTCGATGAGGTATTGGCGGGCCGCGGAGCCGAAGCCCTCGTACGACGTGATCGTCGTCGGCGGGGGCGGCCACGGGCTCTCGACCGCGTACTACCTGGCGAAGCACCACGGGATCACCGACGTGTGCGTCGTCGAGAAGGGATGGCTCGGCGGCGGAAACATGGCGCGGAACACGACGGTCATCCGCTCGAACTACCTGTGGGACGAGTCGGCCGCGATCTACGAGCACTCCCTGAAGCTGTGGGAGGGCCTGGAGGAGGAGCTCGGGTTCGACGTCGAGTTCGATCAGAAAGGGGTCGTGAACCTGGCCCACGACCTCGGTGAGGTCCGATCCTCGCTCCGTCGGGTGAACGCGAACCGGCTGAACGGCGTGGACGCCGAGTGGCTCACGCCCGAGGAGGTCAAGGCCTTCTGTCCCCTGGTGAACACGTCGTCGTCGCTGCGGTATCCGGTGATGGGTGCCACCCTGCAGCGGCGCGGCGGCACGGCCCGTCACGACAAGGTCGCCTGGGCGTACGCGACGCGGGCGAGCGAGCTCGGCGTGGACATCGTCGAGCACGCGGAGGTCACCGGGTTCGTCCGGGGATCGGGCGGAGGCGTCGAGGGGGTCGAGACCACGCGCGGCACGATCCACGCCCCGAAGGTGGCGCTGACGGCGGCGGGGCACACCAGCGTGCTGGCCTCGATGGTGGGGCTGCGGCTGCCGCTGCAGTCGCACCCGCTGCAGGCCTTGGTGAGCGCCCTCTACGAACCGGTCCTCGACCGCGTGGTGATGTCGAACAAGGTGCACGTCTACGTGTCGCAGGCCGACAAGG
>Ga0114129_10004648_pt1 | contig 19380 bp, 13 predicted proteins | sample RhiMetdeltSRZDD1_FD_80071 | JGI IMG/M metagenome (GOLD analysis project Ga0114129, IMG submission 80071) | Populus rhizosphere microbial communities from Tennessee, USA - Rhizosphere MetaG P. deltoides SRZDD1 (version 2) (version 2) | ecosystem: Host-associated > Plants > Roots > Rhizosphere >...
GACAGCGAGCCGGCGGAGACGCCGAACCATTTCGCAAGCGTTGCTGCGTACTGATCGGACGAGACTCCGGGGATCATGCGCCCGCCGCCGACGTCGTCCGGCCCGTCGATCTGCAGCAGCGGATAGCGACCGTACAGCGTGCGGCCCGCGACGGCGCCGCCGATCACGAGCTGATTGCCGCCCCAGGCGTGGTCGGTGCCGTCGCCGTTCGAAGTGAGCGTGCGACCGAAATCCGATTGCGTGAAAGTCGTGACGCTCGCGGCGACGCCGAGGTCCACGGTGGCGCGATAGAACGCGGCCAGGGCGTTGCTCAGGCCGCCGAGGAGCTGCGGCTGGTCCTGCACCTGTGCGTCGTGCGTGTCGAATCCGCCCGTGGCGACGAAGAAGATCTGCCGGCTCACTTCCAACCGATCGCGTGCCGCGATCAGCTCGGCGACAGTCTTGAGCTGTTGTCCGAGCGGCGTCATCGGAAAAGCCGTCGCGAAGGGCGCGGCGTTCGGACTTCGCACGCTGGCCAGCGCGTCGTTGACCTTGGCTGCTCCCTGCAGAGCGCGCTGCTGCACACTCGAGTAGGCGCGCTCATACACGGTCGCATGATTCGCGCGCAGGATGCTCTCGAACGCAGCACGGCGTGCCAGGGTGTATGCATCCGTATTCTCGAGTCCGAAGAACGGCACTGGACCGGTCGGACCCATCGTGTAGGGAACCGATGTAGCTCCCGCCTGGAACAGCGTCTGTCCATTGAGCGAGAGATTGACCGCGAGCGATTGATCGAGCGGCGGTGATGCGCCGGGGGCCATCAACGCATCCGCGATGCGCCCAGCCCAGCCCGACTTGAGCGTTGCTTCGCCCTTGAGCGCGTGCCACTGGTCCTGCTGATCGTTGTGCGAGAAGAGCTGCGGCGGCAGTCGCGTCGCCTTGGCTTGGTACTGCGCTTTCGAAGTCGGCTCGATGAGCGGCCCGATGTTCGCAACGATGGCGCACACCTCGTCCTGTTCGAACAGCGTTGCGACCTCGCCCATCGACGGATGCAGACCATGCAGCGCGCCGTTCGGGTCCGGCACCAGCGAATTGATCGGCAGCAGGCTCGCTTGGGCGATTGCGAGATTCTGTCGCGAGGTCGCATAAGCGCTGTACTCCGCCGCACTGCGCGGCACGACCATGTTGAACGAATCGTTGCCGCCGAAGAGAAACACGCAGACGAGTGCCTTGTAGTCGGCGAACGCCGCGTTGCTGCCGAACGTTGCCGCGGACACAGCCTGCGGCGTGCGGCCGAACGCGTAAGCCAGGCCGCCGGCGGCGGCACATTTGAGAAAGCGTCGACGATTGAAGCGATCCATAACGGCTCCTGATTCGGCGCTAGCGCTGCAACGCCACTTCGGGTGCGCTCGCGATCAGATAGAGCGCCTCCGCGACACGCAACGCCGGGTCGCCCGACGGTGCGCGTTCCACCATGCCTCTGGCCTGTGTGCTGAGCGTGTTCGAGATCGGCCCGCCGACGAGCCGGACGGCGATCGCGTCGACGAGCGCTTGCGGATTGGACGCGAGCGCGCGCTCGGCAGCCGCGTCGATGATGACGAGGTCGGGCCGCAGCGCATCCGGTATCGGCGGACAGCCCTGGACCGGCGTCGTCGTGTAGCAGAATGCGAGCACGAACACATAGTCGGTCCACAGGCTCGACAGGTACTCCGTCGTGAGCTGCATCTCCGGCGCGACCAGCCCTTGATTCGCGACTTCGCCCGGCGGCGCGTAGAACGGGCTGAAGAAGTTGAAGACTGACGGCGCCTGCAGCGGCCCCTGGCCGATGAGCCCGGTGATGTTCTGCACGTTGTACTTGCCGCTCTGCGAGGCCGCGGCGTATGCACGCCAGAGCTGTGTCAGTCGCAGCAGCGGCTCCTTGAGCTTGCCTGCGGTTGCGCTCGCCGGTGCAGCTCGCGCTTCGGTATCGAGCAGCAATGCTTTGACGACCGCGGCGAGATTGCCGCGCTTGCCCGAGCCGTCGTTGTCGAACTTCGCCGCCACTCGCGCGACGTACTGCGGCGACGGATTGCTGGTCACCAGGTGCTGGATCAATCGCTGCGCGATGAACGGCGCGACATTCGGATGATTGAAGATGTTGTCGAGCGCCGCATCGAGATCCTGCTCGGGCGTCTGGCCCGCAGGGATGACCGTCGCGAGGGCGCCGGGATAGTTGAGCAGCCGTTTCGTACCCGTCGCGTGCTGCTCGGCATACGCCTGCATCGGCCGGATCTGATTGGCGATCGTCGGGAACGCGGTCGCGAAGCTCGGCGCGCCCGAAAAAGTCCAGCCCGTGTAGACGTGCGCGAATCCCTGCACGATCTCCTGGTCGTAGGTCGGAATCGGCTTGCCCGCAGTATCGGTCTTGATGCTGCCGTCCGCATTGAGCTGCACGAGTCCGATCGTGAAGAGCTGCATCAGCTCGCGCGCATAGTTCTCGTCCGGGCGGATGTTGCGCGCGGCGTCCGGCTTCTGGTTGCCGAGCATCGACAGGTAGACACCCATCGCCGGATGCAGCGTCACGTTCTCCATCAGGTCGCGGAAGTTGCCGAAGGCGTTCTGCGCGAGCATGTCGTAATAGCTCGCGCAGCCCCACGGATAGCCGACCAGCGGGCTCTGCTGCGAAATCACCATGATCTGCGAGAGCGCGAACGCGACGCGCTGACGGAGCTGATCCGGCGCGTGCAGCGCGTGCCGCAGCCAGATGTCCACGCGGTCTTCGTGCAGACGCGTGAAGTCGGCGCCGGGCGGGAAAGCGGCGAAGGCCTGTTGAACGTGCGGCAACTCCAGCGAAGCTGGGCGCTGCAGTTGCTGATCGATCCAGGCTTCGTAGCCGGTCGCGATGACGCTCTGCGCCTCGGCGTCCGTTGCGCCGAACGTGGCCTGATTGAGAAAGCGGTAGGCCTCCGCTTTGCTGATCGTGGCCGGTGGCGGTTGTGTTACGGGCGGCACCGGCGGGGGATTGCTTCCGCCTCCGCCGCCGCCACCGCACGCAACGAGTGTGGCGGCCACTACCATCGGTGTCAGCCTGCCGGGTAGCGCGTTCATTTCTGTTCGCTCACTGACTTGAGATAGGCGACCTGTTCCGCGGTCAGAAGGTTCTTGATGTTGACCAGCATCTCGACGTACAGCCGCTTCTTGCGATTCTCGGCCGCGAAGATGCGGTCGACGCCGTTCATCACGGCCTTGCCATCGACCGGGTACTTGTCGATCAGCTCCTGCAGCCCGGAGGCCTCGCTCATCAGCGTCCAATCGCTCTCCGCGGCCTGGGCCTGCACGCGCTTGAGCTCCGCGCCGATCGCGTCACGCTGCTGCTCGCTGAGCTTGAGCTTGCTTTGATGCTTGAGGATCAGCTCCGGACCGAACAACCGGCCCTTGAGCCATTCGTCCTTGTCGGGTTGATCGGCAGCGTAGAGCGGCGCAGCGATTACGGCAGCGAGGCACAGGAGCGCGACGCGGGCGAAGTGCGAGTTCATAGCAGCGATTCCTCGAGCGAGATCTGTAAGCCGGTGGGAGAGGGCAGGTCCGCGCTCAGCGGCGCGGCCTCGTAGACGAGTACGTCGTCCGTCGGCACGCGCCAATACTCGGCGGACGACAATTGATGAGCGAGCACCGGATCGAGACGCGCCGGGCGCTGCGTCGAATTCCAGACGATGCCCACGACTACGAGAGCGCAGGCCGCGCTCGCAACGAGCGGACGCCACGGCAGCAGCGGCCTGCGGCGCTCGCCTCGATCCGTCCACATCGTCGCGAAGTGCGGTGGACGTACGACGCGGTCTCGTTGCTCCAGCGCAGCGCGGAGTGCGGCGGCGAGATCGTGATCGCTCATGGCATGCGCTCCAGCGCTGCCAACTGACGGCGCAGCGTCGCTTTGCCGCGCTCGTAGTGGACACGCGCAGTGCCCAACCCGATCCCCAGCACTTTGGCGGCTTCGGCAATCGCGAGACCGCGATAGAACACCAGGTCGAGCACCTCGCGTTGCCGGTTCGGCAGCGCATGCAGCGCCGCGACGAGCCGATGCGTCTCGGAATGCGGCTCATCGCGAGTCTGCTCATCGGCAGCAAACGCGGCTATGCGGCTGAGAGATTGCAGCACATAGCGGAGGTGCCGCGACCGCGACCGTGCGTGATTGCGAATCACGGCGAACAGCCAGGTCTTGAGGCTGGATTCGCCGTCGAAGCGCGCGCGTCCCTCAATGATGGCGAGATAGGTCATCTGCAGAACATCCTCCGCCTCGCTGCGATGCCCGCGTGTGCACGTGAGCGCCCACGAGAAGCACTGGCCGTGCAACTGCTCGAGCTCGCGCGGGTCGATCAGCGGGTTATGTCGCAATCGGGGCTCGCCAGGCATTGCACCGTGAGGTTAGTCGCCCGAGCGCGGCGCGTATATGACGCTACGACTGCGGGCTGGGCGTGCTGAGCTGCTTCTTCAGGGAGTACTCGCGCCACAGGATGAGCAGCCCGGAGCCGAGGATCAGCGGCGCGCCGATCCAGACGGAGAGCGACGGGATCTCGTCGAAGAACGCATAGCCGGTGATGATCGCCAGGATCATGTTGCTGTAGTCGAGCGGCGCAATCGTCGACGCCTCGGCGTAGCGATACGAGTAAGTCAGCAGGAGCTGGCCGATGACGCCGAACAGTCCCGCGAGCGCGATCAGCAGCCATTGCGTGGGCGTGGGCGTGGGCCAGCCCTGCAGCGCCGTCAAAGCCGTGCATGCCATGAACGTCAGCGAGAAGTAGAACGTGATCGTGATCGCGTGCTCGCCGCCGCTCATGCTGCGCAGAAAGACCATCGCGAACGCCGAGAAGATCGCTGCGGCCAGTGCGACCAGGACGCCGGCCGACGAGCCGTGGGCGAACGACAGGTGGGGTCCGATGGTGATGAGCACGCCGAGGAAGCCGATGCCGAGCGCGGTCCAGCGAAAGCGGTGAATCCGCTCGCCCAGGAACACCATCGCCAGCACCGTGAGGAACAGCGGCGTCGTGAACGAGATCGCTGTGAGGTCGGCCAGCGGAATCATCGATATCGCGGTAAACAGGCAGAACATGCTCACCGTACCGCACAGCGAGCGCAGCGCATGCGAGCGCCAGTTGGTGGTCTTGAGCAGGTGCAGGCTGCCCGTGCTCCAGGCGATCAGCGCGAGCACGACGACGGAGATTACCCCCCGCACGAAGATGGTCTGGCCCGCCGGGATGTCGCGGCCCAGGTACTTGATCAGGACCGTCATCACGGCGAAGACGGCGAGCGAGGCGAGCTTGAAGGCGATGCCGAGCAGCGGCAGGTGACGGGAGGACGGAGGCACCGCTGCGATGGTACCAAACGCATTGCGCAATCGCTTGCGCGCCTTATCGTTCGCGCCCCAGCTTCCGTGCGATCACGACGAACAGCATCGGGATGAGGAACGTCGCGAGGAACGTCGCGCTCAGCATGCCGCCGATCACGCCGGTGCCGATAGCGTTGCGGCTCGCCGACCCGGCGCCCGTAGCCACTGCGAGCGGCAACACGCCGAGGATGAAGGCCATCGACGTCATCAGGATCGGACGCAGCCGCAGATGCGCGGCCTGGATCGCCGACTCGACCACGCCGCTCCCCTCGCGATGCAGGTTACGCGCGAACTCGACGATCAGGATCGCGTTCTTGGCGGACAAACCGATCGTCGTCAGCAGGCCGACCTGGAAGTAGACGTCGTTCGACAAGCCTGTGCCTATCGCTGCGCACAGCGCGCCGAGAATGCCGAGCGGCACGATCAGGAGCACGGAGATCGGAATCGACCAGCTCTCGTACAGCGCAGCGAGACTCAGGAACACGACCATGATCGAGATCGCGTACAGGAACGGAGCTTGCGAGCCCGACAGCACTTCCTGCAGTGACAAGCCGGTCCACTCGTAGCCGACGCCCGACGGCAGTTGCTTCGCCAATCGCGCCATCGACTCCAGTGCCTGGCCCGTGCTGTTGCCGGACGCCGCTTGTCCCTGGATCTCCACGGCGGAGATGCCGTTGTAGCGTTCCAGCTTCGGCGAGCCGTAGGTCCACTCGGTGGTCGCGAAGGCGGAGATCGGCACCATCGTTCCGTGGTTGTTACGCACGTAGTGCAGGCGCAGATCCTGCGGGTTCATGCGGAACGGCTCGTCCGCCTGCACGAAGACGCGCTTGATGCGGCCGTCGGTGTCGAGGAAGTTGTTGACGTACAGCGAGCCCCACGCGATCGAGAACGACCGGTCGATGTCGGCGATGCTGACGCCGAGTGCGCTCGCTTTCTCGCGGTCGATCTTGATGCGGAACGTCGGGTTGTCATCGAGGCCGTTGGCGCGGACGAACTCCATCGTCGAGTCCTGTCGCGCAAGCTGCAGCAGGCGGTCGCGTGCTTCGATCAGCTTCAGGTGGCCGATGCCGCCGCGGTCCTGCAGCTCGAAGTCGAAGCCGGCGGCCGTGCCGAGCTCGCGGATCGGCGGCGGATTGACGGGAATGATCGCGGCCGCACCGTACGACGCGAAATGCGCGTTGATGCGGCCCATCAGCGCCTGCACGCTCAGGCTCGGATCCTGGCGCTCGTCCCAATCCTTGAAGCGCACGAACAGCATGCCCTGGTTCTGGCCGCGCCCCGCGAAGTTGAAGCCGCTGATCTGGAAGACCGAGTCGACCATCTTCGCTTCGTCGTCGTGCAGATATTTGCTGACGTCGTCGAGCGCGGCGTCAGTGCGGCCGATGGTGCTGTCGGGCGGTCCTTGCACGAGCACGAAGACGAAACCCTGATCCTCGTTCGGCAGGAACGAGGTCGGCAGCCGCATGAACAACAGTCCGACCGCCAGCAGGACGCAGCCGTAGACGATGAGCCAGCGGCCCGATCGGCCGATCACGTGACGGACTCCGCCCAGGTAGCGGTTGCGAGTGTGCTCGAAGGTGCGATTGAACCAGTCGAAGAAGCGCCGCCGCCGCTCGTGACCCGCGGGCTTGAGGATCAGGGCACAGAGTGCGGGCGTCAGCGTCAGCGCGACGAATACCGACAGCAGCATCGCCACGACGATCGTCAGCGCGAACTGGCGGTAGATGGCGCCGACCGAGCCGGACGAGAACGCCACCGGTACGAATACTGCCGACAGCACGAGTGCGACGCCGATCAGCGCACCCGTGATCTGGTCCATCGCCTTGCGCGTCGCCTCGCGCGGCGACAGCCCTTCTTCGGCGATGAGCCGCTCGACGTTCTCGACCACGACAATTGCATCGTCCACCAGCAGGCCGATCGACAGCACCAGCCCGAACATCGACAGTGTGTTGATCGAGAACCCGACGGCTGCCATGACGCCGAACGTTCCGAGCAGCACGACCGGGACCGCGACGGCCGGTATGACCGTTGCGCGCAAGTTCTGCAGGAACAGCAACATCACCAGGACCACCAGCACGATGCCTTCGAGCAACGTCTTGACGACCTCGACGATCGAGATGCGCACGAATGGCGTCGTGTCGTAGGGATAGACGACGCGGATGCCCGGCGGGAAGTAGGGCTGCAGCTCGGCGATGCGCGCGCGGATGGAATCGGCGGTTTCCAGTGCGTTGGCACCGGGCGCGAGCTGAACGCCGATCCCTGCTGCCGGCTGGCCGTTGTACTTGGTATCGGTGCTGTAGTTCTCCGCGCCGAGCCCGATGCGCGCGACGTCGCTCAGTCGCACCTGCGAGCCATCTGGATTCACTTTCAGCAGGATGCGGCCGAACTCCTCCGGCGTGCGCAGCAACGTCGACTCGGTGATCGTCGCGCTGAGCCGCTGGGAGGCGGGAGCCGGCGCGCCGCCGAGCTGTCCGCCGGAGATCTGCACGTTCTGCGCGAGCAGCGCGTCGGTCACGTCGACGGGCATGAGCGAGTAGCTGTTCAGCTTGTTCGGATCGAGCCAGATCCGCATCGCGTACTGCGTGCCGAAGACATTGATGTTGCCGACGCCGTTGAGCCGGCTGACCGGATCCTGCACGTGCGACACGACGAAGTCGGCGATGTCGTAGCGCGTCGCCGTCGGATCCGAAGAGACGAAGCCGGCAACCAGCAGGAACGACGTGCTCGACTTGACGACGCGAATGCCGGATTGCTGAACCTGCGCCGGCAGCAGCGGCACGGCGAGCTGCAGCTTGTTCTGCACCTGGACCTGCGCGATGTCGGCGTTCGTGCCCGGCTCGAAGGTGAGGGTCGTCGTCGCCTGGCCGGAGCTGTCGCTGGTCGAGCCCATGTACAGCAGGTGATCGATGCCGCTCATGTTCTGCTCGATCACCTGCACGACGGTGTTTTCCATCGTCTCGGCGGACGCGCCGGGATACGAAGTGGTGATCTGCACCGACGGCGGCGCGATCGGCGGATACTGCTCGATCGGCAGACGTGTGATCGACAGCGCGCCGGCCAGCGCGATCAGGATCGCAATGACGATCGCGAAGATGGGGCGATCGATGAAGAAGCGCGCCATGTGTGGCCGGCTACTGCGGTTGCACTGCCATGCCCGGCTGCACCCTCTGCACGCCGCTCACGATGACGCGATCGCCGTCTTTCAGGCCGCTCTCGACGACCCAGTTGTCGCCGACCGTGCGCGTCGCGGCGACTGTTTGCGTCGCGACCTTGTTGTCGGGTCCGACGGTGAGCACCGTCGCCTTGCCGGTGCGGTCGTGAGTCACGCCGTCCTCGGGCACGAGGATGGCGCGATCGTCCGAACCGAGATCGATGCGCGCTCGCACGAACATTCCCGGCAACAGCACGTGGTGCGGATTCGGGAAGAGGGCGCGCACCGTCACCGAGCCGGTGCCGGCGTCGACGGTGATGTCCGTGAATTCCAGCGTGCCGGTCTGGGAGTACTCGGTGCCGTCCTCGAGAAGCAGACGGACCTTCGCCTGGTCCGGGCCGTTGACCTTCAAGCCGCCCGTCGCGACTTGCCGGCGCAGCTCCAGGCCTTCGACGCTCGTCTGGTTCAGATCGACATAAATGGGATCGATCTGCTGGATCGTGGACATGAGCGTGGCGGCTTGCGCCTGCACGTACGCGCCCTGCGTAACGAGTGACGTGCCGATGCGCCCGGAGATCGGAGCGACGACGTTGGTGTAACCGAGATTGATCGTCGCGGTGTGGACCGCAGCTTCGCCGGCGGAGACATCCGCCGCTGCCTGCCGCTGAGCTGCGACGGCATTGATGTAGACCTGCTGGCTGACTGCATTCGCCTTTACCAGCACTGCGTCGCGCTGCGCCTGGGCTGCTGTCGCCTCGGCGTTCGCTCGGGCTCGGGCAAGCTGCGCTCGCGCGCTATCGAGCGCTGCGCGATACGGCGCCGGATCGATCTGATACAGCAACTGATTGGCGGTGACGTTGGAGCCTTCCTCGAAGGCGCGCTTCAATACGATGCCGTCCACGCGTGCACGGACTTGTGCGACGAGATACGCAGAGGTCCGGCCCGGCAGGTCCGTCGTTACCGGGACGCTGGTGCGTCGAACCGTGACCACGGAGACTTGCGGCGGCGGGGCCGGGTCGGCTGCGACGTCGTCTCTGCAGCCGCCGAGGGAGATTGCAGCCGCAAGGGCGATGCTGATTGCGTAGCGATTTTTCATGATCGACGTCAGTTGACCGTGTCCAGATCTCGATGGGATTGCGGCGGACGCGCCCGATCGTTACAACTGACACGGATGATCGATCGTCGCGAATTCGCATTGCAGTTTCTGCAACTTGCCGCCGCCCTGGCTGCGCCCGCGCGGGTCTTCGCGGATGTTGCCCGCGGAGCGTTCGACGTCAGCGTTCAACGCGATGTCATGATCGCGATGCGTGACGGCGTGCGACTTGCAACCGATCTCTATCTGCCAGCGAAGAACGGCAAGCCTCTTGCGAACCGTGCGCCGGTCATCCTGGAGCGAACTCCATACGGCAAGTCGGGTAAGACGCGTCGCCACGCGAGCGAGGAGATCGCGAACATCTACGCGAGCCACGGCTACGCGGTGGTGTTCCAGGACTGCCGCGGTCGCGGCAATTCGGAAGGCGAGTACGTCAAATATCTGAGCGACGGTCGCGACGGCTACGACTGCTGCGCCTGGATCCTGAAGCAGCCATGGAGCAACGGGCGGATCGGCGCGCAAGGGCTGTCGTACGGTGCGCACACCATCACGGCGTTGGCTTGTCTCGGCGCGCCCGGCCTCGCGGCGATGTTCATCGACTCTGGCGGATTCGCGAACGCCTATCAGGGTGGCATTCGCCAGGGCGGCGCGTTCGAACTCAAGCAGGTCACCTGGGCTTTCAATGCAGCGCTCGAGGCGCCGGAGATCCGCAACGATCCGGCCAGGCGCGCCGCGTTGCAGGCGATCGACATCAGAGAATGGTTCGGTCGCATGCCGTGGTCGCGCGGCCACTCGCCGCTGAGCCTCGTTCCGGAATACGAGGACTACGTCTTCGACCAGTGGGAGCACGGCGTCTTCGACGACTTTTGGCAGCAGGTCGGCATCTACGCAGAGGGCTCGTACGATCGGTTCAGCGATGTGCCGATCGTCTGGATGTCATCGTGGTACGACCCGTACCCGCGTACCGCTACGGACAACTACCTCGCGCTCGCGCGGCGCAAACGCAGTCCGCAGCGGCTGATCCTGGGTCCCTGGACTCACGGCAACAATCACGAGACGTTCGCCGGAGATGTCGACTTCGGGCCCGCAGCGCAGCTCGCCGGCAGCATCGCCCCCGATTTGTTGACGCTGCGGTTGCGCTGGTTCGATCGCTGGCTGAAGGGCGTGAAGAATGAAGTGGACAGCGAGCCGCCCGTGCGGATCTTCGTCATGGGCGGCGGGACTGGCCGGAGGAATGCCGCGGGCCGCATGGATCACGGCGGCCGATGGCGCGCCGAGCAGCGATGGCCGCTTGCGGGAGCAGTGCCTACTACTTTTTATCTGCATGGCGACGGTGGACTGTCGGAAGCAGCGCCGCGGGCGGATGTACCTCCGCGTATCTACGACTACGATCCGCGCCACCCGGTGCCGACGATTGGCGGCACCGTGACTTCGGGACAACCGGTCATGGTCGGTGGCGCTTTCGATCAGCGCGAGAGTGCTGCGTTCTTCGGCTCGCGCACACCGTACAGATCGCTCGCCGAGCGGGCGGACGTGCTGGTCTTTCAGACTGCACCGCTCGAAACGGATGTCGAGGTGACGGGTGCGATCGAAGCCGAGCTGTGGATCGCGTCGAACTGTCCGGACACGGATTTCACGATCAAGCTGATCGATGTGTATCCGCCGAACGAGGACTACGGCCAAGGCTATGCGATGAACCTGAGCGACGGCATCCTGCGCTGTCGCTATCGCGATTCGTGGGAGCGCCCGTCGCTGATGACGCCGGGGCAGGTCTATCGCATCAAGGTCACAGCGTTTCCAACCTCGAACCTGTTCAAGCGCGGGCACCGGATCCGGCTCGACGTCTCGTCGAGCAACTTCCCGCATTTCGATCTCAACCTGAACACCGGTGCGCCGGAAGGTGCGAGCGGGGAGATGCGTGTTGCCACGAACCGTGTGTTCGTGGACAAGGAGCGTGCTTCGCGAGTCGTGCTGCCGGTGATCCAGCGCGTACTTCACAGCGCGAGGCAGACCTTGCCGAAGTGCTTCTGGGATTCGTAGTACTCGAAGGCCGCGACGATTTCCTGCAGCGGAAAGCGGCGGTCGATGACGGGCCGCAAGCGATTCACGGTGATCGCGCGGATCATCGACTCCTGATCGGCGCGGCTGCCGATGGAGATGCCGCTGGTCCGAATCTGATTCGAGAACAGGGCGGGGATCGGCACTTCTGCCGTGAAGCCGGTCAGGACGCCGATGATGGCGATGTGGCCGCCGGTCCTGCACGCTGCGATCGACTGCATGAGCGTGGCGGGTCCGCCGACTTCCATCACGTGATCGACACCGCGTCCGTCGGTCAGGGCCTTGGCCTTCATCCCCCACTCGGGCACTGCCTTGTAATTGATGACTGTGTCGGCCCCGAGACGCTCCAGCTTTTCCAGCTTCTCGTCGGAGGAAGACGTGGCGATGACTCGGGCGCCCGCGGCCTTCGCAAATTGCAGTGCGAACAGCGATACGCCGCCGGTGCCCTGGATCAACACGGTATCGCCGGGCTTCACGTGTCCACATGTCACCAAGGCTCGCCAAGCGGTAACGCCCGCACACGGTAGCGCTGCTGCTTCGACGGGCGTGTAGCCGGGCGGCGCTTTCGTGAAGAAGTGAGCCGGCTTGCAGGCGTACTCCGTCGCGTAGCCGTCCACAGTGTCGCCCGGAATCTCCCGCTTGATCGCGGGTGTCATCTCGCCGTCCGACCAATAGGGCCAGAAGGTGCTGACGACAGCATCGCCAACCTTCAGCTCGTCGACGCCGTCGCCGACAGCGACCACTTCTCCAGCGCCATCGGTGAGCGGCACGAGGCCGTCGCGGGTCGGGATCTTTCCCTGCACGACCATGTCGTCATGGAAGTTCAACGAGCCGGCCCGAATCCTGACGAGCACTTCCCCCGCCCGTGGCTTGCGGGGCTCTTCCTCGACCAGTTTGAGGTTGACCAATCCTGCCGGCGCGCTGAGCCTGAACACTCTCATGAATACTCACTGTCGCTGCGAACGCTGCAGCGTATTGCGATACACGTACCTGCCGATCTCCCGGCCCATCCTCGCGCCGGCTTCCTGCTCGAAACGAAAGTGGATGCCGCCGAAGATGCGGGCATCGTCGATGTCCTCGGCGATCTGGCGGAACGAATGATACTGCAGCGTTACGTCCGGCAATGCGGCATGCGTGAGTCGGACGAAGTGCAAGCGTTTGCCGTACAGGGTTTCGAGCACTTCGCGCGCGGCGCCGGCGGCGCTGGCATGGGCGGAACCGTAGCCCGGAAAGCAGGGTGCGACGATCAGCGGCGCGAAGCTCGCGTCGCCGCGCGTGAAGACATTCCCGTCCGCATCGCCTGCGTGAATCGCGGTCTCGGGTCGCCAGAACCGATAGTGGTACTTGGTCTCCATGACGCTGGCGAGCGCATCACTGATAGCCGCGTTGAGAAGCGCGAGCGTGCGTGCGTTCTCGGTGAGCGAATCGCCGCGAGCGACAGCTACCTGGGTCGCAGCCGCGTTCCACACCGGCACTGCCGGCGATGCCGCATAGAATCGCGCCACGTCGGCACGGTCCTGTGGCCGGTACGGGCTGTCCATGCCGCCGACGAACCGAAGCTCATTGAAGCTGAGCGCGTAGCGCAGGCTCGAGAGCGCGGGCGGCGGCGGCGAGCGAAACTGCGCGGAATTCTCGATGGCGAACGGCTGCAGGTTGCGCCAATGGACGAGAATTCCACCAGCCGGCGGACAGCCCGGCGTCGTCTGCCATTCACCCGCGGCAGTCGAAGTGGGCAGATGAAACTCCGGAGGCACGGAACCGTCTTGCGAGCGCTGCACGAGCATTGCAGCTGCTGCTGCTGCGCCGACCGCCAGACCTTCGTCTCTGGACCTGCCTGGGTGCAGCCTGGCGAGTGACGCCTCGCGTGCCGCATCGAGACTCGCGGCGCTGGCCGGAAACAGGCTGCGCAGCACGCCATGCGCGGCGGCGATGGTCGCGGCCTCGCGCGAGGCATGACGAGGCGCCTCGATCGTGCCCAGGTACGGATCGAAATCCGCGGCGATCGCGTTCACCGCCTCGAACACCGCAAGCTGCGTGATAGCCGCCGTACGTGCCTGTGCAAACGGATTCTGCGCGGCGCTGGTCGCCACCATGATCGAATTCCACTCGATCACGGCGTCAGGCTCGCGCGAGCGCCATTCCCCGGCGATGGCTGGCAACGTGCACAACGTCATGGCTGCGGTCAGCAGTCGGATGCTCGTTCTCATGGGCGATTCTCCGTCGGCAATGGGTTGCATTCCGGTGCGAGTTCACCAGCGCGACGCCGCGGAGTCTTGGTATTTACTTGGGATTGTCTTGGGAGATGCGTGATTGCAGCAGGACTGCGCCCTGTCGCCGTGCGACCTGCATGGCGCGCGACAGGGACGCGAGCCGGCTGTCTGCATCCGCCGCGAGCACACCTGCAATGCGCAGCAGCTCGGCCTCGAAGAATCTCTCCTGCGTCGCGGTTACGATTTCCAGGCCGCGCATCGCGACGCCGCGAGCTTCTTCGATCCTGCCGGCAGCGATGCAGGCTTCGGCGAGTACAGCATGCAGGTAGGTCTGGAACTGCTCGGTGCCGGTGGCGCGCGCACGGTCTATAGCTTCGCGGATGCGTTCGCAACCGGCTGCCCCGGCGCCGCGTTCGACTGCCGACCATCCCAGTGGCACCGCAGCCCACGCTTGCAGCAGCACGAAGCCGTGTTCATCGCCCACCTTCACGGCTCGCGCTGCGAACTCCTCAGCGGCGGACACATCGCGGAGCATCTGGTGAATGGCCGCTGCAAAGAACAACGCGATCGCGTTGCTGAACGGATGGCCGATTTGCTCCGTGAGCGCGACGGCTCGCGCGCAGTCGCGCCGCGCCCCAGCTTCCTGGCCACGTAGCGCTTGAGCCATGGCGTGAAAATGCAGCGCGCAGGAACCCGCATCGTGGTTGCCGAAGCGGGCGGCGAGCATGCCGTGTTCAGCGGTGTCGTAAAGGGCGGTGCCAGCGCAAGCATGCTCGCTGCAGGCCGCCAATTCACCGCGCGACAGCGACGTTGCCCAAGACGCGTGATGTGCCTGCAACTGCAGCGCGCGGTCTGCGCTCTCGGTTGCGACACGCTGCAGTTGTTCGCTTAGATCCCGGGCGTCGCGGAGCTCCGCGCGGCCCCATCGGTACATCCAGAGTCCCCACAGGGCGCTGAACGATTCCTGCGGTGTAACGCGGGCGCTGCACAATTCCTGAGCACGGGTGTACATGCGTTCCGCCTCGGGTGCTCCCCAGCCGAGGCTTGCGAGCAATTGTCCGCCGAGCGCAATGCACAGCTCGAGCTCGAGCCGCGTTCGTTCGTCCGCATCCGTAAGCTGAGGCAACAGGGCAAGCGCGCGCCGGAAATGCTCGACTGCCGAGCGCGGTGCACTGCGGCCCGCGGCTCGCCGGCCTGCAGAGAGATAGTAGCGAGCGGCCTTGCCTGGTCGGCCGCCGCGATCGAAGTGAGCCGCCAGTTCCGAGGCTCGCTCGTGCGCTCCCTCACCGAGCAGCGCTTCAAAGCTATGCCCGATGCGCGTGTGCAGTGCTGCACGCGTGGCGAGCGGCAGCCGTTCATAGAGAACCGCGCGATAGAGTGCGTGACGGAAGCGATAGTGACTAGTGGTGTCGACGGCAGTGCCCGGCAGTTCTGTGATGAATGCGCCGCGACGAGCCAAGCCACTGCAGAGCGCCTCCACTGCCTGCGTGCCGAGCTCGCGGACGCGCCCCACTATTTCTGCGGAGAACTCGGCGCCGACCGCGCTGGCTGCCACGAGCAGGTCGAGCTCCGCGCGGTCGAGCCGTTCGAGGTGCAGATTGATCAGCGAGCGCAACTGCGTCGGAATCGTCCGGGTGATCGCCTCGGCCGGCACCGCGACCTCTGCTGCAGCCTTGCGCTCGATGGCGCCGCGCTCGATCAGGCTGTCGACTACGTGCACGACGAACAGTGGATTTCCTTCGGTGTGCGCATGGATCGCGCTCGCGAGGTTTCGGACGTCGTCGGGCGTCCGAGCGCCGATGCGGTGAACGAGGTAATCGCCGACTGCATCCGGACCGAGCGTGCCAAGCCGCAGGTCGCGGCATTGCTCTCGCGGCGCAAGCTCCCCATGAACGACGGAGAGTGGATGATCGCGTGCCAACGACTCCGGCTGGCGCAACGTGGCGAGTACCAGCAGGCGCGCAGGCTCGGTGCGCCGCGCGATGAAGGACAACCAGTCGAGCGTCGCGGAGTCGCTCCAGTGAAGGTCTTCGAGGCGCAATACCAACGGGAACTCACGTGCGGCCGCTTCGAACGCATCCGCCAGCTCGCGCAGCATGCGCGGCCCCGTCATGCCGACCGCGCGCCGCGCCAGCGCCGCACGCTCCGTCGCCTCCAGCAGTGCCGGCAGTTGCGCCAGCCAGCCAGGTGCGTGTCGGCGCAGGTGTTGCAGCATGCGCTCGCCGTGCGTTCCGCGGCTTAAGGGACCGATCGCATCCAGCAACGGCAGGTAAGGCTCGCGCGGACCGAAGTGCTCTACGCAGCGGCCCGTTGCATGCACGAGCTCGCGGCCGCCCTCGGCGAGGAATGCATCGAGGAGTGTCGTCTTTCCGATGCCAGGCTCACCGCTTACGAACACGATGCGCCGGTCGCCTGCGAGCGCGCGTTGTAGCTCGGTGCGCAACAGCGCAAGCTCGGCCTCGCGGCCGACGAGCAGCGGCGCCGCCCGCGTGGACAGCGCACGCTCGCTGGCCAGTGGCTCGAGTGCAACCAGCAACCGATAGCCGCGTCGATGCGCCGTCTCGAGAAAGCGAGGTTGCCGCGCGTCGTCGTCCAGCGCATCGCGCAGTTCCTGGATGCACGAAGCCAGTGCCGCGTCGCTTACCACCCGGCGCGGCCAGACCGTACGAAAGATCTGCTCCTTGCTCACCACTCCAGCACCGGGAGCGCCGAGCGTCAGCAATACCTGGATCGACTTCGGCGTGATGCGGCGAGTGCCGGCCGCGCCCAGCAGCTCACCGCTGTCGGCATCGAGTGTGTAGGGTCCCAGGCGGAACTTGTGTGAGCACGGCACGGCGCTTGGGGATAACACAAGTGGGTCCGCAGGGGTATCCCATATTCAGGGCTCGCGAGTCCGACTCCTTACGCGGAAGGTTGCAGCCGGCCTTGTTCCTCGAGCAGCTTGTACGCCAGGTAGTACTTATAGATGTTGCGGACGTAGGTGACGGTCTCGGCCCCGATGCGCCGGGCGGCGACGATCTCGACGTTGTCGAACCAGACGTTCTCGTCCAGTTGCAGCTTGTCGGCCTCGGCGCGCAGCTTCGCGACGCGGGCAGGTCCGGCGTTGTAGGAGGCGAGCGAGAACAACGCCTTGTCGAGCCGCGTCATCGGCTCGGCTTCGTAGTAGTCGTCGATCATGAGGCGCAGGTACTTCGTGCCGGCTTCGATGTTGCGTTCGAGCTCCTCGATGTTCTTCACGCGCACGCGTGGGTCGCGCGCCGTCGCCGGCATGACCTGCATGATGCCGATCGCTCCGACCGGGCTCTTCTTGCGGTTGTCGAGGCCGGACTCCTGATATGCCTGCGCCGCGAGCAGCAGCCAGTCGAGCGAATAGCGCGCGCCGTACTGTTCGAAGAACTGGCGGGTCTGCCGCAAGCGGTCGGCGTCTTTCGCGCGGCCTGGATTGCGGATGAACTTGCCGTCGGCGAAGTACTCCTTGAACTTCATGTTGCCCCAGAGCGTGCCTTCGCCGTGCGCTTTGTGGAATTTCCCGACGAGCGCGCGCAGTTGCGGATTCTCCTTGCGCACTGCCCAGGTGAACGGCGCGTCAGTGCGGAGCTTTACTGTCTCGTCCACGCGCAGCTCGGGCAGGATCGGTGCCCAGAGTTTTGCCACGTAACGCTCGGTCACGGTGGCGGGGATCACGCCGGCGTTGACCATCTCGAGTGCCTCGTCGTTCTCGATCGAAGGATCCAGCTCGCGAATGACGACGGGCTTGATCTTCCTCTGCGCCAGCGTTCGATTCAGATCGTTGAGGCTCTCGAAGTACGCGCTACCGCGACGAACCCACACCTCGCGGCCGGAGAGGTCATCGGTCGTTGCCGCTGCCGGCGTCGCGACGTTGCTGACGAGCACTTCTGTGACCTGAAATCCTGCATCGGCGAAGTCGACGACCTTGCGACGCTCCGGCGTATCGGTGACGAAGACGGCGATGACGTCGCCGCGTCCGCTGAGCAGCGCGGGCAGGAGCTGGTCGCGCCGGACGGGCACCACCACGACGTGCATCTTCAGGTTCTTCTTCGTCTTGAGCTCTTTGTTGACCCAGCGCTCGAACTCGACCAGCGCGTCGGCGGTGATGCCCTTCTGCGCGCCGCGATCGAAGAAGAAATGCGTTCGGTCGACGGCAACGAGCGCGCGAATCTGGCGCCGCTGCAGCATCTCCGGGAGATCGCCGGTGTGCGGCTCGATGACCTGATCGAGGACAGTGGAGAGAGGCGGCGCCGGCTCGGGCGCAGCGGTTTGTTCAGAGGCGCGGGTTTGTTCAGAGGCGCGACTATCCTCCCGTCCATCGACGGGTGGAGAGTCCGCCTCGCGCGAGCAGGCGCACAGCGCTGCGAGCACGATCAAGAGACGAAGGATCGAGTACATGCGCACGACCCAGTGTGCGACCGCGGTCCGCTGTGCGCAGTACGTACGAGGTGAAGGCTACCCTCGTCGATTCATCCCGCGGCCATCAGCACGAAATCGTGGTGTGCGGTACTGTATTTCCTGCGGCCCAGTGAGCCGTCGTCCACCAGTGCCTTGATCTCCCGGCGAAGGACCTTGATCCGGCTGGCGTACTGGGCAGCCCCGATCTGCAGCAGCGCTTCGATGGGGTTGGGCCCCGTCAGCGCTGCGATGATGGTTGGGCTGGTCGCGCGACCTTGATGTCGAATGTCTGCCACCAGCAGGCACGTTACGTCGTCACGCCCGTCCAGGGAGTAGCGGGCGGCGTACTGTGCCATCCGCTCTTTGAAGTGAGCGATCCCGACGTCGATCTGCGTGCGTCGGTGCGCCGGATCGTTCTCGGCCCAGTGCACGAATTTCGCCGCCTGAATGATCTCGGTGTCCTCGATCTCTTTGAGCGAGGGATTCAGGTAGTCGAGCAGGCCGGCGGTCGAATCGTTGGATTCCAGCTGTATCACCGCGCCGTCATCGCTCATGCGACAGACGCGATTGCCCTGCACGAGAAGATCGGGAAAGTATTCCCGCGCCAATGGCAGTTGCAGAAGGGCGCGCAGGAAGAGGACAAAGTCGCCATTCGGTACGTGCGCGGCGTATTGGAGAAAGGTGAAGGTGAACCGCGCGCGATCGTAGGTGTTGAGCGTGTGATACAGGGCGCCTTCGGCCATCGCCGTCGGATGGATGAAGTCCGCCCAGAAGCCGTACTCCGCCTGGAACTGCGCGCGATCGTAGCGCTGTTGCGGCGTCCCCTGCAGGTTGAACAAACCTTTGCCGCCGTCGTAGGGCACGCGCGCGCCGATGAAGAAGCGCGCGCCGTCGATCTTGCCGAAGTACTTGTTGCCGTTTTCGAGAGAGAAGCTGACGAGTTTCATCGGTGTTGCCTCCAGGGGATCTCGGCGAAGCTGGGGTGGGAGAATCGGCTCGCCGATCAGGGTCAGGGCTTAGCCTTTTTCAGTTCCTCTTCCAATTGCTTGAAGTATCCCTTGTAGCTGCGCTGCTTCTCGCCGAGGAACTGGTAGAGATCCATGCCGAAGAAGATTGCGGC
>Ga0114129_10004650_pt1 | contig 19377 bp, 15 predicted proteins | sample RhiMetdeltSRZDD1_FD_80071 | JGI IMG/M metagenome (GOLD analysis project Ga0114129, IMG submission 80071) | Populus rhizosphere microbial communities from Tennessee, USA - Rhizosphere MetaG P. deltoides SRZDD1 (version 2) (version 2) | ecosystem: Host-associated > Plants > Roots > Rhizosphere >...
GCCCAAGATTCAACTGCCTTCAGGAATGCATTTGGCTGCCGCCCAGGTTCAATGATCGTAAAACGTAATTTCTGAAAGCAGGTGAATCTCGCGCATCTCACGACAAGCTAAAGCGTATCGGACACTCAGAATCTGCGGCTGCTCTTTCCAAATGGCAAATGAAAAATGTCCAATGATATATGACCAATGTTTACGTCTTTACCGCGAGCAATCTGGGATGGCGTAATTTCCCGTGGTTGGTCCATTCAATGAACCCAACCTCCACGACAATGCTCGGTTGTACCCAGTGCGCTCGTAGTCTTGGTAAGCCAACAGCTCTAGTAAATGGCGCCTTCGGTATTTCGATCGCATTCAGTCGTTGGCGTAGTTCGAGGAGTAACTTAGTGTCGAAACCTGTTCCGATCTTGCCGGCAAACACAAACTCATTCGCCTCGTAATGTCCAACCAACAACGCGCCTAGTCCAACACGTTTCCCTTGTGGATCTGTGAATCCGCCGATTACAAACTCCTCGGCTAACTCGCATTTCATTTTCAACCACTGCTTGGAGCGGCGATGTTCATATACTGAACCGCGGCGTTTCGCGATAACGCCCTCCCACCCTTCTCTTTGTGCGAGCTCCCACGGTATTTCATCGTTCAGGCTCGTCACGCGGTGAAGCGGCGGCTTCATAGGCAGTCGAGTAAGTAATGCTTGTCGTTCTTCCAGGGGAAGCGATGTTATGTTGCCGTCACACCACATGACGTCGAAAACGTGATATTTTGCCTGGCCTCCCCAGGTGATCTCGCCGTCAAGAATCAATTCGCGAGGTGGGAGTTTGGCGACCGCTTCGGCAATGGCCGGCAAGTTCTGAGCTAAACGATTACGTGAAAAGAGGCTGACGTCCTTGCCGTTTTTATATGCAAGCAGCCGAATACCGTCGAACTTCCGTTCGAAGATCCACTCTGGTCCAGTGAACCGTTCTTGCGTTAGAGTGGCGGCCATCGGTGTGAGCCATTCGGGCAATGTCATGTTGGCAAAGATTACCAGATCAGTGAAGTACCTAAAACGGACCAGGAATCGGCCTTGCCGAGTTAAAGTTGCTCAAAAACAATTTGACTGTTTGTATCCCAAGTTATCCAAGAGCCATGTATAAACGTCCGGTTTCCATAACAATTCTTGGCTGGGTATTTATCGTCGTCGGTAGTCTTGGCCTTGCGTCAGGACTGATTTCGATCGGACGAGTCGCAAGTGTCGGCACTTCAGCCTTGACTCGTCACGAGGTACTCGATGCCACTTACGTTTGTCTAAGTGGACTAATCGCAGCCGTTGGCGGTGCTGGGCTCCTGCACAGTTTTAAGTGGGCGCGTTGGGTCTGCCTTGCATGGATGGCAGCCCACGTCGTTCTTAGCCTTTTCCATTCGATGGTTGAAATAGTCATCCATACCGTGATGCTCGTAGCGATGATTTTCATTTTTTTTCGGCCGGGAGCGTCAGTGCACGATGACCGTGGCGATTAGCCGGTCCAGCAAAATACGCAAACATTGCCGGCAGGTTATCGCAATGTTCGCCAAAGAGACTTCAACTACAGAACGGAGCGAAGCGACCGATGGAACTGACGGTATTCATTCCGCAGAATGTAGCGGTCTCGGAAGATCGATTGAATAATCTGGGATACACGCTCATGCGTCAGCAGAAACTTTCTGAGGCGATTGCTCTTCTGAAATTGAATGTAGAGTTTTATCCCAAGGCATGGAACACATATGACAGTCTCGGGGAAGCTTACATGAATGCAGGTGAGAAGGAGCTTGCAATTGCCAACTACAAGAGTCACTCGAACTGAATCTACAGAATTCAAACGGACGCGAGATGTTGAAGAAGTTGGGACAGTAATCTGTTCGGTAATTTCTTTTAGAGGACGGCCTGACAATACCTTATTCCGCGCCTTTGGCACTCATTGATCGCCTGCGGGTGGTACCTGGCGAAGAATCGCTTCAAGAGTCTCCACCAATCGATCTGCGTCTCTCGCAGTAAACGGCATTGGCGGACGTATCTTTAATACGTTATGAAACGGACCATCTGTGCCAAATAAGATTTGCCGCTCACGCATTGCGTTAACGATAAAGTCTGCCTCCGCTGTTGCCGGCTCCAGCGTTACGCGATCGCGCACCAGCTCCACGCCAACGAACAAACCAGACCCGCGGACATCTCCAATTACCTCGTAAATTTTCATCAGCTCGTTAAGTCTCGCCTTTAGAACCTTACCCACGGCGAGTGCATGTGCTTGCAAATTGTTTTCGAGCACTTCGTCAAGCACTGCCAGACCGATCGCACACGAGACAGTGTTTCCGCCAAACGTGCTGAAAAACTCCATCCCGTTATCAAACGAAGCTGCAATCTCAGCAGTGGCAACAACAGCACCTATCGGATGACCATTGCCAATCGGCTTGCCTAATACCACGATGTCCGGAACTACACCGTAGCTTTCAAATGCCCAGAAGTGCGTGCCAATACGACCATAGCCCGTCTGAACTTCATCGGCGATGCAAACACCACCAGCGGCCCGAACCGCGTCGTAGACTCCACGCACATATGCCTCTGGCAGAATGATCTGCCCCGCAACGCTGGGCATCGACTCCGCAATAAAGCCGGCCAGCGGCGTGTTGGTGTCGCGTAATTTCTGAATCACGTCGCGCACATACCCTACGTATGATTCCGCAGCACCAGCCTCGCTACCCCGGTGTACACCTCGATACATATCCGGAAGCGGAACCTTGTGGACCCAGGACGGTGGGCCTTTCCCTCCTGGACCGTCATGTTTGTAGGGACTGATATCGATAAGCGTGTTCGTGTTTCCGTGATAGGCGTGCTCGAGCACAATGAGGTCCTGGGCGTTAGTGTGAGTACGCGCAAGACGAAGAGCCAGTTCATTCGCCTCGCTACCGGAGTTCACAAAGAAGCAGACGCTGAGAGGTGCCGGCAAGGTTGAGGTCAAAAGTTCTGCGAAACGAATAATGAGATCGTGCAAGTAACGCGTGTTCGTATTAAGAACCGTCATTTGTTCCTGGCCGGCTTTCACCACGCGTGGATTGCAATGCCCAACGTGAGCGACGTTGTTGTAGGCATCAAGATATTCGACTCCATCTTCATCGTAGAGATACTGCATGGAGCCGCGAACGATCTTGAGTGGGCTCCTGTAGGCAACACTAAGATTCCTGCCGAGCAAGCGTCGACGAGCTGCAAGAGTTTCTCGGTTAGCGTTACTCGTCATGTGTGCGGTTGAACTGCGGTTCGGAATATTCCGAATGGCCGATGTCCGATACGGTTTAGAGCCTCTTGCAAAATTCGGATCGCAGTCGAATGAAGTCAGTACCACCTCGCGGTAGCGGGTGGTACTGACTCCTTCCCACTGAGTATCGGACATCGGGCGGTCGCTTCGCCCCCGTTCCGTATTTGCATACCTTGAAGTGTTGCGTCAGATCTTCAACGCAACGCCTGCCGGAGCGCTCTGCTCACCTTTGGCTGATCCACGCGGATCAATTCGGGCAACTTCGCGCATATAGCTTCTTGACTGATGTCCAAATATTGATTTTGCGGCTGTTGCTGTTGCTGATACGCTGCCAAACATACACTCATCGAAAGTCGCATCAGAGTCAGTCCCCAGAGTACTTTCATCTCTTCGTCGTGTAATGGAAGAACTGCATGATACGCGCTCACAAGCTGAGTCATCGCCGTTAACCATCGTTCGGTCTTCAGAACAACATACGCGATAGCGATAGCCAGATCTGCGACTGTATAGCTGTAGACCATATCACCGAAGTCAATGAAACCAACGACTCCGGAAGAATCGCTATTCATGATTACGTTGTAATCATTTGGATCGCCGTGGATGCAGCTTCTTCTTAAACCAGGCAGCAGTGGCGCGACATCGCGCGTGAATGTGGTCGTATAGTGCCGCACCAATTCACGAAGCGGCACATCATTGACCAAGTAAAGGTGTTCACCGACGACAGCTTCCCAATTTGCCAGGTCCCAGTGAAAGCGCCGATGCAATGAAGGACGATCAAACTGCAACAGAATCGAATCCATGCGCGCCAACTTAGACCCGAGATTGTTTAGCAGTCGTGGCGACAGCATCTGAGCCTCGCCAAGTGGCTTTCCTTCCAGGTATGTTGCCAGCCGAACGAAGTTGGCATCACCAGACTGCGATTTCACTTTCTCCAGAAGATTTCCAGCAACGGTTGGAATGAGCTGCTGACAAATCGGGGCTTGAGAACCGACGCGCATCATGGCTTCGCTCTGGGCCATAAGCAAATCTTCATCTTCCAAACTGTTGGCAATTTTGAGAACAAACTTTTCACCTGCGGCAGTGGTCAACAAGAAGTTCTGATCCCGTTCGCTGGGCAAGTCGCTCGCAGTAACTGTCAAACCATAAAGTCTCTCCGCTAAATGCACGGCTGTTTTGTTGTCGAACTCTGGAGCGTGTTGCACAAGAGGCTTTGTTACGTTTGAAAGCACAGGGTCTATCCCTTCAAGCTTATGGTATCCGCTTCATAGTAGAGCAAAATTGCAGCTCAGGAAGGCGGTTTACCCACGGCACAAATTTTTGACAGGATTACAGAATCAACAAGAAAAGTAGACAGCTTAGCAGTTCCTATTTTAACTGCGTACTCTTGTTAATTCTGTAATCCTGTCAAAAATTCGACCGTGGGTAAACCGAACTTCCTACCCTGCGATTTTTGGCAGCTTGCGTGTTACTTCATCCTTTGGGTGCGACGTAACTCTTCCGGGCTTTCACCACCAATTTTCCCTGCGCCTTCTCTACACCGTCTGCAAGTTCAATCTTAAGTTTCCGGACAGTTCCATCTCGTTTCTTATTTGTAGACACGAAAGAGAAGCTGTAGCGAGTTCGAAGATGATTGACCAGTGTATTGAACGTTCCATCGAGCAGCTCAGGTCTGTCCTTCAGTACCTCGCCTCCCGTGTCGTCTGCGAGCTTCTGAATATCGAGATAATGAAGGCCACCGATTCGACCGAATCGTGTAGCCCAACGCATCATCCCATTCTCCGCCACCTGTTCGGGAGTATAGGGAATCAGACCACATACCACACTGCCCGACTCGAAGACAGAATGGGTTGCTTCGTTGACAGACGGCCCGGGCCGACAGGCCCAATTGCGTGTGACCCCGGTGATTGCAATGATCACTCGACGGCCCGTGGGATTGCCTGCTTTCATCATGTAATTGGCGGCTTCATCAAAAGCGATATTCAAACAGTGGTTGCGGGTCTCGTCGTGCGGTGGCACGTAGTTCACTGCAAACTCCAGAGAACGCCGATCGCGAGTGAATCCCTGTATTAATTCCACTGTGTCGTGATACGTCATCACCGCTACTTCATCACTTGGCTTCAGGTGTGACATTGCATCCAAAGCCGCACGTCTGACCTCCTGTCCAAACGGATCGAGACAACCGCCACGATCGATTAACAACACGACCGAAAGCGGCAAGTTGTCTTGACTGAAATGCGTGAGCGTTTGTCTTTGACCATCTTCCGAAACAAAGAAGTCTTCTCGCTTCAAGCTTCCGACTACGCGAGCAGTATTCTTCTGCAGCACGAGTGCATCTATTGTCACAAGATCGACATCTGTTCTTATGATGTCGGCTACCCTTGCGTTAGCTTCGGCCGGACTCGGATTGACTATGCGTTCACGAGTTTGTGGTAACGCCGGAGAAATGAGGTAGCCGGTAAGACTCAGGAGCAGAACCAGAAATAGGAGAGATAGATACTTTGACCTTGTCGGGGTTAGTTTCATAAGCACCTCCTCAGGTTTGCGAACACTTCTTGCCGTCACCGTGGCGGCAGCCCAGGGGAGAGTGCTTTCGAATTTCCGGGAGAGAGGTTAGGAGTTGGGCTGGATCATAGCTCGTTTTGTGGCCGTTGAATAGAGATTTTTGAGGTTTGGGAACTCTGCCTGCTTTTTCTCGTTTTAATCTGCGATGAATCTGATCTCAACAATCGCTGTGGCAATGGGCGCTTCCTGGACGTCGGGGATCAATCTATACGCCTCGGTTGCTACACTCGGACTGTTGGGGCGTTTTGCACACCTGAAACTTCCGGGAGAACTCGATATCGTGACGAATTGGTGGGTCATTGGAATAGCAACGGCCCTCTATTGCATTGAGTTTTTTGCCGATAAGGTGCCGTGGATCGATAGTACTTGGGACGTAATCCACACTTTCATTCGCGTCCCAGCCGGCGCAGTACTGGCAGCGGTTGCATTTGGTGATTTCGATAAGTCGATCCAGGTAATCGCAGTTTTGGTTGGCGGTGGACTAGCATTAAGTTCGCACGGCACGAAGGCAGCAACGCGGGTGTTGCTAAATACGAGTCCGGAGCCAGTCTCAAACTGGGTTGCAAGTATCATCGAAGACATTGTCGCAGTCTTCTCAATAGTTGCCGCAGTCTTCCTTCCCTTCCTTCTTTTCGCGATCGTGGCAGTAGGGCTGCTTATCTCTTATCTGGTTCTCCCGCGGATCCTGCGTTTCTTCAGAGCGGTGATAAGTAGTGTTCGAAAGTTTAAGCTCTCTCTCAGCACCTGAGAGACTTCATTAAAGACAACTCTTCGGCAACTCAGACTTGAATTATCCGAGCTAGAGATACAACTGCCAAACGGGAGCGAAGCGACCGATTTCGGTTGTTGAGTAAGTTGTTGCACCTAACCAATTCGAACCATTGCACTCTTTCGTCTGTGGCTTTATCCTTCTCCCCGCTTCCGCGTTTCGACAAAAATTTTCAAAGTCACTCTAGTCTGCGCTGAGAATATCAGCGCCAATCATTAGAGGAGTTCAGATGCGTCGCTCAATCTGTCTCGTGTTCCTGAGTCTGTTTGTACTGGTGCCTCAATCGTTCGGTCAAACGACACCTTCAGGTCAAAACACGACGGTCGATCCTGCGTTGTTCAAAGGCCTTCGTTACCGACTAGTCGGTCCATCGCGCGGAGGACGCGTGACAACCGTTACGGGCGTACCATCACAACCAAAAACCTTCTACATCGGCGTGGCTAGTGGCGGCCTGTTTCGCACTACAGACAGCGGCGCCACCTGGACTCCAATTACCGATGGAAAGATTCCGCTCGGTTCGACGGGCAGTGTGGCGGTGTCAGAGTCGGATCCGAACATCATCTATCTGGGAACGGGCTCCGATGGCGTCCGGAGTAACGTCTCCACAGGACGCGGAGTTTATAAATCAATTGACGGTGGTCAAAGCTGGAGCTTCGTTGGTCTATACAACGCGGGACAGATCGGCGCCGTCCGCATACACCCCACAAATCCAAATATCGTTTGGGTAGCAGCAGTTGGCGATATATTCAAACCGAATGTTGACCGGGGCATATTCAAAACGAGCGATGGTGGTCAAACATGGCGAAAGGTTGTGTTCGTCTCTGATACCGTCGGAGCAATGGATGTTGAGACTCAACCCGGCAACCCGAATATCGTCTACGCGTGGATGTCGCGGCTCGAGCGGAAGCCATGGACAATTATTAGCGGCTCACGTGAAGGTGGCTTCTATAAAAGCACTGACGGTGGAGAGCATTTCACCCGCATCGCAACCGGTCTGCCAACTGAATTGATTGGCAAAGCAAACCTCGCTGTAACGCCTGCCAATCCTCAGCGCATATATGCTCTGATTGAGGCGAAGCCAGGTGGTGGTCTCTATCGATCGGAAGATGCCGGTCAGTCTTGGTCCCTGGTTAATTCGCAGGGTTCACTGGTTCAGCGCCCGTTCTACTACACGACTCTAGGTGCAGACCCAACGAACGCGGACATCGTTTACGCAGGCGCAGAAGGCTTTTTCAAATCAGTTGACGGCGGCAAGACATTCACACCGTTCCGAACACCCCACGGCGATAACCACGACATCTGGATTAACCCGACCAACAACCAGATCATGATTCAGTCGAACGACGGCGGGGCCAACATTTCAACGGACGGTGGTCGGACGTGGTCGTCTCAAATGAATCAACCAACATCGGAGATTTACGGCGTTTGGGTCGACAATCAGTTCCCCTACAAACTCTACGGCGCCCAACAAGACAACAGCACAATCATTATTTCGAGCCAGGCTGATCCAGCGTCGACATCGGATTGGCGTTCGGGTCCAGGTTGTGAAACTGGTCCAATCATGCCGTACCCAAAAGATCCAAATATTGTTTATGGATCTTGCAAGGGCCAATACGGTGTAATGAATCTGAAGATCGGTCAGGAGAAAAACTATTGGGTTGGCGCGCAATCACTCTACGGAAATCCGGCTAGCGATTTGATTTTGAGATTCCAGCGAGTGTCACCGATGGCAACTTCGCCGCACGACCCTGACGTTCTTTACTACGGTTCGCAATACCTACATCGAACGCGCGACAAAGGTGTTACGTGGGAAAAGATCTCTCCGGATTTAACTGCGAAACCGGCCTGCTGTCAGGGAGTAAGCGGCGAGCCAATTACCCGTGACGTAACGGGTGAGGAGTTTTACAGTACGTTGTACGCAATCACTGAATCGACTCTCGAAAAGGGAGTGATATGGACGGGCGCGAATGATGGACCGTTCTACATCACGCGCAACAATGGAAAGTCGTGGACCAATGTCACTCCAAAGGATCTGCCTCCGGGAGGACGGGTGCAATTCATTGAGGCCTCACCACACCGCAAAGGTTCTGCGTATTTCGCGGTTTATCGCTGGTTGTTGGGAGATTATCAACCTTACATTTATCGCACAGATGACTATGGCAAGACGTGGACGCGACTGACTGATGGGAAAAACGGCATTCCCGTTGACTGGCCAACTCGCGTCGTCCGCGAGGATCCAGCGCGGGAAGGTTTGCTTTACGCGGGAACTGAGTTTGGGATGTTCATCTCTTTTGACAACGGCTCGCATTGGCAACCGTTTCAGTTGAATTTGCCAAATGTGCCGGTGTCAGACATCAAACTGCATCGGAATGATCTGATCGTCTCGACTCAGGGTCGGGCGTTTTGGATTATCGACAACATCACTTCGTTACATCAGATCTCTTCTCAGTCGTCGGCTAGCGAAGTCCATCTATTTAAGCCACGTGATGGCTATCGAACACGAGTGAGTCCGAATAATCTCGGCCCTATAATTGAGTACTACCTACCACAAGCTGCCGCAGGACCAGTTGTCATCGACATACTGGACAGCAAAGGAACGCTGGTTAATACCTATAGCAGCGAGGCCCCCACGGGCGCACGCGGTGCAAGAAGTGGGGCAGCGACCGGCGCTGGCGGAACAGAATCACAACCGGAAGATCCTGACGCACCGCCCGCAAGACGTTTCGCTGGGCCACCAGCACGTCCGGCAAAACAGGTTGGCATAAATCGATTTGTTTGGGATGTACGTCATCAGGCAGGTGTCATAGTGCCGCCCGGACAGTATCAGGCTCGTCTTAAAGTCGGCGATAAAACATTAACCGAGCCCTTTACTGTGTTGATCGATCCGCGCGTTGCCGAAGATGGAGTGACACTCGCTGATCTACAAGAACAATATGAACATAATCTGCGGATGCGAGAGATGGTGACTAGTGTGAATCAACTTGTGGCGAGAGTCCGTGAAGCCCAGAGCAAGCAAAACTCATCAGTTGATTCCGCTCGGCTTAATGCGATTGCCTCGAAGCTGCTCACTGAGCCGGTACGTTATGGCAAACCTGGGTTGCAGGCTCATATCACATACCTGGCCGGGATGACAGCCAACGTAGATCAGAAAATTGGACGCGATGCCATCGAGCGGTACGAGGTTCTAAAGAAGGAACTGGAAGAGTTGAAAGTCGAAGTTGAGCAACTACTCGGCCCAGCAACAAACTAGGAGCAGGAGCAGCAGGCAGGAGCACGACCCGCTTTGGATGTTGCGAGCGGAAAGTTGCTGCCCCTGCCTACTGCCCCTGCCTACTGCTCCTGCTCCTGGTTAGTGTAATCTGTGTATAGTCTTTGCTGGAGGATGAACAATGCGAAACATGCTCCTTTTCACGTTAGCGCTTATGTTTCTTACCTCACTTCAAACACCAGAAAGCTCTTCGCTCGTCGTTGTCAGCTATAAATGGGTCAAGACACGAGAGGTCACGGAGAAGACTGATGCCACGAATACCGCTCCAGCGCGTGAAATGATTCCGCAAAACAAGAATTTTCAACGAAACGTGCGAGTTAACGATCCGGTAGGCACAAGAGACCCCAATCTCGACACAATAGATGGACGTCGAGCGTCGATCGAGAACAGCGTGCAGGAGTCGCGCACGCCGCAGCCAAAGCCAGTTGAAGCATTTGCTTACAAGATCAAGATACAGAATCCAACGCAGCAGGCAGTCGACATTCTCTTTTGGGAATATCAATTCATTGATCGCGCTAACGCTCAAAATATAACTCGTCGACAGTTTTTGTGTGCGGCAAATATCAAAGCCGGCAAGGAAAAAGAAATCCAGGCTTTCAGCGTTTCAGGGCCCAGCGAGGTCGTGAGCGTAGATACGCTGGCGAAGAACAGCACGAATCCCTTTGAAGAAAAGGTTGTGATTAATCGGGTCGAGTATGCCGACGGATCGATTTGGCAACGGAAGGATTGGAATTTCGGCGAGATCAGAATGAGTTACCGTCGCGCAGTTTCTACACCCTGGGGCAAAGAGATGTGTAGAGGGTTGTGAGGTTCACTTCAATACGACGCCTACGTTCGCAATGGTTGCGCCTTTGGTCATCGATGGGACTGAGCAGATATAGAGAATCACTCCGCTCGCGGGAGCACGTGCCTCAAAGATAGTGGTTCCCAGGTAATCCGTTACATAACCGATCTTCATTCCCTGTTCGACATAACTGCCGCGCTTCACCAGCGGATAAAACATTCCTGTTTGGTCGCTAGTTAATGTTACGACTCGTTCGATCCAAACCGGATGTTCGATGATTTTTGCTTCGCCCGGAAGCATCTTCAAGTAACGCATTACATTAAAGCATCCGTTGACAAGCACGTTGACGTCATCTATTTCCACGGTGCCTGCGTGTCCCGCCTCGACGGTGATCGAGGGTTTACCTCGAGTAGTTGCTGTGTTTTCGAGATACCGCGACGCCTGTGGATCCTTTGGACGATCAGTAGAAATAATTATGTGGTCCAAACCGAAGGCAAGTACCATATCTCGCGAGATCTGATCCTGTTTCTCGTTACCAGTCTTAGTCCAATAGCTATATGGCCGAAGGCTTTCATCGGTATCGCCTCCGTGTAAGTCAATCAAATGGTTTGCTTGCTCAACTACCTGTTTCGTAATCAAGAACGATGCTCGCTCGGTTTGCGTGCCATCGGCTTTCCCAGGATAGAAGCGGTTCATGCTCTTGTGGTCAGTGGGATTGACGTGAGGAACCTTCTGTTCGAACGAAGGGATATTGATCAACGGAACGACGATAACGGTTCCCGACAGTTCTTTCGGATTGATTAGAGTTAAGATCTTCTCCAGTGCAATGATTGATGCGTATTCCGTGCCGTGCGCCCCTGATACCAAGGCGAGAACCGGTCCAGGTTTCGCGCCGTGAAAAACGGCCACCGGAATATTCAATGCTCCATCACTGCCAGGCGGGACTTCAATGACACCAGTAGCCTTTTGACCCTGAGCAGCTGTTGCCGTGCCGACGCTGAAGGTAGCGCGTTGAGCATGAGTGACAGTCACGCTTGTGAGGCTTAAGAGAAGACCAGCGACGATTCCCACGAGCCATTTCATATGGTGACTCCTTTGCGCGGCGCATTCTATCCGACAAAGTAACCGAAATGCGACAACAGATGTCCGATACGCTTCAGCTTGTCGCGACTTGCGATAGAGTCAAACATTAGTCCGACCAGTCAACGTCCGAATGATTTCGGGTGGGGAAGGGTGGCTTGCCCCCGCTCAACTCTCATCACGCTGAAGCTTCAATGTCATGAAAGTCAGCGGGGGCAAGCCACCCTTCCCTACCTGAAATTTCTCTGATCTTGTAGTGTGGAACTGAATCTTGAGAGTTTATGGGCGTCACGACAAGCTGAAGCGTATCGGACATCCGGTTGACCGATTTCTGTAAGCTTGGATGTTTGGCAAGTCGCGACAAGCTAAAGTATATCGGACATCTGGTATAAACTATGGCTTGCATGAGAATAGTTTCTTTTCTTCCATCCGCAACCGAAATGGTCTATGCGCTTGGATTAGGTGACGCACTCGTCGGAGTGACTCATGAATGCGATTATCCACCTGACGCCAAAACTAAATCGATCGTGGTTCGGAACGTTCTGCCCGTCGAAACAATGAGTCAGGCAGCTATTGACCACGCGGTTGCGGAGCGAATCCGAAGCGGCGAGAGCCTTTATCAAATCGATGAGGATCTATTACGCAAGCTATCTCCGGATCTCATTCTGACTCAGAACCTCTGTCAGGTTTGTGCTCCTTCCGGTAACGAGGTTTCTCAAGTTTTGCGTACTCTAGAAAAGCCTCCGGAGATTCTCTGGCTGACTCCACGCACGGTTAGCGAGATTTTCGAAAACCTGCGCGCTCTCGCCAAAGCGACTGGCAGCGAGCTCGCTGCGCAAAAGATAATCGACGACTGTCACGCGCGAATCGACCGCCTAAGCATTTTGGCAAATAAGACTGTCGAACGGCCGCGTGTATTCTGTATGGAGTGGTTGGATCCGGTTTACGCGTGTGGTCATTGGGTACCCGAACTTGTAGAGCTCGCTGGTGGCAGAGAAATACTGGGCCAGGAAGGTGCCGAATCTGTTAGAGCTTCCTGGGAAGATATAGCAAGGTTGGATCCTGAGATCGTTGTAATTATGCCTTGCGGATTTAACTTGCAACAGACGATGAAGGAGATTTGGAATTCCTTCGGGCGATATTCACCTACCAGATCGAATCATGCAGCAGACTTCTTTAAGTTGCGAGCAGTCCAGACCGGTCGCGTTTATGCTGTCGATGCAAATTCCTACTTCGCACGGCCAGGCCCACGGGTTATAGAAGGGGCCGAGGTTCTGGCGCAAATTATCCATCCAGACCTCGCTTCCAGCCGCAGTTTTCCAGACCATTCAAGATCCTTTCAGCGCGTCGATGTTTCACTTCTACAAGGTATTTTGGAAGCAGGCGAAGACTATGTGGTTGAGAACGGCGCGATGGTTTTCACTTCCAGTTATCTACGACGCCGAGGCTATTGCTGTGGTAGCGGCTGCCGGAATTGTCCGTGGAACTAAGGATGAAGGATGAGGGATGAAGGATGAGGGATGAAGGATGAAGGCAGTTAGCGATGGTATGGTTTCCGCGTTCTGCTCTCATCCTTCATCCTTCATCCCTCATCCTTCATCCCTCATCCCTCATCCTTAGTTTCTAAACTCCTGCGAAACCATCAGCCCTCGAATGCCGCCGTCCATAATCCCGATACCAACACGACCGAAATCCTTCTGAAGAATGTTCGCACGATGGCCGGGCGAGTTCATTAGTCCAGTGTGTGCAACCTGCACCGTCGGCGCTAAAGCGAGATTCTCTCCTGCCGTCCCAAACTTCACACCCGCTTCCCGCATGCGCTCGAAAGGATCCCGACCTTCCGGAGTATCGTGTGCAAAATACCCACGAGCGAACATGTCTGCGGAATGTTGCCGTGCGACCTCAGTTAGTTCCGGATCGGCGGAAAGTGGATGCAGTCCTGCCGCCACTCTTTCTCTGTTTACCAATTGCAACATTCTTGCTTCGAGATCCGGACGCGGCCGCGACTGCGGCACCTTGTAAGGCAATGTTACCCGCTCACCGGATTCAGGCTTGATAGTTAAAAAGTTAAATGTCTCTGCTATTGCTTCAGCGAAATCAGCTGACACGGGGTGCAGCAGCGTCTCCAGGCGCTCCGTGTACGTAGCGAGTCGATTCACGACCTGACTTTCACGAGTTCTTTCGCGCAGCCCTTCGTTGAGAGGAATGGCGAGAAGCAGCGCGGAAAGAATCGCAGCCGTGATTAATCCGCTGGCGAGCCCGGGGACCAATCCGAGCACACGATTGGCCTGATTTTCGTGAACCTTTTCTGAGAAGGCTTTAAGAATAGCCGTGCCTATGGCCTCGACGATGAGACCAACGGTGATACCAATCACAACGAAGGCAATCGGCCTGTTCCAAACGTCGGACCACCAGTTAAGTTGTATTTCAAACCAACGTGCGAGCACTGGATAGAAACGAAGTGCAGCAAGAAAACTCAAGATCCAGCTGAGTAGATCAAGGGTGCTTCTGAGAAAGCCTCGCCGGTAGCCATTCAACACGTGAATCAAGACAACCAGCGCAAGTAGCACATCGATGATGTTGATCGACATAACGCCATTTTCCATTCTTCAGCTAACCATTGTCACGGAGGAAAAAGAGTATCCACAGATTACACAGATTTAGTGCCAGGAAAGCTAAGGAAAGCTATTTTGGTCAACAGAACTTTCCTAATTTCTTAATCTGTGTAATCTGTGGATACTCTTTGGTCATGCCGGAATTGCCAGATATCACTATTTACATCGACGCACTGGAAAAGCGCATTCTGAATCACACACTCAAGCGTATAAGGATCGCTTCACCATTCCTTCTTCGCACGGCAACGCCGCCAATAGCGAGTGCCGAGGGTAAGAAAGTATTGCAGCTGCGTAGAATGGGTAAGCGGATTTGTATTGAACTCGAAAACGATTTCTGGCTCGTATTGCACCTGATGATCGCAGGTCGGCTTCACTGGAAGGAAGGCCCGGCAAAACTTTCGAAGCTTCATCTCGCCCTCTTTGAATTCAATCACGGCTCACTCAGCTTAACCGAAGCAGGTACGCAGAAACGTGCTTCGCTTCACGTGGTGCAGGACGAGTCGGCTCTTCGCAACCTTGATCCGGGAGGACATGAAGTGTTTGAGATAACGCTCAAGGAGTTTGGCGAAACACTTCAAGCTGAGAACCATACACTCAAGCGCGCGTTGACAGATCCGCGGGCGCTGAGTGGTATCGGCAACGCCTATTCGGATGAGATTCTGTGGGAAGCACGGCTTTCACCTATCGCTTTGACACAAAGGCTAACGCAGGAAGAGCTGGAACGACTGTTCACCGCGACTAAGCACACCCTTACAGCGTGGGTTGAGAGATTGAGAGCTGAGACAGGCGATAAATTTCCAGAGAAGGTTACAGCGTTTAGAAATGGAATGGCGGTTCACGGTCGCTATCGCGAGCCGTGTCCTCGCTGTGGGACGAAGGTTCAACGAATTAGATACGCGTCCAACGAAACGAACTACTGTCCTACTTGCCAAACCGGCGGCAGGTTACTGGCCGATCGCGCACTTTCACGTTTGCTTCGTGAAGACTGGCCCAGAACGGCGGAGGAGCTAGGTTGAAAAAGTGGCAGGAGCAGCAGGCAGGAGCAGGAAGAAAGAATCAGCCGCAGATTCACACAGATGAACACGGATCTGAATCAAAGAAAACAAGGGTGAACGTCCACCATTTTAGTCTCTTCTGATTTGTGTTTATCTGTGTGAATCTGCGGCTGATTCTTTCTTCCTGCTCCTGCCTGCTGCTCCTGCTAACAACGTCGTCATCTAAGAGTCTCTATTTTGGTCACTGGGTGAATCTCCCACGCCGTTGCCCGCCAAAGATCTGAACCCTGCTTGAACGTGTTTGCTGATTCATCGGCATGCTGTTCATCGAAGAAGAGCCATCCTTCCACTCTACACCAGTGGCCAACCAATGTTCGTTTCAACGTGTCAACACCCCAATCGAGTCCGTTGGCCTGAGCCCACCGCTCAAAGTAGGGCGTCACCTCGGCCACGACCTGTTGTTCAGGCGTCGCATCAGTCCGCAAAGCAACGTTTATATGAATATCGCGCCTGCAGGGTGAATAACAATTTGCCAGTTCGGTTCTTTTTCTTTCGACGGATACTACATAACCCTCAATGGCAGCTGCTCTCGTCTGGGACCAGCGAGTTTCATCATTGCCGCGTTCCAACAAGGCTTGCAATGTCACTCGATTGTCGTAGTCAGTGGTTGCAGGCACAACAGATCTATTTTTTAGACGGTGAATCTCTCGACGACTCTTCGTAAATCCGAGCCCTGATGCAGGACAGTAGCGATCAAGAAGGACGAGGCCAGTGCCGACAATAACTAAGCCAACAACGAATGTGAGATAAATGCGCCGTTTCGTTAGCATGGCAAATCGGCGTCGCCCCTGTAATAACAAATAAGAATATCCACAGATTACGCAGATTACACAGATTAAGAACTAGACAGGTAAGTTCAGAGACTTCTGATTCAACGTCCCTGATTAGCTCCTAAATCTGTGTAATCTGTGTAATCTGTGGATACTCTCTCTTTTCGTTCAGGAAGTGGCTTCGCGGAATTGCGCAGTATCAGTGTATTGCTGGAACTTGATGACCTTCCCGTTGCGAAACGTGAACACTTACCGACTTGCATTACGGCTAATTACGTTCGAGATATTCTTATCCCGCAGCAGCTTGTTGAATGCAGCTAGATCCTGGTTAACGACTGCGTCAAACTGCTGCTTAATCGAAGCCAGTTGTTTCTTCAACATCGCATGCACTTCCTTCTGTTGAGTCGTCGGCGGAAAATCAGATTGCGAAACACCACTGCCGAGATACGCCAGCTTACTGAGCAACTTTGGTGGCCAGCGAACCGTATCCTGACCCTGTCCTGTTAATCGCCTTTGGATCAAATCGTCTTCGACAGCGATTAACCTCTTATCGAGGGCGTCAGCCGCACTCTTTACCGATGCATCTCCATCGGTGCCCAACACATTTCCCAACTGGGAGAGCTGACCCCGAATCAGCTCCAACTGGTTAACCATTTCCGCTGCGCTATCGAGGTCTTTGCGAAGATCGTTCAGCATTTCAAGTTGTGCAGCAATATCTGCCTCAGTGCCGGCAGAGTTTGGATCTTTTTTGATGACGAGTGGCGCACTCAGTTCCTGACCACCGGCTGACAACTTAACTGTGTAATTACCCGGAGGATACAGGATCGAAACTCTTGGCGCTCCAAAAGCAGGACGCCATCCTTCCGGACCAAGTCTGATCTCCGGTGCGTACTCTGGACTTGTACGCATCCGCACTTCACGCGTTTGTTCTCCTTCCAGGTTCCAGGTAATTCGATTCAGCCCTACATTCTTTGTACCCGTTAGAGTACGAATCGTCTGTCCCTTCGCATCTTCAATTCGGATCTTTACATCACCAGAAGGTGCAGACTTCAAGTTATAAGTGATTGCCGCTCCGTACGGAGGGTTCTGACCCGAACTGGGATCGTCTGACATGGTGACCGGAACAGTGCCTGGTCTGAAGCGGTAGGTCGGTCGCGGTGTAAACAGATACGCATTCGCTTCACGCACAGCCGGAGTCATCTGTTGAATTGGTGCCAGGTCGTCGAGGATCCAGAAACCTCGTCCGTAGGTTGCAATGACGAGATCATTAAACTGCTCTTGAACAACCATCCAGTAGACGGGAGCCCGGGGTAGATTTGCTTGCAGCGGTTGCCAGTTCTCACCGTCGTCATATGACACGTACAGTCCATTTTCCGTTCCAACGTACAACAATCCCGCTCGAGTAGGATCCTCACGAACGCAATGCGCATAACTCAACATACTATGCGGAATGCCGTTAGTGATCGCTTTCCACGTTCGCCCGTAGTCGCTGGTTTTGTAAATGAAAGGATCGCGATTGTTCACCTGATGAAGATCGACGGTAAGGTAAGCCGTGCCGGCGTTAAATCGCGAAGGCTCAATGTTGCTGATTGTTCCCCACTTAGGAAGACTAGGAATATTCGATGTTACGTTTGTCCAATTCTTGCCACCATCGCGTGTAAGCTGTACCAGACCGTCATTTGTCCCAACCCAAATCAAGCCAGGTTCTTTGGGCGACTCAGCGATCGCAAAGATCACAGAGAAATACTCCACGCCAATGTTGTCTCCGGTAAGCCCACCAGAAAATCCCTGTTTGCTCTTATCATTAGTTGTTAGATCCGGACTGATGACTTGCCAACTCTGTCCATCATCAGTGGTCTGATGTACATACTGGCTACCCACATAGAGCTTCTTATGATCATGAGGCGAGATTGTGAGTGGGAACGTCCAAACGAACCGATATTTCAAATCCGCCGCCGGTGAACCATTCACCTGCTCCGGCCACACCTCTACGTTTCGTGCCTGGCCCGTCCGGAGATCGTAACGTTCGACAATCCCGCCGATGCTGCCTGAGCCTGACGCACTGGACCAAATGATGTTGTTGTCCACTGGATCCGGAGTGGCCCACCCACTTTCGCCGCCAGCTACTGCATGCCATGCGCTACGCGGAATCTGATTACCACCAGCAACACGGCTTGGCCCGCGGTAGGAAGGATCGTCCTGTTCGTTTCCATAGACGTAGTAAGGAATACGGTTGTCGACCGTTACGTGATACATCTGCGCGATTGGTAACTGAATGCGGTACCACGATCGACCACGCGTGGTTGAAATGGAGACTCCACCGTCGTTTGCGACTGCCATTCGATTCGCATTCGTGGGATCGATCCAGATATCGTGGTTGTCGCCGCCCGGGCTACTGCCAAACGTTCCGGGTCGAATGTTTTCACCGCCGTCGATGGAGACAGCGAAGCCGGCCGTTAGAAAGTATGTTTCGTTCTCATTGTCTGGTGACACTGCCATACGGAAATAGTAGTGAGTGCGGCCGCCGAGACTGCGGTCGTAACTGACAAGCCTCCACGTTTCGCCGCCATCGTCAGAGCGCCACAGTTTGCCGCGGTCAGTCTCTTTGCCGTTCACGGGCACTCCGTCACCGGCCTCGATCATTGCGTAAACCCGATTCGAGTTTGTAGGGGCGACTGCGACCACAACCTTCCCTGTAGTTCGCGTAGGCAGACCACTTCCCGTTAGCTTCTTCCACGTGACACCGCCGTCAGTTGATTTGAAGAGACCACTGCCCGGACCACCGCTCTCTCGTCCCCATGTATGAATCTCAATTGGCCACATGCCTGCGAACAGAATGCTCGGATTGTTTGGATCCATTTCCAAAAACGAGCAGCCGGTATTTTCGTCAGTGAAAAGCACACGTTCCCACGTCTTACCACCATTCGTTGTTCGATAAACGCCGCGGTCGGGCTGGGGGCCATACGCATGACCTAATGCTGCAACCAGCACGATCTCCGGATCTTTCGGATGCACAACCACGCGACTGATGCGTCCGGTTTTTTCCAGTCCCATCAACGTCCAGGTTTTTCCTGCGTCAGTCGACTTGTAAATACCTTGACCGACGGAGATATGACTGCGAATCCATGGCTCGCCGGTTCCAGCCCAAACAACATTTGGGTCCGAGGGAGCGATGGCCAATGCGCCGATCGAGGATACTGGTTGCAAA
>Ga0114129_10004651_pt1 | contig 19377 bp, 17 predicted proteins | sample RhiMetdeltSRZDD1_FD_80071 | JGI IMG/M metagenome (GOLD analysis project Ga0114129, IMG submission 80071) | Populus rhizosphere microbial communities from Tennessee, USA - Rhizosphere MetaG P. deltoides SRZDD1 (version 2) (version 2) | ecosystem: Host-associated > Plants > Roots > Rhizosphere >...
AGTTCTTTGACTGCAGCCAACTTGAAATCACGAGTGAACACCCGTCGAGACTTGCCCATATTTCCTCCAGCCCCAGTTTAAACTGTGGCTTAACTGGTTGTCTCATTTTTGGGGTTCACTCCAAAGACATCCTCCTTGACTCTGAGCCAAGTATGGCCGCAGAGCATACTCGAAGGCAAGAAAAAACAACCAGCGAAACGTCCTGTTTATTAGCCGATCCTCCTGTGCTCCAGTGAATCTCTACCTTTGAACCAGCATTAATTCTTGCTGCCTCATTGTAAAGTGAAAACTGTGTCGTTTTTCTCGCGCAGTAATCCAGCAGTTTGACTACTATGCTCTTGGTGTTCCCCTCACTCTGTCCTTTTACGTTTGCTACAAAGGCAGCTATACGCTTCCTGGTGTCCTCAGCTCCAAATTTCACCGATCGAGATACCTTGCCTCCGTCGCTTCCGCTTGACAAGAATGAGGCCTTACTGACTCTCTCCAAAGTCGACTCGATTTGGCTATTATCGGCGTCGACCGACTCCGTTAATAGATGAGCGGTCTGCTTGATCTGTATCATTTCTCCGAGGCGATAATCATTAATCTCCTGAATGGATTTGGGCTCCCCGTCTCCTGTTCCATCGTCAAAGACGACAGAACGAATAACCAGACCCTCTTTCTGTAAATCAGGGTCTACGTTTATGCCTTCTACTAGATCAACGGTGTCTCCGGGATGAACACCACCATCAACAGGGTTTAGCATCGTTTCTACTAAGATCGATGTACTCCCTAAGGAAATGTGATAAGCGGTGATCGTTTTCTCATAATTATTCTTCAACTCGATTCGTATATTTCGCTCAGGTGTCTTTTCCAAATGCACTATCTCGAAGCGTGATGTTCTGTTGGCAACACTTATGTCCTCTATCTTGAAGCTCTGTTTGAGTTCTTCTAGCTGCTGTGGAATGTTCTGCTGGTATGTTCTCGTTAGAACTCGCGCACAGATGGTTAACAATGCAACGCAACAGACAATAATAACCGTGTTACTGATCTGAGAGACTCGAAACGAACGCTTATGATTTAGCATGACCTTCCTCGCTCCAGGAACCCTGTGAGGAACTAACGGACTGAAGTCGCGAGCACGTAGGGAAACTTCGAGGCACGCGTTCTACGCCAAACATATTCACATTGAGGTCAAATGCCTCGCTGCGAAGTATCTTCCAAACCACGCTCGGTTGCAACAAAAAAGAACTAGCGAAATGTCCTGTTTACTAGCCAATCTTCCTTTCTACTAGTTCCGGGTTCTTCTCGCTCAGCGGTTGGTAGTGCAGTCTGTATTCAGACGGCGTCAAACCATAAGCTCTCTTGAATTCGCGCATGACTTGAATTCGCGCATGAAATGAGTGCTGTCATTGTATCCAACGTTAGCAGCGACTTCTTTGACACACAACAGAGAGGTTTCGAGAAGTTGGCATGCGGTTTCCAGCCTGAGCTTTTTGAGGTACTGAGTCGGCGGTATTCCAACTTCAGTCGTGAAAAGATATGACAAACGCGACCGAGAGAGTCTAACTGACTGAGCTACGTCGGCAACACTTATGACACGATCGAGATTTGCACTCATGAAGGCAATCGCCAGGCGGGTTCTGGGGCTCATAACTTCGTCCCCCTTGAAAACTATCCACGTTCTGAAATATTACTCTCATTAAAAAATCACGTAAAGTGCAGTCACCTGATTTGAGGTGGCGGCGCAGTACAAGGGACAGACCTTCTGAGCTAGTTGCCGCTGTTCAGTGCAAAAGCTACTATGTCTGCTATGCGACAGAAGACCGCGGCCATCGTCGTAATCGGCAACGAGATTCTGACGGGCAAGTCCGAAGACAAGAACGCCAGCTTCCTGATCACCGAGATGTATAGCCTCGGGGTCGCTCTCCGCCGAATCGTGATCATCCCGGATGAAGTCGACTCGATCGCGAGCGCTGTCCGCGAATGCGCCGAGCAGTTCGATTACGTATTCACCTCGGGCGGAGTGGGCCCGACTCACGACGACGTGACGATCGAAGGCGTGGCGCGAGCGTTCGGCCGCGAGGTAGTGCGGCACGCGGAGCTTGAAGCGATGCTGCGAAGCTACTTTGGAGACGGGATCAATGCCGCCCGCTTACGAATGGCTGATACGCCGGACGGCTCGGAGCTGATACGTGACGAAGCGATGCGCTGGCCGATTCTGTCGATCAAGAATGTGTATGTGCTCCCGGGCGTACCCGAGTTGTTTCGCAAGAAGTTCGAGGCGATTCGAGAGCGGTTTCGAGCCGAGCCGTTTCACGCTCACACCATCTACACTCGCGAAGACGAGTTTGACATTGCGCGGCGTCTCGACCAGGTTGCCGCCAAGCACCCGGATGTAGAAATCGGATCGTACCCGACGTTCACTCGCGAGGACTATCGAGTAAAGATTACGATCGAGTCAAAGCAGCAGGGCGCCGTTGAGCGCGCCCGAGACGAATTGCTCGAGCTGCTGGACCGTGATTCTCTCGCTCGAGTTGATTGACGTTTCCTGAGAACATCGAAAGCTTGGAGGCGCGCGGATGATCATTGCGATACTCTTTTTGCTTGCGGCTCCGGTAGGCGCTCAAGCTCAGTTCACGCCTGAAGACGCAATCGCGCGGAGGCAGTTGTCTGACGTCCGCATCTCTCCGGACGGAGAACGCGTTTCTTTGGTGGTCAGCGAACATCCAAAAGGCACGACCCGCAACAGGCACGTCTGGATGCTCAACGTGCGATCACGGGAGCTGAGGCGATTCACTAACTCAGCAAAGTCTGAGTACTCGCCGCGTTGGTCTCCTGACGGAAAGAGGTTGGCGTTCCTTTCGGATCGAGAAGAGTCGCCGCAGATTTACCTCATGCCAAGCGACGGCGGCGAAGCTTCGCGCCTCACCGAAGGCAAAAACAGCGTGCGTTCATTCGAGTGGTCACCTGACGGTAAACGGATCGCTTTCCTGGCGCCGGAGCCTAAAACCGAAACGGAAGAGAAAAAAGAGAAGGACAAAGACGATGCTCGCGTTGTCGATCGAGACGACCGGCGTACGCGGCTCTGGTTGATTGATATCGAGACAAAAAAGGTCCGCCAACTTACCACCAACCCGTGGCAGATTTCTGAAGTTCAGTGGACTCCGCAAGGCGACAGACTTGTCGTCTCGGCGACCGATCATCCCGAATCAGATCAAAACACGAACCGGATCTTTTCAATTGCCTTCGACAGCGGTCAGATGAAACAGATAGAGGCGCCGCGCGGACCGTTCGGCGGCGTTCGCGTGTCGCCCGACGGTAAGAGCCTGACCTATTCCGCCGCGCGGGTTGACGGACCCTCGCCTCACGATGTTTATCTCCAGCCAATCGAGGGCGGCGCGCCCCGGAACCTAACCGGTTCGAGTTTGGACCGCCCTGTCTCGAACGTCATCGGGCGCCCGGACGGGTCGATGCTCGCGGTCGCCCAAACCGGCTACAGGAGCCAGTTCTGCGTCATCAGCCCGGATGGCAAGGTCGCGCAGATTGCCGCCGCCGATGTCCACCCAACGTCCTCGTTTGATACCAGAGGCGGCTTGATTGCGTTCGTCGGCGAGAGCGCGACTGATGCGCCTGAGCTCTGGCTATCGAACGGCGAAGGAGCGGCGGAAAAGATCTCGCGGTTAAATGAAAACTGGAGCCAGGTCCCGCTCATCAGACCTGAAGCATTGCGCTACAAGAGCTTCGATGGCACTGAGATCGAGGGGCTGTTGTTGAAACCGCGCGGCTACGTCGAAGGAACCAAAGTACCGCTTGTAGTCCTAGTACACGGTGGACCGACCGGCGTTTGGTCAGATTCGTTCGAGCCGTGGGGACAACTTCTTGCAGCGCGAGGGCACGCCGTGTTCTATCCGAACATCCGCGGGTCGACCGGCTACGGTCATCGCTTTCTCGAAATGAATCGCGGAGACTGGGGCGGCGGCGACTTCAAGGACGTGATGGCTGGAGTCGACTTTCTGATCAATCGCGGAATCGCCGACCCGAATCGGCTTGGCATCGGCGGCTGGTCTTATGGCGGTTATATGGCGGCGTGGGCGATAACTCAAACGAATCGCTTCAAGGCTGCCGTTTCGGGCGCAGGCATGAGCGATCTCGCGACCGAATTCGGCACCGAAGACGGCCCGGCTTATGACGAATGGTTCTACGGTCTCCCGTACGAGAAGCCTGAAGGATTCGCGAAGAGTTCCCCGATGACTTATGTCAAGAATGTTCGCACTCCGACTCTGATCCTGCACGGGGAAAATGATCGAACTGATCCGATCGGGCAGAGCCAGATGCTTTATCGCGCGCTGAAACGTTATGGAGTAGAAAGCGAGTTCGTCATATATCCGCGAGAGCCGCACGGCCTTCAAGAGGAAAAGCACTTGATCGACAGGCTCAATAGGATCGTGCGCTGGTTCGAGGCGCATTTGAAGTGACAACGAAGGAGCAACGCTCCAATTAGTCAGATAACATCAGCATGCTCGTGGTCGGGAAGGTGGGTTTACCCCCGCTCGCTCCAAGTAGTCAGATAACATCAGCATGCTCGTGGTCGGGAAGGTGGGTTTACCCCCGCTCGCTCCAAGTAGTCAGATAACATCAGCATGCTCGTGGTCGGGAAGGTGGGTTTACCCCCGCTCAACCGCAACCCAACCCAAACTCTCTGCTTCGAGGTAAGGCTCTTATCCGATGGCTCGAAAGTGGTCCAATCGAAACTTGCCGGGCTCTTTGCATTTTGCGACCGGTAACTTTCTAGACCGCGTCCCCGTGTTCACTCGTGAACCGGCCTGCCAGGCGTACATAGACGTAATCGCCGACAATAGACAAAAGTGGCCATTCAAACTCGTGGCTTATGTCTTAATGCCCGACCATTTTCACCTCATCATAAATCCGCGCGACGGCCGCATTCGCGAGCTGATGGGCGCGCTGAAGAGCTTGTCGGCTAAGGCTATTGTGAATGCCGCACCTGGTCTTTCCTTCAAGATCGAGAACGCTAAACCCAATCAGTCAGCGCACCAGGTTTGGCAGGAGAGCTTCAAGGACTTGCCTTTGTGGAGCGATTGGATGATCTGGCAAAAGATAAACTACATCCATTTCAATCCCGTAAAAGCAGGGCTGGTCAAGTCAGCAGCGGAATACAAGTGGTCGAGCTTTCGATCCTTCTATCTTCGCGATACTGATGTTCCGATAGAAGTAGATCGAGATTGGTGGTGGCCGGAAGATGTCAAGAAACTGGGTGTCGCTGCGAAACAGTGGAGCAAAGAAATTGACAACCAGAGGACCAACAAGAAGACATTGAAGAGCCAGCGGGGGTAAACCACCCTTCCAGACTGCTAGCTTTGCATGGTACTGGGGTGAATCGACATTCTAAGGACTCGAAATGCCAGAGGGGCAACCCACCCTTCCAGACTGCTAGCTCTGCATGGTATTGGGGTGAATCGACATTCTAAGAGCGGGAACTAGCTATGAAGAAGTCACTGTCTACCTTTGTCGCGCTCGTAATTCTGACTTCAGCACACGCCACTTCGCAAAAGACTCGACCTGCCTCGCTCAGATTCGAAGTCAGCGTTGCGCGGGGACTGATCTCTTCACCGCAGAGCGGGCGGCTGTTTATCGTGATGAGCCTAAGGAACCAGCCGGAGCCAAGGCTTACCATCGGCCAGACCGGTCTGAACGCATCGCCGCTACTGGGTCGAGACATCAAGAACTTCGCGCCGGGCGTTACTGGCATCATCGACGAAACCTGTGCTGCGTTTCCAATCGAGAGCCTGGCGCGTATTCCGGCAGGCGACTACTTCGTTCAAGCGTTGTTTGATTCAAACATCGATCTGAAATCCTTGAACGCGCCGGGCAATCTATACAGCACACCTCGAAAGATTCATTTGGATGCCGCTCTCGGCGCGACAGTAAACATCGAGCTTACCGAGAGAGTTCCGCCGGAGCAGTCGCCGCCCGAGAGCGAATACGTCAAGTACGTCAAGGTTCAATCGAACCTGTTGACCAGGTTTCACGGGCGGCCAATCTATTTGCGAGCCGGCGTGATTCTGCCAAAGGGGTACGAGAGCGACTCCGCTAAGCGTTATCCGTTGCGTGTTCATATTGGCGGCTACGGCTCGCGGTTTACCATCGTTCAGCAAATGATGAGAGAGGGCTCGAGCTTTCGCAACACGTGGCTCGGCGATGGCACTCCAAGAATGGTCTTCTTGCACCTGGATGGTGACGGGCCATACGGCGACTGCTATCAGGTCAATTCAGATAACAACGGACCCTACGGAGATGCGATCACTCAGGAATTGATTCCTTACATCGAGCAGAAGTTTCGCTGCGTCGGGCAATCGTGGGGGCGCGTGTTGGATGGCGGATCGACGGGCGGATGGGTTTCGCTTGCGCTGCAAATCTTCTATCCGGATTTTTTTAACGGCGCGTGGTCGGGCTTTCCTGACGGCGTCGACTTCCGCGCGTTCCAGCTAGTCAACATCTACGAGGACAAAGACGCCTACGTAAACAAGCAAGGGTTTGAACGACCGAGCGCGCGAGACTTGAACGGCGACGTGCGCTTCACGATCCGCCACGAATGTCAGATGGAAAACGTGATGGGGCTTGGCGACAGTTACACGATGTCCGGCGAGCAGTGGGGTGCGTGGAATGCGGCCTATGGTCCGCGCGCGGCGGATGGCCGCCCTGCCCCGCTGTGGGAGCCAAAGACGGGCCTGATCAATCGCGAACTTGTCGAGCACTGGAAGAAGTACGACTTGCGAATGGTGCTCGAGCAGAACTGGAAAACGCTCGGGCCGAAACTGCGTGGTAAGCTGACGATTTGGGTTGGCGAATCGGACGATTACTACTTGAACAACGCGGTGCACCTGCTTGACGCGTTTCTCTCGAAGGCGAATCCACCTTACGAAGGAAAGATCATCTATGGTCCGGGCAAGGGTCACGGTTGGATGCCTTTCGGTGAAGGGGAACTGATGGATCAGATGTCGGCAGCGATCGATAGGGCGCGGCACTAGAGTCCGATCGTGCGAAACGTTTTGGAAAGTTAATGGCTAAACGAAAAACTTCCACGAAGAACTTTCTAGTCGATCACGGACTCGACGCGTTGCTGGTGTTCATTCCTGTGGCGGCCGTGCTTCATTATACACACGCGCAGGAATTCTGGACGTTTATCGCGTCAGGGCTCGCGATAATCCCGCTCGCGGGTTGGATGGGTAAAGCTACAGAGAGCCTGGCTGAGAAATTGGGCGCTGGTGTCGGCGGACTGCTCAACGCAACGTTCGGCAACGCCGCCGAAATGATCATCGCATTTCAAGGTCTGCGCGCGGGTCTAACCGAAGTGGTCAAGGCATCGCTCACCGGGTCGATTCTCGGAAACATTCTTTTGGTGCTTGGCGCAAGCGTGCTGGCCGGTGGGCTCAAGCACCGAAACCAGAAATTCAACCGGACCGCTGCGACGATGAGCGCCACGTTGATGGCATTGAGTGCAATCGGCTTGCTTGTGCCGGCTCTGTTTCACTGGGTCACCCGCGGCGCGTCCGGAACGGCTGAAAGGAACATCAGTCTCGAAATCTCTATCGTTTTGTTTGTGACTTATGTGCTCAGCCTGATCTTCGCGCTCGGCACTCATAAGGATCTTTATCTCGGAACGAGCTCGCCGCACGAAGAAGCTTCGCCGCTGCGCCCGAAGGCTGCGGGAATTGTTCTGGTCGTCGCAACCGGCCTGGTGGCCTGGATGAGTGAATTGCTGGTTCACGCGGTTGAGCCCGCCTCAAAAACGCTTGGTATGACCGAGGTGTTCGTCGGAGTTATTGCAGTGGCGATCATCGGCAACGCAGCCGAGCACAGCACAGCGATACTGGTGGCGATGAAGAATCAGATGGACCTGGCTTATCACATCGCGGTCGGATCGAGCATGCAGATAGCGCTGTTTGTCGCTCCTCTGCTCGTGTTTTTGAGCTACGCAATTGGACGCCCGATGGATTTGCTGTTCACAACATTCGAGGTGATCACAGTCGGGCTCGCAGTCGCGGTCGTCAGCCTGGTTGCGGCCGACGGCGAGTCGAATTGGATGGAGGGAGTGCTGCTGTTGGCGGTTTATTTGATCTTTGCTATCGCGTTCTTCTTTTTGCCGGCGACTCTGCCGGCGGTGTAATCGGGACCCGAATTGACTATCGAGGCGGCGTGCGTTGATACCAGACTATGTGATCCCCGTCGTTGGGCCTTTCCGAATAGACGACCGTTTCGTAATCCACGGACTTCATCACGGAGCCAGGAAGCTCTAACAACGCATTGTTCGACAGCAGGAGACCGCCGTTTCGAAGCATTCTTGCCACGTTGGTCAACGCGAGACTCTGCTCCAGTTGATCGTAGTAGACGAAGATGTTGGTGGCTATTATCAGATCGAACGCATCTGTTGCCTCAAGCGGTATCTGCTGAAGCACGATGTTGAGATCCAGGGCATTGATCAGAGACACGATCTGCGGCGGAACCTTTACAGCGCGTACGCTGAGATCGCCGGTGTCCATCGGCACGGCAACGGGGGGGACCAACGCGCCGATCTGGTCGCCGAACTTTGACCAGTACGCTACCGCATCAGATTTCCATTGGCTTCGGGAGTCGCGCGGTAGTTGAATCGTGTAACTGATTCCGCGTTTGGCGCGCGCGATCGCGCGCTGTAAGTGATCGTTCACCCGCGGGCTAAGATCGAAGGTCGTGACTCTCAAATCACTCTTGGCTGCGAGTCCCAGTCTGACAAGCGTATCAATGATTGCGAAGGGCTGAATCGTTTGCTGCGGATAGAAATCGTAACCATCCTGCTTGTCGGTGAAATCAAGCCCCGGGCCGACCACCGCGACGCGCCGAACGCTCCCGCGCGTCAGCAAGCCTCGCGCTTGAATTGAGGCGAGCGACTTCTCGATAGCGAAGTTTGGCAGCAGCGATGTGTCGGACGACAGTCCGCGCGCGCTGTACAGCTTTGACCGTTCGATGAACTCGGCCGACGGATCGTTAAGAAGCCGGGCCGAGTCGAGCGTCCTCGCGTAGCCAGCCTGTTCGTTGAGGACTCGGGCGAGGTTCGCCAGCAAGTATTGTTTGACGCGTGCTCGTCCGCCCGGCGTTCTAACCTCATAACCCTTTGTTCGAGCAAGCTCGCGCGCGAACAACAGTCTTTCATTACCGGCAGCCGCGGACAAAGCTCTAACCAGGTCGTCGGCGCGCCCGCCGACCGCTGTTTTGAAAGCGGCTGCCTCGGGCGAATCGGCGGTGGACTGCCAGTGTTTACCTGCGAGCTGAGTGATACTCCTGGACGTGATCCTGGGACGGCGGGTGAATGACGTTCCGAACAGGAGAAAGTTTACGAGGGAGTCTTCATCACCTTGAACGACACGAGCGCGAATCTCCGAGTCGCGACGGGCGGCCCATTTCATCCAGCCGGCCGAGTCCACTGAGCGCAGCTCGGCGGGCAACTCGCTCATCGCCTCGAGTACCTTCCGTGCTTCCTCGAAGGGTGTATAGATGACGCGATCATTAGCAGGCGTGGAGAGCAAGCGATGCGAGGGGGACGCCAACAGCAGCAACGCCACAACGAGCGATGAGAGAATTAACTTGCGCTCGCGCATAAGATCGCGACTGCCATTGTAGCACTCTGAACGCTGGAGGGACTATTCAGCTCTGTTTGCTCAGACGCTCGATCATTTGCCGAACGCGCGGCATAAAGATGCTGTTCGGATCGGCCTTGGAGAACTCTTGCAGCTCGCGCAGTGCCTCTTTGTTGTTTCCTTGACGGAGATATATGTCTACCAGGAGCAGGTGAGTGGAGGAAGCCGCGTTCGGGACGTCGTGAGCGCGGCGCGCGGCGGTTAAGGCTTTGTCGATCTTGCCCGTGTTGAAGTAGCAGCGAGCCAGCTCATACGGTGCATCCCAAGCTTGCGGGTCTAGCTGCATGCTCTTCAAGAGCAGGGTCTCGGCTTGATCGAACTTCTTTTCTTCGAGGTAAACCTTTCCCAGCAAGGTATGCGCGACGGCGAGTTTCGGATCAACCTCCACTGCTTTGTTTAAGGCAGCCGCGGCCTCCTGATTCTGTTTTTGTTTCATGTAAGCCAGCCCGAGCATGGCATGTGCGTCGGCATACTTTGGGTAGATTTCTATCGCTTTGCGGAAATGTGAGATCGCCTCCGCCGGAGTATCCTTCAACGTGCGCATTCCTTGGTCATATTCCCTCTGGGCATCGACTGGAGCGGCGGCGCTGGTTGCAGACACAGTGCCGGCCGAGGGAGTGGCCTTTTCGTTTGGATCAGGTCGACGGCGCATGCTGACCGAAAAGCTCTCGTTGGGTCCGTATCCGGTATCGATCGTTTGTTTGGAAGTTTCGAACCCGTATTTTTCCACCTCCAATTGATAGCTGCCGCGCCTGACGCCGATGAAACTCACGCGCCCGCCGCCGTCGGTGTAGCCTCGGTGCGTGTAGACTCCCCGTCCAAAAGGCATTATTCGCACTTCGGCTTGAAAGACCGGTTCCTCATTGCTCCACTCGCTCACTCGGATGCTTAATGTGCTTGAGCTTTGCTGAGCAACAACCCGAGGTTCGCCTGTCAGTAGCCCGACAGCAGACACTATTAGAACCGTCCATAACATGGAGTAGCGTCGAGAGGAATGGATAAGCACGGGATTCCTCCTAATAGATTGATTAGACTGTCAACGGATTTAGGAAATCCTGAGAGTGCAGAAACGGGGACAGACCCTTTCAGGCTGTCCCCGGAAATGCTGCATCAAGCTGGGGCAGACGTCAAGTCTGTCCCAGCCTGGTCATTGCTCGTCGAACTACCACATGTAGCGCAGAGCAAGTTGGATATTACGACGCTCCTTGCCACCGCCTGGCGGCAGGCCCTTGGATGCAGTCACCTCGCTCGTTGCGCCGGTGAATTGATTGGTTCCGACATTCACAAACAGGTTCGAATGGTTCGGAAGGTTGAAGAACTCTGCCCTGAACTGAAGTTTGTGTCCTTCCCAGGGCATGTTGAAGTTCTTAAGCAACGAGAAGTCGAGGTTCCAGTATCCCGGAGTGCGGAACAAATTGCGCGGAGAGAGCAGCCTGGTAAACTCCGGCAAGTTCGCCAGTCTGGCTGAGCAGAGCAAACTTCCAGCGCAGAATGCTGACTGAGTCTGGAAGAGTTTGTTCAGTCCACCGTACAGGGTGAATGTATTCGGCGTGTCCGGTGATGGCGTTTTGGTCATGCTAGGAAGCTGCGAGCCTATTATGACCGGAAAGCAGAAGTTAGTGCCGCTGGCTGCGCACTGGTTGGTTGAGCCAGAGCTCCCATCGTAAACAGTGAACGCACCGCCGGTCTGCGCCTGGAAGATGCCATTCAACACCCATCCGCCAAACACCTGGCCGGCAAAGCCCTTGTCGTTTCGATAGTAGGGAATCTCCCACGTTCCTGACGTTGACATACGATGTCGAATGTCATTGGTGGAATTTGCTCGATCAAGCGCGGGATTGTACGGATCGCGGAAGCCGAACCCGAAATTCCCCTCAAACGGCGAATCGCCGAAGAATGAGCTAACGTTGTCGATCGAGTGCGACCACGTATAATTCCCGCCAAGCTGCAGACCGGTGTTACCGAGCGTGCGGGTGCGCACGTCAAAGGTCAGTCCGTTGTAGCGCGACAGCCCTTCGTTGCCGCGCCTGTTCATTCCGGTCAGACCAGTCTGATTCAAGCGGCTTGCATTTCCGGCGATCGGATTACAAGGAAAGGCTGGATTCTCGCGCTGGCCCAGCAAGCAACTGCCTCGCTGATTCAGGTTGTTGAGCGAGTAGAGCTTGATTCCATTCGAGCCGAGATACGACACCGATGTAATTATGCCCTTCCCGAACAGATCGTGCTCTAACGTAGCATTCCACTGTTCGCTGTAAGCAGTAACCAGGTTCGCATCAAGCATTCGCGCCGAACTAGAGATGGTCAGCGAAGCGCCGGCTGCATTCAACGTGTCGAACTGGTTCGGCTTGATGGGCAAGCCAGTAGGAGGTATAGGAGGTGAAATCACGGCGTAGTTTGGCGGATTCTGAATCGCGTTGAAGACCGCGTTGCCGAAATTGCGATCGTAGAAGATTCCGTACCCACCGCGGAACACCGTGCGCCCCGTGCCGAATATATCCCACGCAATGCCCAGCCTGGGAGCGAAGTTGTTGTAGTCTGACTTGTAGAAGTGGTTTGTTCTCTGGAAACGAGCATTCGCCACTTGCTGGAAGATGCTCCCCGTAGTCGCCGAACCGACCGCGTTCAAGAACAAGTTGGAGTCAAGGAACCGTTCATTGTCCGGGCTGTGAAGGACGCCAAAATACTCCCAGCGCATGCCCGCTGTTACGGTCCACCGCGAACTGACTTTGAAGGAGTCCTCCCCGTAAAACGCAACCTCGTTGTAGCGGAAGTGACGAGTGAAACTGGGAAAGCCGAAGGGCCCGTCAGTCGCTGTGCTATAGGTTTGACCAGGAACCTTGCCTTTGGGATCGATGGCCGCAAAGATGAAGTCCACGCGGCCGTCGAGCATTCCCTGCATGTCGAACGTGTCGAAAAACGCATTCTCGTACGCGCCGAAAGTGCGATTATCCCGAAGGTGCAGGTACTGACCGCCGGCCTTGACGGCGTGCTTGCCTTTTTGCCAGGTTATTCCTTCATAGACCTGGTAGATGTTCTGGGGCCCGCCGAACGGAATGCCCGCGAAAGCACAGACGTTTGGTACGTAGCCCGGGAACGTGATTATGTCGCCCGACGGGGTGTTGGCGAAGAAATCGTACTGCCAGCACGGCGTGGTGGCAGGCGCTTTGCCGAGCGGTTGATTGGTCAAAACGCGGTTGTAGATGAATCGCGTTTCGCTGAACAGAGTCGCGCTAAGGCTGTGCGTCAAGGTTAGATTGAAGTTGTGGTTACGAACTATCTGGCCAGTATTGAAGCCGTCGAACGGGCTCAAACTGACGGTTCCGTCGAAGAAGTCACCACGCTCCAGGGCGTAGCGTCCCAGCAGCGTAGTACGGTCTGAGAAACGATGGTCGATGCGGCCAGTAGCTAACCAGGTGTTTTGCGGAGCGCCTGCTCCGGCGTCAATCGGCGCCGACAGAGTTACGCGTTTGAACAACGGCGTGTTGCCCGGAATCGCCGTCCCGTTTTGTCTCCGCAGTGGTCCGGGACTGTCCTCGATGGCCAGGATCTGATTGGCAGTCAGAAACAGATCGCCTGGAAGGGCGGGTATGCCGCCGAATGCATTCAGAAAGCCATTCGTATTGGCTGAGGCCGCCGCCACGAAGTCAGTCGTTGGAACAAAGAATCGAGCCGTACCGCTGCTGCGAATCCTCAGGCCCTCGAATGAACCGAAGAAGAAGGTTTTGTCCTTCTTGATTCTTCCGCCGGCCGACGCCCCAAACTGATTGCGAACAAATGGGCTTTTCTTGGTCCCGTTCGCGTTGTCGTCAAACGGAGTCGTGGACAACGCCGACCCGCGGTAATACTCCCAGAGGCTGCCGTGAAAGCCATTAGATCCTGACTTTGTGATGGCGTTGGCCACGATGGAGTTCCGTCCAAATTCCGCAGTCATGTTGTTGGTCTGAACGCGGAATTCCTGCACCGCGTCCAGCGGGACGTTCTGTCCGACGCCGGCAACAAAAGTATCGTTGTTCTCGCCGCCGTCTAGCATGAAGTTGATCGAGGACGTTCGCTGGCCAGCAACTGCGTACCCAACTCCCCGCGTGTCGCCGGTAACCGCGCCGGTATTGCTGGCTCCGGGCGCCAAACCTATCAGCACATAGGGATTTCGAGTAAGCAGCGGGAGATTGGTGATCTCTTTCTCGGTGATCGTCCTTCCAACCTCGCCTGATGTCGTATTGATTATCTCTTGCCCGCCGGCCTGAACGTTGACCGTCTCGGTAATGGCTCCTGCCTCAAGAGCGATGTCCAGGTTTACACGCTGCGCTACTGCAACGGTAAGCTTGGCGTTAGCCTTGCGGAAGTTAGCCTTCTCCACCGTGAGCTCATATTCTGCAGGAGCAACGTTGGCAAACAAATAAAGACCCTCGTCATTGGTCTTCGCCTCCTGCTTTGTGTTAGTCGCCGTATTGGTCAGCGTTACCTTTGCATCGGGAACCGCACCTCCGGCGCTGTCGGTCACTCGACCGCTTACCGTACCGAACTGGGTCTGAGCGTTGACTGCCAAAAACAAACCCAGCAATGCTAGAGTTACAGCTAAGAGTTTTCTCATACACACTCTCCTTTTCACCTTTCAGGTTACTGATAACGAGGAGTCTTTGGCTCTTCAAGCCTGGCTATTCTGCTTACCAGGATGGTTCCCGCGGTCCACCTCTCGGCGACCGGCGCCACATCGTAACAAAGCGCGCACAAGAGAAGCCGCCCACGCTGAACAACTAGCGCTTGCGCACATTCTGCCATCGTTGGTACCTCGAGTTTACGATCTCCCGCGACTTGTTGCCGTGAGATTTTGTTTAGCGGCTCATCGGTCTTTGGTGACAGATGCCTGAGCGCGATAAGAAATAGGCGAAAGACTATCCCGCTTCAGCTTCTGCCTCTTACTTGATCTACAGCGGAATCGGGAAGAGACGCTTGAACCGTAAAGCAGCATTTCAAAATCTCTGCTTTCTTCGTTAACTCTTTTTTGGGCGTCCTACTGTTTCAGTGGGCCCTTGGCCCCCTGTGCTCTATGGCTCTTTTGCATCTGATCGCTTGAGCCGCCTATCGAGAGGCAAGCTTCATACCCAAGCGACCTCGAGATGCCGAGTTATCGTAACGTTTCGGGATGTTTGATCTTAGCGGCAGTCAACCGCGGCACCGGCGATGGAATATACGACACTATGCTTTCAAATTTTTGGAAAATATCCATTCCCTTGGATATTGTCTGCATACCGAATTGGCAGTCGCCCTTCCGGCGGGCAGTTCGATGGCCCGATTGAAGCTCGTTTGTCGGGTCACTCATCCCCGGCGAACTTCAACTGGGACCTCGCGACCGCCTCTTGTCTCCGAAGCGCCAAAAGACTTAGAGCGGTTATGCCGCCGAGGATCGCGCTCAACAACAACAGCCCGTCTAGACCATTCCAATCCGCGAAATAGCCGCCGACAGACGTTCCGACTAATTGACCTATCCCAAGGAAGACCGAATACAAACCCATAATCGAGCCGCGATCTCCAGCATAGCTCTCCGTCACGTCCGCCAAGTATGTGAGCGCGGCCGGTGTGAATCCGCTTAAGACCAGCAACTCAATCAACAACGCGCCGAGCAGCGAATAGTAGAACGGACTTGAGAACGACCCAAGGTGGTTCAATGCGAAGACCGTCAGTAGCAAACCGAACAGCCCGAACGTGCTGACCAGCATCACGCTGGTCTTGCGATAGCGCCCGAGAACAAAGCTCCAGCCTAAGACGCCCACCGCAAAGAAGCCCGCAAGCGTAGCGAATCCATTGCCGAACTGTTCCGGAGCGATGGTCCCTGTAAGAAGCTGCCCTTGAAAGTGATCTTTGCCGGTCAGCAAGCCGACGCTGTGGTTGGTCCAAACGCCGACGATTGAAAAGATCGAAATCCAGGCCGGGCTGAACATCCACACCGTCGGCGACTTAAGCACTTCGTAATAGTGCTTCAGCTTTTTGCGCGCCTCGGCAGCGTGGGAAATCATACTTGGATCAATCGTGCGGCGGGACTTGCGCGTCATATCCCGAAGCCCCCATGCAAAGATTGCGAGGCTCAGCAAGAAGATCACGCCATTGATGCTGAATGCCGGGCTTAGCAGCTCGATTCCGACAACTCTGCGCTCGGTCCCGAAGTACTTCCACAAGTAACCTCCGACGACTGCACCAATCCCGATCCCTCCGACCAGGGTTATTTCGAACAGACCCATCACTCGGGCTCGCAAGTTGGGACGTCCTACCGTAGCTTCCGAAATGTAGCCGAGCGTCGCGGGAACCGAGCTGCCGGTTGAAAGTCCTGCCAGCAGTCTGGCCAGCACAAGCAGCCAGAGCAGCGATGTCATCGAAGTTAGTTGGACCGCGATTGCACCCAACACGGGGCCAAGCACGATGAAGAATTTCCGGCCATAACGATCGCTCATCGCCCCCAAAACCAGGGAGCCTAGCAACTCGGTAATAAAGAACGAAGCAATGACATAACCGCGGGTCGTGTAGGAAATGTGATAATAGTGGCGGCTTATGTGATCGAGATAAAACTGAGTCATCTGCCCCATCGCCTGACTTGCGAGACGCAGAATCAGACTTCCTAAAAGCACTGCGATCAGGGATCGAACCAGGGACCTCGCGAGACGGGTGCGTCGCGAACGACGTTCTGCGAGCGGTCCGGTGGAAGCTGGGCCAGGTGATACGACTGAGTTGATTAGTTCAATAGCGTCTCCCGCTTGATCCGACAAGTCCGTATTCGAGTCGGCGCGTGAGAGCTGATTTGCGTCGGCCATTTCCTGACTTACTGCACGTAAACGCGGTTCATTTTCACAGGCGTCACCGGACGGTTATTACTCGATGATCCCGTGTTTGGAGCTGAAGCGATCTTATCGACGACATCCATTCCGTCGATTACGCGGCCAAAGATGGTGTAGTTCGGCTGAAGGGGATACGTTTGATGCATGATGAAGAACTGGCTCGAACCGGTCTCCGGTCTTCCCTTGTTCGCCATCGCAACGAGCCCGCGCCGGTAGCCGCCCTGATAAAGGGAAGAGGTTCTGTTGATCTCGTTCGGCAACGGCGCGCCGGTCGCCGTTTGGCCTCCGGTACCGTCGCCGTTCGGATCGCCTCCCTGAATCATGAACCCGCTGATCACTCGGTGGAAGATCGTGCCATTGTAGAAACCACGCTCTGCCAGGAGCCGAAAGTTCTCAGCGGTTTTTGGTACTTCATCCTCAAGCAGCTCGAACTTTATGACGCCAAAGTCGGTTTCGATGACAACCGTTCGGTTGCCGGTTCCTGACTGGGGCGCGCCTCCACTACATGCCGCTGTTAGAATCGCGACGAGTGAGACGAAAACAATCGACGTAAGAAACCGCGATCTGTTCTCAATTTGCCCGCCCGCCCAAGACTCACTCAAACTCATGATCCTTCAGCCTCCAAAGCAAAAGCGACGAGCATTGGCGCGCGATGCGATTGCGCGAGACGCTCGCCGCTTCATAATCCTCGACCTGAATTATCCAGGCCCGACTCGATACCTGATTCTCACTTAGCCGTTGGGTTGTCCTTCTTGTATTTTTCAAGACAATGCTCGCAGCAAAAATAAACCTTGCGGCCTTCGAACTCGACTGATATCGACTTGTCGATGGGCTCTTTGCTGACCGGGCAAAGCTCGTTCGCCTTGATTGCTTCTTGATCTTCCTTTGAAAGCTTGGCGACAAACGTCTCGGGACTCTTTTTGAACTCGGTAAGACAGCCTTCGCAGCACATGTAGACGTATTGGCCCTTGTATTCGGCGCGATATTTCTCACTCACCGGACCGCCGCTGACCGGACACATCTTGTTTGTGACATTCTTCTTCTCGCCGCCGTCCACAGAACCGCGGACAGCACCCACGCCCGCCAGCATTAACACTAAAACGATTGCATAAGCAGTTTTTCTCATCACCTGAATCTCGCTCCTTAGTCTGGTTGGTTGGCTTCCAAGCCACGGTCGATTATACCGACTGCCCCAGCGTCGCGCAAAGTGGCACAGACTTTAGTCTGTGTCTCGGGTGTGATTAAAAGTGGGACTTGTATCAGTCAATTCAATCCTCGTTGCCGGCAGACTTTGGCGTGCCCGTGATCTCCAACTCCGCACAGACTGAAGTCTGTGCTACTTCAATGCAGATAGATTTCAAGCACTCTGTTCTGAAGCTGAGGGTCGTAGATCACGGACACCACATCGCCTTCATTCAGTTCCGCGGCACTGATTGTTTCGTCATCACGCGAGTCGTCGGAAAGCAGCCCCAGCAGATCTGATTCACCAGACCGCCCGACCGCAGAGCCTACGAGATCGTTCTCCCGAGCAAGCACGGTCACTTCCGGGAACTCCTTGGCGGGTCTCACGGTTATGAGCAACATTCCCTTGCCGGCGGTCGCCAATTTTTTGATCTCGCCGCGAACTGCCGCTAGTTGTTTGGCGCCCGACGCGCCCTGCCTGACCCCAACGTTAAACGGCGCGGCGCCACGCGCGTCCCGCTGAAATGAAGCCGATGGCGTAAGCAAGAGCGACACGCTCCAAACCATCGCAAAGGTAGACATAACGAACAGTCCTATTGATGTGTTGTGGAGAAAGCTGGTTCGTGCCGTCGGGGAGAACTGCGAGAACGTCAAGATGCTACTACGCGGGCGCACGAAGCTTCAAGTCTTGGCGGTGACTTAATTTGATTGTTCGACAAACTTTTCAGTTTGTCGTCGGGTTGACGATGATAGTTACGCTCTGCTAAGTTCAACCGTTGAATTTTTAGGCGCGTAGCTCAGGGGTAGAGCACTACCTTGACACGGTAGGGGTCTGCGGTTCAAATCCGCACGCGCCTACCAAGTTTGAGAGATCGTTATTTTTACGTCAGCTCCGGAAGTCCTGAGGCGCTAAAAACAAGCCCTCTGCTGCAAGAGGGCTAAAGCCGAAGGCGCTGACGTAGGAACCGACCATTGGCAGAAGGTACCGTAACGGTTCGATACGTTAAACCTGAAGATCGATCCTCGGCGATAGACCGGCGGTTCGCTCTCCTGCGCGGGACCTTACAATGCGCATCGAGGCCACCACGAGGTGTTTTCGCGTGGATCGCGGACTGGCCGCGGGATTTGAGACGCAGTTTGCGGAAACCAGTGTCGTTTTCGTAAAACTAAGTTTTAGGAGGATACAGTATCAGCAGCTTTCAATCGCGAAGAGGTTTCAGAGATCGAAGAGACCGCGCGCCGTCGGTCCGTATTAACGAGCGGATTCGCGCTCGCGAGGTTCGCGTTATCGATGAGGAGGGGTCGCAGGTTGGCATAATGCCTCCGCAACAAGCGCTGGAAATCGCGCGCGGCAAAGGCCTCGACCTCGTCGAAATCGCGCCCCAGGCTCAGCCGCCCGTCTGCCGCATTATCAATTTCGGCAAATGGCAGTACGAGCAAAAGAAAAAGCAAAAAGAAGCCAAGGCAAAACAAACTTTCATCACCGTCAAGGAGATAAAGTTTCGGCCCGGCACCGACGAACATGACTACACGTTCAAGAAGAACAACGCCGCGCGAATTCTTCACGAAGGGGACAAAGTGAAAGCGACCGTCCACTTTCGAGGCCGCGAGATAACTCACAAAGAGCTGGGCGCCTCGCTGCTGCAGCGGCTCGAGCAGGATCTCGCCGATGCCGGAACGGTAGAGGTAAGGCCGAA
>Ga0114129_10004652_pt1 | contig 19376 bp, 18 predicted proteins | sample RhiMetdeltSRZDD1_FD_80071 | JGI IMG/M metagenome (GOLD analysis project Ga0114129, IMG submission 80071) | Populus rhizosphere microbial communities from Tennessee, USA - Rhizosphere MetaG P. deltoides SRZDD1 (version 2) (version 2) | ecosystem: Host-associated > Plants > Roots > Rhizosphere >...
CGGAACTCCACCCGAAAATCACCCGACGACTGGAATATACGGTCGACGGTGAAGTGCCGCTTGATCTCGCTCTTGCCCGGCTCGTACGGCTCGCAATCGGCCGTCTGGTTCGAGCTGGTGCCGTCTCCCCACCACCACTCGATCGACGGGCAGTAGAAATCCTCATAATCGTTCGGGCCGCCCTTGATGTCCGCGGTCACCACGACACGTGCGGGAGAGAACGCGACGGTGGGAGTCGCCTTGACGGAGATGCTCGGCTTTCCCTTGTCCTTGTCTGCAGCTGTGGGAGCCACTACGGGAAATACGAGGGCCAGAAGGACCGGGAGAGTGACAAGGTTCATGGGCACCTCCGGGGGAGCGCGTGGAATTATTCTAGCAGACTATAATTTGACGACATGTCTCGTACTGTGACCTCACCGTCCGACGTGCGTCTTTCTATCGATCCTCCGCCGCGCATCGTTACAGATCTGCTCGTGATCCCCGTCTTCGAAGGAGAGGCGCCGGCAGATACGATTCCGTCACTCGACGAAGCGGCGGCGGGAGAGCTGCGGCGGGCCGCGGAAGCGGGCGAACTGACGGGCCGGCCCTATGAATTTTTCGTGACGCCGCTGGTCGGCGGCGGGTGGCGCGCGCGTCGAGTGGCGCTGGTAGGCGCCGGCCGGGCCGGCGATTTCAATACCGAACGTCTGCGCAAGCTTGCAACGGCCGCCGCGTTGATGGCGCGCCAGCGCCACGTGGCGCGCCTGGCGTTCCTTCTCCGCGGCGTCATCCCCGGCGTCGACGCCGCTCAGGCGGTCGCCGAAGGGCTCATGCTCGCGGCGTTCAGCGCCGATCAATACAAGACCGGCGAGCGGCTCGGACCGCCGGCGGAAGAGTTGATCGTCGCCGCTGCCGAAGGACACGGCTCGGCCGAGGCGCTGGAGCAGGCCGTCGAGCGCGGCCGCGTCCTGGGAGACTCCTGCAATATCGCGCGGACGCTCAGCAACGAGCCCGCGAACGTTCTGACGCCGAGGGTTTTCGCCGAGCGTGCGGCGCTCATCGGCCGCGAGGCCGGACTCGGCGTGGAGATCCTCGACGAACACGCCATCGAGCGTCTCGGCATGGGCCTCCTGCTCGGTGTCGCGCGCGGCAGCGCCGAGCCTCCCCGCGTCATCGTCTTGAAGCACGAACCGGCGAACGCCGCCGCGTATCCGATTCTCGGACTCGTCGGGAAGGGAATCACGTTCGACACCGGCGGGATCTCGATCAAGCCCGCCGATGGCATGGAACGGATGAAGGACGACATGGCGGGCGGAGCCGCGGTGATTGGCGCGATGCGCGCCATCTCCATCCTTGGCGCGCCGATCAGGGTCGTGGGCGTCGTGCCGACGACCGAGAACATGCCTGGCGGCCGGGCGCTCAAACCCGGCGACGTGCTGCGCGGCGCGAGCGGCAAAACGGTCGAAGTGATCAACACGGACGCCGAGGGCCGTCTGATTCTTGGCGACGGCCTCTGGTACGCGCAGCAGCTCGGCGCGACGCATCTCGTCGACGTCGCCACGCTGACCGGCGCGTGCATGGTCGCGCTGGGGAAGGCCGCCTCCGGTTTGTTCGGTCAACCCGAAAGCTGGGTGGAGATCGTGCGCGAACTCGGTTCGCGCGCCGGCGATCGCAGCTGGCCGATGCCGCTCTACGAGGAGTACGCCGAACAGCTCCGCAGCGACATCGCCGATCTCATCAACTCTGGCGGCCGTCCTGCTGGCGCCTGCACGGCGGCAACGTTTCTGAAGGAATTTTCAGGAGGGTTGCCCTGGGCGCATCTCGACATCGCGGGCACCGCATGGGCGGACGAGCCGAAGCCGTTTCAGCCGAAGGGGGCGACGGGTGTAGCCGTCCGGACGCTGGCCGAACTCGCCTTCACTTCGCAACGATGGTAGGCGGCCGGTAGAATCCCGTTTCCTCGGAGCCGTAGCGCGCGCGAAGCAGCTTGATACCGATGAGGATGCCGCCGAGCACGGCGCCGAGCGCGGCGGCGGTGACGAGCAGAAGCCCAGTCAGGCCAATCGCGCCGATGATCACGTCGGCGATCGACGTGTCGCGCACCGGCTGTTCGACGACGCGGACGATGATTGGGTGACCGGCCTGAAGAAAACTCACGCTCTCATTTTACCATTCGCCCGACGCACCCTCAGAAGGTCGCGCGTTTTCCCGCAACCGCGTTCATCCGCTTGAGTCCCTGCTGATACTCGACGATCGCGTCGAGCAGCGCCTGGGCGATTTGCTGGCGGTACGCCGCGGTTCGCAGCAGGGCGCCTTCCTGCTTGTGCGTGACGAACGAGATCTCGGCGAGCACGCTCGGCATGCCGGCGCCGATCAGGACGACGAACGGCGCCTGTTTCACGCCCAGGTCGCGGACCTGTTTCGATCGGGCCGCCAGCCGGCGCACCATCGCCTTCTGGACGATGTCGGCGAAGTCGCGCGACTCGTTGATCTTGTTGTTGAGCGCAATCGCTTTCACGATGTCCGGCAGGTTGTGCATCGGCTGACCGGATCCCGCGTTCTCGCGGGCGGCGACCGCCTCCGCCTCGCGGTTCGTGGCGAAGTTGAGGAAGTACGTTTCAACGCCGCGCGCCTGCGGATTGCGGCTCGCGTTGGCGTGGATCGACAGAAAGAGATCCGCCCCCTCGCGATTGGCGATAGCCGTCCGCTCCTGAAGTGGAATGAACGTGTCCGTACCGCGCGTCATCACGACTTCGACGCCGGGCTGTTTGTCGAGGAGCTTCTGGAGCCGCAGCGCAACATCCAGCGTCAGCTCCGCTTCGTTCAACCCGTTCCCCTGCGCCCCGGGATCGTGGCCGCCATGGCCGGCGTCGATCACGATGCGCGACACGCTCAGCCCGAGCTGCCGCGACATTGAAAACTTGCCGTTGGAATTCGCGGACGGCCCCACCGGCGCCACAGCGGAAGGCAGCCCCGGCTGTCTCGAAGGCAGAGCAGGCTTCGAGTCATCGGGCTCTGGCTCCCGCGTCCGCGCAATCGGCGAAGCCGTGCGAACGACAGGGAGATCCGGTTTCACCGCTTCGGGAGTGCCTGGCGGTACGGCTGGAAGCGAGGCCACCAGATTAGGCGTTGAAACGGTCCCGGTACGCCGAGCATCGATCACGAGACGGTACGGATTGTAGAGCGAATACACGCTGTAGGCGTCGACACCGGTCAGGTCGAGGACGACCCGCACAGTGTTCTGGGGATGCCGGCCCAGCCGAATCTCCTTGACCACATCGTCGCCATATTTCAGCGTGGCATCCTGCAGCGGCGCCGAAGCTCGGACGCCTTTCAGATCGAAGAACACTCTCCGCGGTCGATCGATTTCCACCTGGCGATACGCAATCTCCGCGTCCAGCGCCATCGTGACCCTGACGCCGTCAGGAAGCAGCGTACGGTGGATCTCACTGAGCAGCACCGAGGCAGTCGACTGCGCGCTTGCTTTCGTGTCCGCCGGTACTGCCCTCGGGGCATCGGCTGCCCTGAGCTGTTCCAACGTCGTCCGGGCGCCCGGTACCAAGCGGCTGGTCGGGTAGCCCGTAATCAGCGCGTGCAGCAGGCGCATCGCCACTTTTCGATCGGCATCCTCACCGAATTTGTCGGCCGCGACGATCGAGAGATTCGCCGCCTGCCACAGCGCGTTGTCGCTGAATCCGCTCGCCGGGTAGCGCCTGACGATTCGCTCGTACGACGCGATGACCCGATGCACGTCCTCGAGTCGAGGCTCGTTGGACTCGTCGCGGATCGTCCGTTCCTGATCCATCGCTCGCATGAAGAGCGAGCGAGCCTGGTCGGCGGCATGGGCGGCGGCTGGCCCGGCGGCCAGGAGGACTGCAAATGCGAGCGCCCCGGATAATCGCTGTCTCATAAGTGCTGCCTATCGAAGCTGCGCGTCCACTTCGTCGAAGTAATCCTTCTTCACGAGCACTTCACGCGGTTTCCCGCCCGCCGCCGCCGATACCAGGCCCTCGGCTTCCATCATGTCGACAAGGCGCGCGGCGCGGCTGAACCCAATCCGGAGCCTTCGCTGGAGGTACGAGATCGACGCCTGTCCGCTCGAGACCACGATTCGCGCGGCTTCGTCGTACAGCTCGTCCTTCTCGAACTCGATTGCTTCCTGGGGTCCTTTTTCTTCGTCCGTGATCGTGTTGTCGTAGACCGGCTTTCCCTGTTTGCGGAGGAAGCTCGCGAGACGCGCGCTCTCCTGCTCGGAGATGTACGGGCCGTGCAGGCGCACGAAACGCGATGAGGCGGGGGGCAGGTAGAGCATGTCCCCCTTGCCGAGAAGCTGCTCCGCGCCGTTGCCGTCGAGAATCGTTCGCGAATCGATCTTCGACGAAACGCGAAACGAGATCCGCGCCGGGAGGTTCGCCTTGATGAGTCCCGTGATGACGTCGACGCTCGGCCGCTGCGTCGCGAGAATGAGGTGAATCCCGACGGCGCGGGCCATCTGGGCCAGCCGGGCGATCGACTCCTCGACCTCGTTCCCGGCAACCATCATCAGATCCGCGAGCTCGTCGATCAGGACGACGATGAAGGGGAGGGGCCGCATCTCATTTCCTTCATCGTCCGTGACCGGCGCCCCCTTCTTCTCAATCTGCATCGCACGCATGTTGCGGTTGTACTGCTCGATGTTGCGGACGCCGACCGCGGCGAGCGTTTTGTAGCGCTCTTCCATCTCGCGCACGGCCCAGCGCATTGCATTCGCGGCGAGCTTGGGGTCGACCACGACGGGTGTGAGCAGGTGGGGAATATCCTCGTACATCCCCAGCTCGAGCCGCTTCGGATCGATCATGATGAACCGCACATCGTCCGGCGTCGCACGAAAGAGGATGCTCGTGAGCATCGCGTTCACGCTGACCGATTTGCCGGTGCCGGTCGAACCCGCGATGAGGAGATGCGGCATCATGGCAAGGTCGGTGACGAACGGCTCGCCGTGGATCGTTTTTCCAAGAGCAAGGGACAGCTTCGAGGACGACCGGCGGTAGGCTTCCGACTCGAGCAGCTCCCGCAGAGAAATCTGCTCGCGATTCGGATTGGGAATCTGAATTCCCACCGTCGACTTCCCGGGAATGCGATCGATCAGGACCGACTCGGCCTGCATCGCCAGACAGAGATCGTCGGCGAGGTTGGTGATCTTGCTGTACTTGACGCCGGCGTCGGGCTTGAACTCGTACGTGGTGACGACCGGGCCGGGATGGATCTGCACGACCGTGCCTTCGACCGAGAATTCGCGGCACTTGTCTTCGAGCAGCCGCGCGCCTTCCATCAGCTCGCGTTCGTCGATTTTCCGCTCGCCGCGAGGCGCGTCGAGGAGCGCGTGAGGCGGCAGCGTGAACGTTCCCTTCCGGCGTTCCGCAGGCGCTTTCTCGGGATCCGACAGCGGCAGCGACGGTGCTGCTGCGGCCGGCACCGGGCGTTTGATCGGCGGGGGAGTCGGCCTCGTCGACGCCGCTTTCAAGGCAGCCGCGGCTGCGCTGACCATGGCCGCGGTCTTCGACGGTTTCTTCGGCTCGGCGGGCTCGGGCGGCGGTTCGGTCGCAGCGGTCCTGGCTTGCATCGCCGGAGATGGCGTCACGCTCGGGCGCGGCCGAACCTCCTTCGTATCTTTCGACTCCTTGGAAAGATGTTTCTTGAGCACCTCCTGGCGCTGCTTCTCGCGCCGGCGCTCGTCACGCCGTTCGCGGATCGATGCCGCAACCACGACCCACCGGTCGCGCAGGATGTGCGAGATCACTGAAAAGAGACGTCCGAAGGAAAACTGCGTGGACAGAATGATCGCGAGGAACAGCAGCGTCAGGATCAGGATGATCGATCCGGTCCGGTTCAAATATTCCGACAAGACGTTCGCGAGCCGCTCGCCAATGAAGCCTCCCGCGCGGAATTCCTTGCCGCTGACCTCAGCGGTGCCGAATGCGAGCGAGAGGAACGACGACATGCACCCGAACAAGAGAGCTGCGCCAATGAGCTTCGTGTATGCCGCATCGAGCGTGCGGCACCAGAAGTAGTGCCACCCGATCACGACGAGCACGAGCGGGATGACGTACGCGGCGTAGCCGAGAAGCTGGTAGGACAGCTCCGCGAGAAACGCGCCGATCCGTCCTGCGAAGTTCGCAGGCGCGAGATCCGACCCGGTATTGAAAAACCAGACGGGATCGGACGGGCTGTAGCTGGCGAGCGAGATCAGCCAGATCAGCGCACACCCGAAGAGCACGACACCCGCGAACTCGCTCACGCGCCGGGAAATGGTGCTGGACGCCACTCAGATCTCCATCACCACCGGCAGCACGAGCGGCCGGAGCCCGGAACGTTTGCGGAAGAACCGCTGCAGGTCCACTCGGATTTTCTCCTTGATGAGGCCCGGATCGGTCCGTTCCTCCACGCTGGCGCCGTCGATGGCGGCGGCGACGAGCGCCGGCACCTCCTTCAAGAGCGCTTCGGTGCGGGAGTCGACAACGAACCCCCGCGTGATCACCTCCGGCGTTTCCTCGACCGTGCCGGTTTGCCGGCTTATCGCGACGACCGGCACCACGAGGCCGTCGCCAGCCAGGTGCCGCCGGTCGCGCAGGACCTCATCGCCAACTTCACCGCTGCGGGTCCCATCGATCAGAATCCGGCCCGCTGGAACCTTGTCGGCAACGCGCGCCCCCTCGCCGTCAATCCTGATGAGGTCGCCGTTTTCAGCCAGAACCACCCTCGTCCCTGCCGAGACCCGGGCCGCCATCCTCGCGTGCCGCGCGAGCTGGCGGTACTCTCCATGTATCGGCACGAAGTAGCGCGGCCTGACCAGCGACAGCATGAGCTTCAGCTCTTCTTCACTGCCATGGCCGGACACGTGGACGTGCTTGATCCCCTCGTAAACGACCTCCGCCCCGCGCCGGGCGATGTGGTTCATGACCCGGCCGATGGCCTTCTCGTTTCCCGGGATCTCACGCGCCGAAAACACCACCACATCGTCGCGTTCGAGCTTGACGTGCCGGTGATCGTCGATTGCGATCCGCGGCAGCGCCGCCTGCGGCTCTCCCTGCGATCCGGTGCAGATGCAGACGACGTCCTGCGACGGGTAGCTGCGAACATCGCTGTCGCGGATCTGCACCCCGGGAGGGATCCGAAGGTAGCCGAGCCGCTCCGCGATCTGCGAGTTCTCCACGGCGCCGCGGCCTACGAACGCGACCCTGCGGTCGAACTGCGCCGCCAGATCGAGCAGGATCTGCATTCGGTACAAGCTCGAGGCAAACGTCGCCACGACGATGCGCCCCTGGGCGCTCGTGAAGATCTCTTCGAACGCATCAATCACATCCCGTTCGGATCCGCTGACCCCCTTTCGTTCAACATTCGTGCTGTCGCCGAGCAGGAGCAGCACGCCGGCGGCGCCAAGCTCCGCGAGGCGGTGGAAGTCCACGTGCTCGCCGTCGAGCGGCGTCTGATCGATCTTGAAATCGCCGGTATGCACCACAACGCCGGCGGGAGTCGTGATCGCCAGCGCCACACAGTCCGGCATGCTGTGCGTCACGCGCAGGAACTCGATCGTAAAGGCTCCGACCTGCACGCGGTCTCGCGGACGCACGCGGGTCAACCGCGCCAGGGCCGCGTCGCCGTGCTCCGCCAGCTTCGGCTCGACCAGCGCCAGCGTCAGAGGCGTGCCGTAGATCGGGCCGTCGATGTACGGCACCACGTGCGGCACCGCGCCGATGTGATCCTCGTGCCCGTGCGTCAGGATCAGCGCCTGGATGCGGTACTGCTGGAGCTGCCGCAGGTCCGGAATGATCAGATCGACCCCGAGCAGCTCGGGTTCCGGAAACATCACACCCGCATCGACCAGGATGGCCGTGCCGCCGCATGCGACGACCATCATGTTCATTCCGAACTCGCCGACTCCGCCGAGCGGAATGATCTCCAGCGGCGGCGTCGCCGCCGCACCCGCCATGTCCGAACCGGGCGTCAACAAAGAGCACCAAGCTCACAAACGGTCTTTACGATCGTCAAAGTCGATTGCTGTCCCAGTTATGGGTAGCGTTCTCGTCAGGAGATGCGGCCGACCGAGGGCCATCCGGGCGGATGGATCGGCGGGCGCGTGGCAGGCACCGCGCGGCGTGCATCTCCACTCTGGCGACATCGCTGGGACGAAGCGCCAAGCGTCAAAAAACCGACGCAACTATAGCACAGCTCAGCCTGCGCCCGAAGCAAGCGCCTCAGTAAGCCGCGCCAACTCTGTCAGTTGCAGCGTCTCGGGGCGGCGGCGTGGATCGATGCCCGCGGCAGCGAGCGCCGACCCAGGGTCGACGTTCATGGTCGTGGCGAGCGGACGAAGCGAATTGAGCAGCATCTTCCGCCGCTGGGTGAAGAGGGCCCGCACCAGCCGCTCGAAGAGCGCCTCGTCGACGATCGGCATCGGCGGCGGGCGAAAGGTCAGCCGCACCACGGCAGACCGAACCTTCGGCGGAGGACGAAACGCCCCCGGCGGCAGCGTCAAGAGCCGCGTCACGTCCGCGTGCAGCCTGATGAGGATCGTCAGCACTCCATATTCGTGGGTTCCGACTGGCGCCACGAGCCGTTCGGCCACTTCGAACTGGAGCATCAGCGTCGCATCGACAACGTCGCGGTTCGCCTGCGCCAGACGAAGCAGCTTGAACAGGATCGGCGACGACACGTTGTAGGGGAGGTTGCCTGCGATTCGCAGCGGCCCCTGTGCGGCGAAGCGCGACAGGTCTTCTTCGAGGACATCGCCGGTGATGATGGAGGTGTTCGGGGGTGCCGATCGCTCTAAAGTCGATGCGAGATCGCGGTCCACCTCGATCGCTGTGAGACGATCGACTTTTGGAGCGAGCCTCAGGGTGAGCGCGCCAGGCCCCGGACCGATCTCGACGAAGTGATCGGTAGGGGCCGGATCGATCGCCTGCACGACTTTCTCCGCCCATGCGGGCTCGAGGAAGTGCTGCCCGAACCGCTTCCTCATGACTCGTCGATCGACTCGCCGCGCCAGAACTTCTCCTCGATCTCCTCGATCTCTTCTTCGCTCATGCCGAAGTAATGGCCGAATTCGTGGATGACGGTCTCGGCCACACAATCGCGAATCTCGTCCTCGTCAGCACACGCATCCTCGATCGGCTTCTGATAGATCGAGATCCGGTCGGGCAGCGTGTTGCCGTATCCCCAGCTGCGCTCGGGAAGCGGAGTCCCCTGATAGAGGCCGAAGAGCGTGTCGCCGGGGTCCACGTCCATCTCCTGCAGCAGCGCGGGTGACGGCTCGTCTTCGACCACCACGGCGACGTTCTTCATGGCGTCACGGAAACGGCGCGGGATCTCGTGGAGCGCTTCTTCGACGAGTTGAGTGAAGCGGGCCCTGTGCATTTGTGTCCTGTCGGCGCCAGCGCGCGGAGAAGACGATCCCACACGGAGACACCGAGGAACGGAGACCACAGAGAAGGCCGCGAATTGGGACACGTCCGAGGGCCGGCCTTTGGCCGGCCGAGGGAGGTCGGGCGAGCAGATGGATCCAAATGACGCGCGATCATATTTGGTCACTTGGATCCAGCTGCTCGCCTGACCTCCCGGCCGCGCCCAGCGCGGCTCGGACGTGTCCCCTAGCGGCCGCTTCCTTAGTTGTCTTCTCCGCGCCGTTTGCGCCTCTGCGCCCGATCCGTGGGAGAGGTCTGCCTTTTCCGTGGACCTCCGTGCGATCCGTGGCTCCGGGGTGTGTCTTTACCCTGTGACCTCCGTCCCGTCCGTGTCGCGGGAGCACGCGCGACAACCTTTCGATAGTACTCACAGTCGTCCCGTACGGCGCACTTGTCGCAAAGCGGACGCGGCTTGCAGATGCGACGGCCGTGCAGGATGAGCGTGTCGGAGGCGCGCGTCCACTCGTCTGGTGGCAGCGCCGACGTGAGCTGCTGCTCGACAATGACGGGCTCGTCGGAGCGTGCGATGCCGATCCGGTTGGCCACGCGAAGGACGTGACGATCGACGGGCAGGCCGGGCACGCCGAGCGCGTGCCCCAGCACCACGTTCGCCGTCTTCCGGCCGACGCCCGGAAGCGCGGTCAGCGCCTCCATGCTTGCCGGTATCTGCCCGCCGTGGCGCTCGACAACCGCCTGCGCCATCCCGATGAGCGCCTTCGATTTCATGCGGAAGAAGCCGGTGGATTGAATCTGCGGCTCGAGTTCCGCGGTCGTCGCCCGCGCGAGCGCCCTGGCGTCCGGATAGCGCTTGAAGAGCGCCGGCGTCACCTGATTCACACGCTCGTCGGTGCACTGCGCAGAGAGGATGGTTGCAACGAGCAGCTCATAAGGGCTCGTGTAGTGAAGCTCGGTGTCCGCGCCCGGATGCTGCGCTTCGAGTGCCCGCATGATGCGGCGGGTCTGCTGCGTGTTTTTGGCGGGCTTTGGCGTTTTGGCGGCTTTCGGCGGCACGTGCTGATCTTATCGGACGCGTCCTACGAGCGACCGCGCACGGGAAAGAGCGCTGGCTGACCGGCGCCATCGAGCAGGGCCGCGCACGAAACTCCCACAGCGCGGACCAGATGCCCCGGGCGGATCATTTGAGCGAGCAGCTCCGTTGCCGCGGACTGCAGGATCTCGGTGAGCGCCGTCGGCTCCCGAAGGCGCATCGTGCGCGATTCAGAACGGCCGTCCCCGTAGCGGAGCCGCACGGTAATGGACCGTGCATACGCGCCTCGTAATCGAAGGTCGCGTCCCAGTTGCGCGATGCGCTCGTCGACCGCGCGTCCTACGCGATCGAGATCGGCGGTCGGCTCCGGAAGCTGGCGATCTTCGATGGGACCGTGCGGAAGCGGCGTGCGCCGCAGCGGCGTCGAGTCGAGGCCGGCGGCCTGCCTGGCGAGCATTGCACCCGCTCTTCCGACGAGCGGGCCGGCTTCCGATGGAGACAGCCTCGCGAGTTGTCCGAGGCGACGGACGCCTCCAGCCCGCAGCCGTCGCGCGGTACTGACGTCGACGCCGGGCAACATCTCTATCTTCAGCGGTGAAAGGAATCGGGCCTCGTACCCATCGAGGATGTGCACCACGCCTCGCGGACGCGCCAGTTGCGACGCGATTCGCGCAACGACTTTCGAACGGCCAAGGCCGCAGGCCGCTTCGAGCCCAATCCGTCGCAGGCCATCCTGAATGCGCTCCACTGCCCGAACGCCATCCAGTGGAATCCGTACGAACAGCTCGTCGATTGAAACCCACTCGATCTCCGGGCTCTCGCGACGGACGATCGCGTCCACCTCGAATGACGCCGCAAAGTAGACGTCGAGCGACCCGTCGAGAAAGATCGCGTCCGGGCATCGAACGGCCGCATGATCCAGCGGCATGCCGGGACGGATTCCATGGCGGCGAGCCTCGCGCGACGCAGCCGCGACAAGACCCCCGCCGCCGGGTTGCCCGCCTATCACGACCGGACGCCCGGTCAGCTCAGGATGCCGCGCCCGCTCGACCGCGACGAAGAACGAATCGAGATCGAGGTGAGCGATCATTCACCTCTAATGCACCGGTCCCTTCTCCCAGCCGGTGGTGGTGCCCGTCGATTCTGAAAACACGCGCATGTGTTCCTGGAGGGCTGCGATGAGGTTGGGCACGACCTGCAGGGGCAAGACGACCTTCGCGCGGACCGGCGCTTTCACGACGTGATCCGCTTCGGCGGCCTCGATGTCTTTCTGCGAGAGCGGCTGCACTTCGCAGAACGACAGGGTGAAGTCAAAAGGGGTGTGAGAGATCGCGCAGAAGTTCGCGTACGTCCGCGGCGAATCGCCACCATCGTCGGGAACGATGGTGAAGTTGATCTGTTTGCGTTCGTTCATGCCTCAGTATGGTCTTTTTCCTGGCGCCGCGCTGCGGTCAGTAGCGCCGCATCACGCCGATGACCACCCCCTGGACCTGCACCTGATCGGGCTGCACGATGATGGGCTGCATGGCGGGATTGGCCGGCTGCAGGCGGATGTGCCCCTGCTCGCGATAGAGCTTTTTCAAGGTGACGTCGGAGCCGTTGAGCAGCGCGATGACCATTTCGCCGTTGTCCGCCGTGCGGCGATCCTCCACAATCACATAATCGCCGTCGCGGATCTGCTCGTCGATCATCGAATCCCCTTTGACTCGAAGCACGTACGTTTCGCGCTTGCCTACGAGATCCTCGGGGACGGCAATTGTCTCGCTGCCGACGACGGCTTCGATCGGCACGCCTGCCGCGACATAGCCGAGAAGAGGAAGTTCGACGGCCCGGCCGCCCATTCGCGCGGGCACGAGCTCGACGGAACGGCTCCGATTCCACGCGCGCTTGATGAACCCTTTGTCCTGCAGATTGGTGAGATGTTTGTGGACCGTCGCCAGCGAGGACAGGCCGAATCGACGGCCGATTTCCTCGAGGCTGGGCGCGTAGCCGTGCTGCTGGATGAAGTCGTTGAGGTAGTCGAGGATCTCGCGCTGGCGCTTCGTCAGTGGCAGCATGCGCGCACTATACGCAAAGGAAAAGCGAAAGTCAATCGCCTCTTGCGTGTAACTTTCGCTTTGCCGCCGCGGTCTAATCGGGTGAGGCATGCTGACTCGGGTATGGGCTGGCGCCGTGCAACCTGAGTGGAAGGTGACCGTCACGAGCGCGGCTGCGGACGAACCGGGCGATCGGCCGCTGGCTGATGCAACTGACGAGTCGCTGGTGGCGGCGTGTCTCGAAGGACGCCGCGACGCCTTCGACATCATCGTCGAGCGCCATCGACGTCATGTGTATCAGCTCTGTTACCGCTTCGTCGGCAATCACGAGGATGCGAGCGATCTCGCCCAGGACGTGTTCATCCGCGCGTATCGCGGCCTCGGCAGGTTCAAGCGGCAGTCGTCGCTGGGCACGTGGCTCTATAGAATCGGGGTCAACGTTTGCCTGAACCGCGTGGCGATCAAGACGCCGAAACCGGCGCCGCTCGATCACGACGAGGTGCTTGCCGGCAATGAGGAGAGCCCGTCCGACGCGCTGCTGCGCGGCGAGCGTGCGAAGCAGGTGAGGGCGGCAATTGCGCGGCTGCCGGACAAGCAGCGGGCCACGCTCGTTCTGCGCGTGTATCACGAGCTGCCGCACGAGCAGATTGCGGGTATTCTCGGCAGCTCGGTTGGCGCGGTGAAAGCAAACTTCTTTCACGCGCTGAAAAACCTGAAGAAGTTGTTGCACGACCAATGAATCATTTCTCTCCAACCGAGCTCGTTGACTTCGTCGAAGGGACTCTCGACACGCCACGCGCTGCGCATGCGTCGACCTGCGACGGCTGCCGCGAGCAGGCGGACGCCGTGCGAGCGGCGTTGCGTGAGACGGCTGCGGTCACGGTGCCCGAGCCGTCGCCGCTCTTCTGGGATCACTTATCCGCGCGCGTGCGCGATGCAATCGCCGAGGCGCCTTCTCCGCGTCTCGTGTGGTGGCGGCGGCCGGCGATCGCGTTTGCCTGTGCGGCGGTCGCCGTCATGGTCGTCCTGGTATCGATGCGGGCCCTGCCGATGCGAACGCGAAATGCTCCAGAGTCCGCGCCTGCGAATGTCAGCACCGGAAGCGATGCGATCGATCTGGCGGATTCGTCAGCGACCGGCGCGAATGATGCCGTGTGGACCGTGCTGCGTGCGGCCGCGTCTGATATGCAGCTCGAAGAGGCGCGCGACGCAGGGCTCAGCGTGCGCCCGTCATCGATCGACAAAGCCATGCTCGAGCTGACGCCTCTCGAGCGCTCGGAGTTCGAACGTCTGCTGCGCGATGAGCTCAAACGCGCCGGAGCATGAAGAGGCCACTGTGAGGATTTACGCGATCGTGTTCGCCGGGCTTTTGAGCGCCGGGATCGGCGCCACTGCCACTGCCGCACAGCGTCAGCAGCAGCCACCGCAGCCGGCACCCAACGCGGCGGAGCCGGAGATCTCGGCAGGTGAGATTCAACGTCTTTACGACGCCTACACGCTGGTCCAGGCGCAGGAAGCGCTGCAGCTCTCCGACGAGCAGTACATCCGCTTCGTGACGCGGTTGAAGACGCTTCAGGAGACGCGGCGCCGCCATCAACAGGCGCGCAATCAGATCCTGCAGGACCTCCGGCGCCTGACGAACCCGCAGACCGGCAACGGTGACGAGACGTCGGTCCGCGAGCGGCTGACCGTGCTGAAGTCGGAGGACGAGCGGAGCGCGGTCGAGCTGCGCAAAGCGCTCGATGGCATCGACGAGATTCTCGACGTGCGGCAGCAGGCGCGATTCCGCTTGTTCGAGGACCGGATGGAGCAGCGCAAGCTCGAGCTGCTGCTGCGCGCCCGCCAGAACGTCCGCCGCGGCCGATCGTAACTACGACCGGTTGTAGTGTCCGGCTTTAGCCGGACCCAAAACCCTGTAAAATAGATCTGCCGCGTCCGCCGATCTGTTCGTTCAAGACGACCATGCAGGTCCATAACCTCGGGCTCCGCCGAATGTCGCTGGCGATAGCTGTCATCGCCACAACTCTGGGCGTCACGACGCTCGCGGAACTACGGCTCACCAAGCAGGACGCCACGCGGTTCGAGACCAAGCTCGCCTCCATCACGCATTACGGGCTCGTCCCGTCTCGCCGGACCCAGACAACCCAGGTTAGCGACGCCGAGCTGAATTCGTATCTCAAGTACTCGGCCGGCAGTCAGATTCCGGTCGGGATCGTCCAGCCCACGATCAACGCGCTCGGAAACGGCCGCGTCGGCGGCCGGGCGCTCGTCGACCTGGATGCGGTTCGCAAACAGAAGAAGCGTTCGTGGACCGATCCCCTCGGGTACCTCTCGGGCATGCTGCCCATTACCGCGGCGGGCACGCTCACCACGCAGAATGGTGTGGGGCGCTTTCAACTCGAGTCCGCCGAGATCTCTGGCGTGACGATCCCGAAGTCGCTCCTTCAGGAGCTTCTCAGCTACTACTCGCGCACGACGGAGAATCCCTCCGGCATCAACATGGACGATCCGTTCGAGCTGCCCGCGCGCATCCGCGAGATCCGCGTCGCGCAAGGATCCGCGACGATTGTTCAGTGATCCGCTCGGCGGTGCACTTCAATACCTGAAAGGCGTCGGCCCGCGTCGTGCTGCCGATCTTCAGCACGCTGGTCTCTCCACGATTGAGGATCTTCTGTACCGCTTCCCAACGCGGTACGAGGATCGCGGGCACTTCCAGACAATCGCGTCACTGAGGCCCGGCGTCGCCGCGTCCGTCGCCGGCGAGGTGCTCAGTTGTGGCGTCCGGCCGACGCGGCGCCCGCGCTTCCGAATCTTCGAGATGCTCGTGCGCGATGCGACGGGCAGCCTTCGCGCGATCTGGTTCAATCAGCCGTTTCTCAACGACGTCTTCCACCGCCATCAGCGCGTCATCCTCTTCGGCAAGCTCGAGCTCACTCCACATGGGCTCCAGATGCAGAACCCTCAGTACGAGCTGCTGCGGGACGACGAAGATGATGGGAACGTACCGACCCTTCGACAACCTCAGGGTCGTCCCGAGCCCGGTCGAGGGACGGGCGAAGTAATAGAAGACACTGTACACACAGGACGCACCGTCCCGATCTACGAGAAGACCGGCCAGCTCACGGCGAAGATGCAGCGCGCGCTGGTGCACCAGGCACTCCAGCAGCTGCCTCCCGAGCTGCCGGATCCGTTGCCCCCCGAGGTGCGGCGGCGTCAGCGGCTCATCGATCGACGACAGGCGCTCGTCGAGGTGCATTTCCCCGAGGCCGACGCATCGGTCGACGAGCTCAACGCGTTCCGATCGCCCGCGCATCGCCGGTTGATCTTCGAAGAGTTCTTTCTGTTTCAGCTCGGCATCGTGCTGCGGCGCAGGCGTGCCGATGCCGAACGGAAATCGCGCCCGGTCGTCGTGACCGATGCCATCCGCGAAGCCGTCCGCAAGGTCCTGCCGTTCAGGCTCACGGGCGATCAAAAGACCGTGATTCGCGACATCGTGACCGACATGCAGCGGCCGCAGCCCATGAACCGGCTGCTGCAAGGCGACGTGGGGTCGGGCAAGACCATCGTGGCGCTGATGGCCGCACTCGTCGCGATGGAAAACGGGCTGCAAGTCGCCTTCATGGCTCCGACCGAAATCCTCGCCGAGCAGCACTTCTTCAACATTCGCCGGCTGCTCGAGCAGTCGCGGTTTCGCATTGCGCTCCTTACCGGCGCCACGCCGGCCCGCAAGCGCCGCGAGATGATCGCCGAGCTTGCTGCCGGCTCGCTGCACATGGTCATCGGAACGCACGCGCTCGTTCAGGAAGGCGTGACCTTCCGCGAGCTCGGCCTGGCGGTGATCGACGAGCAGCATCGCTTCGGCGTCCTGCAGCGCGCGACGCTGCGTGCGAAGGGACTCCATCCCGACGTGCTGGTCATGACCGCGACACCAATCCCTCGCACGCTCGCCTTGACGACGTATGGGGATTTGGATGTGTCGGTGATCCGCGAGATGCCGCCCGGGCGTCAGCCGATTGCCACGACGGCCCGCCCCGAGAGCCGCCGCGATGAGATCTACGCGTTCATGCGGCGGCAGCTCGACGAAGGGCGGCAGGCGTACATCATCTACCCGCTCGTCGAAGAATCGGCAAAGGTCGATCTCAAGGCGGCGACCGAGATGGCCGACCATCTGTCGCAGGACATCTTTCCCGAGTATCGCGTGGCGCTCTTGCACGGACGCATGAAGGAGGATGCCAAGGATCGCGTGATGGGCGCCTTCGTGCGCGGCGAGTTCCACATCCTCGTCTCGACCACCGTCGTCGAAGTCGGCGTCGACGTGGCGAACGCAACCGTGATGCTGGTCGAGCACGCCGAGCGATTCGGGCTGTCGCAGCTCCATCAATTGCGCGGACGCGTCGGCCGGAGCAGGTACAAGTCGTACTGCATCCTTCTTTACCAGTCGCCGCTGTCGGATCAGGGGCGCGAGCGTCTGAAGGCGCTCACCGACACGACGGACGGCTTCGAGATTGCCGAGCGCGATCTCCAGCTGCGCGGGCCGGGAGACTTTTTCGGCACGAGGCAATCGGGCATGCCGACGCTGCGCGTTGGCGATCTGCTGCGCGATCATCAATTAATGGAGGACGCGCGCCGCGAAGCCGTCGCCGCGCTCGACGATCCCTCGCAGGCCGCCGCGCTGACGTCCCTCGTGTCCTCGTCGTGGGAGAAACGGTTTGGACTCGTTGGAATCGGCTAATTTTGGTGATTGGGTGATCGGGTAATTTGGTGATTGAGCTTGCACGCGCTACCGCGCGTGCTCCAAAGCGCGGCCGGTAGGCCGTGCAAGCCCGATCACCAGATCACCAAATCACCCGATCACCCAATCACCAAATCACCAGATCCTCGTGCGCATCATCGCCGGCACCCTGAAGGGACGTCAGCTCAAGACACCGACGTGGGAGGGCGTGCGGCCGACGTCCGATCGGCTGCGTGAGACGCTGTTCAACGTCCTCGGACCCTCGGTGCGCGATGCGCGCGTGCTCGACGGTTACGCCGGCACCGGTGCGATCGGCATTGAAGCCCTCAGTCGCGGGGCGGCGCATGTGACGTTCGTGGACTCCGACCCGCGTGCCGTGAAATTGATCGGCGAGAACCTCGCGCGGCTCGTGCCGGCCGCGAATGACTGCTATGCTATTATCCGCGCGGGACTTGCGGATGCCGCGCGGCGCCTCGGCGCGTCCTTCGAGATCATCGTCCTCGATCCGCCGTATGCCGAGGGGGCCGTGGCGTCCGCGCTGGACGCCGCCAGCAGCATGGCCTCGCGAGACACGCGCGTCGTGATCGAGCACGCGACGCGCCACGCTCCGCCCTCGGCACACGCGGGGCTGGCGGCCGAGCGGACGATCACCGCCGGCGACAGCGCGCTCACGTTCTATCGGCGGGTGAATTGACGTGCGGCAGGTGAGCACATGAGCGAAAAGGTCATCGCGATCTACCCCGGATCGTTCGACCCATTGACCAACGGTCATGTGGACATCATTCAGCGCGGCTCGCGACTCTTCGATCGGATCGTCATAGCCGTCCTGGTGAATCTCGAGAAATCGCCGCTCTTCACGGTCGCCGAACGCGTGGACATCGCGAGGAAAGTCTTCGCGTCCTATACCAACGTCGAAGTGGACACGTTCGACGGGCTGCTCGTGGACTATGCTCGGCGCAAACACGCCGGCGTGATCGTGCGCGGCTTGCGGGCGGTGTCGGATTTCGAGTACGAGTTGCAGATGGCGCTCATGAACCGGCGTCTCAATCCCGAAGTGGAGACGGTGTTCATGATGCCGGCCGAACCTTATACCTATGTGAGCTCTCGGCTGGTCAAGGAGGTCGTCGCGCTGGGCGGCTCCGTCGCCGGCCTCGTTCCTTCCGTCGTCGAAGACCGGCTCCGGGAGAAGAAGCTCACGCGTGAAACGTTGAGGGCCTGAAATGAACCTTGCGGCACGAACCACCAGAATCGCAGTTTCTCCGACGATGAAGGTCGCCGCCGATGCGATGCGGCTCAAAGCGCAGGGAGTCGACGTCGTCGACTTCGGCGCGGGGGAGCCTGACTTTCCGACGCCGGCGCACATCTCCGCGGCCGCGCAGCGCGCCATCGAGGCCAACTTCACGAAATACACGACCAACTCGGGCACCGACGATCTCAAGCGCGCCATCGTCGACCGGTATCGCGCCGATTACGGCATCGAGTACAGCCCGGCCGAGGTGATCGTGAGCGCGGGCGGCAAGCAGGCGCTCTTCAACGCGATCCTCGCGATTTTCGATCGCGGCGACGAAGTCATCACGCACGCGCCCGGATGGCCGACGCTGGTCGAACAGATCAAGCTGGCCGAAGCCACGCCGGTGATCGTGCGTACGCACGCGGAAGACGGCTTTCAACTGCACGCCGACAGCTTTCTCGACGCGATCACCCCACGCACGCGCGGCATCATCATCAACTCGCCCGCCAACCCGACGGGCGCGCTGATCTCGGAAGAGGAGCTGACGAGGATTGCGGAGGAAGCCGGGCGACGCGGGATCTGGGTCCTGCTCGATCTCTGCTACGAGAAGTTGATCTACGACCGCGTGGCGCACAACGTCACGGGCGTGCTGGCCCGGCATCTGCGCGACCGCGCGGTCCTCTGCGGGTCGGCATCGAAAGCCTACGCGATGACCGGCTGGCGCTGCGGCTGGGCGCTCGGGCCGGCGGCGCTCATCGGAGCCTGCAACGCGATCCAGAGTCACTCGACGTCGAACGCGAGCTCGATCAGCCAGAAGGCGGCCGAAGCCGCGTTTAAGGGTCCGCAGACGTGCGTCACGGAAATGCTCGACGAGTACCGGCGCCGCCGCGATCGACTGGTTGACTGGCTGTCGGCGGACTCGCGCATCCGTCTGGTGAAGCCGGCCGGAGCTTTTTATCTGTTCCCGGAC
>Ga0114129_10004653_pt1 | contig 19375 bp, 14 predicted proteins | sample RhiMetdeltSRZDD1_FD_80071 | JGI IMG/M metagenome (GOLD analysis project Ga0114129, IMG submission 80071) | Populus rhizosphere microbial communities from Tennessee, USA - Rhizosphere MetaG P. deltoides SRZDD1 (version 2) (version 2) | ecosystem: Host-associated > Plants > Roots > Rhizosphere >...
ACGACGGTGACGCCTCGCTGGCTCGAGACCGGCGATCGGTTCTGGTATCCGTATCAGACGCGCGAGGGACGGAGGTTCTACCTCGTGGATGCAATCAAGAAGAGCAAGGCTCCGTTGTTCGATAATGCGAAGATGGCGGCAACGCTGACGTCGATGACGCGCGAGCCCTACGACGCGCAGCATCTGCCGTTCACGACGGTCAAGTTCGTCAGGAAGGATGCGGCGTTCCAGTTCGACGTCCAGGTGCCGCGCGATGCCGACGTGGCCAAGCCGAGAAAGCCCCTCAACACGACCGATGCTCAGGCCGCGGCGAGACAGGGCGGTCAGGATCCGTCCGACGACGACGCGATCGATCCGCAGCAGCAGGGACAGCGAGGACGTGGCGGCGCGTCAGGTCGCGGCGCCCAACCGCCGCGAACGCGGACGCTGCATTTCGAGTACGACATGGCGACCGGCAGCGTCGACCTCCTCGACGACGACTACAAGGCGCCGCAGCGGCCGCGGTGGGCGGCGCCGTCGCCCGACGGCAAGACGATCGTGTTCGCCCGCAACCACAACCTGTTCATGATGGACGCTGACAGCTTCGCGCTGGCGCAAAAGAAGGCCGACGACGCGGCCATCAAGGAAACGCAGCTGACGAAGGACGGCGAGGAACATTACAGCTACGCACGGTCAGCGCAGCAACTGCAGCAGGAGCAGGAACAGCTGCAGCAACAACAGCAGCAACAGCAGGAACAAGGGGAGCTGCAGCAGCAGCAGACCGAGGCCGACACGGATACGGCAGCCAACAAGAACGCTCGGGTCCCGGCGGTGCAGATCATCTGGTCGAAAGACTCGAAGAAGTTCGCGCTCGTCCGCCGCGATCAGCGCAAAGTCGCGGACCTCTGGGTGATCGACGCGCTCGCGCAGCCGCGTCCGAAGCTCGAGACCTATCGATACGCGATGCCCGGTGAAGTCAACGTCACCCAATACGAGATCGATGCCTTCGACGTTGCCAGCCACGCGATGACGCGCCTGAAGGCCGACCGCTTCAAGGACCAGACGCTTCAAATCGCGACCGCGCCGGTGTCACCGCGATTCGCCGCTACCGGTCGTGGCGGTGGTGGCGGCGGACAGGGCATCCCGAATCCCGACGCGCCGCCGGCACAGTGGCTCAGCGACGCTTCGGACAAACTGTACTTTCTTCGCTCCAGCCGCGATCTCCACAAGGTGGACGCCGCGGTCGCCTCGCCGGACACCGGCGAGGTGAAGGTCATCGTGGAAGAGCGGCTGAACACCTACATCGAAACCAAGCCGCTGCGCCTCGCCAACAACGGCCAGGACCTGCTTTTCTGGTCGGAGCGTACGGGGTGGGGCCACTACTATCTCTATGACGCCAACTCGGGCGCGCTCAAGAATTCGCTGACGTCTGGCGAGTACGTCACGATGAGCATCGACGGCGTCGACGACAAGGCCCGCGTCGCCTACGTTTCCGCGGTCGGCCGGGAAAGTGGCGAGGATCCATATTATCCGCACCTGTATCGCGTCAGTTACGACGGCGCGACCGTCAAGCTGCTCGATCCCGGCGATGCGTCACACGCGGTGACGCTGTCTGAATCGAACCGGTTCTTCGTCAACAACGCCTCGCGAATCGATGCCGCACCGTCCGCGGTCCTCTACGACACGCTCGGCAACGTCGTAACGAAGCTGGAATCGCCGGATCTGAGCGCGCTGAACGAAGCCGGCTTCAGGTTTCCCGAGCCGTTCAAAGTGAAGGCGGACGACGGCGTCACGGACCTGTACGGCGTGATGTACAAGCCGTTCGATTTCGATCCGCTCAAGAAATACCCGATCGTGCTGTACGTCTACCCGGGACCGCAGACCGAAAGCGTGACCAAGACGTTCAATCCGCGAAGCAACAGCCAGGCGCTGGCGCAGTTCGGGTTCATCGTGGTCGAGGTCGGGAATCGCGGCGGCAACCCCCAGCGGTCGAAGTGGTATCACAACTACGGCTACGGGAATCTGCGCGACTATGGTCTCGCCGACAAGAAGGCGGCCGTCGAGCAGCTTGCGAGGCGCCATTCCTTCATCGACGTGAACAAGGTCGGCATCTGGGGACATTCAGGCGGCGGGTTCATGTCGACCGCGGCCATGCTGGTCTACCCGGATTTCTTCAAGGTGGCGGTATCGGAATCGGGGAACCACGAGAACAATATCTACAACAACACCTGGAGCGAGAAGCACCATGGCCTCAAGGAGCTCGTCGGCGAAGACGGTCAGGTGACGTTCGAGTACGACATCGAGAAGAATTCAGAGCTGGCCAAGAATTTGAAAGGCCACCTGATGCTGTCGACCGGAGACATCGACAACAACGTCCATCCGGCGAATACCCTGCGGATGGCCGATGCACTCATCAAGGCCAACAAACGGTTCGACATGCTCGTCATCCCCGGCGTCCGCCACGGATACGGAGACCGGAGCGCATACTTCAACTGGATCCGCTCCGACTACTTCTGCCGGTATCTTCTCGGTCAGGCAGCCGACAGCGTCGACATCGTCGAGCTGAACAGGGAGAAGGAGCAGGTCGGGAACAAGAAACCGAAATGAACACCCCAGTGCCGGAGCTCGAGCGGCAAGCCCTCGAGTACATGAAAAGCGGTGAGTACGGAACGGAGGCGGTCGCGGTCAACGCCGCAATCATCGAGCAGGCGCCCCGGAACGTGTCGGCATGGGTTCGCATGGGACGCTGTCACCTCGAACAGCGTCAGTGGGACGAGGCCGTTTCGGCGTTGCGCGCGGCGCTGCAGATCAGCCCGACGCACACCGTCGCCACCAACCTGCTGAGCGAAGTCCGCAAACGCCGGGCGCTGGCGCCGACCGCCGTGCAGCGCACGATGACGGGCTTTGGCGCGAGGGAGTTCGCGCTGGTGGAAGGGCTGCCGGCTGCCGACGCGGCGGCGGCACTGAAGCCGCGGATCGAGGCGCTGTTCGATGCCGTCAATCAGTCGAGCATCGCCGCGAAGATCGTCGAGGCGCGGCATCGCAGCGGCGAGAGCGGAACGAAGCTCTTTCACGCGAACAGCTTCGTCGCCAATGCAGGCGGCGATGTGGTCGCGTTCCACCACGGGGGCCGCTGGGAGCCGCAGTTCAATCTGGGCTGGTTGAGCGCGCCGCCGCATGCCGCCAATTGCATGCGGATCGGTCTGGGATTCAATCTGTCCGCGGCCGGGCGTGAAGCGGATCGCGGGGCTGGCCAGGAACGCGTCCTCGCGTTTTTCGAACAGTTCCAGCGGACGCTCGAACGAGCCTGGAAGCGCGAGCTTGTGCGCTGGATGGCCGCCAACAGCGGCTTCATTCAGTACAGCGACCGTGAACCCGCGATCGACCTGCTGCCCGAACGGGCCGTCGAATGGCTGCTCGACTGCCGCAATCCCGCTCCGCTGGGTTGGGTGTTCGTCGGGCGATGGATGTTCCTCGACAAACCAGACGACGCGAAGGTACTGGGCGATCGGGCGAAACTGGCCACGGCCGTCGACGATACGTTCCGCGCGCTGTTTCCGATCTGGCTGAGTTGCTATTCGGGGTGACGGGACGGCGGCCCACGCCGGTCAAAACCGGTAGATCAGTCCGGCTGTCAACGACAGCTGACCACTCCAGCCTGACGCCGAGAACGTCCTGAAGCCGGAGATCGGCGCGCCGCTCAAGTTCGATCCGGCTCCATTGACACTGAAGACCAACGGCGGCGTGGTTCCGATTGTCAGCATTCCGAAGCCAGGCGTGGCCGTTCCCGCCGATCTCGGCGTGGCGTCGACGAGTGTTTCGGCGCGATTGCGTCCGATATGCTCACGGACGTCCACACGAATGCCCCAGCGGGGCGTCACGAACCGCTTGATGCCTCCGCCGATGATGCCGACGGCCCCCGTGTGACTCGCAACGCGGACGACCGTCGTGTCGGCCTGGTCGAACACCAGACCGGCGACGGGTACGGGAGCAAGCGAGGTGATCTGAAACTGGTAACGCCCGGTGAGCTCTGCGCTGGGCAGACCACCGGTGTGGGTCACGACGCCGGCCCCGACAGTCACATAGGGCCTCGTCGGCCCCTTGGCGAAATTGACGACCATCGTCCCGCCGATGCCGAGCTGTCCACCCTGATGATCGGTAATCGTCGCGGTGGACATGGCGCTCCGGCTCGACGCCAGAAGCGGCAGCGCTAACAGCGAGTTCCATGCAGAGACGAAGCTGGCGCGGGTCGCCTCGGCGCCCGCCAGACTTGCACTTGTGAGCGCCAGCTCGGTGCGACGATAGTCGACGCTCAGCTCCGCCGCGAATCGGTCGTTCAACGCCCGCGAAACCCGAAACCCGACGGCGGCGCCGGACTGACGTGTAGCGAAGACGCTTTGCGCCACGGCGTCGAGCGGCGCGATCTGTTGCGTGACGCGGAATGACGACAGCGCCTGATTCAGGAGCGCCGCGCCATCGCCGATGACCCACGACGAGACGGCTCGCGTCGTCACACCGGCGAAGTTGATCGGGAGAGCTGGTCCCGGTGGAGGCAACGCGCCGGTCCCGCCAGTCGATGAGTGGGGCATCGCGCCGCCAACATCGATCTCGACCTCCCATCGTCGATCGGCGGCCGGCGACTGAGCTGAAGCCGCCGAGCTCACCGTGACGAGCACTACCAGCGCCAAGGCGGCGCGCACATCCACGAGTCGAGGATTGTGTCGCATGGGCTGAAAAGTCACGCGCGGCCGGACGCGACGGCGATGGCTTTGCCGGCCCACACCGCGAGATCGGTCGGGCTCTCGAGTATCTCGAGGGGAACGGCGTAATACTTCATCTTGCCAGATCGATCCGCGTACGGTCTGAAGGGCTTCATCCTGGCTCGCTTGTAATCGGCGCGATTCGAGTCGCCGACCTTCAGGTACAACGTGTCGCGCGCGAGGATTCCGAAGAACACGCCACGGTGATAGAGCCCGACGCCACCAAACATCGAGCGCGGTGTCACGTCACCCAGCTCTTCCAGCTGGTCGAGGACGAACGATTTGAAGGCGGCGCTTACTGTCAGCGAGCGGAGGCGCGACGGTCGTGCGGCCCTGGCCGGACGCCTGATGGCACGCGGCATCCGGCCATGCTACTACGGCGGCATCGTTCTGATGTCGACACCGATCGTTCGGGCATAATCCCACGATGGATGCACTACTACGCGATCTCTACGGGCACCAGGTCTGGGCCGACGCCGAACATTGGCGCGCCATCGGGACGCATGCGGCGGCGCGTGACGACAAGACGATCCGGGATCGTCTTCATCACATGGCGATCGTGCAGCGTGCGTTTCTGTGGACGGTAGGAGACCGCCAGGATGCCTTCGCCTTCACGAAGCCCGAAGACTTCCCGTCGTTCGATGCGCTGCTGATGTACGCGCGCGAGCACCACGATCGCCTCGCGCCCGCACTCGCCGCCATGAGCGACGCGCGCCTCGCGGAATCGATTGCCATTCCCTGGTTCACGGATCCACCGCTGTCGCTCACGGTTGCCGAGGCGCTCACGCAGGCAGCGATGCACACGCACTACCATCGCGGCCAGAATGCCACCCGCCTGAGAGAGCTCGGCGGCGAGCCGCCGATGACCGATTACATCTATTGGTTGTGGAAGGGTCGTCCGGAACCGATCTGGAACCCTTAACGGTGCCGGACGACGGCGTCGCGCGTGCTCTGGACGATGAGCTCGACGAGAGTCGGAGCCGCGAGCCGGTTGAGCCGTTCGACCGGCTCGTCACTGAGCTCGTACTCGATCACGATATTCACCAGGTGCCAGGCTGAGAGCGCCGTCAGCTGACTGCGCAACAACCCTTCGCCCTTTTCGTAGACCGAGAATGGATTCAGGACACTGGATGGCGATACTGCCAGCGAACGTGCAGCGGTCGAGGGCGCCGGATTGCGAAACACGGACGGCTGAGGCGGAACCATCGGCACCAGTGGGGGACGCGTCAGCGCGCGCTTGAGCGCGCCTTCGAGGTAGACCGGCGTCAACCCGGTAGCCCAGTACTCGGTGTCCACTCTGTTGGGCTGTGTCGTTTCTCGTGACGTGTGAACAGGTGGTCCTCCTGCCAGAGGCAGGAATTCGAGCCACCCTTGCCAGCCGCCACCCGGCATGTTGTCGCCGACCGCCCTGGCTTCGTAAAGCGTTCCGTCCGGCCCCGCGATGGGCGTTTGATAGGCAAGGAGCGTTTCGGCCATGTCGTGAGCCTTGCCAGATCGGTACCAGCGACGCTCAGCTCATCTCTTTCTTGTTTTCCTGCGTGGCGTCCCCAGTCGGTCCCCGGGTCGCTTCGCGGGTCCGCCGCCGGGCCGCTTTGACTTCGGAAGCTTGGCGACGATGAGGTCGTACGACGTTTTCACCAGCGCCGCCAGTTCCCGGCGGTCGAGCGACTCGCCGAGCTCCTGTTCCATAACCCACATGTTACGGGCCATGTAGGGCGCGGGGACGATGCCGGGTCGTTCGACGAGCTCGGCAAACGACTCGGGTGTGCACTTGAACGCGATCTGATGTGGCGGCTCCAGGTTGACCACGGTGAACATCTTTTCGCGCACGGAGAAGCACAAGTCGTGGCCCCATTTCACGTCTTCGGTTACTTCCGGGAAGGCGCGACAGATCGATCGCACGGTGTCCAGCGTCATGGGTCGCAGTTATAACACCGCTACTCGTTCCGCAGCGCCGCGACCGGATCGAGCCGCGTCGCGCGCCGGGCCGGCCAGAAAGACGCCAACACTGAGACCAGCATCAGCAACAGAACGATCGACGTGAGCGTCAGCGGGTCGCGCGTGCTGGTCTGAACGAGCAGCGACTTCAGCAACTGTCCGACACCGAACGCGCCAGCCAAACCGATCGACAGACCGATGGCGAGCTGCACCAGGCCGCGGCGGACGACGAGCCACCACACCTGTGGCGCCTGGGCTCCCAGGGCCATACGGACGCCGATCTCCTGTGTCCGCTGCGCGACCGAGTACGCAGTGACCGCGTACAGGCCGACCGCCGACAGCGCCAGCGCGATCAACGCGAAGATGGCGAACATCGAACCGAATACGCGGAACGGCCATCGCGCCTGCGCCAGCTGCTGGTCCATCGTCTTGATCTCGAAGAGCGGCAGGTCGGGATCGATCGCGCGCACCTCCTCGCGCATCAGCGACGTCACGCCGGCGGCGTCGCCGGCAGAGCGAATCATCAGCAGCGCGAAGCCGGGGGCCTGCGACCGTAATGGAATGTAGGCGACGGGGTCCGGCTGAGGCTCCTGCATGTTGGCTTGCCGGATCGACGGGGACACGCCGACGATGGTCATCCACGTCGGGATGGCCGCTCCCGGCACCAGCGCACCGTCTGGCGTCAGTTTGATGCGCCGTCCCAGCGGATCCTCCGTTCCGAAGTGCATGGTCGCGAACCGCTGGTTGATGATCGCGGTTTCATGACCCGCCGTCCCGTCGAGGTCGTCGAATCCGCGACCCCGCACGATTCGCAAGCCGAGGGTTTCGAAATACCGCGGACCGATCATGACCTGCGTGACGGACGGCGCCTGTTCACCTGCAGCGAGCGGACGGCCCTCGACCGCCAGGAGACGGCCGTTTCCCCCACCGAGCGGCATGTTCGTGGTGATCATGCCGGCTTGAATGCCCGAGATCCCGGCGATCCGCTGGTCGAGCCGCTCGAAGAAGGCGCGCCGCGATTCGATCGTTGGATACTTCTGCGCCGGCAACGCCAGGCGCATCGTCAGGAGATGTGCGGTGTCCACGCCGACGTCAAGTCGGTAGAGCGTGAGGAAGCTTCGCATCATCAAGCCGGCGCCGGCGAGCAGCACCAGCGTCAACGCCAGCTCGGCAACGATCAGGACGCTGGTCCAGCGGCGGGCCCTGACGCCGCTGCTGCCCGAGCGGCCGCCTTCCTTGAGCACTTCGTTGAGATCGGTCTTCGACACGTGCAGCGCCGGCGCAAGACCGAAGACGATTCCGGTACCCAGGCAGACTGCTGCGAAGAACGCGAACACCTGCGCGTCCATCGTGAACTGGATCCAGTACGGTTTGCCGACGTCCTGTGTCGCCGCGTCAAAGAGGCGGACCCCCACATAGGCGAGCGCCAGCCCGAAGAGGCCGCTGACGATGGAGAGCAGAACGCTCTCGACGAGCAGCTGCCGCACAATTCGCCACCGTGTCGCGCCAAGCGAGATCCGGACCGACATTTCTCGTGCGCGGGTCGCCGAGCGGGCCAGCAGCAGGTTTGCCACGTTCGCGCACGCAATCAGCAGCACGAACGCGACCGCGCCCATCAACGACAGGAACACAAGCCTGATCGGGCCGCCGTTCTGCCGTTCATTGAACGTCATGACGCTTGCCGTGACGTCCTTGTTTGTGTCCGGGTAGTCGTGACGCAGCTGCCCGGCGATCGTATTCATCTCCGACTGCGCCTGTTCACGCGTGACACCGTCCGCCAGTTTTCCAAACGCTTCGACGTTGCGGTTGTCGCGCTTCTGCTCGGCGAGGCGCGGCATGTGCGCGAGCGGCAGCCACAGGTCGGCGTTGTTCGGAAACTTGAAGCCTTCCGGCATCACTCCGATGACCGTCGAGACGATGTCGTTGATCTTGATCGACCGGCCGATGATGGACGGATCGCTGCCGTAGCGGTTCTTCCAGATACCGTTGCCGAGAATGACGACCGCCGACGCTCCAGGCCGATCGTCTTCCGGCAGGAAGTCGCGCCCCATCTGCGGCCGCTGGCCAATCAACTTGAACGCGGGAGCCGAGATGAATGGACCCTGAAACCGCTCGGGCGTCCGTCCTTCGTCGCTCACGTTCATGACGCTGCCGCTGTAGGCCGCAAGGCCCGAAAACGTCCGCGTCGCCCGGCGGTAGTCCTCGAAATCGAGATACGACATCCCGCGATCGCGCAGACGCGCATCGCGGGTGCCGACGACCATGACGCGATCCGGATCGTTGATCGGAAGACCGCGAATCAGGACGGCGTTGACGAACGTGAAGACCGTCGCGTTGACGCCGATACCCAGGGCCAGCGCGATGATAGCCACAGCGGTGAACCAGCGGTCTTTCACGAGCAGCCGCACCGCGAATCGAATGTCTTGCCAGATGTTCATCGTATCTCCATGGTCCGGCTGACCCCCTTCGCCCGAGGCGAGGTGGGTCAAGAAGCCGGACGCTACGTACGAGGATCGAAAAACGTTCGAGGCTCGAAGAACTGCCGCACCACGGCCAGCGTCAGTCCGGCAACCGCGCAGACCGGAGCCAGGCCGACAAACAGCCACGCAGCGCGCGCGCTGTTCACCACCGGGACCGGGCCGGCGGAGGCGAGCGTCAGGATGAACGTCGACACAGCCATCGCGATGGCCGCGCGTCGTTCGCGTGTCAGCAGCCACCCGGCGGCTGCACCCGATACGATGGCGAGGCCCACGACGACGATCGTGGCCGGCCAGTCGCCCGCGGCCATCTTCGCCAGCCGCAGCGCGTTCGAGGACAGCGTCGCCGGCACAAGCGTCGTGAACATCACCAGCCCGAATGCCGCGCCATGCAGGGGGCGATGCCAGTGACGGACCCGCGCCAGCTGTTCGAAGGCCCACGACAGGGCGATGCCGCCGAAGATGGCCGGCACACAGCCGCGGGCGAGCTGCGCCCAGATCGGCACAATCGCCAGGGCGTGCGCCATCCCGAAGGCGACAACGCTGACGAGCCCTGTCGCGACCCCGGTTGTGATTACGGTGCGAAGGCGTGAATGGTTAACCGCGCGGCCGCGGACGTTCGATGACAGGCCGATAGCGACCGCGCACATGTCCCCTGGTGAGACGAAGAACGAGGAATGGGGGTTCCTGCCGCTTGGCGGACGCCCGCGGGATCAGGCGGTGCAGGTCGCCTGTTCCTGCCGGCGGCGCTTGCGATACCGGGCGAAGACTGCTCGTTCGTTTTCGAGGCCCAGGACCGAGCGCAGCGTGCTCCCGGCGAAGGTATGCGACAGCATTTCGAGCGAGTGCCGCAGCACGAAGAGCGGGCTGTGGCGGAACGCCGCCGGCATGTGTTTCACCTTCATCCAGCGCTCGGCCCGCCAGCGGAGAAACTCGATATCGTCCGCCGACACGTGCTCGCTTCGAACCACCGCCGTCGTGCCAGTGTAGTGCGACACGTCCTCATCGACGATCAAGCCGCGATCGCGGAAGTCTCGCGTCATCGGTGTACGCGGATACGGGGTCGGATGCTGGATGTATGGCCAGTCGACGTACTGCCTGGCAAAGGCGAGATTGGCTTCGATCGACGCCTGCGTATCGTCCGGGTTGCCGACGATGAGGCCGCCGACGACATACATGCCGTGCTCGTGCAGGTGGCGGATCGCCTCGAGGCTGGCATTCCCAATCGTCTTCCCCTTGTCGCGGTGCGAGTTCTTCGCGCGCGCCTTCAGGAACACCAGATCCTCGTCGAGGATGTTCTCGATGCCCAGGAACACGTAGCGGAAGCCGGCCCGCCTCATCAACGGCGCCAGCCGCGCACCGTGCTGCGCGAGCGGGGCGGTCATCGCCTGCACGGTGTAATCGAGATCGTCGAAGCCGGCGTCGACGATCGCGGTGCACAGCTTCTCGAAGCGTTCGATGTCCAGCGTGATGTTGTCGTCAACCAGGAAAATCGCCTCGGCGCCGTGCGCGCGGGCATCCGCGATGTCCGCCAGAACGCGATCGATGGAATACGGGTGGAAGTTGCGGCCGCGCATCTCGATGATCGAGCAGAAGCTGCAGTCGTAGGTGCAGCCGCGCGACGTTTCGACCACGTCGACGTGCCGTCCGAGCAGCGTGTAACCGCGCAGAACGCGCGCGGCGCGGTTTGGCAGACGCAACGCGCTCGACGCCAGAGGCGCGACCGCGCGATCCCGATTGTGCTGAAAGCCGTCCGGCGTCCGGTACGACAAGCCAGCGATGCCCGAGGCGTCGCGGTCGTTTTCCAGCGCGCGAAGCAGTTCGCACAGCGTATGCTCGCCTTCGCCGCGGACGATGAAGTCGATGTCCGGCGACTGTGTGTAGGCGTCGACGTCGAGGCTGGGATCGTAGCCGCCGACCACCACGCGAGCCGCTGGCCGGAGCGCTCGTACCAGCGCGGCGATCTTCAACGCCGTCGCACGCTGGAAGGTCATCACCGACAGGCCGACCACGTCCGGTGCAAGGTCCCGAACCATCCGCTCGACGGTCGCCCTGACTGATGCCTGCACCAGGATGAGGTCCGCGACCGCGACGTGGTGGTGAGGATCGATGTTGCCCGCGAGTGACGCCAGTGCGCCGTTCGGCATCCGGATCGCGACCGGCGGCATGTGCTCGAACGAGTCGGGCATCGAGAGGAGCAGGACGTTCATGGCGCCTCCAGGCGGCTGTCGAAGAGGATATCACCGTGCCTCCTGACCGCCCGCTCGTGGTCTTCGACGGCGACTGCGGATTCTGCCGGTTCTGGGTCGCGCGCTGGCGTTATCGGACCGACGACCGCGTCGAATATGTGCCGTCCAACGCCTCGGGAATCGCCGAACGTTTTCCGGGACTCCAGCTCGACCGTCTCGCGGCCGCGGTTCACCTCATCGAGCCCGACGGTCGCGTATCTGCTGGTGCCGAGGCGGTGTTTCGTCTGCTCGCGTACGCAGGATCGCGCATGCCTCTGACGCTGTACTCGCACCTCCCCGTTGTCGCCGCGATATCAGACGCCGCCTACGAGCTCGTGGCGAGTCATCGCGGAATCTTTACGAAGTTCACGCGGCTTCTGATCGGCCGATCGCCCGAGCCGGCACGATACGCACTGACTGCCTGGCTCTTCCTCAGGCTGCTGGGGTTTGTCTATCTCGCGGCATTCTGGTCATTGGCCGTCCAGGCGCGAGGCCTTCTCGGCGAGGGCGGCATCCTGCCCGTGCGTCTGACGATGGAAGGCGCACGCGCGTATGTTTCTGCCCTGGATCTCGGAATCGATCGCTTCCATCTGTTGCCGACGTTGTTCTGGTGGAGCACGAGCGACCAGTTTCTGATCGCCTCGTGTGTAACGGGTGCCGTACTGGCGTTTCTTCTTATCGTCGGTATCGCACCGGTTCCGGTTCTGGCGGCGCTCTGGATCGACTTTCTCTCGATGTCAGTCGCCGGTCGCGAGTTCCTGTCGTATCAGTGGGATGCGCTGCTGCTCGAGACCGGGTTCCTGGCGACGCTGCTGGCTCCCCTCGTCGTTCGAGAACGGCGCACCTCGCTCGTGGAACCTCCACGCCTCGTGCGCTGGCTGCTGCTGTGGCTGTTGTTCCGTCTGATGGTCGGCTCGGGCGCGATCAAGCTGGCGAGTGGCGATCCGATGTGGAGCCAGTGGACCGCTCTTTCAGTCCACTTCGAGACGCAGCCGCTTCCCACACCGCTCGCCTGGTATGCCCAACAGCTGCCGCGGTCGATCACCACTGGGTTGACGGCCGCGTCGATCGCGATCGAGCTGCTGGCGCCATTTCTCGTTCTGACGCCGCGCCGGTCACGACGCCTCGGGTTCGGCCTCCTCGCGGGCATGCAGCTCGTCGTCGCGCTGACCGGCAACTACGCCTTCTTCAATCTGCTGACGATCGCGCTGTGCCTCTTCCTGCTTGATGACGACGCGCTTCGGCCTTTCGTCGGACCGTACCGTGTCGAAGCGACGGCTCCGCCTGGAAGGGCGCGACGGATGGTCTTGCTCGCGGCAGCCATCGTCACCGTTCCCGTGTCCTGCGTGATGTTTGCCGCCAGCTTTCGCTGGTTGCCACCGGCCTCGGGTCTGGTTGCGCCGGTTGCGGACGTCATCGGTCCGTTTCGCAGCGTGAATACCTACGGGCTCTTCGCCGTCATGACGCCGACGCGGCCCGAAATCATCGTTGAGGGATCGGACGATGGGGTGACTTGGCTGGCGTACGAGTTCAAGTACAAGCCGGGCGATGTGCGCCGCCGCCCCTCCTGGGTCGCCCCGCACCAGCCGCGGCTCGACTGGCAGATGTGGTTTGCCGCGCTGGAAGGACACGAGCAGTCGGCCTGGTATCGAAGCTTCTGCGTGCGACTGCTTCAGGGATCGCCCGATGTTCTGGCACTGTTGGCGAAGAATCCCTTCTCCATCCATCCGCCGCGATACGTGCGCGGCACGCTGTACCGATATCGAATGACCGAGGCGGCGACCCGCCGGGCAACCGGCGCGTGGTGGACGCGCGAGCCGCTCGGCGAGTACTCGCCGCCGCTATCGCTCGACGCGATCAGGGCGCGGGGGGTGCGACAAAATTGATCGTGACGGTCATCAGCACTTCGATAGGCGCCCCATTGAGAAGGGTCGGCACATACTTCCAGTGTCGCGCCGCCTCTACGGCTGCATCGTCCAGCATCGGAATCGACTGAACGACGCTGGCATCGATGACGGAACCGTCTGTGCCAATCCGCAGTTCGAGAACGACTGGTCCCTCGATGCGCGCGGCCTTGGCGGCTTCGGGATAAACCGGCCTGGCGTCCGCGACCTTAATTGGCTGCCTCACGCCGTCGCCAACGCGGAGGGCTTTGGCGGCGTTCGCACCTCGAAGGTTGCGAAACGTGACAAGCACATCGACTTGCGTGCGCGTGTTGGCGTCTGGTGGCGCGAACTTCCACTTGAGCGCCGTCCCTTCGGCCGCGTCGACGAAGGCGCGCTCCGGCTTGCTCGCCCAGTAATTCGGGTCGTCGATCGAATGGTCGATGGTGAGTTGCCACCGCGTCGCCTTGGCTTCCGTGACCTCACCGTTCGCGCCGATCTTCAGCGCGACCCACACCGTGGCTCCCGGACTGTGAGGTAATGCCTCAGCGGGATAGGGCGGCTTCGGGTCGGTGACCACGCGCGGGTTGGTCTTGCCGTCAGCGGGCGGCGGTGGCGGTGGGGGTGGCGGAGGAGGCGGCGGCAGCTTGGGTGGCGGTGGCGTCCGCTGCGGGTTCTGGGCAACGGGCGTGGCCGCTGTCACCAGCGATTCAATCATCGGCTGCGGTTCAATCATCGGCGCGGCGACGGTTCGATGGCGTACTTCCGTCCGAATCGGGACGGCGGAGACGACGCTCCACGTCGAACCGATGACGATCGCGGCGAGCGTCGTTCCCGCCAGTGTGAGACGCGTCCGTGACATGACGACCTCCTGCGAAAGTTGTCTGATCCGGGTGACGATCTGGCGGCGGCGTGCGAACACCGATGCCACCGCCGGCGCGTTCCCATCGGCAAATGCGAGGAGCGCTTCCATATATGCGCGGCGCGCGCCGGTGATGCCGACGACGCGCGCGTCGACGGTCGCCTCGCGATTGAGCTGGATCTGGCCGATGGCCCACCAGACAGCCGGGTGAAACCACAAGGCCGTCAGGATCAGTTCCTCGACAATCGTCGCCGGCCAGTCGCCGCGCTCCACGTGCACGAGCTCGTGGCACACCACCGCGCGCTGACACTCCTCCGACGCGTCGCGCAGCCGCGATGGCAGCAGCACGACCGGGTGGCGTGCGCCGAACGTCACCGGCTGCGGGAGATCGTCGTGCCAGGCCACCTCCGCCGTCGGCGCCAGTGCCTGTTTCAGGATCCGCAGGTCGTCGCTCAACACGGCAGTTGTCGATCGACGGCTCAGCGCGCGAAGCCGGATGATGCCGATACCGAGCCAGACCGTGCGCAGCAGCGCTCCGGCCACCACAATCCACGGAATCAGCGCGATGATCGACGCAGTCGATGCGCCGGTCATCAGGCTGGAGGACCCCGGATCGATCACGCGCGCCGTGGTCGCCATCGGCACCAGGTCGACGTGGACGACGCGGGGCGGTGCCAGCGGCAGCAGCAGACAGGCGATGACGACCGCGCGCCAGAGAACGAGACGGCCGCGCGGCGGCACCCGCACGAGCGAGACGGCCGCCGCGGCGCTCGCGACCAGCAGCAGGACTTCGAGGCTGTACAGCGCCAGGATCGGTGTGAATGCCGCCATCACCGTTCCTCGTCGATCAGTCGAAGCAGTTCTTCGCGCTCCGCGTCGCTGAGGCGGCCGTCCTTGACGAGGTGCAGCAGCAGCGGCCGCGGCGCGCCATCGAAGACCCGGTTCACGAATTCGCGCACCATCGACGAGATGACGGTGCGCTCCGGCCGGGCGGGACGGTACCGATACGCGCGATCGGCCTTTTCCTTTTTCAGGTAGCCCTTGCTCTCGAGGACGTTCATCATCGTCATCACGGTGGTGTACGCGATGTGACGGCTCTCGAGAAGGGCGTGGTAGACGTCGCGGACGGTCGCGTGGCCGAGCCGCCACACGACCTTCATGATGGCGAGTTCCTGAGTCGTGAGGGTCGGGTCGGGCTTGCGCATGGCTACTAATTATTTAGTACTAATAAAAGCGTGTCAAGAGGGCGGTGCTAGAGTACGCACCATGGCGCAGAAAACCGACGCGGACTGGAAGGAAACGCTGACGCCTGAGCAGTTTCACGTGCTGCGCGAGCACGGCACCGAGCGCGCCGGCACCAGCCCGCTCAACTTCGAGAAGCGATCCGGCACCTTCAAGTGCGCTGGCTGTGGCCAGCCGCTCTTCACGTCCGATACGAAATTCGAGAGTGGCACCGGCTGGCCGAGCTTTTTCAAGCCGATTGAAGGCGCGATCGGCACGACGACTGACAGCAGCTATGGCATGACCCGCGTGGAGGTCCACTGCGCGCAGTGCGGTGGACATCTCGGCCACGTCTTTCCCGACGGCCCCCGTCCGACCGGCGAGCGGTACTGCATGAACGGCGTCGCGCTGCAATTCGAGCCGAAGGGTTCGTCGTAGCGCAGCCCTTGATCTGCTCGAGCATGATCCGACACACAAGCCTCTGCGGGCTCTGGCTCCTCTCGCTCGTCGCCCTCGGCGACGGCCGCGCACGTGCACAGACGGCAGCGCCACCGCCGAATGTCGTCATCATCCTCGCCGACGACCTGGGCTATGGCGATCTCGGCGCGTTCGGCAGCCCGAACATCAAGACCCCGCGTCTCGACGCGATGGCCGCCGAGGGACAGAAGTGGACCAGCTTCTACGTCCAGCCGGTCTGCTCGCCGAGCCGGGCGGCACTGCTGACGGGCCGTTTGCCTGTCCGCAGCGGGATGTACGGCGTGTCCGCCGGCACTGCACCGAAAGTGTTCCGGGACAACGCTGCGCAGGGACTCCCTCCCGAGGAGATCACGATCGCGGAAGTGTTGAAGCCGAAGGGATACGCAACGGCGATCGTCGGCAAGTGGCATCTCGGACACCTGCCGCCGTTTCAACCCATGCGACAGGGCTTCGACGTCTGGTTCGGAATGCCGTTCTCGCACGACATGAAGATGACCGTCGCGCGCGACAACAACTTCGATACGGCGGCGTACTACGATCCGAAGCCGGAGTACTGGAACGTGCCGCTGGTCCGGAACGGCGACGTGATCGAGCAGCCGGCCGATCACCGCACGCTCACCCGGCGATACACCGACGAAGCCGTGCGGTTCATCGACGCCAACAAGGCGCGGCCGTTCTTCCTCTACTTCGCGCATAACATGCCGCACATTCCGCTCGCCCGGTCGGCCGATTACGCCGGGCGCAGCGCCGCCGGCATCTACGGCGATGTCGTGGAGGAAATCGATGGGAGCGTAGGGCGAATCCTCGATGCGCTGCGGACGGCCGGTATCGACAGACGGACGCTGGTCGTGTTCACGAGCGACAACGGCCCGTGGCTGCCGTTTAGGACGCACGGCGGATCGGCCGGCCCGCTCAGTCACGGCAAAGGCACCACATGGGAAGGCGGCGTCCGGACGCCGGCGATTTTCTGGTGGCCGGGCACGGTCCGGCCGGCGACGGTCACGGACATCGGATCCGCCATGGACCTATTCACCACGGCCGCGAAGCTCGCGGGCGCCGAGGTTCCGGCCGATCGTGTCATCGACGGCATCGATCTGCGTGCGCGCCTCACCGGATCCGGACCGAGTCCGCGCCAGCTGCTGTTCTACTACTCGGACAACGAGCTGCGGGCGGTGCGCAAGGGCGCCTACAAAGCGCACTTCATCACCAGCGGCTCGTACAACGACGGGGAGAGGCGCGCCGAGCACAATCCGCCGCTTCTCTTCAACCTCGCCGAGGATCCCGGCGAGCACTACGACGTCGCCGCGAAGCACCCGGACGTCGTGGCCGATCTCGTCAAAGAGGTCGAGGCGCATCGGAAAACCATAAAGGCCACGAAGCCACTGTTCGACGAACTGCTGAAGTAACGCGACCCACCTGTCACGTTCTTGTCAAACTTTCCTCCGACCTCTTCCGCGTATTCTGATCGCTGTGGTGATCAGCCGAACTCGATGGTGGCGTGCGATTGCGTACGGCACATGTCTGACGTGCGCCGCGCTCCGTCCGGTGATTCCGCGCGCTCAGTCACCTTCGGGCTGTGCCGTCCACGGTTCGGTGAGCGCGTTGCGGCAGCCGTTACCTGGCGTCGTCGTGACGCTTCGCGACGGCGACGGCCGCATCCTCGACGCGTCGTCCTCGGGCGCTGACGGATCGTTCGTCGTCAACGCGCCGTCGTCGGGCTCGTTCACGCTGAATGCGTCGTTGGTGGCGTTCGCGCCGATCGCTCGCGAGATCGCGATCGACCCGACATCGTGCGCGCAGCGCGTGGATCTTACGATGACGCTGGCGTCTCGCGCCGCGCAGGCCGCTCCGGCAGCGGGACGAGAGGCGTCGCCTCAGCCGCTTGCGGCAAGGGGCGTCGGCGGGCAAGGACAGGCGCCGGCCGCAGCCGGGCGGCAGCCGTTCCAGAGTCTCGCGCTCGTCGCCGACCAGTCCGGCGCGCGGGGCGATCCCGAGACCGCGACAGGGACGGCCGAAGCACTGCTGCCGCCGGGCTTCTCAATCGAAGCATCCGCCGATTCGGTCACGGCGTTTGGCAACACTCAGGCAACCGCCGGATTCTTCGGCCCCAACGGGCCTGGCGATGTCGCGGAGCGTTTCGGGTTTGGCAACGGGTTCGGCGATGCCGCGTCGAGCGACGCCGGCGGTCCGGGAGCGCGTGGTGGCCCGGCCGCCGGCGGCGGGCCGGGCGGCTTCGGCGGACGCGCGTTCGGCCCCGGCGGCCCGGGCGGTCCGTTCGGTCGGGGTGGGCGAGGCGGGCGCGGGAATCAGATCCGCGGCAGCGTGTTTCAGAGTTTTGACACGTCGGCGCTCGACACGGCGCCGTATCCGCTGAATGGTGCCGCATCGAAGCCGGACTATCTTCAGCAGCGCTTCGGCGCGACTCTCGGGGGCCCGCTTGTCATCGGCAAGCTCGTGAACAGCCCTCGAACATTCTTCTTTCTGAATTACACGGGCAACCACTCGCGCAATCCGTTCGACGCGTATTCGACCGTCCCGTCGCTCGCCGAGCGTAGCGGCGACCTGTCGGCGTTTGGCGGAGTCCTTCTCGATCCGATCACGCAGCAGCCGTTCGCCAACAACCAGATTCCGGCGTCGCGCATCGATCCCGCGGCACGATCGCTGCTCGACTTGTTTCCTACGCCGAACCAGCCTGGCGACCGACAGAACTTTCACACCGTGACCACGACGACCAGCCAGCTGGATGACATCAATGTCCGATTCGTGCACGCCTTTGGCGCCGTTCCTCAACGTGGGCAGGGTGGTGGGCGGGGGGGCGTTGCCGGCGGGCGCGGCGGTGGCCGCGGTGGTCCCGGCGGGCGCCCGGGCGCGTCCAACTTGAACGTGACCGTCCACTATCGGCACGCGGATAACACATCCGCGAACGCGTTTCCCGCGCTCGGCGGCTCGTCGTCCGCGAGCGCCTGGGATATTCCGGTGAACTACTCGTTCACCATGAAAGGACTGACGCACTCGGCGCGCTTCGGCTTCAACCGTCAGCACGCGGAAACGCAGAACCTTTTCGGCGGCGTGCTGGACGTGGCTGGCGCCGCGGGCCTGGCTGGTGTGTCAACCGATCCGTTCGACTGGGGCGCGCCGAATCTGTCGTTCAGCACCTTCGCCGGCGTTCGCGACACGAACCCGTCGATGCGGACGGACCGGACTTGGTCGGTTGGCGACACGATCGTCAAGACCCGTGGTGCGCACACGCTGCGCTTCGGCGGCGACTATCGCTCGATCCACGCTGACAGCCGCGCTGACGCGAACGCCCGGGGCAGCTTCGTCTTCACCGGCTTGTACACCGGCGTCGACTTTGCCGATTTCCTGCTCGGTCTTCCGCAACAGGCGACGGTGCAATATGGACCGCTGCTCGATCGCTTCCGTTCGCGATCCGCTGACGCTTTCGTACAGGACGATTGGAGGGCATCCGACAAGGTCACGGTCAATGCCGGTCTTCGGTACGAGTATTTCTCGCCGGTTTCCGAGGCCGACGACCGGCTCGCGACTCTCG
>Ga0114129_10004655_pt1 | contig 19370 bp, 15 predicted proteins | sample RhiMetdeltSRZDD1_FD_80071 | JGI IMG/M metagenome (GOLD analysis project Ga0114129, IMG submission 80071) | Populus rhizosphere microbial communities from Tennessee, USA - Rhizosphere MetaG P. deltoides SRZDD1 (version 2) (version 2) | ecosystem: Host-associated > Plants > Roots > Rhizosphere >...
AGCTTTGATCACGCGCTCGGTTACTTTTTCACGCGGTTGTCTCAAGGATGTATGCATCGAGGCCAGCACCAAATCGAGCGTGGCCAGAAACTCATCGGGGTAATCGAGCGTGCCATCGGCTTTAATCTCCACTTCGCTGGCATGCAGAACGAGAATGCTGTCACCAAGTTGTTTTTGAATCTTCCTGATCTCGGCAGCCTGCTTCTTATGATCTTCCATTTTCAAGCCGCCCGTTACGCCCAGGCTGGCAGAATGATCGGTGAAGGCGATCACTTTCATGCCGCGCTTCGCTGCGGCGCGCGCCATCTCCAACATAGAGAGCTTCCCATCGCTCCAGGTGGAATGCATTTGCAGATCAGCTTTGATGTCTTTGATCTCGATCAGCTTTGGAAGTTTGTTGGCCTTCGCGGCTTGAATTTCGCCACGGTCTTCACGCAACTCAGGAGGAATCCAAGGCAGGCCCAGGGTTTTGTAGACCTCCTCTTCTGTTTTACAAAATATTTCCCTTTCATCCTTCATTTTCAAAAACGAATGATCTGACAGTGATAGATTTTTCGCCAAAGCCATTTCACGCAAGCGTACGTTATGGTCCTTGGAACCGGTCGCATAAAGTAACGCCGTCCCAAATTCCTCCGGAGGATGTACCCAGACCTGGGCACGCAGCCCGTCTATAAATTCTATGCTTACCTTTGTATCGCCTCTGCCAACCACACGCAGGACGCGCGGCAGATTGACAACTGCTTCCATTACCGGCGCGGAATCTTTCGCTGCGACTGCGATATCCAAATCTCCGATGGTAGAGCGCATCCTTCTCAGGCTGCCGGCTGGTTCAGCCTTGACCACGCCCTTCACCTTTTTGAGCGCTGCGATGATCTCCTGGGCTAAAGGATACGCGCGCCCCAACGGAGTCCTGGTTGACCTTCGACCCAGCGACGCGAGCCCTTCCAGGATCGCGCTCTCAGACTTGGCACCCATGCCGGGGAGGTCGCGCAGTTTCCCATCTTTGGCGGCAGCCTCCAGCTCAGCCAGAGTCGTGATTCCCAACGTCTTGTAGATCAGGCCGATTTTTTTTGGTCCCAAGCTCGGAACTTTAATCCACTCGGCCAGGCTGTGGGGCACTTCCTTTTTAAGCTTTTCCAGGAATCCGAGTTTACCAGTATTCAACAACTCATCAATTTTTTCCGCGATGGCTTTCCCTACGCCGGGGATATCTTCAAGCTTTCCCTCTTTCCAATATTCGCTGGCTTCGCGCCCAAGCCCCATGAGACTTTCTGCAGCTTTGCGATAGGCCAGGGTCTTATAAATGATCTCCCCTTTGATCTCGGAGAGGTCCGCGACCAGGGTAAATGTATCTGCGAGTTGGCGATTATTCATCATAGAGGTAATCCTTTCGCTTAATCAGATTATACGCTCAAATAAGTACCGCCTCTGGACTCACCCAAAAACCGCCTTCGGACGCGTTGCAGATGTGCATAAATCCTCTAGCATGTAGCCATCCATTCAAGGAGAGGCACGATGAGGAAAAATCGATTGATCAATGGCTTGAAAAGATTTTTTATTGGATTGCTCGTATTCCTGTTTGTCCTTTCGATCACCGGCATGCTCTATCAAACCGCCGCAGCCGAAGTGGACCGGAGGAACTTCCCGCCGCCCGGAAATCTAATAGACGTGGGTGGTTTCAAGATGCACATTTATTGTGATGGCGAAGGAAGCCCAACCGTGATTTTGGAAACCCTGTCGGGAGGGACCTCATCCTATTGGGGGTGGGTACAACCGGAAGTGGCTCAAGGCACGCGTGTGTGCATCTATGATCGCGCGGGACGGGGTTGGAGTGAATCGGATCCTGAACCGATGACATTGGAACGGACCGTTAGCAACCTGCAGACCCTGCTCACCAATGCCCGGATCGATGGACCGTACGTGCTGGTCGGTCATTCGATTGGCGGAATCTACGTGCGGCAATTTGCGGCGGAGTACCCGGAGCAGGTGGCAGGCATGGTATTGGTGGATGCCTCTCACCCGGAGCAATTTGAACGGTATCCTGAAATGCTGAAGGGGAATGAGCTGTACATGCGGCTGTCGGCACTGTTCCCGGCCGTTGCGCGCCTGGGTATCAACCGCCTGTACTTTGCCTCTGGCGGCGAATTCGACTTTGGCGATCTCCGTGAGCCGCAAAAATCAGAGCTCAAAGCCCTGTGGTCTTCACCTGATTATTTTCTCAGCCAGCAGGCCGAAAATGTTGCCGCACAGGGTATTTATGCCGATGGGCAGGAGTTGGGTGGCCTGGGCAATTTGCCCCTCCTTGTGGTCAGCGCCGGACAGAGTCCCAGCAGCTGGGGCGAGCTCCAAAAAGACCTGGCTGCTCTTTCAACGGACAGCCTGCACCTCACCGTGGAAAATGCGACGCACGTCTCCCTGACCTTCAATCCCGGCGATGCCCACAAGGTCAGCCTGGCGATCCTGCAAGTTGTGGACGCCGCTCGCACCGGTGAATCGCTGAATCCATGAGAACCCCAAACCCGACCGGGGACCGTGCCTGGTTGCGTCTCCGGTCGGGTCAGCCACTGCAATAATCGGGAGTACAATGCCATGATGCAAAGCAAAGTTGTGCTCCACATCCGCAATCCCTTTTTGCTGGATGCCTCCACGTATGTCAGTGCCGCCGTCATGGCTTTGCTGGGGATCAGCGGGCTTCAGAACCTGACATTACAGATCATTGCGCTGGCATTGTGTCTGCTTTTCGCCCTGTTGTATCGCTTTCTGTTTCGAACGGGATCCTACGAACGAAACCCTGCTGTATATTTTGGCGGGCAGATCGTGGTGCTGATACTGTTGTTTCTCTTGAACTCAGGCGCAAGCGATGCCTTCAATTTTTTGTTCTATATTTTGACTTTCCATACGGCTGTAGTGTTGACCATTCGCACGGCGGTGCCGTGGATCGTTTTCTACTTTTTGGTCACAAGTTCAGTATCTTTAATTAGCCGCGGTTGGGACGGGTTATATGCTGTCTTCTTCTATCTTGCAGTATTCGTAGTCTGTGCCATCCTGGGATATACCGTGCAGCAGACCGAGTTGACACGTGAGCGCGATGAACGACTGTTGGCGGAACTCAAGGCGACTCAGCAAAAACTCCGGGACCTGGCGGTGGTGGACGAAAGAAACCGCCTGGCGCGTGACCTGCATGACTCGGTGAAGCAACAGGTCTTCGCCATCTCGATGCAGTTGAGCGCGGCGCGGACGGCGTTATCTGAATCCGACCGAGCCTATTCATCTGTCGTCGAAGCAGAACGCCTCGCGCAGCAGGCCGGCACCGAGTTGACCACGCTCATCAGCGCCTTGCGTCCACCCGTGTTGGAGAGCAAGACGCTGGCAGACGCCATCCGTGAGCATGTGGCAGTCTGGTCTCGCCAGAACAAAATTGAATCGGACGTGAATATCGATGCGAATGTATCAGTGAATGGACAGGTGGAACAAGCCTTGTTCAGGGTGTTGCAGGAGTCGCTGGCAAATGTAGCACGTCACAGCCGGGCAGGCAAAGTGCTGGTCCATTTGAAGTCTCAGCAGGAGAATGTGATCCTGTTGATTGATGATAATGGAGTGGGTTTCGATGGGAAACGAACAACGAAGGGTATCGGCCTGGATTCAATGAGGGAACGGCTCGCCGCGGTGAACGGAACCCTGGAAGTCTCCAGTCTCCATTTGCAGGGCACGCGCGTTATTGCCACGGTCAGGAGGTCGTGATGGCTGAATCGATTTCGGTTTTACTTGTGGATGACCACGCGATGGTGCGTCAGGGTGTGAAAGCCTTCCTGGTCACGCAGCCAGACCTGTCGGTGGTGGGCGAAGCGGGTTCAGGCGAGGAGGCGATCAAACTGGCAGCGCAGTTGATTCCCGACGTCATCCTGATGGACCTCATCATGCCCAGCCTGGACGGCGTCGAAGCCACGCGGCGCGTCAAGCAGGTCAGCCCGCGCTCGCAAATTGTGGTGTTGACTTCGTATCACGAGGATGAGCACATCTTTCCCGCGTTGAAGGCGGGCGCGCTGTCGTATATCCTGAAGGATGTGAGCGCGGAGGAATTAGCGTCAGCGGTGCGGAAAGCCGCGGCGGGTGAGGCGATCTTGCATCCGCGCGTCGCCGCGCGCGTGATCAAGGAATTGCAGGGCAGGCGGGAGGACGCGCCCAACCCATTCACAGAGCTAAGCGAACGCGAGCTGGAAGTATTAAAGTTGATCGCGGATGGGATGTCGAATGCCGGGATGGCGGAAAAACTGGTCTTGAGCGAAAAGACCATCAAGGGACATGTGAGCAATATTCTGAGCAAACTGCATCTGGCAGATCGAACGCAGGCGGCGGTGTATGCGTGGCGTGAGGGCGTGGTACGGAAGGAATGAACAGGTCTTAAGTCTCAATCAGATTGCGCCTGACGACGCATCGCCTTATCACGCATTGTGAGTATCCTAGGGATGGTTTACAAGAAAGGAGACTCACATGAAGGATTTTCTCAAACGTTATGAAATGGTGTTTTTCTTCCTGCTCACGTATTTGCTGAGTTGGTGGTCCGCGCCCTTGATGAGCGGGGCGCTCATTCCGCAGGGTCCCATGTTTGCGGCGGTGATCGTGATCGCGTTGACGCTGGGACGGCCGGGTTTGCGCGAATATTGGAAACGCCTGACCAACTGGCGCGCGGGTTGGTGGTACTTGATCGGTCCGTTGGTGATTGTCGGGTATTCAGGGATTGCTCTATTCACCAACGTGTTGATGGGCGCAACGCTCGCGGAGACTCCGCACTGGTTATCGATGGGAACGTTCGTGCAACTTTTGCTGGTTGGCGGACAATGGGAGGAACCCGGCTGGACGGCTTATGCTCTGCCTAAACTGGAAAAACGTTTTGCAAACCATTCCAATAGTATGCTGATCGCGGCGCTGGTGTTGGGAGTCTTTCGAGCGCTATGGCACCTGCCGCTCTTTCTGTATGGAAAGATGTACTGGTTTGATATTTTTGTGTTCAGCTTTGCGTTTCAGCTCATCATTGCCTGGTTGTACAACCGAAGCGGTGGTAGTGTGCCTGCTGTGATGGGGTTCCACTTTACATCGAATGTCCTGGGGTCAATTCTATTCCCCGTGTTTGTCGGCGCAGAGCGGCTAACGTTTTACGCGATCTTTATGTCATTGGCCGTGTTATTGGCTGTGACGATCACTGGAATATCCCGATTCAAAATGAGACCGGAAAGAGCTGCAGCCACATAACCTGCAAGTTCAGTTTCAGCTTTCACGTCAATGGAGGCACACCATACGTCTTTTTCCAGCGAGCCAGGTAACGAGCCGTTTCTTCATCCCACCGGCTGTTTGTCCAATTCAATTCCTCCTGAACAACAGGACGAATCTGAGGCAGGAAGGCAGAGCCACCTTCCGGTGCGACCAATCCAAGGCGGGTCCGCCGAAGAAACAGATCATCCAGATGGTGTACCGATTCATGACGCATGACCCACCGCAGGTCGGCGAGCGAGGCGCTATGTCCGCTGATCGGCTGGTGTTCGGCCGGCGGGGAGGCGACCAGAAAATCTACACTGGCTTCGCCGTACCGGGAGAGCCAATCCATTGCAAGGCCGGGTTCGATGGGCAAATCTGAGGAGATCTCGGTCAGTGGATCGAGTACAGAAGTTTCAGCCTGGGCTTTGGGAAACGAAGGAATGTGTTGTCGCAATTTTTCGAACGCGTCCAACGCCATGAGGTGGAATGTGGTCATCTTCCCACCGACAACGGTCAGTAAACCGGACTCATAAAGAATTACATGTTCACGGCTGGCTTTGGTCGGGTTGGCAGTCCGATGATCCGCTACGGGGCGAATGCCTGCGAAGACTGCCTGGACATCCTGTATGGTCAGCCTGAGCGATGGGAAGCGCGCTTGAAGCCCTTCCAATAAAAATTGAATCTCCTCGGCAGAGGCCAGCGGCTCCTCCTCCGCCGATAACTGTTCCTGATCCACATCGGTTGTGCCGACCAGGACGACGCCCAGCCACGGGACACAGTAGATTGGCCGTCCATTGGCAGGATGAAAAAAACTGGCCACTCGTCCAAGCCTCATGCGCCAGCCAGGAATGACCAGATGACTCCCGCGCATCGGTCGCAAATAGGCAGACCTGTCAATATGCTGCCGGACGAGGTCCGCCCATGCCCCCGTTGCATTTACGACTGCGCGCGCCCGCAAAGCAACGGGTTTCCTGTTCTCAGCATCCGTTGCCAGGATCCCAATCACCTGACGCTTTTCATCACACCAGAGACCTGCCGCGTTGGTGTAATTCAATGCAACTGCGCCACCTTCGACAGCTTCACGCAGGACGCGCAATACCAGGCGGGCATCATCGGTCTGTGATTCGTCGAAGGCGAACACGGCGCGTAAATCCTGATCACGCATTCCCGGAACAAGCATGCCCAGTTCTGAAGGCTTGAGACGTTGATGGACTTTCCAGTGTCCATGCAAAATGGCATACGTCCGGATACCCGTTTCAAAGATGAGGGGGGTAACCTGGTCGTCCTTATAGATCGCATGCAGATATCCCAGCGGCTTGACCAGCGGCAGCCCAGCGCGAATCAGGTGCTGGCGGGCCTTCAGGGATTCGCGCATCATTCGGAATTGTCCCTGCAAAAAATATCGCAATCCCCCGTGAATCAACTTGGAGGAATGGCTGGATGTCCCCGAAGCGAAATCGTTGCGCTCGACCAGTAAAGCTTTCAAGCCAAGCCGTGCGGCTTCACGCAGGATGCCGGCACCGGTGATTCCGCCGCCGATGACGATCAGGTCCCAATCGCGCCCAGCCAGTGAAGCCAGCGTTGTCACGTCACATCAACTTTCCCGGGTTCATCATTCCCAGCGGGTCGAGAAACATCTGCACCGTTTTCAACACTTCCATACCCAGGGCGCCTTTCTCCTGCGCCAAATAGAGGCGATGATCCGTGCCGACCCCGTGCTGATGGGTGATCGTGCCACTTACAGACATGACGGCTTTACTGCCGGCTTCCTTGAGCGCGCGCCAGCGCAGCATGGTTTCTTCCAGGGTTACGCCGACCCGGAAGAAAAATGTAAAATATAGGCTGGCACCATCGTGATATATGTGCGATAAATGCACCATCGGCCAGACCGGGGAACCTGCGTTGGCCAACGCGTGTAGAATCACCTGGGAGGCCTTGGGAATCATACTCCATGAGACGGCGGTCTCCAGTGTATCGACGGCATAGCCGTGCTCCCAGAGTGTGTCACGCAAATAAGCCGAACGGAAACGAGTCTTGGCCCATTGCCGGCCAACGATTTCAGTCAGCCACAAGCCCTGCCGTTGCCGAGCGAGGCTGGCCATGGTCTGGCGTGCAAATTTAGTCATGCGCTGGCTGCCTGATACTCCAAAGAGCATCAAACAATTTTCAGAAGTAAAGTTTCTCCACCGGAGCAGCGAGCGCAATAGGTCAACCTGGTTTTGGTGAGCGGGCATGTTTAGAAATGCCTCGGTTTCGGTTGGGTTGCTGAGGCGCATCATACTGAGCGGTATATCGGCTTGAATGGCCTCTCGAACTGCATCGATGCCGGTTGGCCAGTCCGGGAACATCACGCCATAAAAGGATTCGGTCTCAGGTGCAGGGCTGACGCGCACAACCGCCTCGGTAATGATGCCCAGGCGTCCTTCCGAGCCCAAGATGAGCTGACGCAAATCAGGTCCCGCGGCGGAGGCAGGCAACGTTGGGAGTGTAATTCTTCCGGAGGGCGTCTCGATTTTTCCACCCGCGAACAGGGATTCGATCCGCCCATAGCCAAGGGACTGCTGACCCGAGGATCGTGCTGCAACCCAACCACCCAGGCTCGAATGTTCAAAGGATTGCGGATAATGACCGAGCGTGAACCCGTGCGCCCGTAATTGCGCTTCGATATGAGGTCCCTGCGTCCCAGCGCCGAAAGTTGCCAGCTGGCTGGTTTTATCGAGGTTGCGTAGAGCATTCAATCGGGCGAGTGAGATCGTCAGGACGGGCCGATCATCGTCCTCGTGGGATATGGGATTGATTCCTCCGACCACACTTGTGCCACCCCCAAAGGGAATCAGCTGAACCCCGACATGTTTCGCCCAGGCGAGCAATTCATTTACATCCGACTCACTTTCAGGAAATGCAACCGCATCGGGAAAGCGAGAGAACTCGCCAAAGCGCTTGGCGGCTAAATCTGGAAAACTTTGCCCGCGGGCGTGACGCAGGCGGATTTCATCATCAAATTGAAGCAGCGGATGAGTTTTGGAGAAGTGGCACGGAGGGGGCACAACCACGGCCGACCGCTCCACATCTGGCGGAGATTTTGGCCCTCCAAGAATTTTGCTGAAATATCTTTTAGCAGAATCCGAAAGTGGAAATGTGATCGTCTCCTCACCATAACCATTCCAGCGCAACATAGATTTATTATATAACGCCTGTGGTAATTAACCTATCCTTCGAAACTCACTTGAAGATGAAAATGGTCAAGCAGGTTCACGTTGTGGTACATCCAGCGTTTTCAACTGTCCCATCTCCGGCCAGATGCGTGCAACGGCCAGCACAACCAGAATTGTGCCAATCCCGCCTGCGACCACGGCAACAACCGGGCCAAGCAACGCCGCGGCGAAGCCCGATTCAAAACTGCCCAGTTCATTCGACACACCGATGAAGATGCTGTTCACCGCCGAGACACGTCCCCGCATTTCATCGGGCGTTTGGGTCAGTAATAAGGTGCCGCGAATGACGACGCTGACGTTATCGAGTCCGCCGATGGCCGCCAGCATCAACACCGAGAGCCAGAACCAGGTGGAAATCCCAAAGATGATCGTGGCCACACCGAAGCCTGCAACAGCCAGAAAGAGAGTCCGCCCGGCGTTTTTCATGGGTGGCAAGTAGGCCAGGATAATCGCCATGAGCAAGGCGCCCACGGAGGGCGCCGCCCGCAGAACACCCAATCCCTGGGCACCGACCTTGAGAATGTCAGTTGCGTAGATGGGGAGCAACGCCACTGCTCCGCCGAATAGCACCGCGAACATATCCAGTGTGATCGCGGCGAGAATGATTTTAGTCTTACGCATGAAGCGGAGACCTTCACGCACTGATTCAAACGTGGCGGACTTTTCCGCCAGCGCCAGTTTCCGGCCACGAATGAACGAAATCAAAATACAATAGGTAAGTGCAGCGGCTGCGTCGAATATATAGATAAAAGTCACAGAGTCGAAAAAGCCCACGAGCAAGCCTGCCAAGGCCGGCCCGGCGATGGAGGCGAAGTGCCAGACGCCGCTGCCCCAGGTCATCGCGCGTGAAAACAATTCAGGCGGAATTGTTTCGGGCACAAGGGTCGAGGCAGCCGGGTCATTGAACGCCCGTGCGATGCCAATGCCCAACAGACAGGCATAGATCAAAACCAGCGATCCCTTTGTAAAAGAGAGCCAGGCCAGCCCAATGACACACAGGGCGATGGCAAGTTCTGTAAGTATCACAATGCGCCGACGATTGTACTGGTCGGCTACATGACCTGCAGGCAGGGAAAGCAAAAGCACTGGGATCACCTGTACCAGTCCCACCATGCCCAGTGAGAAGGCGCTATGTGTGCGCAGCCATAACTCCCAGCTGATGGCAAATGTAAGCATTTCATTCGCGAACGTGCTGATAAACCTTCCAGTCAGCAATAAGCGATAATCGCCATAACGCAACGGTGCATAGGGGTCGTGACGTTCTACATTGGTCATCGTGTAATCCTGTTTTCAGCGATAACGTTTACCGCGACCCTATTAATAAGTAGGATGAAATCCAAATATCAAGTTAAGTAAACTACGCGGCACCCTGTATGATACCATTCCTGCATGGACCACAAAGATCACGTCAATTTATTGCGGCCTGCAAATTTAAAACCAGGCGGCACCTATGCGGACTTCGGCGCCGGAACCGGGGCATTCACTTGGGCATTACGTGAACTGGTAGGACCAGATGCCACGATTTATGCGGTGGATAAAGATAAAAAAGCCTTGGATGATTTGCAAGAAGAATTTCTCGCCCGATTCAACTCAATCATGAACCTACATCTTGTCCCTTTAGAATTCTCCCGCCCGCTTTATCTCTCTCCACTCGATGGTGTGGTAATGGCAAACTCTCTGCACTATTTCAGAGACAAGGAAAAGATATTACGTCATATGCACGGATTTCTGAAACCTAACGGCGCGTTATTGATCGTCGAATACAACGTGGACTCAGGCAATCTCTGGGTTCCCCATCCATTGTCCTTCAAAACCTTTCGCACGCTTGCACCACGCGCCGGCTTCACCGAGCCGCGCTTGCTGGCAACGCATCCGTCACGGTTTCTAAAAGAGTTTTATTCAGCAGTAACGTATAAAGCATAGGTCCTGCTCCGTTCGAGGTTCCGCCCTGAACAGAGCAGTTTTTAGGAAATCACTTATGACCTCTTCCACCTGGAACGAACAATATGAATCTGAAAAGAGTCGCCTGCTCGCAGCCCTCGGCAGGATCCCGGATGGGGGCATTGTAGAATCCATCCAGCATATCGGCGCGACCAGCGTGCCGGGCATGAGCGGTTCCCCATGTGTGGACATCGGCGTAGCGATCTGGCCGTTTCCGCTGGAGACAGACGCAAAATCCAGGCTTGAAGCGTTGGGCTATCAAAGCATGGCGGGTTTTCCGGAGGGTCAGCCACAACAACGCTTTCGAAAAGAGTCTGGAGCCTTTCAGTTATTTCTCCTTGAATCAGGGGTAAAGGATTGGTACGATTTCCTGTTAGTAGGGAATTATTTGCGTCACAATCACAGGGCGCGTGATGAAGTCTCTAAGAAAAAGAAAACCGCAGCCGTCGATAAATCCGCGCTTTTTGCAGAATTGTTGCCGGATGCGCATCAATGGTGGATCGAACATTACGGCTTTGCACCGTTGGAGGCGGTTACCCATGAATTGCGGGAGGCCTCCTTCCCATGGTTTGTGGCCGGTGGCTGGGCACTTGAACTCTTTGCCGGGCGCGTACAGCGCTTACATCATGACGTGGATATTATCATCCCGCGCGATTTACAATTCGAGCTGCAGAATCATTTGCTGGCCCGCGATTGGAAAGTAGTCACGCCGTTTAATAAACGTGCAGAACCCTGGCCCCCGCACATGCGGTTGGAACTGCCGCGCCATCAGGTCCATGCGTATCGCGGCGAGGATTTCATTGACTTTTTGCTGACAGATATCGATGAGGTATGGCGTTATCGCCGTGAACCGCTGGTCTTGCGCTCCACAGAAAAGATGAGCTTGCGGAGTGAGAAAGGCATCCCTTACCTGGCCCCGGAACTCGTCTTGTTGTTCAAAAGTAAAAATACCAGCAATCACGAACGCGCCAAAGACCAGATGGATTTCGAAAAGGCTTGGCCACATCTTGACCCGGAGCGTCGGGCCTGGCTGCGCTGGGCGTTAGTGGCAACGAACCCTGAGCATAGCTGGATCAAGCAGTTGTGACTTCGGGCTGGAATTAAGCTCAACATAAGATAAAACGCCACGGAAAAGGCCTGTGATAGAATCTTCTTCCGTGACGTCCAGGCCCAGGCTTATACTCGCCTCCAATTCACCACGTCGCCGCCAACTCCTGGCCCGAAGCGATTGGGAGTTCCATGTCATTGCGGCAGATGTGGACGAGAGTCAGCGTCCCCATGGCGAATCCCCCGCCGATTACGTCTTACGACTGGCCGAAACCAAAGCCCGCACCATCCCTGTACAGGCCGATCAAATCGTCCTGGCGGCTGATACGGCTGTCGTGGATGGATCGGATATTCTTGGAAAACCGAAAGACAATGCCGAGGCCTTCGCCATGTTGACGCGTTTACGCGGACATACGCATCAGGTCTACACCGGGGTTGTCCTGCTTCGTCAAAGCGACGGACTCCTCCTGAAAGAACTCAGCATTACAGACGTTCCCATGCGCGACTACTCCGATGAGGAAATCCACGCTTACATCCAAACCGGTGACCCGCTCGATAAAGCCGGAGCCTACGCGATCCAGCATCCGAGTTTCCAGCCCGTTGCCAGCCTGGAAGGTTGTTACACCAGTGTAATGGGCCTGCCGATATGTTATGTGGTGCGCATGATGCGCAAAATGGACTTTCAATTTCGCGCAGACGTGCCTGCGCCATGTCAGACGATGTTGGAATATCGTTGCCCAGTTTCTCAAGGGATACTGAATGGAACTGTAGATCATAAATGACTCTGCGAGCCTGTAAAGGCGAAGCAGTCTCCTGCTAATTTTGAGATTGCGACCTCGGACGTTATCCTGCTCGCAATGCCGGATGGATATCGAAAGGTAAAGAATGAAATTGTTTCGTTGGCTAAATCTTATTGTAGTTCTCTCATTTCTTTCTGCTTGTGGCACGGGAGGTGGTGGGGTTGCACTTTTCCCTACCGATACGCCTCTCCCACCACCGGTGGTGACCGTGTCTTCTGCGCCCGACGCCAATGCAGCGTTGCAAGCGTATCTGGAGGCTTTCAAAGCAGAGGACTACAACACCATGTATGGCCTGGTGAGCAAAGTCACGCAGGATACGGTCACGCTCGAAGATTTTGCCATCCGCAATCGTGATGCTTTGAATGAAATGAGCGCCGGTTCGTTTGAATATGAGATCCTCTCCGCCTTGGTGAGTCCATATTCAGCAGAAGTGGCGTATCGTGTTACGTATAAGACGGCTCTGGTTGGCGACATCCAGCGTGACATCATCGCTAAAATGGTGATCGAGGGCGACCAATGGAAATTGAACTGGGATGATAGTCTCATCCTGCCTGAACTGGCCGGCGGCAACGTCCTGCGTATGGATTACAGTATTCCCTCGCGTGGCAACATCTACGACCGTAAGGGAAACGCGCTGGCGGCCCAATCGAAGGTCTTTGCCTTTTACGTGATCCCTGAATTTGTAACAGACGAAAGCCTGGGCGCGTTGATATCGCAGGCCTTTGTGTTGTGCGGCACGAGCCAGGAGGAACTTAGCGAGGCAATCTTTACAGCCAATATTAGTGGCGCTGGGCAGTTTCCCATTCCATTATGTGAGGCCTCGGAGGAGGAGTCTTCACGGATCCGATCAGTATATCCGTCTGGGCTGGCCTGGTCAGAGTATGAGACGCGTTATTATTTCAGGCAGGGTGCCGGGGCCAATGTTGTTGGGTATACCCAGCAGGTCCCCGCAGAACAACTGGAAGAGTATCGTCGCCTGGGATATGCCGGTGATGAACGTGTCGGCGTGGACGGTATCGAAAGCTGGGGGGAGGATTATCTGGCGGGTCAGCATGGCGGTACTTTGTACGTCGTGAACCCCACGACCGGTGACATTGTGACAAAAGTGGGCGAGAGCCCGCCGAAGCCAGCCGATTCCATTTACCTGACCATTGACCAAAACCTGCAATACTATGCAGAGCAGGCCATTAAAGGTTTTCGGGGCGCGGTCGTCGTCCTGGAACGTGATACGGGTCGGGTGCTGGCCATGGCCTCTGCTCCGAGTTACGATGCAAATATCTTTGCGCCCGATAACCCCAACGGTGCAGCAGAAATATCGGAGTTGTTCCAGAGCCTCGATCAGCCATTCCTCAACCGCGCTGTACAGGGACAATATCCGCTGGGCTCGGTCTTCAAGGTCATTACCCTGTCCGCGGGCATGGAAAGCGGATTGTTCATACCTGAATCGACATGGGATTGCCAATATGAATGGACGGAATTGAATGACACGATCCGTCATGATTGGACGTGGCAACACTGCCAGGATCGTTTGGCCAGAGGGCAGGAGTGCACTACCAGCGATAGCCAGCCTTCCGGGGTGCTCACTCTATCGGAGGGCCTGATGCGCTCATGCAACCCGTTTTTCTGGCATATCGGTTATACCCTCTTCCAGAACAATCGCGCGAGTGATATTGCAAATATGGCGCGCGCCTTTGGCCTGGGAAGTATCACCGGGATTGAGCAAATCCGTGAAGAGCCCGGGAAGATCAGTGATCCACCCACGGTCATTGACATGGTGAATCAATCGATTGGGCAGGGCGATGTGCTGGTTACGCCATTGCAGGTGGCGCGCTTCATGGCAGCACTGGGAAATGGCGGCACGCTGTATCGTCCACAATTGGTGGAACAGATCGTGCCGGTGGAAGGCGCCGCGACGACCATCTTTGAACCCACTGCACAGGGCACATTGCCCATTCAGCCCTTCCGGCTGGAATTTCTCCGGGACGCGATGATCAGTGTAGTGAAGAATCCGCTCGGTACCGCGACGTTCCGCATGCGAGGCCTGGCGATTCCAGTGGCAGGGAAAACCGGTACCGCCGAATCAGGCACTTTCTACCCACACGCCTGGTTCGCGGGGTACACCATGGCTTCTGACTCGACAGGTGTGCCCGATATCGCCATCGCCGTCGTACTGGAAAATCAGGGTGAAGGGTCCGATTATGCTGCGCCGGTCTTCAAGCGCATCGTGGAAACCTACTATTATGGCGAGCCGCGCAGTTTATACTGGTTCGAATCTAGTTTCGGTGTGACGGAAACACCGACTCCGCTGGGTGGTATCCCCACAGAAACAGATGAGCCGTAACCGCTCTGCTCTATCAAGGGCTTAGCCCTGATAGAGCCAATAGAGAAAAACATTTGACGAAAGAAAAAACTTTTCAAGGTCTGATCATCAAAGCCCAGTCTGGTTTCTTTACAGTGGAGACCGGGCAGGGCCTTGTTGTTTGCCAGTTGCGCGGCAAGTTGAAACGCGGCCGGGCAATGGGTGATATTGCGGCACTTGGAGATAAGGTTCGGGTCACAGTGGGGGCAGATGGAAGCGGAGCGATAGAAGAGGTGGAAGAGCGGAAGCAGGCCATCGTCCGGCTTGACCCACGGCCTCAGGGTCAGTATCAACAAGTCCTGCTGGCCAATGCGGATCAGGCGGTCTTCGTCTTTGCGTGCGCGCATCCGCATCCCAAATTAAGAATGTTGGACCGTTTCCTGGTCATCGCAGAAAAACAACGCGTGCCCGCCGTCATCGTCGCGAATAAAACCGATCTCGTGGAAAATGCAAAAGAGATCTTTGGTTTGTACGAGCCGCTGGGTTATCGTGTGATCTACACTTCGACCAAAACTGGCTCGGGCGTGGATGAATTGCATGATACGTTGAAGAATAAGATTTCGGCGCTGGCAGGGCCGAGTGGTGTAGGCAAATCCAGTTTGCTGAATGAAATCCAACCTGGGTTGGGGCTGGCGGTGAATGAGATCAGCAAAGTGATGGACAAGGGCCGGCACACAACGGTAACGCGCGAGATGTTCCCGCTGGTGGATGGCGGATATGTAGCCGATACGCCGGGCTGGAAATCGCTGGCGATGTGGGATACCGAGCCGGAAGAGTTGGAGGAGTATTTCCCCGAACTGCGCGAACTGGTGCAGCACTGTCAATTTAGCGATTGCACGCACACCCATGAACCAAACTGCGCCGTGTTAGCCGCGATAAAAGAAGGTCGTGTGCACCCGGAACGGTTTGATTCTTTTTTGAGACTGCGGGCGGGACAAGAATAAGGCGACAGCCACCCGCTGCGCGAAAGTGACTGTCACCTGTTAGAATTAATCGATGAATTCCAATTGGGATTTGACCGGGCACGAGTGGGCCGTGGACATGTTGAAGAAACACATTATCCATGGCAGCACGCGCCACGCGTATCTTCTAGCTGGACCTCCCGGGCTGGGCCGCCGCACCCTCGCGGTACGCTTCGCCCAGGCCTTGAACTGCCAAACGCCTGTTGAGACAGGGATCGCCTGTGGCGTATGCCGCGATTGTAAACAGATCGAGTCCATGAAGCACGCGGACCTGACCATCGTCCAATCTGATTCGGAAGGCGGCATTCTGAAAGTGGATCAGATCCGTGAAGCGCGCAAGACGTTGATTCTTAAACCGTATATGTCGAAGTATCGCGTGGCGCTATTCCTGAGATTCCAGGAAGCCAATGACAACGCTGCAAACGCCTTGTTGAAAACCCTGGAAGAAGCACCATCCTATGCGGTGCTGATTCTCACCGCGGATAACCCCGAACAGTTATTGCCAACCATACTTTCACGATGTGAAGTGTTGCGGTTGCGACCATTGCGGGTCGAGAAAGTGCAAAAGGCATTGGAGGGCAGAGGTGTGGAGACTTCGCGCGCAAGGTTAATTGCACACATCTCCGGCGGACGGATGGGCTATGCCATCCGCCTAATCGAAAATGATACTCTCCTGGAAAGGCGTGAGGAACGCTTGAATGACCTGCTAACCCTCTTGCCCGCCTCCCGCGTGGAAAAGTTTGCCTATGCCGATAAGCTCGCGAAAGACAAAGACGCCATGCGGCAGACGATTTCCTTTTGGATTTCCTACTGGCGTGATGTGATGCTACGGGCGGCCCAGGCGGAGACGCCACTGGTCAACGTGGATCGTAACCTGGAGATTGAGGATTTAGCCGGAAGAATGGATCTACCTTCCGCACGCACCGTGGTTGGCGGACTCGAAAACGCCCTGGAAAAGCTGGAAAGAAATGTTAATCCACGTTTACTGGCGGAAGTACTTTTGTTGGATTTGCCGAACGTGTAAGAATTTTTGGAGTTTACCGTCAGATTGGGTATGTTTTGGATGATACGTTACAGAGTGCCGCATAATTTACTTTACTTGAAATGTAGATTTCAACCTACAAACGCATGTAGGAAATAAAGTTATTTATGAGACAAGCGGTAAAGGTCAGGCACAACCATGTATGAATCCTTGTACACTCAGACGAGCAGGCTTTCTTTTCCCAAGGAGCTGGAAGACCAGTTCCAGGCGGACTATTACAAAAACACGCGGTCTTCCACACGCATTGCGCTGGTGTTAGGGCTCTTTTTATATTCCCTGTTTGGCCTTCTGGATATCTATGCCGTTCCCATCTCCCGAGAGGTCGTGTGGTTAATACGCTATTTCGTTGTCGCCCCCGCTATCATTTTTGTTCTGACCGCAAGTTACTTTGACCTATTTCAGAAATACGTCCAGGGGTTAATGAGTGCGGTTGTTGCGGTCTCTGGCCTGGGCATAGTCGCTATGATCGCGGTCACGCATGAAACGGAGCTGGGCAACCGGTTTTATTTTACCGGGCTGATCCTGATTTCCATGTGGGCCTATGGTCTGCTTCGCCTTCGTTTCTGGCATGCCGTTCTTGCCAACCTGCTGATCATGATAGGGTATGAATTTGCCGGTATTGTGGTTAAGCAATTATTGAGCTCGGAAACTGGCATTGTCCTGTTCACCATGCATAATTTTTTCTTTCTGGGCGCGAACGTAATTGGCATTTTCACAAGTTACTCCCTGGAACGCTACAGCCGCCGGGAGTTCCTGCAAAAATACACCATCCAGGAACAACGCGACCAGTCGGACAGGCTGCTCTTCAGCATACTGCCTGAGCGGATCGCGGAAAAATTAAAACAGGGTCATGAAACAATCGCCGAAGAATTCAGCTCGGCCAGCGTGTTATTTGCAGATATTGTGAACTTTACGCCCATTTCAGCGCGCTTCGACCCGCGCGAAGTGGTGGATATGCTCAATGAATTATTTTCCGGCTTCGATCAGCTTGTGGATAAATACAGCGTGGAAAAAATTCAAGTGGCTGGCGATGGATATATGCTGGCGGCAGGCGTTCCGATACCCAGAAAAAATCACGCCACTGTCCTGGCACAGCTGGCCCTGGAAATGCTGGATTATGTCGAAAGACAAAAGTTCCTGGGCGGCAAGCATCCGATTGAGATCCGAATTGGGTTGAACTCAGGACCTGTCATTGGAGGCGTGATCGGACGCAAAAAATTCGTCTATGCGTTGTGGGGTGACATGGTCAATACCGCCAGCCGCATGGAAAGTCACGGTGCAAAGGGCAAAATTCAGATCACCCGCGCCACGTATGAACTGATCAAGGACCAGTTCGATTGTGAATATATCGGCGAGATCGATGTCAAAGGCAAGGGCCGGTTGGAGGCCTGGTATCTGCTGGGCGCCAAAACAAAAGGGAAGCGCACTCTGCCTCCTACATGGAGAGCGTTCACCACCCGGCCGTCAATAAAGGCCAGGACGGCTGAGCCGGACTCCGATGGTGAGGCGCGCAGTCGCTAACTCGGAAGATACAAGGAGCTGACGATGCTTGAATCCTCTCTCGCAAAGAAGATGAAACTCAAACCCGGTGCACGCGCGGCGATCCTCCGCGCGCCGGAGAATTATCTGAACGAGCTCAAACACGACACCGAAATCTCGCCGAAGTTGAGTGGCAAATTCGATTGGATTCAAATCTTTGCCAAAAACAAAAGGGAACTGGATGCGCTGGTTCCAAAAGCCGCGAAGGCCCTGAAGCCCGAATCCATGTTATGGCTGTCCTTCCCCAAGGGGGCATCGAAAATCCAGACCGACCTGACCCGTGACAAGGGCTGGGAGATTTTACAGGCTGTGGATTTGAAATGGGTTAATTTGATCTCGGTCAATGAGAATTGGTCTGCGTTCGCGCTGAGACCCTATAAAGAAGGTGAGAAGAAACAGTCATTTCAGTTGGGTGCCTGACATGAACCCTGATGCTCAAAATAAAAAAGATACGTTACAGGGCGTCTTCACTCGCTCGGCTTCGAGTTACGAACAAATCCGCTATTTTCCGATCTTCGGTCAGTGGCTGGTGGACACCGCGCAAATCCCTGAAGGCTCAAAAGTCCTGGATGTGGCCTGTGGGCGCGGCGCGGTACTATTTCCGGCTGCCGAACAAGTCGGACCGAGTGGTAAAGTCATTGGGATTGACCTTGCAGAAGGCATGGCGCGCGAGACCGAAGCAGAGATTCAGCGACGCGTACTCGTACAGGCACAGGCGCGTCAAATGGACGCAGAGAATCTGGACTTCCCCGCTGCCTTCTTCGACTTTGTCCTGTGTGGCTTTTCTCTCCAGTTCTTTCCTCACCTTGACCGCGCCCTGGCTGAATTTCGCCGCGTCCTCAAACCCCATGGACAAGTTGCCGTCACCACCTGGGGCGAGGACGATTCCCACTGGGACTGGTTTGATGACCTGCGGACTGAGTATCAAGCGGTCATCAAGCTGGGATCGCAAAGTCTCGATAAACCTGAAGTCATTCAGAAGTGGTTTTTAGAGGCAGGGTTTGATGATCTCCAAATCACCACAAAAGAATTGGATATGGTCTACCGCGACGAGGAAGAATGGTGGAATGTGGAATGGTCCATCTCCGGGCGCGCCGGTTTGGAGAAATTAAGCCCGGAAGCCTTGGAAAAATTTAAAGCCGAATGTTTTGCAAAAGTGCAATCGCAAAGGGAAGCAGACGGATTCCACTACCGCCTGCCAGCGTTTTGTAC
>Ga0114129_10004656_pt1 | contig 19370 bp, 12 predicted proteins | sample RhiMetdeltSRZDD1_FD_80071 | JGI IMG/M metagenome (GOLD analysis project Ga0114129, IMG submission 80071) | Populus rhizosphere microbial communities from Tennessee, USA - Rhizosphere MetaG P. deltoides SRZDD1 (version 2) (version 2) | ecosystem: Host-associated > Plants > Roots > Rhizosphere >...
CCGGCAGCTGCTCGAAGAACTCGCGCGTCAACTGGTAGACGCGTTCCTCGGAGAGATCGCTGCGACAGACGAGCAGCCACTCCGCGCCGAGCGTCTCGATCGGCCGGCTTTGCCCTGGGAGCTCGTTGGCAGCGACGGTGACCGGCTTGAGGAACGGATAGCTGCCGCGCAGCCGGTTGACCTCGGCTCGGCCAATCGGCAGCATGCGGAGCGGGACGGCCTGGCTGAGCGCGCGGGTCGCGGCCAGCATGAGCGGGTTCGCGCTGAACACCGCGTCGATCTGACCCGACCCGAGCTTCGGCACGAGGTTGTCCGTGGGCTCGAAGATCGGCTGCAAGTCGGCGTAGCTCATGCCGTGCGCGCCTAGCACGATCCGCGTCGAGAATTCGCCCGACGTCCCCGGGGGGATGATGCCGACGCGTCGGCCCTTCAGATCATCGATCGACCGGAAGGGGCTGTCGCGCCGGACCAGCACGTGGAACGTGTTGACCCAGAGGACCGCGATCGCACGGAGGTTCTTGTGCGGATACAGGTTGCGCTCGATGCCGCGGCGGTACGCGATGTACACGACATCGGACTGGGCGAGCCCCAGTTGCCCCTGCCCGCTGTCCACCGCCGACACGGCGACGACGCCGCCCGACGTCGTCTGCAAGTCGATGTGGATCTGAGGGAGCGCGCTGTTGAGGCGCTGGATCAGATCGTTGGTGAACGCCGGAGCGATGCCCGACCACAGCGTGAGCTGCTGCGGCTGCGGTGCCGCAGACCCCGACGCGCAGGCGGTTGCGCACAGCGAAACCAGCAGCGACGCAATCGCGAACCGCCGTCGAACCGGTTTACCAGAGATCGCGAACCGGCCCTGAGCCGGTTTGCCAGAGATCGCGAACCGGCCCTGAGCCGGTTTGCCAGACGCTGTGCCCGGACGACGGCACGGTTGGAAACGGGATGATGTCGTGGTCACGGACCTCTCTCCCGGCAACGAAGCGGGATTATACGGGAACCGTCCGTGCGCCGTGCGGCGATGACAATTGATGACAAATGCGGCGGCTGCAGCCTCGCCTGCTGCCGCGCATAATCGCCCGGCGCGGCCTGACGCCATTCGAGCGGGAGAGGAAATGCGTGAACGAATCGTGACGTTCATCGTGATGGCTGTCGCGGTCTCCGCCGCGATCGGCCTCGATGGGCAAGCGGCAAGAACCTCATCCGCATGGTCAGTGCCACGGACGCCGGACGGCCGCCCCGATCTACAGGGCGTTTGGGCGAACAACAACATGACGCCGCTCGAGCGTCCACCCCAGTTCGCGGGACGCGCGACGATGACCGACGCGGAGCTGGCGGACCTGAAGCAGAAGGTCAAGCTGTTGATGGACGGCGGCGACGCGTTCTTCGCCGACGAGCTGATCCTCGCGGCGCTCGACGGCAAGACGAAGTTCCGCTCCGCCGACACGCAGACCGGCAACTACGACCAGACCTGGCTGTCCGACCGCATCTTCGACAATCGCACGTCGCTTGTCATCGACCCGCCAGACGGCCGCATCCCGCCGCTCGCGCCAGGCGCGGCCGAGCGGGCCCGCGCGCTGCAAGCGGCACAGCAGGCACGCGGCCCCGCCGATCGCGCGCAAGACCTCTCCCTCAGCACGCGCTGCGTCAGCGCCGGCACACCCAACCTCCGCGCCGGCTATCAGAGCTACTTCGAGATCACGCAGGGGCCGAGCGTCGTGGCGCTCCGCACCGAGATGATTCACGACGCGCGCATTTTCCCGATCGGCGCCGGCCCGCATGTGTCACGCGCCATCACCCAGTACCACGGCGACTCACGCGCGCACTGGGAGGGCGACACGCTCGTGGTCGACACGACCAACTACGTGGCGAACGCGACTCGAGTGGGTGCCACCACCACCGACAGGCTGCGCACGACCGAGAAGTTCAGACGCGCGGCCGAGGACACGATTGAGTACTCCGTCACGATTGACGACGCGAACGTGTGGTCGCGCCCGTGGACGCTGATGATTCCGCTCAAGAAAACCGGCGAGCTGATGTTCGAGTTCGCGTGCCACGAGGGGAACTACGGACTGCGCGCGATCCTCAGCGGCGCGCGCGCACAGGAGCGCGCCACTCCGTAGCTGGTTTTCTTGCGGCTTGCCACGCCGAAGCCGCGAAGCGGCGAAGGCGGGCGGTCCGCGCGGAGCGACATCCGGAGCAAAGGAGCAGTCATGCGGAAGACGGCGATCTGGGCGACGTTCATCATGGCCTGCGGCTCGATCGCGCTCGCCCAGGGCGGCGCGCAGACACCGGCCGCCGGCGGCCGGGGACAGGGCGGCGAAGGTCGGACGGTCATCCTTGAGCGGGCGCCCACGGACCATTCGATCGCCATTCCCAAAGAGACGCTCGCGCAGCACCTCAAGGACATGGATGCGAAGAAGCTCCAGACGCTTCGCATGATCGAGGGCGGCAAGTACAACGTGAACATCCGGCGTATCACTGCGGCCGAGACGGGGCTGGTACATCCGATTACCGCGGACCTATGGGTCGTGCTCGAAGGCGGCGGCACACTGACGACCGGCGGCGTGCTCGAGAACGGCAAGATCAACGGCGGGCAGAGCCGGAAGATCAAGGTGGGCGACGTCGTGTACATCCCCTCGGGGCTGCCACACGGCGTCAGCGGCGTCGACAACAACATCACGTGGCTCAACGTGCGATGGGACACGGATTGGCCACCCGATTCGCCGATGGGCGCGGGCACGCTGAACGGGCTCCTCGGCCGGGCGGGTGGTGCGCGCGCGGGCGGTGCACCGCGTGAAGGAGCAGTCGAAGCGCGCGCGGCGCGCGCCGGTGCTGCCGGCGCAGCCGCTGCTCCTCCCGCCGCACGGGGGCCGGCGCTGCCACCCGGAAGCCAGCAAGTGCTGCCCTACAGCTACGGCGGCAGCGGCGAGCTGTTCTTCTCGAAGGAGCAGCTCGAGCAGATCATGGCGGGCATGCGGCTGAAGAAGTCCGTCAACACGCGGCTCATCGAGGGCGGGCGCTACAACGTGAACCTCCGGTGGAACGGCACGCCGACCGTGGAGCTTCACGAGCACACGATTGACACGTGGTACGTGCTGGCCGGCGGTGCCACGGTGAACACGGGGTATCAGGTGAAGGACGGCGAGCGTGTGCCCAACACCGGCGTGGCGGTGGCGAGCAAGCCGGGCGACGTGTTCTTTCACCCGTCGAACTTCTACCACGGCTTCAGCGAGGTCACGCCGGACATCTTCTGGCTGAACATCCGCTGGGACGACAACTACGCGAAGTGATCGATCGGCCGGGTCTAAAGACCCGGCCCCACGTCTGAAGCGGAGGCCGAGTCCCATGAAACGATCAACGTGGCGGAGTGTTGGCGTCGTGGCAGCAGGCGTCGCCATAGTGGCGGCGGTCGCGACGCTCTCGAACGGTGGCGCGCAGGCACACGCGCCCGCCGCAGCGACACGTGTCCCCGTCTTCGAGGTGGATCCAACGTGGCCGAAGCTGCCGAACAACTGGGTCGTGGGTCACGTTGCATCGGTGGCGGTCGATCGCGGCGATCACGTCTGGATGCTGCACCGGCCAAACACGATTCCCGAGGATCGGCGGAGCCACGCGGCGCCACCGGTGCTGGAGTTCGACGCGTCGGGGAAGTTCGTGCGCGCGTGGGGCGGTCCCGGGAAGGGCTATGACTGGCCGGACAGCGAGCACGGCATCGCCGTCGACTACAAGGACCATGTGTGGATCGGAGGCAGCGCCCCCATCGCACCGTCGCTTCGGAATCTTGACGACGACATGCTCCTCAAGTTCGACAACAAAGGAAAGTTCTTGCTGCAGATCGGCGGCAGGAGCGTCAGCAAGGGCAATGCTGACATGAAGAACGTGCACCAGTCGGCTGACGTCTTCGTGTGGCCCAAGACCAACGAGGCCTTCGTCGCCGACGGCTATGGCAACCGTCGGGTCATCGTGTTCGACGCCGACAACGGAGCATTCAAGCGGCAGTGGGGTGCGTTCGGCAATGCGCCCATCGATGCGCCGCCCGCTGCGCGCGGAGGTGGAGGTGGAGGAGGAGGAGCAGGAGGCGCACGCGGCGGCGCGAACGCTGGCGGCGGCCGTGGCGCCGCGCCGGCTCTCGAGACCGACGGCCCGGGATCGCAGCAGTTCGGCGGACCCGTACACGCCGTCAAGGTCTCGAATGACGGGCTGGTCTACGTTGCTGATCGTCCGAATCGCAGAGTGCAGGTCTTCACGCCGGACGGAAAGTTCGTCACACAGACCTTCATCAATCGATCCGGACCGTCGCCGCAGTCGGCGGCGGGACTGGCGTTCTCCCCCGACGCGCAGCAGCAATTCCTCTACGTCGCCGACTACGGCAACTCGCACATCGCGGTGCTCGATCGGAAGAGCCTGCAGCTCCTCTATCAGTTCGGGCAGCGCAGCGAGAAGCCGGGCGACTTCCAGGGCCTGCATCACCTGGCGATCGATTCCAAGGGCAACATCTACACGGGTGAGGTCGCGCCGGGCGCGCGCGCGCAGCGATTCGTGTTCAAAGGACTCTCGGAGACGCTGCCGCCCAACGCGATCGCGCCGGCACAACTCGCACAACCCGTCAGCCAGTCCGCGCAAGCGGCCCCGCCACCGGCGGGCGCCCGTGGCGGCGCGACGCGCGAACCGCCGCGGCTCACCAGTACGATGAGCAATCCCTATCGCATGCTGACGAACTGGCCGCACCTCGGCACCATCAAGCCGGGAGCCGCGATCGGGATCGTGCCGGACGGCACAGGCGGCGTGTGGCTGCAGCACCGGTCGGTGCCGGCGATGCTGCACATCAATGCTTCCGGCGACATCACGCAGCGTTTCGACGTCACGTTCTCGTCGTCGCACGGTCTCTGCCGCGATCGCGATGGCAACTTCTGGGCGGTTGACAGCGGGCCCTTCAACGACTCGCCCGACGCGGGCGTACGCGGCAACCAGGTCTTCAAGTTCAGTCCTGAGGGGAAGCTGCTGCTGACGCTGGGCAAGGCCGGCGTCGGCAAGGCCGGCCCCGATACGTTCCTCCAGCCGGCCGCCTGCCGCGAAACGCCGGACGGCAACATCCTGATCGCCGACGGCCACTGGCCCAGGCCGACGAACGCGCAGCAGGATGGCGATCGTCTCGTCTGGTTCACGCGCGACGGCAAGTTCATCAAGGAGTTCGGTCGCCACGGTTCGAAGCCCGGAGAGTTCATGGGTCCGCACGGCCTGGCGTTCGATTCGCTGGGGCGTCTCTTCGTCGCCGACCGATCGAACAACCGCGTGCAGATCTTCGACAAGGACATGACGTTCGTCGACGAGTGGCGGCACTTCGGGCGGCCCAGCGGGATCTGGATCTTGAAAGACGACACGCTGATCGTTTCCGACTCGGAGTCCAGCTTTCCGATCGGCGGCGCGCCCGATGCGCCGGAGGGCGGCGGCAACGCGGTTCGCAATCCTGGCTGGCAGAACGGTATCCGGATCGGGAGCGCCAAAGACGGCTCCCTGCGTCAGTTCATCCCAGGCACGCGGCCGGAGGGGCTGGCGGCGGACGAATCGGGCAACATCTTCGGCGGCCTGACGGCGGGCTGCGATGCGAGCCCGTCCGGGGGTTGCCTGCAGAAATTCGTGAAGCAGTGAACGCCGTATGAACGCCGGAAACTACTAACGAGGATCCTTCATGAAGCGCATCATTCTCGCCGCCGTCTTCGTTCTGCTCACGCTGTCGCAGGCTGGCACCTCCGCGCAGGGCGGACAGCCGCCAAAGATCGCAACCGACATCACTGCCGCCGAAGTGCAGGCCGTGCTCAACGCGCCCACAGGGGGTGGGGATCGGCAGATGAAGGTCGTGGACATCGGCAAGTACAACGTCAGCGTTGGCGTGCTGCACCGCGGCAAGACGAATCCGGGCGCGCCGGTCGGCGCGATTAACCACGAGCACGTGACGGAGGTTTACTACATCATCTCGGGATCCGGGACGCTGCTGACGGGCGGGACCGTGGACAACGCAAAGCCGCTCGCCGCGGACGGTGAGATCGTGAAGGTCGCAGTTGGTCCCAGCAATCAGGGGACATTCCGCCAGGCGGCGCAGACACGCAAGGTCGGCCCGGGCGACATCGTCATCATCCCGGCCGGCGTCTATCACGGCTTCACTGACGTCGCCGATCACGTGGACTACGTGTCAGTTCGACCGGATCCCGATCACGTGCTGCCCGCAGGGTACGTGCACCCGCTCTTGAAGAAGTAGAAAGCCGCGCCTCGAACTCCGAGGCGCTGACAATTGATGACAATTCCGGCTTTGCTTCGCGATTCGCGCGCTTCTCATAATGCGCGCGACCGCGCTCGCGGGTGCTGTCCTCGGCGCGCGTCTCCTTGACCGTGTTTCGTTTGCCATCACCAAAGGAGGGACCTCGTGGTCTTGGCATCTTTCGGTCGTCGCGCGTGTCTCGTCGTCGCTCTGAGCTTGATCCCCGCGTCCGTCCTGGCGCAAGGCACCAGCACGGCCACCATCGCCGGCGTCGTTCGTGACGCCTCGGGCGGCGTGCTGCCTGGCGTCACCGTCGAGGCCGCCAGCCCGGCGCTCATCGAGAAAGTCCGCTCGACCGTCACCGACGAACGCGGCGAGTACCGGCTGCCAGAACTGCGGCCTGGCGTGTACACCGCGACGTTCACGCTCGCAGGCTTCTCCACGCTCAAGCGCGATGGCCTCGAGCTTCGGACCAACTTCACCGCACAGGTGGACGTCGAGCTCAAGGTCAGCGCGCTCCAGGAAACCATCATCGTCACGGGCGAAACGCCGCTCGTGGACGTGTCGTCGGCGACGCAGCAGCGCACGGTCACGCGCGAATTGCTCGACACGGTCCCCACAGCGAAGAGCGTGCTCGGCATCGCCGCACTGATCCCCGCCGTCGTCGAGCCGCCCAACTCGCAGGATGTCGGCGGCAGCAAGGGCGAGCGTTCGGTTCGCATCACCGTACACGGGGGCAAGACGTTCGACTCGCGCCTGCTGCAAGACGGGATGCGCTACAACGCTTTGACCCCGGGCATCGGCAGCCTCGAGGGCACGGGCCGCGGCTATTACGCCAACCCCCTGGCGATTCAGGAAGTCGTGGTCGACTTGGGTACGATGGGGTCGGCCGAGTACTCGCTCGGCGGCGCGCAGGTGAACAGCATTCCGAAGGACGGCGGCAACCGTTTCAGCGGATCGTTCTTCATTGGCGCCACCGGCGACAGCCTGCAGAGCAACAACCTTGACGACGGCTTGCGCAACCAAGGGCTCACGTCGATCAACAGCGTGAAGAAGGTGTACGACTTCAACGGATCGCTCGGCGGACCCGTGCTGCTCAATCGGCTGTGGTTCTTTGCGGCCGGGCGGCGGTGGGGCACGACGACGGGCGTTGCGAATCTGTTTGCGGACTCCAACGTGAACGACTTTGCGTACACGCCCGACCTCACGAGTCCCATCGAGCCTGTCGAGTCCAACCGCGGTGCCGGCGGACGTCTCACGTTCCAGGCGACGGCGAAGGACAAGTTCACGTTCTCGTGGGACAAGCAGCGCAACTTCCAGGATCAGCTCACCGGACAGCTCGAGACCGGCACGATCAAGAACGAAGGCAACGCCGGCTACTGCCAGCGCCACGAGGTGATGCAAGGCACATGGAGCCGGCCGCAGTCGAACACCCTGCTCTTTGATTCTGGCATCACCGTGAGCAAGTTCAATTTCGGCGGCTTCGGCAAGGACGTGTTCCTGAGCGACTACGAGGGCTGCGGCGGCGGCTTGCAAGACAACGTGTTGATCAACGACACCGGCCTGGGCTTCACCTACAACGGCGTTGGCAACCGGACGATGAGCCTGTCGCACCAGTCGAACGGTCGCTTCAACGTCTCGATCCTCAGCGGCCGTCACAGCATCAAGACCGGCGTGTTCTGGATGTACGGCCTCGGCGGCGGACACCGCACGTACACGACGCGCGGGCCCACGCAGGTCAACAGCCTGCCCGTGTCGTACACGTTCTTCAACGGCGTCCCGCGATCGCTCACCCAGTTTGCGTCGCCCAGCTTCACCGTCGATCAGCTCAATCCCGATCTCGGGCTGTTCGTGCAGGATCAGTGGAGGCTGAACCGGATCACCGTGAGTGCGGGCGTGCGATTCGAATGGCTACGCGAGTCTGTGAAGGCCACTTCGGTCGATGCGGGTCTTCTGGTTCCTGCCCGCTCGTTCCCCGCGCGCACCAACGTCCCCAACTGGAAGGACCTCAATCCGCGTTTCGGCATCGTCTGGGATCCGACCGGCAGCGGGAAGACGGCGATCAAGTTCGGGATCAACCGCTACGTCGGGTCGAACACTACTGGGATCGCGCAGCTCTTCGACCAGGCGGCCGGCGCGGTCAACAGCACGACGCGATCGTGGAACGACCAGTTCTTCCCGGTTGGCGACCCACGGCGTGACAACTTCGTGCCCGACTGCGATCTGAGAGCTACGACCACCAACGCCGAGTGTGGCGCGATGGCCAACCCCAACTTCGGCACGTTCGTTCCCGTGAACTCGCCCGACCCGGCGTGGATCACCGGCTGGGGCAAGCGGCCGTACAACTGGCAGACCTCGATCAACATCGATCGCGAGGTGATCCCGAACCTCGTTGTCAACGCCGGCTACTTCCGCACTTGGTACGGCAACTTCCAAGTGACCGACAACCAGCGGGTGACGCCCAACGATTACAGCCCTTACTGCGTGACCGTGCCAACTGACAGCCGGCTGCCGCTGAGCGGCCAGCAGCTGTGCGGGCTGTACGACATCAACCCGACGTCGTTCGGTCAGGTGGACAACTTGATCACGCGGAATAACAAGTACGGCAAACACGAGGAGATCTACAACGGCGTCGACGTGAACTTCCAGCTGCGCCTGCGCGATCGTGCCACGCTCGGCGGCGGCTGGAACGTCGGGAACGCGGTGCAGCTCGGTACGGTGGCGGGTGGCAGTGCGTCGGCCGGCACGAACACCTGTTACGTGATCGACTCGCCGCAGCAGCTTTTCAACTGCAAGGTGGACGTGCCGTATCAGAACCGCATCAAGCTCAACGGGTCCTACACGCTTCCGTACGGATTGCAAATCGCCGCTGTCGTCCAGAGCAACCCTGGTGCGAACTACTCGGCCAACCGGACGTACACGCTCGCCGAGATCCAGCCGTCGCTTGGACGTCCAATCTCGGGCGGCCTGACGACGCTGGTGATCCCCCTCGTGAAGCCGCTCTCGACCTTCGGACCGCGGATCAACCAGTTCGATCTCCGCGGCTCGAAGATCTTGCGCCTCGGCGCGCGGCGCATTCAGGTCAACGTGGATGCCTACAACCTGTTCAACAGCAACACGCCGGTCACGCTCTTCGGCACCTACAATGCCCGGTGGGGACAACCGACGCAGGTACTCGACGGGCGTCTCGTGAAGTTCAGTGCAGCAGTCGACTTCTAGCGAGACCCGCTGCCGGGGTCTCGCGGCAGTGTCTGGCAAACCGGCTCAACGCCAGTTCGGCGCGGCCCGCAAAGAACGCGGACCGCGCGCAGTATCTGGCAAACCGGCTTAACGCCGGTTCGCAATCTTAGAAGGAACCACGATGAGGAGACGAACATCAGCTGGCTCCGTACGACATGTGATGGTGTGCGCATGCGCAATCGGTCTGGCCCTGGCGCTTGGTCTGGGCCAGAACGGCGCCGCACAGCAGCGCGGCGAACAGGGCGAGAGCACCAGAGGGCAAGGAGGTGGCCCGGCGGGACGCGGACGGGCGAACTATTCGCTGAACGATCCCGCGCCGAACGATCCAGCGCTCAAGGGCGCGATCGACATGCACGCGCATCAAGATCCCGATAGCTTCGGGCCGAGCTACGGGCAGGCTGCGCGCTCGATCGACGCGTTCGATCTCTACACGCGGGCGAAGGCGTCCGGCATGCGCGGGTTCATCATCAAGGGTCACCTCGATCAGACCGCGGGGCTGGCCTACTACATGCGGAAGCTACACCCCGAGTTCGAGATCTTCGGTGGAATGGGCTCCAATCTCACCACCGGCACCAAGGTGAACCCGTGGGCGATCACGCACATGGCGGAGATGAAAGGCGGATGGGGCCGCATCGTCTGGATGCCGAGCTGGGACTCGGAGAACAGCATCCACAAGCTGCCGCGCCGGCCGCCGGCGTACGTTGCAGTGGCGCAGTGCAAGGGCCTCCCGTTCTGGATCAACTATCCGAAGCCGTGCCTCGATGGCGGAGAGCTGCTGCCGGAAGTGAAAGAGGCCCTCGAGATCATCGCCAAGACGAAGACGCGCGACAGCAACGGCGACCTAATTCTGGCGACCGGCCACAACTCGCCGCCAGAAGTCAAACTGCTGGTGAAGGAAGCCGTACGCGTGGGCGTGAAGCACATCATCATCACGCATCCGCTGCTGGACATCGTGGACATGACGCCTGCGGAGATCAAAGAGGTCGTCGCGATGGGCCCCGAGATCTACGCGGAGTTCACGTCGCAGTTCGGCAACCCCAACGCCAGGCCTGAAGTCGTGAAGACCCACGTAGAAGGGATTCGCGCCGCGGGCGTGGAGCACGCGTTCGTGTCGAGCGACACGGGCCAGCTCAACTCCAACTGGCAGCCGGACGCGCTGGCGAACTGTGCAAAGGTGTTGCGCGCCAACGGGTTCACAGAGCGGGAGCTCGATCTGCTCTTCAAGATCAACCCCGCGAAGATCCTCGGCATCGCGCCGCCGCCTACAGCAACGCGTTAGTTCTCGAAGAGAGGCTGACCTCGCGCCGACGCACGGGTATACCTTGATCAAGGCGTCCCGCAGCTGCGGGACGCCGGGGTATAGTCGCGGCATTCAGCGATAGCCGCCTCTCGAGAGATCGCATGAAGCGCCAGTCGATCGCCACGACGTAAACCTGTCGGGAGCCAACAGATGAGACCATCACGCCGCCTCACATCCAATGGGCTTGTGCTCCTCGTGGCGCTCGGCGTCCTGCACGTGGTGGCCGCCGGCGACACCAACCCGGACATGAGCGCTGCCGCACGCGTTCACCGGTTGGCGCTGAACGTTGAGCGCGCCGAGTCCGTGCGAGCCGTCAAGCGAGTACAGGAGACCTACGCGCAATACTCGCAGTTCGGGTTGTGGACCGACATGGCGGCGCTGTTCGCCGACAACGCGCAGCTGTCGTACGGCAAGGACAATGCACAAGGACGCGAGGCCATCCAGACCTACTTCCTCACCAGACTCGGCGAGGGCACGCACGGCCTCAAGTCCCGTGGCCTGCACACGCAGATGGTCCTGCGCCCGCTCATCAACGTCTCGGCCGACGGCCAGAGCGCGAAGGGTCGCTGGTGGGAATTCTCAATGACGGGCCAACATGGCGTGAAAGCCGAGTGGGCGGCCGGCATCTTCGAGAACGAGTATGTGCGCGAGCGCGGCGTGTGGAAGATCTCCCGCATGCGCTACAACCCGATGTTCGCGGGACCGTATGCGACCGGCTGGCGCAACGTCGACGAGGACCAGAAGATCGTTCCGTACCACTTCACGCCGGATGAGACCGGAATCCCCGTCCCCGACCAGCCCGCGTCGGCGATCCCGCCCATCGATCCAAAGATGAATCCGGCCACGGCGCTCGCCGCCCTCGAGCAGCGCATCGCGGTGATGAACGAAGAGGACAAGGTCCGCAACCTGCAGAACGCGTACGGCTACTACATGGACCGGAAGATGTGGGGCGACGTCACGGACCTGTTCACGGCCGATGGCGCGCTCTCGATCGCCAACGTCGGCGTGTACGACGGTCCAAAGGGCATGCGTCGTGCCCTCGAGCGCAGCGGCCCGGTCGGGTTGAAACACGGCGAGCTGAACGAACTCATGCAACTGGACATGACGGTGGCCATCGAGGCCGGCGGGATGGAAGCGCGAGCGCGCGGCCTCGAGTTCGGCATGCTCGGCGAGGCCGACAAGGGAACGGCGTTCTACACGCTGGCCATCTTCGAAAACAGATACGTGAAGCAGAACGACATCTGGCAGATCCGCGAGATGCGGATCTTCCCTTTGATGAAGACCGACTACGCGCAGGGTTGGGCGAAGAGCCAGGTCGTCGATCCACCGCCCGCGAAAGAGCACGCGCCCGATCGGCCGGTGCTCTCCTCCGATGTGATGTCTCCTGGTGCCATCCCCGTGTTCTTCGCCCCGAACCCGGCGACCGGCAAGCCCGTGAGCCTTCCCTCTGGCGCCAAGACAGTTGGTCGCGAGCGTCTGCTGCCGGCTCCAGCGGCCCGCAACCCCGCCGCGCGGTCCGGCGATCTGGACGCGCGCATCAAGGAAGCCGAGCGGCGGCTCGCTATCTCGAAAGCCTGGGACGGCGCTGAGAATATGTCGTCGGCGTACGGCGACTATCTCGACGATCTGGACTTCGGCGGGCTCGCGAAGCTGTTCGCCGTGAAGGGCAACAAAGAGATTCCGTTCAGCGGTTTCTATGTGGGGCGCGAGAGCATCGCCAAGCGCGACGCGACGTCGCCGCCACCGGGATCACGCCCGCGAGCGATGCTCCCTCTTCACTGGCTGACCCAGCCCGTGATCCTCGTTGCCGCTGATGGACGGTCTGCGTCGATCCGCACGCGCCTCTTCCAGCCGGCCTCGAGCCGCACGCGCGCCATGGGCTTCGGCGGCGGCATGTATCACAATCAGGTCGTCCTCGAAGACAGCGTGTGGAAGCTGTGGAGCGTCACGATCGACGAACACTACTTCTCGTCGCCGACGTATGAAGGCGGCTGGTCGTCGGCAAAGGATCCCGATCCGGCCACCGCGCGCCGGCCAGCGGCGCAGTCGAACGACTACCCGCCCAACATCCCCCTCACCAAACTGGGTGAGCGCGAGAGAGGCTTCCGCGGGGGCACGGGCGACATCATCGTGTGGCCCGGAATCCTGCCGATGTGGTTCCACTACAAGAACCCCGTCAGCGGACGCGTTCCCGAACACTACTGGCCGGACTGCGTCCCGTGCGTGCAGTACCCGGAGACCAGCATGAAGAACCACGGCTACCTGCTGCCACCGTCCTAAAGGACGCTGCCTAAAAGACGCTGCTTGAGCGGACGGCCAACCATGGCGATGATGAGAACCAAAACACTGCTGATCGGTGTGTCGTGCGCGGCCGTGACGACCGCGGTAGTGAGCGTGCACTACGGCTGGGGCCGCTTCTGGCGTCCGAGCACGAAGTCAACTACAACAAGGAAACGCGGGCGAAGGCCATCGTGTCTCGCAACGGAAAGTTGATTCCCGAAGTCTTCGAAGTGCTCGACCTGATCAAGGAGCGCACTCTCACTCTGGCCAGGATCATCGTGACCCATCCGCTGCTCGGGCCACAGTTCACGAACATGTCCCTTCAGCAGATGCAAAAGGCCGTGAAGCTCGGGGGAGCCATCGAGATCACTGCGGGCACCGTCAGCCGCGACGGGGCCGGTCTGGCGATTCAATTGGGCAGGTAAGGTAGGAGCCGCCAAGTCATGAGTGATACGAACCGTTCTCCTTCGTTCGTGGCCCTGCTGGCGGCCGGCGCGATGGGCGTCCTCGCCACCGACTCCGTGGCGGCGCAGGGTCAGCGGCAGAAAGCCAGCGCACCGATCACGATCCAGAAGCAAGGCTCCTTCGCGGTGGGCGGAGCGATACTCGGCGACCCCAACGCGCAATCGCTGCACTGCGATCACGGCTACGTCGAGTACCAGATTCCGGTGAACCCGCGCCGGATCAACCTCGTGATGTGGCACAGCGCCGCGGCAGCGGCGTGGCTGAATCGATGGGACGGCGGCGAGGGTTATCAGAGCATCTTCCTGCGCCGCGGCTTCCCGGTCTACATCTGGGACGGCCCGCACGTCGGCCGCGCCAATTGGGGCTGCACGGAGCACGCCTACAAGCCGGCGAGCGGCCGTGATCAGAGCAACTTCATCGCATGGCGGTTCGGCGCGCAGTACCCGAACTGGTTCGAGGGCGTGCAGTTCCCGACGAAGGACCGCGAGGCGTGGAACCAGGCGTCACGAGCGCGCTACCTGGAGTTCGACACGATCGAGAACGCGCAGCTGCAGTCGGACGCAGCGGCGAAGCTGATGGATACGATCGGGCCGAGCGTCGCGCTCACCAATTCCGCCGGCGGCCTGCGCGCGCTTCTGACGGCGCTCAAGACGAACAACATGGCCGGTCTCGTGATGTACGAGAACGTCGGCTACGTGTTTCCGCAGGGTGAAGGCCCGGGAGGACCGGCGGGAGGGTTCGGTCCCGTTGAGGTCCCACTCGAGGAGTTCAAGAAGCTGACAAAGTTCCCGATGCAGATCGTCTGGGGCGACAATGTCGACAAGTCGGCCAGCTACACGAGGAGCCTCGCACAGTCGAAGCGGTTCGCCGAGACGATCAACAAGTACGGCGGCAAGGCCCAGGTGCTGATGCTGCCCGACGCTGGCCTGAAGGGCAACACGCACATCCCGTTCGCCGACATGAACAACGTCGCCGTGGCGGACCTGCTGTCGATGTTCCTCGCGAAGAACGGCCTGGACAAACGCTAGGCTCAGGACAGGTGGGCGGGGATCTGGCGGCTCGAGCCGAATCGGCAGGCCCGTTGCGAACTCACTTCACGAGGAGCGCAAGAATGATGCGAGCCAGAATCGGTTGTTTCTTGGCAGGTGCGGCGATCGTGGCGTCACTCGCCGGCGTCGCCGGCCAGGCCGCGAAGCCATCGTCGGACGCACTCGCCGCCAAAGTGCAGGTGTTGGAGGATCGCGATGCCATACGCGCGCTCCTTGTGAGTTACGCCAGCACACTGGACGGACGCGACTTCGCAGCCTTCGAACAACTCTGGGCCAAGGATGCCGAGTTTGTCGGGAGTGCCAACAACACGGCCAAGGGCCCCGTGGCCATCAGGGATCTCTTGCAAGGCTTGCTGAAGGCCAATGGCGCACCGGTTCCTGGACGCGACTTCCACCTCGTCATGAATCAGACCGTCGACGTGACGGGTGACACCGCCACTGGTTTCAGCCGAGGGACCTGGGTGGTGACTGACCCGGATACGAAGCTGCGGATCGCTATCATCGCCAACTACTACGATCAGTTCGTCCGCGAACGCGGCCGCTGGAAATTCAAGCGGCACCAGATCGGCGGGACGCCGCCCGCCGCGGCATCCGGATCGAAGTAGCAGCGATCGGAATCTGCGTTCTAACGTCGCGGTACCCAGCGAGTCCAAGCGCCCGATCAAAGAGGTTCCAGCGTGAAAGTTGGAGTGATCGCTCGAGCGAAAGCAGATCCCCCGAGTTGTTGAAAACGTTGAAAGCGAGTGTTCCTGACGTAGTCGTTGGAAAGGGAGGTTCTTCGCCCAAGGCAGGTGCGCTACCAGGCTGCGCTACGCCCCGACTCTGAATTCCTCGGATTGTACCTCTGGTCACGGCGATCAACGCACAGCTTCCGAAATCCGCGGTCATGCGTCGTTGACGTCAACAACGCGCGCGGCTAGGATCGGTCCTTGAACGATCGTTCAAACCTTCGAGTGACGTCGCTGTGACGTCGCCGCTCCTGACGGTCGCCTGAGAGCGGCGGCAGCACGATTCCAGTGGGACGCAAGATGACCAGTACTGTGGACTACGGAGACCGGATTCCCAATAACGTCGACCTGGGCCGCGACCGTGTGCTGCAACGCGCATTGGAACACTGGCAACCGGCGTACATGGGGTGGTGGTCCGACATGGGGCCCACCGGCAGCCACGCCCACGACGTGTATCTGCGAACGGCAATCAGCGTCGACCCCGAGGGCTGGGCGCACTTCGGGTACGTCAAGATGCCGGACTATCGGTGGGGGATCTTCCTCGCGCCGACCGTCGCGGGACGTGAGGTCAACTTTGGAGTGAACAAGGGGCGGCCTGCGTGGCAAGACGTGCCCGGAGAGTATCGATCCCCGCTCCGGCGCATCATCGTCACACAGGGTGACACTGAACCGGCATCGGTCGAGCAGCAGCGGATGCTCGGCATGTCCTGTCCTTCCCTCTACGACCTGCGAAACATCTATCAGGTGAACGTCGAGGAAGGGCGCCATCTCTGGGCGATGGTGTACCTCCTGCACCGTTACTTCGGCCGTGACGGTCGCGAGGAGGCGGAAGCGCTCCTGGAGCGTCGGTCCGGGGACGAGGACAACCCTCGCATCCTCGGGGCGTTCAACGAACCGACGCCGGATTGGCTCGCCTTCTACATGTTCACGTTCTTCACCGATCGTGATGGCAAGTTTCAGCTGTCATCGCTCGCCGAATCCGGATTCGACCCGCTGGCGCGTACCTGCCGTTTCATGCTGACGGAAGAGGCGCACCACATGTTCGTCGGCGAGACCGGCGTCGGCCGCATCGTGCAGCGAACGGCCGATGCGATGGCCGCGGCGAAAATCGAGGACCCCGATCACGTCCGCGACCTCGGGGTCATCGATCTCCCCACGATTCAGCGCTATCTCAACTTTCATTACAGCGTGACGCTGGACCTGTTCGGCTCCGATGTGTCGTCGAACGCCGCCACCTACTTCACCTGTGGTCTCAAGGGTCGTTTCGGAGAAACGAAGATCCAGGACGACCACGTGCTCGCCGACGCGACATACACCGTCCCCGAAGTGGCTGACGGCAAGCTTGTGGACCGGGAGGTGCCGGCGCTCTCAGCCTTGAACGAGCGGCTTCGCGACGACTACATCGCGGAGGTGCAGGCAGGTGTCGACCGGTGGAACCGCCATATCGCCAGGGCTGGCTTGCCCTTCAGCCTCAAGCTGCCACACAAAGCATTCCATCGCGCGATCGGGAACTTCGCTGGCCACTACATCAGCCCGAGTGGCGAGGCGATGAGCAAGGACGCGTGGCACGCTCGTCGCAGCCAATGGCTGCCGACGGCGAAGGACTATGCGTTCGTTCAGTCGTTGATGGCTGGCCGCGTGGTCGAGCCCGCCAAGTTCGCGAACTGGATTGCGCCGCCGCGTACCGGAATCAATGGCCGGTCGCTCGACTTCGAGTACGTCCGATTCAACTGACGTCCGTGTCGCATGAGGGATGCGTTCATCCGTACCCTCCCGCCCCGGTTCGTGACCATCGATGGTTGTCGACTGGAGTACCAGTGGCACGGCCCGCCCGCCGATGAAGCCCCGACGATCGTGTTCCTACACGAAGGCCTCGGGGCGATTACGCGATGGCGGGATTTCCCGGCGGCGCTGTGCGCGCGACTTGAATGGGGTGGACTGGTCTACAACCGCCAGGGGTACGGCGGCTCCGATCCATTGAGCGGCCCGCTGACCCCGCGCTTCATGCACCGCGAAGGTCTGGAGGTACTTCCGCGTCTGCTCGACATGTTTGCGATCGCCCAGCCCGTCCTCTTCGGACACAGCGACGGTGGTTCCATCGCGCTGATCTACGCGGGCTCAGGACTGGCCGCGCCTGCCGGGTTGGTCCTCGAGGCGCCGCACGTGTTCGTCGAGGATTTGACTGTTGCGAGCATTGCGCAGGTCCGCCGCTCGTACAGTGCGAGCGACCTGCGTGAACGGCTCGAACGCCACCACGGTACGAACGTCGACACGCTGTTCGAGTACTGGACCCGGTTATGGCTCAGCGACGAGTTCCGCCACTGGAATATCGAAGAGTACTTGCCGCGAATCACGTACCCGACGCTGGTGATCCAGGGCACAGACGACGAATACGGAACGGTGAGGCAGGTCGACGCAATCGCCGCCGGCATATCGGGGAGGATCGAGACGGTCCTCCTCGACGCCTGCGGGCACTCACCACATATCGGTCAACGTGAAGCAGTGGAAGCGGCGGCAGTGACCTTCCTCAGACAGCTGCACCCGCCGCGGTGACCGAGTCCCGGTGCCGTACCTGGATGGGTCAGTTCCGCACAGGCCGGGCGACCCTGAAATCACTCGCCTTCTGCTGACCGTCGACGCACGTGAAGTTTGCCGCGTCATCGGTGCTGCCCTTGCCTGTCCACTTCGCGGTCGTCGGGTATGCGCACAGGGGTCGTGTGAGCACGGTTCCGTCCTCGCGCCTGCGACTCGCCGCAATCGTGTTTGGCGCCACGCCCTTCTCCACCCAGTTGACGACGGCCTCGAACATCCCAACCGGATTCGGTCCGTCTCCGCCAGCACAGTGCCCAACGCCAGGAGCCATGAAGAGACGCGCGAACTCGTTCACCCGCCGCGCACCACCGTTCTCCGCAACCACACGCTCGTAATAGTTCACAGAGCCGCGCGGAAAGATCAGCTGGTCGGCCTCACCATGCCAGATGATCATCTTGCCGCCGTGTTTGCGGAAGGCGGCCAGGTTCGGGTCGTCGGTGCCGATCACGTCACCGAACTTCCGCTGGGAAGCCTTGAAGTCAGCCTCGAAGTCGGCCTCATTCACCGTCCGCCAATCGAAGCTCGGGTCCTGATGGATCCAGTGCTGAACGTGGGTGGTGGCAATCGGAAACGGGTTGCTGCCGGCGAGGAAGTTCAGCGACGCACCGCGCTCGAGTCCAAACCAGAGGCGCTCCCCCGACGCGCTGTTCGGCCCGTTCCAGATTTTGCGAATCGCGTCTGCCTCCTGAGACGTCAGGCAGCTCGTCGCGTCATCGCCAGGCTTGCAGACCAGCAGCGCCGGCTCATAGGTGCACTTCCGCGGGTCGTTGATGATTCCGTCCACGACCCCGTCCTTGGGATCACACGCGGCGACCGCCGCCTTGGTCACGGCCGTGAGCTTCGCGGCGCTGATCGGTCCACCCACGGTCTTGTTCATGACGACGTGCGGCCAGAGCTCGGATGGAATGAACCGGTCCCAGTTGATGGCCGGTGCGCCAATGACCAGGCCGTCGTATTCCTCCGGAAAGCGCTGCGCGGCGATGAGCCCCTGCCGACCTCCGGTCGAGCAGCCGTTCCAGTATGAGTACGTAGGCGCCATCCCGTAGTAGGCCCTGATCACCGCCTTTGCTTTCAGCGCCAGTTCGCGCAGCGACCGTTCGGCGAAGTCGCCAATCAATTGCGTGTTTAGGGTCCGGTCCGGGTTGAGGGCGAACGTGCCCCCGGCCGAGGCAGGATGTCCCGTGTCGGTGCTGGCCGTGGCATAGCCGGCGCGTATGCCGGCGGCGAGACCACCGTACGAGACCTGGCCTGCATACCCTCCGCCGCCTTCTCCCCGATAGCGCCCGTTCCACGTGTCCTTCGGCAGCCACACCTCGATCGTGATCTGTGGCGCGACGGTCAGCGCGACACGACAGAACGCCGGGAGGTTGGCCTGCGGCGGACCTTGCGGCGGCGTGTAATTCCCGGCCGGAACCTCGTGCGTCGCCGTCACGGTCGTCTCAGGCAGCGACAACGTGGCG
>Ga0114129_10004658_pt1 | contig 19366 bp, 21 predicted proteins | sample RhiMetdeltSRZDD1_FD_80071 | JGI IMG/M metagenome (GOLD analysis project Ga0114129, IMG submission 80071) | Populus rhizosphere microbial communities from Tennessee, USA - Rhizosphere MetaG P. deltoides SRZDD1 (version 2) (version 2) | ecosystem: Host-associated > Plants > Roots > Rhizosphere >...
AACGGCCACCGCCGCTAGGCGCGCACCAGGGCAGGGCGCCCGCCCTGCCCGCCACCTGCGGAGGGTGCGTGATGCTGCGGATTGTACGCTACGGGAACAGTCGTTTTTGGGCGCTCTACGACGGGCCAGACCTGGTGGTGGTGACCGTCTATAAGCGGGGAGCGCGCGAGGTGCAGCGGCGCCTCGCGGCCCAGCCGCGGGCCACCGCCGAAGCCGCCGCCGAGGAAGCGGCCCAGGAAGCCGCGGCGCGACAGGCTCAGACGCTGGCGGCGCAGGCGCGCGCACTGGCGCGGCAGGCGCGGGCACTGGCCCAGGCGGCCCGGGCACGTGCCCAGCCCGCCGGCTAGGCGGGAGCTGCCGGCGGGCGGCCACAGCCGCCCGCCCAGCCAGCTGGGCCGCGCCACCCCAGGCGCCACCTGGCCAGGCTGGCCGCCGCCGCCGCGACCAGCGGGCGCGCCACCGGTGCCGGGCCGGCACCCTAGTCGCCAGGTCTTGGCGCGCGATCACACCCGGCCAACGCGAGGCACCTACGCCTACCACCTCACCCGGCGACGCGAGGCAGCCCCGCAGAGCGCGCCTGCCTTGGACCGCGCCGCAGTGGCGTCCTTCCACCTCCCCACCCACGCCAACCCGCGAGGGACTGCGGCGCCCGGGGTTGTTAGGGGCAGAGCCCCTAACTCTCTTCAGCCATGGCTGGCAACCCGGCAGAGCCGGAGCTGGCAGCCCGGCCAGCTGCCTTGGCCGTTCCGCTGGCCGCGCTGACACGCAGGCGATAGCCGCGTTGACTGCCGCGTAGGGCGAGCGCGTCTGCGAGCTGGCCCTACACCTTGAACTCCCCTGGGGGAGATGGCGACAGAGCTGAGGGCCGCACGCCTTTCGCGGCCCTGAGCGCCGGAGCCAGAGGGGGCCTGATGGAGCGCAGCGACCTTCCGACAGCAGCTCCCTCCCACACCTCACCCCACCTGCACCAGGCACGCGCAGGCGCCGTTTTCCTGCCTGCACAGTGCCTGCCACCGATCCTCACCAACGCGCCAGCGGTCCACGCGCCGCCAGCGCCGGGAGCGGCTCCTGGGCCAGCCAGAGCGGCGCTGCCTGGCGTCCCTGCGCGGGCGAGCCAGGGCCAGCCGCCGCCAGGGGAACCGCCGCGCAGACTGGCCGTGCCGCGAGCAGAGCGCAGCGGCCGTTGGAGCGCGTTGCCGAGCCCACGGGGGGCCAACACGTGGCGCCGCGCGCAGCCAGTGGAAGCCGACGCAGGAGGCTGGAGCGCGAGGACGGCGCGTACCGCTGGGTTTTCCGCAGCGCCTGGGGAAAACTGGCGACTCGCGGACCCTAACGTGTGCTACTGCTGCTCCCTGAGCGCTATGCCCGGCTAGTGTGCAGGGGGGAGGAGCAGTCGCCGGCCCGCCGACCACGCCCCAACGCGGCCCGCCGCGGGAGCGCAGCACAGCGCGGGGCGGGGTGCTCTCGCTCCCTCCGCTGCTGTGCTACACTATCCTCGCTGATCCAACGCGTTCCACTGTATCGCCGTGTGGCGCCCCCAGCCCGAGGGCGCTTGGCCGGTCTAGGAGACCCTGGACGATGAACCGACCTTGTGATGCTACGAGCCTATCGGAGACCACCACCTCGGATGGGATCATGCCTGGCGTACCGAGCGCTGTTCAGACCTCGAATTTTCCGCAGTATGCCTACGGGATTCTACAGGCCGCCTCCCTCGCAAAGAGTTTGAAGCTCTCCTCGATCACAGCCGTAGAACTGGGGGTCGCTGGCGGCAATGGACTGCTGGAGCTCGAGCGCTTGAGTAAAGCGATAGGTGCGGAAAGACAGGTGGACATCAAAAGTGTCGGTTTTGACCTCGGCTCCGGTATGCCTGAGCCAGTCGATTACCGCGACATGCCCTACATCTGGCAACGCGGGTTCTTCACAATGGACGAAGAGTGCATTCGGTCGCGGCTCACTTCAGCCAGCCTCATTCTTGGTGACATCGCCAAGACCGGCTCGGCGTTCATGGCCACGTTGTCGACACCACTCGGCTTCATATCGTTTGATTTAGACTACTACTCCTCTACTGTATCGGCGATGCGAAGTCTCCTGAACGACGAGCCCGAGCGATATTTGCCCCGAGTCTTCTGCTATTTCGATGACACGATTGGCCCTCATGAAGAGTTGCACTCAGAGTTTACGGGCGAACTCCTGGCCATTCGCGAGTTCAACAGCACCCACGAACATCGCAAGCTGGCCAAGATTCACGGTCTCAGATACAAACTATTGCCCCTAGAGGAACCGTGGGTCGATGCGATGTACGTCCTCCATATCTTCGACCACCCGCGCTACAACGAGTATGTATATCCTGAGCGTGATAGGCAATTCCCTCTCGATGACAAGTCGGCAAGACCCCGAACTGGAGCGAAATATGAGTGACGTACGGACGAAACCACTGACGCGAGCGGAAGTTCGTCAGTATCACAATGACGGCTACCTCTTCCCAGTCCGCGTGCTGAGCGACGATCAAGTCGTCGAGCTCCGGGAGGCGATTGAGGACCACCTTTCCGGGCGGATCGAATCGGCGAAATACGAGCTAACCGATCCGATCCGGATTCGTCGTGTTGCCGGCCAGGGCGGGCAGGTGAACTTCGAGTACGAAGATGGAGAGAAGAGCGAGCCGCATACCTTTCCGTTCCTCTTCAACCTGTGGAAGTCAGACGAGCGGTTCGCGAAGGTCGGCATGGATCCGTTCATCGCCGGCATGGCTCGCCAGCTACTTGGCGCCGCGGAGGTGCTTCTGATGGAGGACAACGCCGTAGTCAAGGCCCCGCACTCCAAGAGGTTACCTTGGCACCAAGACTACTCGTATTGGCCTCTTGCCGAACCCGCCGCGATAACCGTGTGGATTGCACTTGACCACATCACGGCCGCGAACGGCGCGATGCAAGTTATTCCTGGCTCGCACGAGCTTGGCGAGCGACTACCGGTCTCGTTCGGCGACGCCCGCTCGCTTATGTACGACGAGCGCCCGGGAGTCAAAGAGGTCCCGCAGGACCCTGGCGCGCATGGACACAAGGTTGTCACCTACGAGTTGAAGCCCGGGGAGTGCGGGTTCCATAGTGCTCTGGTCTGGCACGCCTCAACGCCGAATACAAGCTCCAGTATCCGTTGTGCCTTCATTCTTCGCTACTTGGCTAGCGGTACGATCTGGCTCGGTGCAGCGCGCTTTCCCTACGACGACGTCGGATGCACGATCGGCGAGCCGATTGGTGGCGCACACTTCCCCGCCGTTGCGACCGCATTCTGACTCACCAGTCGGCATCTGGCTTCTCAGTCGGTTCTCCAGAACCCGCCCGTGCTCTCGACCCAATCGAGAATGGTAGTCGAAGTGCGGGCGACATCGTTGTCCGAAACGTCAACCTCCAGCGTGCGTAGACGTGACTCCCTCACCAGGTGGCGCATGAGCTCTTGCTCTTCAACGAACTTCTGCAGATCGTCGTATCTCGTAGGATTCTCTGAGTACATAAGCCGCTCGTCCCGCGCTACCTCGAACGTTGCGGGGGTGCGCACACAGTGCACCAGATGGAAGTTTAGTGCCTCCAGGCGTTCCTCCAGCCACTCGAACTGAAAATCTCTCTTTGCATGCTGTAGTTGATAGGAGCGCGTCGAAATGTGGAAGCGGTCAACGATCCAGTAGTAGTCGCGGTGCAACTCGAAGATCCGTGCCCAAGTGTGGTAGGCTTCCATCGCCCATGGCTCGTCGTGCGGCTCAAAGTCGATCAGGCTCCGACCCGGAAAGGCCTTTGTTGGTTGGGAATTGGAGCGCGTTTCCCACTCAGCTGAAACGAGGGGCACGTGCCAACGGTGCTTGCGATGGCCGATAATGCGCGGATGTTCCGCTAGAGCAAAGGCAATATCAGTTTTGAGCGTAAGGTGAGTTCCTTCCAAGATGATCTTAGGCTGCGGAATGAGCGCCGATGACACCGATAGCCCTCCACGTCAAGTAGGTCAGCGTCGGCAAAAGTTTGGCTAATCAGCAAGCGCCAAGCCGAGAAGCACCAAGTCCCTAGCGCCGCTTGCCAATGATAACAGGCAGATAGGAAATTCAAAAGCACTTTGGCGCTGCCAGCTCGGGAGCATGCCCCCCAGCGCCCCCCGCCGGCGGCCACGCCGCGCCCACGGCTCTTCCTGTACGCCCAGCGCAGAGCGGTAGCCCTGCCAGTGTGCCCGGGCGCAAGGCGTAGAGCGGCACAGCACGGCCCCCTGGGGCTGGACGCACGCCGTAGGATGGGGTAGAGTAGGAGACTGCCATGGGTGGCGCGGCGGTGGGATGATCGCCCTACGCCGATGGGCTGATCCGCAGGCGTGGAATCTGCGCGTGTGCAACCTGGAAAGGGTGGGTTAATATGGTCTGCACGTCACAAGTCGGCCGGTATCCGCTCTCAGAGAAGTGGGCGCGTCGCGGTGAACGCAGTGATGCTTGGGCTGCGACCCGCGGCACCATTCTGGAGAACGACCAGTTCACCGGAGGCTACCCCCGGTACGTCAGCCGCGCAGAGGGCGCGTACCTCTGGGACGTGGATGGTAATCGGTACGTTGATTACATCCTTGGCTACGGGCCAGTTGTGCTTGGACACGCCCACCCAGCGGTGACCAAGGCCGTCGTCGAGGAACTCGCCCATGGGACATGCTTCTCCCCAATGTGGAGCCCTAGACAGGTCGAGTTGACTGAGCTGCTCACGTCAGTGATACCCGGCGCCGAGTTAGCATATCTGATGAAGACAGGATCGGATGCTACGTCTGCCGCCGTCCGCCTCGCTCGGATCCATACGGGGCGGAGCAAAGTAGTGCGTTGGGGGTACAACGGCTGGCACGACTGGTCATCCCCACGTCGCGAAGGCGTACCAGCGTCCACCCAGGCCGAGACGCTGACCTTCGGCTACAACGACGTCAATTCTCTGCACGCCGCCTTTGCCGACCACCCAGGCGAGATCGCCTGCGTCATCATGATGCCATTCGAAGTTGACCCGCCCAAACCAGGTTTTCTGGACGACGTACAGGCGGTGGCGCATGAACACGGCGCCCTGTTTGTTCTCGATGAGATGCGATCCGGGTTCCGTATGGCTCTCGGTGGAGCGCAGGAATACTTTCGCCTCAAGCCCGATCTGTCGACCTTCAGCAAAGCCATGTCGAACGGTTACGCCATTTCGGCCGTCGTTGGCCGTGCCGAGGTCCTGCGCTGCCTCGGCCGCACGCACATGTCCTCGACCTTCTACGGTAGTACGCCAGAGATGGCGGCAGCGATGGCGACGATCTCGATCCTCCGTGATTCAGACGCGATTGAGCGTCTGTGGATCCTTGGCCAAGCGTTGCAGGATGGCCTTCGCGCTCTCGTGGCCGAGTATGACCTGCCTGCCGAGGTTGTCGGCTATCCGCCGGCCCCGTTCCTCCGCTTTACTGGTGGCGACGATGAGAAGGGCCTGAAGTTCGCGTTCTTCGAGGAGACCACTCGACGTGGGATTCTGTTCCATCCAAACCATCAGTGGTTCGTGTCGGCCGCCCATACCGACGAGGACATCCGGTTCACTCTCGACGCTTGCAAGAACGCATTGAAGACTGTGACGGTGCAGGCCAAGCGCCAGAGGGCACAGGCTTGATGGCGATATCGGCCGGCGTCGACCTTCACGTCCACACCTACTTCAGCAGTGACGGCGACCACTCTCCGAGCGAGGTGCTGGATATGGCGCGCCAGGCCGGACTCCGCGCCATTGCAATTGCCGACCACGATGTCCTCGACGGCTGGCGCATCGCTGACCGAGAAAGCTCGTGTTACGGAGTTGAGGTTGTACCTTGTGTGGAGCTAACCACGTTCCTCGCTGGACGGGAACTGCATTTGCTGGCCTACTTCATTGCCTCTGACGCTCCGGAGGTGCTCGGCAAGCTGGCGGAGATTCGCTCCCACGATGAGGCACGAGCGCGAGCCGTTACCTTGTCGCTGCAGCAGCGAGGCGTCGATATCTCATACGGCGAGGCTCAGGCACTTACGCCGAACGCAGTCCCGAAGTGCTCGGTGATCATGCGGGCGGCGATGACGAACGGGCGCAACGACCACCTGCCGCTCTTTGGGGAGTATCGTACGGGAGCAAGGTCGGACCAGCCCTATCATAACTTCTTCCTCGACCACATGCGCCCCGGAGGCGATCTCTACGTCGAGCCGGCGATGACCTTTTCCACGATCAGTGCCATTGAGTTCGTTCGTGCTCACCTGGGTGTGCCGATTTTGGCCCATCCAGGCGGAAGTATCGCGCGCGCGGACGGTCTAGAACTGATCGACCGTCTCAGGAAGCATGGATTGTGTGGGCTTGAGGTCTCCTCCAGCTATCATACTCCGGATGATGAGGAACGGTTGGCAACTTACTGCGACAAGTACGACCTGGTGAGCACTGCAGGGTCTGATTTCCACGGAGCCACCGTCAAGCCTGGGATCCGGCTGGGCGAGGTACGAAGCAACCCATACACGATTATCGAGAAGCTTCGGGTGTGCTCGATTGTTAGTTGAACAAGACGCAGGGGAAGTGATGGTCCTGGTTCCAAAAGGGGCGTCCATGTTGAGTATGTTGGAAGAACACCTGCGTTCCGCCAAGGCGTTTGTCTTCGACTTCTACGGAACGCTCGCCGAGGACGATGTCGCTGTTCCCCCGATGTGGCAATATCTCAATCAGCTCGGGTACAATAGTCACTCCGAACTCCAGGCGGTGTTTGAACCCGATGGGTTCGATGGTTGCACCACTCCGCACTTCTACAGTAACCCAAACCATGATGCCTGGAACCAAGCCAATTGGCGCCAATTCGTCCGACTCAGTGGCGTCCCTCCTCAGCTCGTTGACAGCACGCTCTCACGATTGCTCGACATGCAAGCCGAGTTCAAGGCGAAATCCGCTCCATGCGCCACGTCGATTCTCGAGCTGTTACGACTACACAATATGAAGATCGGCCTATGCTCCAACTGGGAGAACCCCATTGGTCCCTACCTGGCGCAGGCCGGTCTACCTGAGTTCGATGCGATTGCAATTTCCGCCGAGGTCGGCGCTCGCAAGCCACACGCCGTAATCTTTAGTGACATTTGCTCTAAGCTCAAAGTCAACCCCACCGAGGCAGTATTCATCGGTGACAAATGGTCTACAGACATCGTCGGAGCACTGCGCTCAGGCTTGACGCCTGTGTGGATTCGCCATCGTAAAGCCTCACGTGGCCTTTCGCACCTTGTCGCCGAGTTCGACACACTCGCAGACTTCGAGACCTACTTGCGACAGTCCCTATGAAGCGACGAAAACCCCAGTCATGGACACGATAACTGTCGTCACATTGACGCGCCGGCGTCGCGAGTTGTTGAGGCGTGCTATCGCGTCCGTGCGTTCGCAAGACTATCCCGGATGCATCGACCATCTCGTCGTAATCGATGACTGCGCCGAAACCGCTGAAGATCTACGCGGCATCGAGAGATCTCCACACAGAAAGTTAATTCCGCATTTCGAATCGAGAGCACCAAGGGGAATCCCTGATGGCCGCGCAGGATCGGACCTGGTCTACCCGCGAATCGCCCGTCTTCTCAACATCGGAGTACGTAGGGCGGAGTCGCGCTGGATTGCCTTCCTGGATGACGACAACGAGTACGAAGCGAACCACTTGAGCAGCTTAGTCGATTGCGCAGTTCGGAATGATTGCTCGGCAGTCCACTCCTTTAGAAGGATCTACCACGCAGATGGCTCGCCCTATCTCGAGCCCCGGTTCCCCTGGGCGCGTGACCCGGCAGAAGGCAGACGAATCTATGAGTTGCTGTGCTCCAGGGGCGTGTGGGTACGAAATTCTCATGTGCTCAAGGACAGAGCCGGTCCCAGCGGACTGACGCCGTTCCGGAACAGCACGATTCTGTCGGCGCGGGATCCAGTTTTCATGGTCGATACATCGGTATGGCTTCTTGAGCGAAGCCTGTTGATGCAGTACCCAGTTCCAGAGACGTTCTCGGAGGAAGATCTTCGCGACAACACAGCTCCTGACGACAAACTCTTAGAGTTGTTGCTTGAGAACGGTGTCCGCGTGGTTGCGACCGGTCTCCCCACGCTGCGATACTATCTTGGTGGAATTTCGAACTAGATTGTCGGTTGTGCAGCAAGTGAAATAAACGACTTACGTGCTCGTCCAGGGGAGTGGCCAGTTTGTACATTGGACTGAGGCGTCATAGGCGCCAGGTGCTCCACGTATGCACCTCGGTGAGCGTGGAACCGAGCGAGGCGATCACTGCCGCCGCCCCTTCGGCCGCCGCCGCGGCCTCGGCCTCGTTGTCGTCAAACTCGCGCAGCGCGCGCCGACCCAGGTATTCGAACCAGCCAACGATCGACGCCACCCACTTAGCAAAGTCGGAAGGGCTCAGGTCGCCCAGCAGTTGCCCTCCACGGTCTCGATAGCTGTCGACAAACGCGACGAAGGCATCGGCTTGCACCTTGCCCTCGGCGCCGCCCGCCCAGCGCAGCGCGGACTCAACGGCCTCAAGCCGAGGATGACACAAAGCAGACTCATCCCAGTCGAGGACCGCGAGCGCCTCACCAATAGACAGGGCGTTCTGGGGTTTGTGATCGTAGTGCGAGAAAATCCAGCGGCCCGGGGTGACCTCACCTACAGCGATCAGGCGATCCGCGTCTGAGAGCGCAGCACGCCCGACCTTGGCAGTCCTAGCGGCGAGCAGTCCGTACTGCTGGAGCTGGAACAAGATTCCCTCGGGGTCCCACCGCCACCACCGCAATGTTCCCCGATCGGAGTTGGCGAAGCCCGAACCTAGACTATGAATGTCCGACAACAGTGAGCCGGCAGCTGCCGCCGTCGGGATGGCAACCAGTCTCGGGACCGGCGTGCCGTCGAGCCACCGGTGGAGTCGCACGGCCGCGGGACCACCGCGCGACCCGATGATGACATAAACGATTGCGCCGTCCTGGCCGCGAATGGGTTGGGCCATCGGTATTCGTCTTGTCTCCCAGACTTCGAACTCGAATTCGGCGGCTCTACGCACCGCGGTAAGCCACCGTTTGTCGTCTGTGGTATAACGGAACTCCTTGACAACGAAGGCACCTTGGTCAGTATCGAGCCTCCAGAGACGGTTTGCGCTCCCTGATACTGCAGCCATGACCGCTTTCTGCGGGTCACCCAAGTGAAACAGCTGGCAAATTCTGGCAACAAACTCGGCCTCAGGACCGTCCATCCGCCGATCCTCCCATCCTGCGCGGTGCGTCGCCTAGGGCTGACCGAAGCGAGGAACCATCCGCTGTTTCTGATGACTTACTCATCGCGAGTTCTTCCGAACCCTAAACAGATGAAGCGGGCCTGCCGTCGGAAGCCCTCTTGTGCCACGGGCGGCAGTGTCCCCGTCTGACGTCATACGGGAGGCTATCCACGTCTTCCTTGGTGTGGTTACTACGAGGTCCGACGCTGCGATGGACAATGGCGGTGGTCACGTGGCGCGGCAAGCCGAACCGACCAGCCAGGGGGACTGATCGTGCATCCGAACGCTCCATCCCAGGCCCTCCAGACGCGCCTGGAGCGCGGAGCGGTGCCAGAGCACTCGGACGATGCGGAAGCGGCTCCCGTCTGCCAACTGCCGAACGCTGATCTCTTCGTCGAGCCGCTCCTCGGCGAAAATGTCCGGCGTGCCTTCCAGTTGCCCGGCACCCGGGGTAGTGGCCTCCGCCTGGGCGTCGATGAACACGACCGTTCCACCCTCCCCCAGAGCTTGATCAATCGTTCTCCAGAAGCTGTCAAACCGAGCGAGAGGAACATGGCACAACCAGAAGGCGAAGACAACGGCATCGTAACGTCGTGGCGGGCACCAATCGAAGATGTCGGCGAGCACGTACTCAACGTTACTCCTCGCCGTACCGACGGTTGATCGGTTGATTTCCAGACTCTCGGGCGACGCGTCAACGACTGTCAACCGTGTGGCACAGCGGGCCAACCGCTCGGTGTACATGCCGGTGCCACCAGCCAGTTCCAACACATCGCTGCCAACAGCGACTGCATCGATCGCGGCAACCGCATCCGCGTATCCACGCCGGTAAGTTTGTTCCCAGTCGGCACCACTGTTTACGTTCAGGAGCCAACGGTTCCCGTTATCGTATTCTCTCGCGCCAGCGCGGTAGTAGGCGAGCTGCTCACGCAATAGTGCGTCGATTGCTGCCCTCTCCACAGGTAGAGCATCCCGTACTCTCCGCCAGCCGCCAACCAATGAGCGGTCGTCAGACATGGGGGCCTCCTCGGTTCGCACCGCGCCTCCGACGACCGGGGCGCGGCGCGCCAGGCCACGTTTGCGTTGCGTGCCCAGTGTCGATGCGCTGCCGCTCTCGTAGCTTCGCTATAACGGTATCGCGAGCCCTAGGCGTAACTTCGGTGGCGGCGATACTATCTTGGTGGAATTTCGAACTAGGCGGCTTCCCGGAAGAATTGGAGAAATTTTTGGCGGAGTTCAGCACGTTGGCCTTTTTTTCCGCTGTCACGTTGTCGACAAAGAAGCGAAAGAGGCGCACCCACTGATCAAGTGATAGGTCGCTGGGCCTAGAGTTCGGGACGAACCCAATGTCGTTAGCCAGCCGCTTCCACTGCAGATGTGTGAACACTGGCTTGAACGCAAGTTTGAGGGTACTTTTCGAACGACCAAAACCGTACCGAATGAAGGCGTGCCACATACTCTTCTCGGCCGGCTGAAGGATAGGAACAACGCGTTTCTTGGCCTGGAGCAGGGCAGCTTCAACGTTTGGGGCCGGCACGAAGTCACTTCTCTTGAATGTGCGCACAATTGAAAGGTCAAACCAGGGCTTGGCGAGGAGGGAGACGGCTGTTTCGTGCGGTTGTCCGGCGTACTTCATGGCGGCCTCTCGCTGAACTACGAGGTGAGCCGTGACGGGTGTGGGTTCTCTATAGAGAAGGCGCTTCATTATATCAGCCGTTAGGTTGAAAGGAAGATTCGCTACGACTTTGTAAGGTGCGCTAAAGGCCGTCCGACGCATATCCTTCTCGAGGATCCGTAGCTTCTGCTCGCCAAAGCGTTCATGGAGTTTTCGAACTAGGTTCGGATCTTGCTCTACCGCAACAACGTGGGCGTGCTGTCGCAGGAGTTCCGTCGTAATCATCCCAGTGCCGGCTCCGAGATCATAAACCGTATCGCTTTCATCAATCTTTGCAATGCTAACGATGTCCCGCGCAACTCGGGGGTCGATCAGGTAATTTTGAGCGCGCGCAGCACGCATCCGCGTATGGTCGGTTTTGCTTTCGCTTTCCGGTAGCTCTGGCGAAATTTTTAACGGTAAGCCGGTCTGCGTGTTATCACGATCCATACCTGTCTCATGTATCTCTGCTGCTAACGCATTGATGATTGGCAATGCTCTTTCTCCCGGACGACCTCAGTATGGCTTATTGCCGCTGAGAGCGCAATTGTTGGGTTTGGGCCCGCAGGGTAGCGGCGTTATTATGCGTACGAGCACAGCGGTTCTGAGACACCTCACCAGGCCCCCGCCTTAGGAGGCCCTCTAGCTTCAGGAAAAGTACATTTCCTGAAGCTTTTTGCCTTGCCTTCCCGTGGCGAACCTTTTAGGATTTTGCTTGACAGATTCCTCCACGGGGAGCGCGTCTGAGGACCGGGCATGCTCCCCGCAGGGCTCGTCTCTCCCTGCGCCCAAGGAGCCTGCATGGCCACAACGCTGCTGCCACCCCCACCGAGCCCCGCCACCTGGCCCGAGCCCGTCATCCTGACTGGCCATCTGGCGCCGTCCTCGCTCGCGAAATACCAGCAGGCCCAGCGCGCCTACGTGGCGTTCTGCGCGACCCCCGCGCAGGCGCTCCAGGCCACCAGCCTGGCGCGCTGGCGCACGCACCTGGCGCAGCACACTACCCTCAGCCCGCACACGATTAATCGCCTCCTGGCGGCCGTCAAACGCCTCGTGAAGGAAGCGGCGGCTCAGGGCTATGTGGACGTCGTCACTGCAGCGGCGTTTGCCAGCGTCGCTGGCGTCAAGCCTCAGGCGCTGAAAGACCGCTTGAAAGCCACCGCGCGCACGCGCATTACGCCCGGGCAGATGCGGTGGCTGTGCGACGCCCCCGACCCGCAGACGCTACGGGGTCGCCGCGACCGCGCCCTGCTCGCCACGCTGGCCAGCTCCGGGTGTCGCGTCTCCGAGGTGGTGACGCTGACGGCGGCGCAGATTGCGTCCCGGACCGGGCGCTTTGTCCTCCAGGTCCTGGGCAAGAATCAGACCGCGCCCCGCGAGGCCCCGCTGAGCCAGGAGGCCTACATGCTCATCGAGGCCTGGCTGGCCCGGCGCCCGGTGGCCAGCGACTCCCTCTTCACGAGCTTCGCGGGGCGCGGGGCACGCGCCACGGCCAAGCCCATGAGTACCGCCGCCGTGTGGCAGGCCGTGCAGCAGTACGCCGCTGCAGTCGGCTTGCGCCACGTCAAGCCACACGACTTCCGGCGCTTCGTCGGGACCGAACTCGCCAAACGCGATATCCGCCAGGCCCAGAAGGCCCTGGGGCACAGCCGCATCGAGACCACCGCCAAGCATTACATCCTCGACGAGCTCGAGGTGGGCTTGACGGACGGACTGTACTGAGACGGGGGCGGGGGCCAGGCTTACGCCGTGTCCCCGGCGTCCTCCCCCAGCTCCTCGACCGCGAGGAGCACCCCCAGGCTCGCCAGCTGGCCCCGCGCGTTGGCCTGCGCCTGTAGCAGGCGCCACTGCGTCAACTCCGCCTGCGCGTGCTCCCAGCGCTGCAGGGTCCACGCGGGGTACTGCAGCTTCACAGCCAGGAACGGCGCGCCCCGCCAGCCCGCTTGCCGCAGCACGCGCTGGGCCAGGTCCACGAAGCGCGCATCGTCGGAGAGCGGCACCGCAGAAGCGGGGGCGATGGCCGCTGGCTGTTCACGCGGCGCAGGGCCGTACAGGTAGTCGCGGAGCCTCCACTGTGCCGTATCCTCGTCCTCCTGGGTGATCACCTCCCAACGTCGGTCGCGCAGCAGTGCCACGAACAGCCGGCAGGCGTCGCGCCCCACCCGCCGCGCATGCACCGCCGCAGCCACGACATGCAACCGGTCGGCCTCGCTTCCCGTGACCCATCCCCGTGCCCGTGCCTGCTCCCCCAGGGCGAGCACGCGGCCCACGTCGCGCAGATCCTCGAGCGTGACGTCACGCAGGGTGGGCGGCCCCGGCGCCGCGGGACTGGGGGGCGCTTGGGCCAGCGCGCGAGCGGGGGCCAGGGTCCCCGCGGCCTCCCGCCGCTCCTGGGCGGCGAGCACGCGGTAGAGATCGCTCAGGACCACCGGCCCGATGGGGTAGGCGGGTGGGGAGTCCTGTCGCCCCAGGCCCGCCACGGCGTTGGCCTGCAGCACTACCTGGCGGGCTGCGGGTACCGTGGTGTCCCTGGTCGCGATGATGGCCCCGGGCTCAGAGGTGAGGGCAGGCGGCGTGGCTCCCTGGGTGTGTGTGGTGGAAACCCCAGCCAGGGCGCCGGCAGCGGGTTCCTGGTGCTTTATAAGCTCTGGCAAAGGTTTTGGGGCATTTGTGCTGTGAGGTTCTACGTCGTTGCTAGGGCTGATAGGGCTGGAGACTGCCAAATTTTTACGCGTGCAGACTGCCAAATTTTTGCCGCTGGCGTCGACGGGCTGCCCGGCCTCCGGATCGCCAGCGCTGGCCACCCGCGCGGCGCTCGGAGTGAGGTCCTCGCCAGCGCTGGGGTCCTGCGGGGCCTCCAGGTCCTCGGGAGGGCGCGAGACGGTCTCAGGGCCCCCGCCCGCGGCCTCCTGCCCCTGGCACGCGCCGCCCATGAGCAGCGTGAGCGGGAACAGCGGGAGCTGCCGCGGCCGGCGGGGCCGGGGCAGCCGCCCCCGGCGAGCTGGGGGCGCCGGCGGGAGGTCCCAGGCCAGGTTGACGACCCGCCAGGGGCCATACTGCCGCTGGTGCCACCGGGGTGTCGGCACCGTGGCCAGCCAGTCGAGAGCGTCCAGGGTGGCCAGGCCGTTATACGCCGTCCGCTCCGGCAGGCCCATGCAGGCGGCGATCCAGGCGGCCGAGACCGCCCCGCCCGCCACGCACTGCTTGGCCCGGGCGTAATAGCGGAGGCAGCGCAGCACGACGCCCAGGGTGGTGGCGATGAGCCCCGGCGCGCCCTGCCGCGCCAGGTAGCGCAGCAGGCGCCGCGGCACGGGCACCCGGTCGAGCGCCGCGTGCACGTGCGCCCGCATGGCGGCGTACGCGCTCAGGTCGACGCCCTGCAGCGCTTCGGGATGGGGGATGAGCTGGACCGCGTGCTCGGTCCACGTCACTAAGCCGGCCTCGGTGAGGGACTCGAGCACCGCCTCGACCTGGGACAGGCGCACGGCTGGCCCCAGGAGCCCTTGGAGCTCGCGGGCGTGGTAGTGGGCACGCGTCCCCGGTGCGGTCTGACAGCGCCGCGCCGGCATCTCGCGCAGGCCGAAGTAAGCCCGCAGTGCCAGAGGCTCAATCAGGTCGTGCTGGTGGGCCAGCCAGGGCAGCAGCACTTGCTCGACGGTGAGCAGGGCAAACCCACCCGCGGGCTTGCGGGCGGGCCAGAAGCGGTCCTGCGGGGGCCAGGCGCACACGCTGGCCGCTGGCCGGGAAAAGGGGTCAACCTGGACTTGCGTAGGCGCTAATACTATAGCCGTCATGGGCCCCCCTGGCGCAGTCACGCGCCGTTGGGGGGTGTTACCTCTGCGGAAGAGCCAGCAGAACCGCCTCCAGCCATGCTATAATACCTATGCTGACCCATCCGAGGCGACACCCTCGGGTCCGAAGCCGAGGCCTCCGCGTGCTTTGTGGCGGCGAACCAACAAAGGGCACGCGGGGGGCCATTTTCCCTCTTCAATCACGCCTTTATCATCGTCTCTGCTTCTCGTCTTCCTGGGGCTTAGAACCCGTCCCGTGCCAATTTCTCGAGCATCGCCTGGAGCACCCAGGTATTGCGCGGGATTTTAATGGGCTGGGCCTGCACGGCCCGATCAATCCGCACCAAGAGCGCCGCGTCGATGCGCACGGGCACCATCTTGACGCCCGGGGCCGGTGGCGCGGGCGGGGGGGCCGGCGTGGCGACACTGCCGCCTTTGGCAATCAACGCCTCAATCGCGCTTTCGGGCACAACGCGGGGTTTCCGAGTGACCGCCATGGTGACACCATTCCTTGCTAGCGTTTTTCTATTGATCTGCTATCAAAAAGATAGCGAAAGAGTGTCAAAATTTCTGCACTGGCCTTGCGGTCAGGGGGCTTGAGTTCGGTGACCGCGAGCCCTTGGGCCGCGGCGTTGCTGAAGGCTTTGCGGGCGCCCAGAGGGGTATCCAGGAAGTGCAACGCGGGAGTGTCCTGGAGGACCTCAGCGGCCTCGAGGTTGTCCTGGCCGCGCGGGTCGGTGCGATTGAGAAAGGCATAGGCCCGCAGCGCCGGATTGACCAGCCGCATCTCGTCCACCAGGCTACCCGCCTTCTCCAAGGTCCAGACGTCAAAGGAGCGCGGCAGAAAGGGCACCAGGAGGACATCGGCCACGGTCAAGGCGGCGCGTTGACTGGTCGTGTCGCGGCCCCCCGTGTCGATAATGATGTGGTCATACTTGGCGGCCAGACGTTGCGTGTCGGTCCGGACCGCCGGGCCGGTCAGTTGGATGCTGGTATAGCCCGCGCCCTCAGCGCGGCGCGTATTGCGCAGGATGGTAAAGTCGGTGGCGGTCTCCTGGTCGTCCGCATCGATGAGCAGGACATCGTCCCCGGCCTGGGCGCAGAGAATGGCGAGATGGGTGGCCACGGTCGTTTTCCCGGAGCCGCCTTTGATGCCGCCCACCACCACAATCATTGTGCTATCCTTCACATATCTTTCTGATATCAGGATTACATCATAATACTATCCCAACATAGAAGCCGTGGCCGCGACCAGCCCGCGCAACCGTCGCCTGCAGCTCTGGCATCCTATCCTCCTGCTCTCCGGCGTGTCACACGGTCCAATCTTCGATCTGGAGCCCGGGCACTTGCCCAAAGTCACTGGCATTCCGCGTCAGCACGACCAACCCGCGCGCCAACGCGGTCGCCGCGATCCGCAGATCCATCGTCCGCACCCGCACGCGCCGTGCGACCAACGCCGCAAACACCGTGGCGGCCGGCTCGTCAAACGGCAGCACCGGGGCCACTGTGAAGTGCTCCAGCACCTGCGCCAGCAAGCTATAGCCGTGGACCACCTCGCGCGTGGTCCGGGCGCGCTGCAGATACGCGTGACAGCCCAGGACCTGCTCATGCAGGCTCACAATGGACACGGCGATATCGGTCCGGGGATGCTGCGCCATGGGGTTCCGCAGCGTCGTATACGCTGGCCCTGCCCGCAGCTGGAGCACACTGATGTGGTCCGTGTCGAGCAGATACGTCACGCGCCCTCCTCTGGGGGCTCGGGGAAGGGCTCGGCCATCCGGAACGCCCGTCCTAAGGCGATCACCTCTTCAAAGGCGGGGTCGTCTTTGAACGCGCCACTGATCTGCTCGACCCAATCGGGAGCCGGTGGCAGCGTGGCCAGCCGGCGTTGCAGTTCAATGACGGCCGTTTCGACGGCCGCCAGCCGCTGGGCGAAGAGGTCTTGCGCGGCCAGCAGCGGTGCTCCGCCTGCCTCTTTCGTCTGTGTTGTACTCTGTTCGCTCATGCTCGTCTCCCTCTTGTGGCATCTGGCGCCGGCCTCCCTGCGGCGCCGCTGGCGCGGACGGTGCTCTCGGTAGGGCGTGCACGGCGCTGGCAGGCGCGGCGTGGTGCGCTAGCGCGTGTGCGGTGTCCCTCGGCACTACGGGACTGCAGTGGCTGGCGGAGCGTGTGCCGCCAGCGCACCGGCCGGGTCGGTGGTGGCGGGCTGGCGCGCAGTGGCTCGCGCCCGAGTGGTCATATCGGTACGGCCAGTCAGCGCAGCCACCAGCGGACCGGTCACGGCAGCGCTGATACGGCGTCGCGCTGGCGTGCCCCCGCTGGCCGCTGGGCTGCCAGGCCACTGTTTCCTGCCCCCCGTGGCGGGGACACACGAGCCCGAACGGCAGAGGCTCCTGTGCCCCCACCATCCGCCCCCCAAGGGGCAAGGCGGTGGGCACCGGCTTCGCCCGTGCCATGGGTTCCTATCACCCCCCATCCCCCCTCGCGGGGGGCGCCCGTTTCGGAGTTTGGCCCCCCGCCCACCCCGCGCCGTCGCCGTCCTCGCCTTCAGCCGCAAAACCCGCGCGGCTTCCGTACGCTGCGGGCGGCGCCAGCGCTCCCGCTGCCCCCCAGGGGGCGCCCAGAAGGCAGGGAACCCCAGCCCGGCCCGGCGGAATGAAAGTCTAGCGGCTTGGCGGGCTCCTTCTGTCAAGGCCAAGCCCTACGGGTGGCGCGCAAAAAGCACGCGCGCCAGCCTTGACAGCGCCCGCCCCGCCGCTGGTGTGTGGCCGCCGCCTGGCCGGAAAACGGGCTGGGGCAAAGGCCGGGCCACGCGGGTCGCTGTGCGCAGCTCGGTGGCGCTCCCGTTGGTCGCGGCGCAGCACCGGACCTCGCGGCGGGGCGGGCGGCGGTGGTGCCTCTGCAGCGTCCGCTGGCCTGGCCCCTGCGGCGTGCCCTGCGGCGCTGTCGCCTGGACATACCCGGCCTGTGCTCACGCCGCCAGCGTGAGGTGATGATCCGGGGTGAGCACGAGGCGGCCCGCCCGGAGCGCCGCCGCGGCGCTCATGCTCAGCGTGGCCATGCACTACCCCTCCTCGCACAGCGGCAGGCCGGCGCCTAGGCCACAGGAGCAGCCTTGCGCGTCCGCTGGCGCGTGGGCGGTGATACTGTAGTCTCTTCATCCTCTTTGGCGAACGTATCCAGGCTCACTCCCAACGCGCGGGCAATCTGCTTCATCACGTCAAAACTCGGGTGTGCTTTATCCAATTCGACCGCACTCAGATATTTCTGGCTGAGCCCTGTTGCGGCCTGCAGGTCCTGTTGTTTCCAGCCCTTGTCGATCCGTGCCTTCTTAATCTCTTTACCTAAGCTCATCTCGTGCCCTCCTTGCTGGGTAAAATATTACCTATAAAAAGAAAAAAAGGCAAATTTCTAGTAAAAAGTACTTGCTTATACTACCTATAGGTAGTATACTCTATTCAGAACATGACGATGGCGCTGGGCAAGAGACAACGCGGGAGACAGCGCTGATAGGCAGCAGGAAATACCGCGACAGGGCGATAACCCCGCGAGGGCGAGCCCAACACAGAGCAGAGTCATGTTGAAACACAACGGCCGCTGAGGAGCTTGCGACTCCCCAACGGCCAGGTACAACAACCTTCCAGTCTGAGTGGAGGTCGTATCATGGTAGCAGTTAAAGAGTTTTCCTGGGAAGAGATTTCTGGTCCGGACTTCGGCAACCCTGCTCGGCAGGCCTGGCCGCAGGCCGTGGCGCAGGTCGAAGAGCAGCTCCGCGCGAAACTGCACGTGGAGGTGTTACCGGAGCGCATGCGCAAGGCGCTGGAACTGGTGGGCGCCAACGCGGTGACCCTCCAGGCGGATGGCAGCGCCAGCGTGCAGAGCGGCAAGCAAACCTACACCCTGGCTCCGGACTGCCCCTGTGCAGACGCGAAGCACCGCACGGAGCTGTGCAAGCACACGCTCGCCGTGGAGCTGCACCGCCGTGCGGTGGCGCTCTTCCACGGCACTTCAGACGAGCTGCCCCCAGCGGCGCCCAGCGCCAGCCAGGCGGCAGCAGCGGCGCCGCCGCTGGCAGCGCCTCGCGCGCCCAGCGCGCCCGTGTCTCACGCGTGGGACGTGCACGAGGCACCCGCCAGCGCGTGCTTCAAGTTCCGCGTGGGCACCATGGAGCTCATGTACACCCTGCGTGGTGTTGACGACGCCGAACTGCAGCGCCGCATCACGGCCACCCTCCCCACGTTGCAGGAAGTCATCGAAGCCTGCGAAGAGCGCGCCGCCCAGCGGGCAGCAGCGCGCGAAGCCGCGCCAGCGGCCCAGGCGCAGCCGGCCCCGCCAGCCCCGCCGGCGCCTCAGCCCACCAGCGCACCCGCCGACCTGCAGACGCTCGTGCAGCAGGCCCTGCAGCAGGCCCTGGCCGCGCAAGCCAATGGCGCGGCGCCCAGCACGCCAGCGCCAGACGACCAGCAGACGGGCTTTTGCTCGCTGCACCAGGCGGCGATGACCCGGCACACCGACCCGGACAGCGGCGACACCTGGTCCAGCCACTACCTGGAGGACGAGCAGCGCTACTGCAAAGGCGCCCGCCCCAACCGCCGCAACGGCCACCGCCGCTAGGCGCGCACCAGGGCAGGGCGCCCGCCCTGCCCGCCACCTGGGGAGGGTGCG
>Ga0114129_10004661_pt1 | contig 19360 bp, 19 predicted proteins | sample RhiMetdeltSRZDD1_FD_80071 | JGI IMG/M metagenome (GOLD analysis project Ga0114129, IMG submission 80071) | Populus rhizosphere microbial communities from Tennessee, USA - Rhizosphere MetaG P. deltoides SRZDD1 (version 2) (version 2) | ecosystem: Host-associated > Plants > Roots > Rhizosphere >...
CCGAGGCCAAGGCAAAGGGGGAGACGCTCGCCTTTCGGATCATGACGGAGTACGCGAGTGGATCGCCTCAATGGCTGCTCGATAAAGGTGTGGCTACAGTTCCGGTCGATGGCGGAAGATTTCCCGACTATAATGATCTCCTCTTCCTCGAGTACCACGAGAAACTCCTGCGCGCGTTCGGATCGCGATATGGCCATTCCGCCGACATCGATCACGTGGATATCGGCTCCGTCGGCTGCTGGGGCGAATGGAACATGGCCTGCTGTCACGGAGTGGAAGCAGAGTGCAGGCAGGTCTACCCGGTGGAAGACAACCAACGGAAGATCACCGATTGGTACTTTGACTATTTCTCCGACCGTCCCCTCGTCATGCTGCATAGCGGTCAATTGAGGTATGCCGCTTCGCGTGGTGCGGGCTGGCGGGCGGACTGTTTCGGCGACTACGGCTATTTCGGTCCCACCTGGAACCACATGGAACATGCTTATCCTCCCGCTCTGGAAGACCCGATCGTCGCCCATGCCTGGAAGCGCGGCCCGGTTCAGTTCGAAGTCTGCGGTGTCATGCAGGACTGGTACGACAAGCACTTCGACATCGATCTGATTTTGAAAAAAGGTTTGGAGTGGCACGTTTCGGTAATGAATGCCAAATCGTCGCCGGTCCCGGCGGCCTGGCGTTCTCACGTCGACGAGTTTCTCAAGAAAGTCGGCTATCGGTTGGTTCTTCGAGAACTGAGCCATAGCGCCGAGGTCCGTCCGGGAGGAACGTTGGTGCTTCGTTCTCTATGGGAGAATGTAGGTGTGGCTCCCATGTATCATCCTCGTCCGCTGGCCTACCGGCTGAGATCCGCTGAAGATCGAGTCGTCGGGCAATGGGTGAGCCAGGCGGATCTCAAGCGGTGGTTGCCCGGTTCCCCTCACCAGGTCGAAGACATGGAACAGGTCCTGTACGACGTCCCGGTCGGCCGCTACCATTTGGATGTCGCAGTTCTCAACGAGGACGGCCGTTCCGCCGGTGTCCAGCTGGCCATCGGAGGTCAGCGCGACGATCTGTGGTATCAGGTGTCGGAGGTAACGATCAGGGAGTAAGATGACCCGCCTCTTCACGCTCAGTCTCACCTCTCTCGGCAGTAAAGTCGTGGTGGCCTTGACCGGTCTGGGTTTCGCCGGCTTCGTGGTCTTTCACATGCTGGGCAATCTGCAAGTCTTTCAAGGCGCAGACGCGCTCAATACCTATGCGGCCTTTTTGCGCGAATTACCCATTCTCCTGTGGTCAGCTCGCCTTGGATTGCTGCTTATCGTGGTCGTGCACATAGGCCTGACCATCAGGTTGGCCCTCCACAATCGCCGCGCTCGGCCTGTGCCTTATGCCGTACATGAGTACCGCAAGGCCTCATGGGCCTCCCGCACCATGGCCTTCACGGGCATCGCGCTCCTGCTCTTTCTTCTCTTTCATTTACTGCATTTTACGGGCGGCGTCGTCGACTCGTCTTTCTCCGACCGGCTCGATTTTCGCGGCCACCGGGACGTATACGGGAACGTGGTCCACGCCTTCCAGAATCCCTGGTACGTCATCGTCTATCTCGCAGCCCAGGCGGTGCTGGGCCTGCATCTGAGCCATGGTGTATCGAGCAGTTTGCAGACGCTGGGATTGGAACATCCGCTTCTCAACCGTCTCTTTCGGGCGGCCGGCCCGGCCGTGGCGGGCATTGTCGTGGCGGGCAACGTCGCGATCATCCTGGCGATCGCGTTGGGAGTGCTTCGCGCATGATCGTGCTCGACTCCAAAGTGCCTTCCGGCCCCTTGGAAACCAAGTGGGACCGGCATCGCTTCACTGAGAAGCTGGTCAGTCCTCACAATAAGCAACACATCCGCATCATCGTCGTGGGCACCGGTCTGGCGGGGGCGAGCGCGGCCTCCACCCTGGGCCAGCTTGGGTATCACGTTGACTGCTTCTGCTTTCACGACAGCCCTCGGCGCGCCCACAGCATCGCCGCGCAAGGAGGGATCAATGCGGCGAAGAATTACCAAGACGACGGCGACAGCATTGCCCGGTTGTTCTATGACACGATCAAAGGCGGCGACTTTCGTTCCCGTGAAGCGAACGTGTATCGTTTGGCGCAGGTCAGCACGCAGATCATCGATCAATGCGTGGCGCTCGGCGTGCCCTTCGCCCGTGAATACGGCGGCCAGTTGGCGAACCGGTCGTTCGGCGGCGTGCAGGTTTCGCGTACCTTTTATTGCCGCGGGCAGACAGGCCAACAATTGTTGCTGGGGGCCTATTCAGCGCTCTGCTGGCAGATCGACAGGGGCCAGGTCGCGATGCATCCGCGAACCGAGATGCTGGACCTCATCGTGATCGACGGCCATGCCCGCGGCATCGTGGCGCGCGACTTGGTGTCGGGTAGGATCGACGTCCATACCGCCCAGGCGGTGGTTCTGGCGACGGGCGGCTACAGCAACATTTTTTATCTCTCCACGAATGCCATCGGCAGTAACGTGACGGCGACCTATCGAGCTTGGAAGCAAGGCGCAGCCTTTGCCAATCCCTGTTTCACGCAGATCCATCCCACCGCGATCCCGCCGAGCGAAGAATATCAGGCGAAATTGACCCTCATGTCCGAGTCGCTTCGCAACGATGGAAGGATCTGGGTACCGAAAGATTCATCGGATCACCGGCCTCCGAATCAAATCCAGGAATCGGATCGTGATTATTTTCTCGAACGGCGCTATCCCCGCTTCGGCAATCTGGCCCCCCGTGATGTGGCATCGCGTGCGGTGAAAGCCGTGTGCGACGAAGGGCGTGGTGTCGGGCCGGCCGGGCACGGGGTGTATTTGGATTTCGCCGATGTGATCAGGCGGGAGGGGCTCGGCGTCGTCGAAGAGCGCTACGGCAATCTCTTCGACATGTATCAGCGGATCACTGGAGAAAACGCGTATCAGGTGCCCATGCGGATCTACCCCGCTCCCCACTATACGATGGGCGGCCTGTGGGTCGATTACAATCTCATGAGCACGATTCCCGGCCTCTTCGTGATCGGCGAGGCGAACTTTGCCGACCACGGCGCCAACCGGCTGGGAGCCAGCTCGCTCATGCAAGGGCTGGCCGACGGCTACTTCATCCTCCCCTATACGATCGGTCATTACTTGGCGACCACCAAGAGCGAGCCGATCTCCCGGAACCATGCGGAGGTGCGGGTGGCCACCGAGCGGGTGACGATGAGGATGACGAAGCTCGTGCAAGGGAGCGGCCGGAGAACGGCGGCCTCCTTTCATCGTGCGCTCGGCCGGATCATGTGGAACGCGTGCGGGATGGCGCGACACCGGGCGGGCCTCAAACACGCGCTGCAGACGATCCCTCCATTACGTCATGACTTCTGGCGAGACGTGGCTGTGCCTGGGTCGGGAGAGTTGTTCAATCAGCAGCTGGAATATGCGGGACGGGTGGCGGACTTTTTAGAGTTCGCCGAACTGCTTTGCCATGACGCCCTGCACCGCGAAGAATCGTGCGGCGCCCACTTCCGCGAAGAACACCAGACAGTGGACGGCGAGCCGGTCCGGGACGACAAGCACTTCGCCCATGTGGCGGCTTGGCAATACGTGCCGAATCAGATTCCGGTTCTGCACAAGGAGCCGCTCGTCTTCGAGTGCGTGAAGCCGGCGGCGAGGAACTACCAATAGGAAGATGAACAGTGAGTGCTGAGTCGTCCCAAGTCGGAATTCACGATTCAGGCAAAGAGAAAAACCCGGACGCGCAACAATGAATTTTACGTTGAAAGTTTGGCGGCAGAAGCATTCGGGCCAGCCCGGCCGGTTTGTCGCCTACCAGGCTCGGGATGTGAGTCCGTCCATGTCGTTTCTCGAAATGCTAGATGTCGTGAACCAGGAACTGGTTTTGAAGGCTGAGGAACCGATCGCCTTCGAGTCGGACTGTCGCGAAGGCATCTGCGGCAGCTGTTCTCTCGTCATCGACGGCCTCCCTCACGGCCCGGATCGAGGCATCGCAACCTGCCAACTGTACATGCGGCGATTCACGGACGGGGCCACCATCACCATCGAGCCCTGGAGGGCGAAGGCCTTTCCCATCCTCAAGGATCTCGTGGTGGACCGCAGTGCCCTCGACCGCATCATGCAAGCGGGAGGCTACATCTCCTCGAACACCGGCGGAGCGGTGGATGGGAATACGGTGTTGATCGGGAAGGATCGTGCCGAAACCGCGATGGATGCCGCGTCCTGTATCAGTTGCGGAGCCTGCGTGGCCGCCTGCAAGAATGCATCGGCCATGTTATTCGTCGCGGCGAAGGTCTCGCATCTGGCCCATCTGCCGCAGGGGGAGCCGGAACGGGCGACCCGCGCCAAGGCGATGATGAAGGCGATGGATCGGGAAGGATTCGGTTCATGCGGCAATCAATATGAATGCGAGGCCGTTTGTCCCAAATCCATCGGCGTCCACTTCATCGCGACGTTCAATCGGGAATTTCTCCGCGCCACCGTCGTCGAACCGAGTCCGATGACCGAGACACCGGCCGACCCTCACGCAGAGTTCCACTAATTCGGTCCTGTTTCTCAGAACGCCAGTAGGCCGTTCATCATGGCTGGAAGGAGGGCGAATGCGTGGTTTTCTTGACAGAATTCGGGCGTTGCCTTATCGATGAACCACAGGACGAATCACCGCACCTCACTGATCGAAACGGATCGATGGCTCGACTGCTCACGTGCCCGCAATGCCGCCATGAGAAAGTGTTGCGCTCCCGTCCACTTTCCGCAAGCGAGCGCGTCGCAGCGCTCTTTATGATGTCTCCCTTCTGCTGCCAGCATTGCAGCTGCCGATTCATGGCGTCACGCATCGGACTGGATCTTCCGCCGAACGGGGTCGAGCGACGGGAGCATCTTCGCATCCCGGTCCGTCTGTATTTGTCGTTCTCGGGTGGGAAAGTGCGCGGCGAGGGAATCGTGATGGACCTTTCGGTCGGGGGCTGCATCATCCGGAGCGAGACACAGGTCCGCGTCGACGACATTTTCTATCTGGAGATCGTCACCGACCCGGACCACCCTCCGTTGGAAGTGGCGGCAATGGTGCGGTCGGTCAGCCAGCGCGGGATCGCCTTCAAGTTCCTGCGTGCCGCTCAGGAAAACAAACGGCTGCTGGCCTTCGTGCAGTCTCGTACGATGGATCAGCACGATCGATCCTCCCTCAAGCTGCACACCGCCAGCTAAGCCAGCACGCCAGACCTTCCACTTTTGATCGGTCGATTCTTTTCGCCTTTCCCACGAGAGACCCTTCACGAGAGAAGCTTCACGAGTTAAAGGGTTGTTCCCATGCAGACGGCAGAGGATGCTCCGTGATCAGTCGTTCATGTTCGGCGAGATCGTAGGGTTCGATCACAAGATCCTCTCTGGCAAGCGGTTCCCCACAGGCCGGCGAAACGAGAAACTCGATCATGGATTGTGCTTTCTCTTTGGTCGAAAAGCGGCACAACCCATATTCCGGCATGCCCGATGAGGGATACCAGAACGCCAGCTCGATCGCGCTGCCTTGGTACAGACCGAGCGACCGGTGTCTGATCTGGAACCCCCCCGACAGGTAGGATGAAGACTCAAGCGACATCGTCGGTCTCCTGCGCCCATATATAATATATAAATGGTGTGGCCCATGATAGCATGTGCCGGCACTTCATCAGAAGGAGGATGGTCATGAGCACGGTTCGCGTGATGGTCGCCGGGTTCCTTACAGTCGCGAGTCTCGGAGGCTGTGGTTATAACGACCTACAGGGTATGGACGAAGATACGAAAGCGGCCTGGAGCGAAGTCGTCAATCAGTATCAGCGCCGAGCCGATTTGATTCCCAATCTTGTGGCGACCGTGAAAGGGTATGCGGCGCATGAGAAGGAGACGCTGGACAGCGTCGTCCAGGCGCGCGCGCAGGCCACCGGCATTCAAGTGACGCCGGAGCTGTTGAAAGATCCGGCGGCATTCGAGCAATTTCAACGAGCTCAAGCGGGATTGACATCGGCGCTCGGGCGCTTGATCGCCATCGCAGAAAACTATCCCAATCTGAAGGCCGATCAGAATTTCCGCGATTTGCAGAGCCAGCTCGAAGGCACGGAAAACCGTATCACCATTGCTCGCAAGCGTTACATCGATCGCGTCGCCGAATACAATAAGATGGTCCGCTATTTTCCAACTAATCTGACGGCCAAATTCCTCTTGCATCTCGCCGAACGGCCCAACTTCACCGTCGCGGATGAGAAGGCCGTCGCCCAGCCGCCGCAAGTGAAGTTTTAGATTGAGGTTGAGGTCGAGGGTGCAGAGGATGCTCGGACTGGCGTTCTGCTGCCTATGCGCCTTGACTTCAACCTCCATCGCCCTTGACGTTCCGCCCCTGACCGGCCGTGTCGTCGATCTGGCGCAGGTACTTCCCGCCGGCGACGTCGACGCTCTTACGGCATCGCTCAAGGCTCACGAAGACCACACCGGCAATCAAGTCGCAGTCCTCATCGTTCCATCGCTCGAGGGAGCGTCGCTGGAAGACTATTCCCATCGCGTCGCGACGACATGGAAGCTGGGTCGGAAAGGCACCGACAACGGCGTCCTTCTCTTGATCGCGCTAAAGGAACGAAAGGTGCGCATCGAAGTCGGCTATGGGCTCGAAGGTACGTTGACCGATCTTCGCTCTGCGCACATTATTCGCAACGAGATCGTGCCGAGATTTCGGGCAGGTGACGTGCCGGGCGGCGTGCGGGCGGGAGTGGACGCCATTTTCAAGACTATCGAGGGAACCTATCAGGCGCAGGAGCGGCCAGTTCATAGGGATGCCGCCGGGACATCCGGCGCCCTTCAATATGTCTTCATTGGAATTGTCGTCGGCTTCCTTGCCGGTATCGTACTGGGCCAAGGTCGCAGCAAGACCCGAGCGCTCTTCGGCAGTCTGCTCGCTTATCTCATCGCACAGGCTGCGAGTATCGTCTGGGGAGTGGCGGCGGCCGCGACGACGGCCGTCTTATTGTGGCTCGTCCTCCGAGTTCATCGCGGCGGAGGGCGCGGACGCGCGCATGATGACTGGGCATGGTATAGCAGCAGAGGCGGAGGATGGAGCGGAGGCTCGTTCGACAGGGGGTTCAGCGGAGGAGGCGGTGATTTCGGCGGAGGGGGAGCCAGTGGAGATTGGTAAGATGCCATACCTGTCGGCAGAGGACCGAGCCAGGGTCAGCGAAGCCGTCCAATCGGCTGAGCGACGCACGCGCGCCGAAATCGTGCCGATGCTCGTCTCGCGATCCGGTCTGTACCGGGACGCACAACATCGAACCGGTCTGATCCTGTCGCTGCTCGTCCTGACCGGTCTCTTGACGCTGGAGGCCGCCTGGCTGCCCTGGAGTTGGCATGCCGCGAACGCGGCCTGGCTGATCTTGGCCACGCTGACGTCCTACGCGCTCGGCGCTTGGCTCGGCTCCTTGAACCCCGTCATACGACTCGTCACCTCCACGGAGCGAATGCGTCAGAAAGTGCGATGGCGGGCCGAACTGGCTTTTGCTCAGCATGGCTTATCGCAGACCCGGGAGCGGACCGGCGTCTTGCTCATGCTGTCGATGCTGGAGCATCAGGTCTATGTCTTGCCGGATCGAGAGGTCGCACGACAGGTCACGTCGGATCAGTGGAACGAAGTGGTGCAAGCGGTGATCGAACGAGTCAAAGCGGATGACATCGCCGGAGGTTTTTGTGCCGGCATCAGCCGCTGCGAAACCATCCTGGCTCGCGCCTATCCGGTGACATCTGGCTATAATCCGAACGAGATTTCAGACCGTATGATCGAAGAACCATAAGCGACAGTTTCATAGACTGGCCAACATCGTTCCGCTAAAATCCGACCGATGTCTGAACCCGCCGCCGAACCGGTCGTTCCCACGAACCTCCGGGAGGAAAATCATTCAGTCGTCAAAGCCGCCGGCTTGATCGGGGTGGCCACATTCTCCAGCCGGATTCTCGGCTTCATTCGGGACATGGTGCTCGCGCGTCTGTTCGGAGCGACGCCCGCCGCCGATGCGTTTTTCGTCGCGTTTCGCATTCCCAGCCTGTTACGGGAACTGTTCGCCGAAGGCTCGATGTCCTCGGCCTTCATTCCGGTGTTCGCTGAATACCGCACATCGCGCAGCAAGCATGAAGCCCGGGAAATGGCCAGCGCGGCGTTCACGACGTTGTTGACCGTCGTCACCATCGTCACGATTGCCGGGATGGCGGCCGCTCCCTGGCTCGTTCCACTTCTGGCGCCAGGCTTTCAGGCGCCCGAAAAACTCGCCATGACGACCCTGCTCGCAAGAGTCATGTTTCCTTATTTGCTGTTTATCAGTCTGGCTGCCCTGGCGATGGGCGTGCTCAACTCCGTACGCGCCTTCGCCGCGCCGGCGTTCTCGCCGTTGTTCTTCAATCTTTTCATCATCGGATGCGCGCTCTATGTCTCCCCTCTCCTGCCGGAACCGATCATCGGCGTCGCGATCGGTGTCGTGGCCGGGGGAGCAGCCCAGTTTGCAATGCAGCTTCCCAGCCTCTACCTGCGAGGCCTGTTGTTCGGTCTTCGCTTTGACCCCCGCCATCCAGGCGTGCGCCGTATCGGCCGCCTGATGCTGCCTTCGTTGCTCGGGCTGTCGGTGACGCAGGTGAATCTGACGGTGAGTACGATCCTCGCGTCGTTTTTCGCCGGTGGCCCGACCTATTTGTTCTACAGCATGCGACTGGTTCAGTTTCCGTTGGGCATCTTCGGCGTCGCCTTGGCCACGGCCATTTTACCGACGTTGGCGGCCCAGGCGGCCAGAGGGGCGCTGGAAGAATTACGGATGACGGTCGGATTCGGGTTGCGCATGATCCTGTTCGTCATCGTGCCGGCGATGCTCGGCTTGATCCTGTTGCGGGAGCCGCTGGTCCACTTGTTTTTCGAACACGGCTCCTTCACCCATACCGATACGGTGGCCACCGCCACCGCCGTGTTCTTCTATGCCGTGGGCCTGTGGGCCTTTGCGGGCGTCCGCATTGTCGTGGCCGCTTTTTATTCGCTGCAGGACACGACGACACCGGCCATCTCCGCTGCGATTGCCGTGGCCGGGAATATCGCCTTTTCGCTGTTGTTGATGTCGCCGCTCGGTGTCTCGGGGTTGGCCCTTGCCACTGCGCTGGCCGCCATGGTCAACGGAGGCATATTAGTCGTCGTTCTCAATCGTCGATTGGGCGGTGTCGATTGGGCCTCGGTCGGACGCTCCTCGCTCCTGGTGCTGACGGCTTGCCTGCCGCTGGTGGTCACCTGCCTCTGGGTGGCAAGCGCGCAGGTCTGGAGCCATGCGGGCGAATGGATCGCCAAGTCGGTGATGCTGTTTGTGGCGATCGGATTGAGCGTGAGCGGGTATGCCGCGGTGCATGCCCTGTTCGGCTCGGAGGAGCTGACGCTCCTATGGAGCATGGTGCAGAAAAAGATCGGCCGCGTCACGGGACGATAACCCACGATTCGTGACGGTCGGCGGTTGCCGTCGACGACCTCATGAATAATTAGGTTGGGAGGTAGCACATGCTGCACGCGACGCTATTTCACTCGCCATGGGGCTGGATCGGCATCGCCGCATCGACCAAAGGCATCTGTGCCATCAGTTTGCCCCAGGCGACCAAACGAAGCGCCGAATCGAGGTTGCGAGAATCCGTCGGCCCATTCACCCTTCGATCACCCTCTCCGGCCTTGCGGCGGGCCAGGGCGCAACTGGTCCGGTATCTGGCAGGCAGCAGCCGGCCGTTCTCGCTCTCATTGGATGTGGAACGGGGAACCACGTTTCAACGCAGGGTCTGGCATGTACTTCAGCGCATGCCGTACGGCTCCCTTCGTTCCTACCAGTGGGTCGCGACCCGTGTCGGCGGCCGACACTATGCTAGGGCGGTGGGTAATGCCGTGGGCGCCAATCCGATTCCGATCGTCATTCCGTGCCACCGGATCGTGGCGCATGACGAGTCTCTGGGCGGGTTCTCCGGCGGCTTGCCGATGAAGCGGCGGCTGCTGAGTTTGGAAGGAACGTTGCCGTTGCTTCGCAACGGTCGTGTGTGAAGCCTGATTCGCGAAGGGTGCGGATACATAAGCTTGCAAATGAGGCGGACGCGACGCGAGAGACGGTAGGAGTATGAAAGCCCTCGTCCAACGGGTTGCCAGAGCGCACGTGGAGGTCGATGGGCAGATTGTCGGACAGATCCGCGAAGGGTTGTTGGTTTTGCTGGGAGTAGCGAAGGGAGATGCGGAAGCGGATAGCCGTGTCTTGGCGGAAAAACTGAAGAGTGTTCGAATATTTTCCGACGAGCAAGGGAAAATGAATCGGTCGCTGACCGACGTTCGAGGAGCTGTGCTGTTGGTTTCCCAATTTACGCTGTTGGGAAACACGAAGAATGGGCGCCGCCCGAGCTTCGAAGATGCGGCTGCGCCCGAGGAAGCCAGGCGACTCTATGAACTGATCGCGACCGAGTTGCGCGCTCAAGGGATCGTGGTAGAGACCGGTGTCTTTGCGGCCCATATGAAAGTCGAGTCGGTGAACGATGGACCGGTCACCTTCATGCTGGACAGCCGCTGAGACGCTTCACGCCTTGCGCATGAGCAGGAGTTCACGCCTATCTGCTATACTGAGTCGAACGCTGCTCATCGACTAGGGAGAGAGAGATGGGAACAGAGGTTCCTCCTCGACATCCGCTGCGGCAACTGTTCGGGGCATTGACCGAAAAAAGCTTTACGCAACACCTCGGGTGGCCGGATGTCAACGTGACCAGCTACCTGTCCAACCTCCTCGTTGACTTTGCCAACGCCGATCGACTCTACAAGATCCGCTCGCAACAGGGGAAGCCGGTCAATACCGTCGTCGAGCTGCTCTACGAGTCCGAAGTGCTCTTCCATGCGCAGTCCTTGGATCGGGAACGAGACGTCCATCAGCATATCGGCGATTTTACCCTGTTCATGGCAGGACTTTTTCCCGAGTATCTTCGCCGCTTGAAAACCGCCGGCATGATCTACCATAAAGACTTCCTCGTGGATTATGTGAAGACGGGCAAACGCTCCTACGGCATTGTCGCACAGATGGCCGACGATCCTGCCCCGGAAGAACCGCCGTTGTTCAGGAAGCTTTCGGAGAACTTCGAACTGTGCGTCACCGGCCTGGGCTTCGTGCGGTCCGACTTGGATCGGATGCGGGATCCCGCCTATCGTCAAGCCAGGGACCTGCTCCTCAATTGATCCATCGTCTTCTGCTCCTCGTCCACGGTGGTGCCGGGCCTCGTCGTATGACGGCTGAGCAGTCCGCCTGTCTGGCCGAGGCGCTGGCGACCGGCTATTCAATCCTCCAACAAGATGGGCCGTCGATCATGGCGGTCGAATGCATGATCGGCCTTCTGGAAGAATCGGGACTCTTCAATGCGGGACGGGGATCCAATCGGCAACTGGATGGGGTCCAGCGTATGGATGCCTCGCTTATGGAAGGAGCGACGCTGCAAGCCGGCGCCGTCGCTTCTATTGAAGGGATCGCGCACCCGATCACGGCGGCCAGACTCGTTATGGAGGAGACGGATCATGTGTTGCTCATCGGGCCGTTAGCCACGAGATTTGCCCGCCACTATCGGTTAAGACGCCTTTCGCTAAACTCATCGGCAAGGCGGTGGTCCTATGAGCTGGTGCTGGCGAAGAAGAAACAGGCAAAGGATCGTCACGGAACCGTCGGCGCCGTGGTGCTGGACCGGTGGGGGACCGTCGCCGCCGGTGCCTCTACCGGCGGCATCCATTCAATGTTGCCCGGGCGGGTCGGCGACACGCCGCTCATCGGCTGCGGCGTCTATGCGGATAATCGCAGCGGCGCCGTCTCGATGACCGGGATCGGCGAGGGCATCATCCGCCTGGCCGTCGCGAAGACCATCTGCGATCGTCTTGCGGAAGGGAATAGTCCGGCTGCCGCCGCCGCCTTCGTCTTGCGTCAGCTGGTCTCTCGGCTTGGCGGATCGGCTGGTACACTGGTCCTGAGGCCGGACGGTCGGTTCGCCATTCGCCATGTCACGCCCCGAATGGCCGCCGGTTGGTGGCAGGGAACGGGCCGGCCGATCATCAAGGATCGATGGCGATGAGCGATATTCTCTTTCACCTGGCCTTTCCGACGCACGACCTCGATGCAGCGAAACGGTTCTATATCGACGGACTCGGCTGCACCTTAGGCCGGGAATCAGCCCGCGCAGTGACGTTCGGATTGGCCGGCCATCAACTGGTGGCCCACCTGGTCACCGAACCGCAGCCCCAGCAAGGCATCTATCCTCGACATTTCGGGTTGATTTTTCGGTCGAAGTCCCAGTGGAAAGAGTTGGCCGGCCTCGCAAAGACTAAGGGATTGCCCTTCTACCAACAGCCGCGGGTGCGATTCCCCGGGACCAGAATTGAGCACCACACCTACTTTCTTGAGGATCCCTCTGGGAATCTTCTAGAATTCAAACACTATACCCACCAGTCGGCGATCTTCGGCGAACAAGACGTACCCGAAGTCGGCGACAGCGAAGAGACAAAATAGGCGGATAATGCAGGGAACGGGATGGAACGCCTGCACGCTGCGGTGCCTCAGTTCGACCGTACGATGCTTCGCCTCTGCTCGGTTATGCAACTCGGTCTGTCCGAGCTTCGCGCGAACGGACCATCGAACAGTGCTCGCCGTCGTGCAACACGACCGGATCGGCTCAACAGTACGAATTCACCCTGGCGCCTCACCGTCTCGGCGCCGTCCGTAAACATGACACTCGTTATTCCTCGCGTCGCGGACCCCGAGCCTCGGCACAAGTCGCGTGGCCGCCAATCCATCCCTCATTGGTGGAACATCAGGAACTGACTAAGGTCAATCTCACTCACCAAGCCCGAGAGGGCGCACGATCCGACGAATAAGGAGGATCACGTCTGTGCGCGCCGCCGAGTCGGTGAGGCGGCCGGAACCGTTTCGGGAGGTAGAGCGAGCGAAACCGAGGACATCCGTAATTCAATCTACGAGGTCGTCGTTCCCCGTGAAATCTGAATCATACGCTGCAGGATGCGTTCATAGCGACGGGTCAGAGCCATGGTTTTTCGTAGCGGATCGTAGCGGAGAGGTGAGGGCAGGATTGCCGCCAACCAGACTGCTTCATCGACGGTCAAGTCGCGCGCGGATTTCTTGAAGTGATGGCGCGCGGCCGCCTCGGCTCCGTACACGCCATGCCCCCATTCCGCGACGTTCAGATAGAGTTCGAGAATGCGATCCTTGGAGAGGTGATGCTCGAGCGAGCGAGTGATCAAGGCCTCATGCGCTTTCCGGAACAGGGACCGCTCGGATGATAAATACAAATTCTTCGCCAGTTGTTGCGTGATGGTGCTGCCCCCTCGTTTGAGCTCACCTTTTTCCAAATCGTACAGAGCGGCATCCTTCATCCCTTCCCAATCGAATCCCTCATGGAGAAAAAACGAGGCATCCTCCGCCGCCACCACGGCATGGCGCAGATGAATGGGAATACGGCTGAGAGGAACCCAGATCCAGTGGCGTCCGACCGCACGGCCCTGCTCCTTGGCCTGGGTTTCCCTGGCTTCGATCAACGCGGTAGTCGTCGGGTTGGTCATTTTCAACACCTCGACGTTCGGCATCGTGATCAGCCAGACGAATCCCAGGGCGGCCAGCGGGACGCCCAGGCACAAGGAGACGAGAAGGATCCGACCGGCATGGCGCTGTGTGGTTGACTTCCGCATGGGAGGCTGCCTATGAGAATCAGGACATGAAAATCCTGGCGGCAGAGTTTATCAGAAGTTGCGTCAGTCCCGAACAATTTCCGAAGGGCAACGTCCCGGAGATTGCCGTCGTCGGGCGATCGAATGTCGGTAAGTCCTCGCTGATCAACTCTCTCTTGCAACGAAAAGCTTTGGCGAAGGTGAGCAAGACGCCGGGAAAGACCAGGGCGGTGAATGTGTTCTCCGTCGCCACCGACGACCCTGCGCTGCCGCGGGTTCTCCTTATGGACTTGCCCGGGTACGGCTATGCCAAGGTGTCGAAATCAGTCCGCGCGCAATGGGCGCCCCTGATCGAGCAATACCTGGGCCGGCGAAAACAGCTGCGGACCGTCGTACTGCTGGTGGAAGGCCGCATGTCGGCGCCCCAAGATCATGAGACGATCAGATGGCTCGTCTCGATCGGTTGCCTTCCACTGGTCGTAGCGACGAAAGTGGACAAGCTGAAACCGAGCGAAAGAACTGCCGCTTTGCGCCGATTGCAAGCGGAACTTGGCCTGCACGAAGGTGACGCCTTTATGGTGTATTCGTCGGTGACCGGCGAGGGGAGGGATCGGCTATGGGCGGCATTGAAGGAGCGGATTCGAACTTGATTTCAATGTAGGCCTTGTTCTTCAAGTCCGACAGCCAGGTTTGAAACATGTCTTCGCTTTTCTGCTGAAAGACGAGCGACTGAATCTCCGAGCGAACTTCGTCATAGGGCCGGAACTGTTTCGGTTTTTTGTCTTCCAGGCGCACGATATGTAGTCCTTCGGGAGATTCGATGACATCTGAGATTCCGCCAGGAACCAGCTTTGACACGCCGCGTTCGATCACCGGCAGCAACTCTCCTTGCCGCACAAGGCCGAGCTTGCCCCCGCGAGAGGCGTTCGGTCCGTCCGAATAGCGAAGCGCGAGATCTTCGAATGACTCACCCTGTTTGAGGAGGCTCATCACTTCCCGAACCTTCTCTTTGGCCGCGGACAGATCGTCGGCCGCTCGGGGCTGGATGAAGATCTGGCTGAGGGTATATTCTTCGGGAAGCGAGAACCGATCACGGTGCTCGTTGTAATAGCGCCTCATCTCAGGATCCGCCACCATGACGCCGCTCCGGACTTCTCGATCCACTATTTTGAGCAAGGTGAGTTGCTCGCGTACCCCCTTGAGACTGGCAGGATCCTTCTCATCGATCTTTTCGCCTTGTTGTTTGAGCTGCTGGACCGCCTGTTTCACTTCCTGATCGCTTACTTCCACGGAACGGGCCTTGGCTTCCTGGAGCTGCAATTTGCGTTCGATCATGCCCGTGAGGGCCATGGACTCGGCAATCTTGAGCCGCCGCGCCGATTCATCTCCCCGATACTGTTTCTGGATACGGTCTTTTTCCGGCTTCAATTCCCGTTTCATCTCGGACAGCATGATGAGATCGGTGTTGACGATGGCCACGATGCGGTCCTCCACATGCGCCGCATACGCCGGCACGGCTGTCAGAACCAGTGCGACCGAGGCGGCAAGCCTCCGGATGCCTTTCATCAAGGGTGTACGGATCATGGCGCTGGGAAGAAGAACGGTCTGAACAGATATGGCCAAAACGGCGGGTAGTCCCTGTCCATATCCGACCGATTGTACAAGATCCACGCGAGAAGGAGGAAGGGGGAGACTGAGCCTGTGAGCGACGTGAGAACGAAGCTGCCGGGATTTTTCACCAGCCTGCCATTAGCGGTTCGCCACGTCGCCTCCGCCGTACCGGGAGGCATCGGCGATCTTGACCACGGCCTTCGCGCGGATGTCCGCGATCACGTCGTCGAACCGTTTTTGTCGCTTTTCATTGAGCAACTCCTGCCTGAGCCGTTCTCTGATGGCGAGATCCGCCTGGATGATCTCCGGATCGAGCGAGGTGATCTTCACGAGATAGTAGCCGGCGTCGGTCTTGATCGGCGCGCTGGTCATTCCCGGTTTGAGTTGATGAATCACTTCGTCCACTTCCGGAACGACCAGGTCTTTGCGGTACGGTCCCAAATCGCCGCCGTTGGCTTTGGTCTTTTGGTCGATGGAGTATCGCTGGGCAAACTTGGCGAAGTCGCCGCCCTGATTGATTTGTTTTTCCAAATCTTTGGCGGCGGGCAGATTCGGCAACAGCATTTGGGAAACCCGGATTTTCAACGGCGTCAGCAACTGGCGCGAGTGTTTTTCATAGTACGCGTCCAACTCGTCTTTGGTGAGGTCGATTTTGGTCTTGATTCGATCCTTGAGCAACTCGTCGAGCATCAGTTTTTCTTTGTAGCGGCGGGCGCGGTCCCGGATTTGATCGTTCTGGTCCAATCCTTGTTTGCGGGCTTCCTGCAACAAGAGTTCGCGGGTGATCACCTCGCTGAGCAGCCGCGGTTTGCCCCCTTCCTTTTCATAGCGGGTCCTGGTCGCATCCGGGAGCTCGTTCCATTCGCTTTCGAATTCGACCTGAGTGATCGGTCGTCCGTTGACAAAGGCCACGACCCGCTCCTCGGTGGGCGTGGCGGTGCAGCCGGTGAAGAGCGGTGTGCCGCCGATTATGACGATGGAACAGCAGAACAGGCGGAGCGAGGCGGAGACAGAGAGAATTGGCGCCCGCGTCATGCGTCGGTGAAACCTCGATTTCCCAAGGGAGTCAAGCATTCGCTGCCGTGTTGGTACCATAGACCTCCAGGCTTTGCAAGATTGCGGTCAGTTCACGAAAGATGGAAGACCAGTCCTCGTGCGGCATGTGAAGTTCGAACGAGAGGGGAGACACAAACCGAATGCGCGTCTTGTACCGGTCCATGAGTTGTTGGACGGCGGTAGAGGCGACTGGGCTCCTGGCATCCAGCGTCACGGCGACGGATTCGGCCTTGAGTTCGACCGAGGCCAATCGCAGAGCCTTGGCTTGCAGACGAATCTGCATGACTTCGAACAGCCGTTCGACCGGGTCGGGGGGCAATCCATACCGGTCCCGGAGCTCGCCGTACAACAGAGCCAGATCACCCGTCTGCGCGCAGGACGATAGCCGTTTGTAGAAGGACAGCCGTTGATGCGGGTCCGCGACATACTCCTCAGGAATATACGCGGACAGATTCAAGCGAAGGATGGGATCCGGCTCCTCTTCAACGACCTGGCCCTTCAGCCGTTGGACCGCCTGCTCGACCATTTGCATGTAGAGATCGAGTCCGACCGCCGCGATATGGCCGGACTGCTGCTTGCCCAGCAGATTCCCCGCCCCTCTGATTTCAAGATCAGCCGCGGCAATGCGAAACCCGGAGCCGAGTTCGGTGAACTGCTGAATGGCGGTCAATCGCTTTTGGGCATCGCCCGTCAGCGTTCCTTCGTCCGGGATCAGGAAATAGGCATAGGCTTGATCGCCGCTGCGTCCGACTCGTCCTCTCAACTGATACAGCTGGGCCAGACCGAACGTGTCGGCACGGTTCACAATGATCGTGTTGGCATTCGGCACGTCAAGGCCCGATTGGATGATGGCCGAGGCGATCAGCACATCCGCCTCCCGGCGAAAGAACTTGAGCATGACCGCTTCGAGCGGTTTGGCGTCCATCTGGCCGTGGGCCATGACGATGCGCGCCTCCGGCACGAGTTGCTGAAGCCAAGCGCCCGTACGTTCCATGGTCTCCACGCGATTGTGAACAAAGTAGACCTGCCCGCTGCGTCCCAGCTCGCGCAAAATCGATTCACGGATCAGCTTGTCGCTGCCCCGGACGACCTGCGTACGGATGGACAGCCGGCCTGCCGGCGGGGTGTCGATGATCGAGAGGTCGCGCACGCTCGCCATTGCCATCTGGAGCGTTCGGGGAATCGGCGTGGCCGTGAGTGTGAGCACGTCGACTTGCGTGCGCAGGGCCTTGAGCCGTTCCTTGTGTTTCACGCCGAACCACTGTTCTTCGTCGATGATCACGAGGCCGAGATTGCGGAAGAATACGTCCTTTTGCAGCAATCGATGCGTGCCGATAACCACGTCGATCACCCCGGCGGCGACCTCCTTCAAGATGGTCTTGGCTTCTTTCGGCGATTGGAATCGGGACAGGAGCGCCACCTTGGTTGGAAAAGGCGCGAAGCGCTCGGAAAAATTGTCGTAATGTTGATGGGCGAGCAAGGTGGTCGGAACGAGCACGGCGACCTGGCGATTGTCTTCCACGGCTTTGAACGCCGCGCGCATCGCCACTTCCGTCTTGCCGTATCCGACATCGCCGCAGACTAAGCGGTCCATCGGTTTGCTGGCTTCCATATCCCGAACAATGTCCTCGATCGCCTTGAGCTGATCGGGCGTTTCTTCGTACTCGAACGCGGCTTCAAACTCATGATACAGCGTGCTGTCGAAGCCGTACGAATGGCGCTTGGCGAGCTCGCGATTGGCATAGAGGTCGATCAGCTCCTGCGCCATTTCTTCGATATCTTTCTTCACACGCGCGGTTGTTTTAGCCCAACTGGTGCCGCCCAAACGGTCGAGACGGGGGACGTGCCCCTCGGCGCCGCTGTAGCGCTGGACTTGGTTCAGCCGATCCAGCGGCACATAAAGCTTGTCTCCAGCGGCAAATTCCAAAATCAAGTAATCGCTGTCAAAGTCCTGGACCGACAGGCGTTTGAGTCCCTGGTACTTGGCGATGCCGTGCTGCACATGGACGACATAATCGCCGACGTTGAGATCTTCCAGCGACGACAAGAAGGTCGCGGCTTTACTCTTGGCTTGCGGCTTATGGCGGGCGCCCTTGGCAAAAAGTTCCTCTTCCGTCAGGACCGCCAGGCGCAACTCCGACGACACGAACCCCGTGGAAAGCTCCCCCTGCAGCACGTAGAACGGAGTACGGGTACCGTGAGAGGCATTCCAGCTCGCGGCAGTCCATTCGACGGCCGGCACATCGTGCTCGCGCAACAGAGCCAAGAGACGATCGACCTGGCCTCGACTTCGCGCGACGAGGACCACCCGGCATCCGTCCCGCAGCCGTTCGAGAATCGCCAGCGTCTGCGTGAAGGCCGTCCCGCGTGCGCCCAGCCCTGCGCTGGCCGGCAATTGCGCGGGAAAGGCTTGCACCGGTTCCCACGAGGCATCGGTTTCCGCGAGTGGCTCGAGGGCTAGCTGGGACCGGTCCGCCGTGGCGTCGGCCACCTCCTGCCAGGTGAGAAACAAGCGTTCGGGTGATGGGTAGTGAATCGAATCGTCCCGGTCGCTGTGACGGAGATACCCGTCGTCGATGCGGTCCCACAAATCGGCGGAAGCTTGCTTCAGCGCGGCCGGCTGATCCCAGGCGAGCACCGGCTGCACGAGGAAATAGTCGAGCAGGCTCTGCATCCGGGGATACAAATCGGGGGCTCGCCATTCGGCGTCGGCGGCAATCGGCGCGAGAGCGTCCGCCGCGTCTTTCGGTCTGACATATTCGCGCGCCGGCAACACGACGGCGCGATCCAGCTTGGCGGTGGATTTCTGGGTGGCAGGGTCGAAGAGTCGAAGCGACTCGATCGTTTCGCCGAGAAACTCGACCCGCAACGGATCGGGATAAGCGGTAGAGAAGATATCGACGATGCCGCCTCTGACCGTGAACTCGCCTGGGATTTCCACGACTGAGACCCGACGGTATCCCAGCCGCAA
>Ga0114129_10004662_pt1 | contig 19359 bp, 19 predicted proteins | sample RhiMetdeltSRZDD1_FD_80071 | JGI IMG/M metagenome (GOLD analysis project Ga0114129, IMG submission 80071) | Populus rhizosphere microbial communities from Tennessee, USA - Rhizosphere MetaG P. deltoides SRZDD1 (version 2) (version 2) | ecosystem: Host-associated > Plants > Roots > Rhizosphere >...
CATCTCACGCGCACGGAAGCGGCGGCCGCGATGGAGGCGATCATGTCAGGCGCCGCCACCGACGCCCAGATCGCCGCTTTCCTCACCGCGCTCCGCATGAAAGGCGAGACGGTGGAGGAGCTGATCGGCTTCGCGCAGGTGATGCGGCAGAAGGCCGTGCGCGTGCGCACGGCGACCGACGAGGTCGCCGGCCTCAGCGGCACCGACCGCGAGATGCTGATCGACACTTGCGGCACCGGCGGTGATGCGGCGGGAACGTTCAACGTCTCCACCGCCACCGCGTTCGTGGTCGCGGGCGCCGGCCTCCGCGTGGCCAAGCACGGCAATCGGTCCGTCTCCTCGCTGTGCGGCTCCGCGGACGTCGTGGAGACGCTCGGCATCAGCCTCGAGCTGACGCCCTCTCAGGTCTCGCGCTGCATCGACGAAGTCGGGATCGGCTTCCTCTATGCGCCGCTCCTGCACACGGCCATGAAGCACGTGATGCCGGCGCGCCGGGAGATGGGCATCCGCACCGTCTTCAACATGCTCGGGCCCCTCACCAATCCCGCCGGCGCCAACGCCCAGGTCATCGGTGTCTACCACGCGTCACTGACGGAGCCGCTCGCGCGCGTGCTCGCCGAGCTCGGAACCGTGCGCGCGTTCGTGGTGCACGGCGCCGACAACCTCGACGAGATCTCGAACACGGGCGAGAGCCGGGTGGCGGAGGTCCGCGACGGCGCCGTGCGCACGTTCACGGTGCGCCCGGAAGACTTCGGGCTCGCGCGCGCCTCCATCGGCGACCTCAAGGGCGGTGATCGTCACCAGAACGCTGCCATCATCCGGGCGCTCCTCGCGGGCGAGCCGGGGCCGCGACGGGACATCGTCCTCATGAACGCCGCGGCGGCGCTGGTGGCAGGCCTGAAGGCGCGCGATCTCAAGGACGGAGTCAGCCTGGCCGCCCACTCGATCGACAGCGGCGCGGCCGCGCGCACGCTCGACCAGCTCATCGTGCTCAGCCAGCGGCTCGCCACCGAGCGCTAGTCCGGCGGCACGGGCGAGAGTCCGCAGCACGAACGCGTAGTCGGGCGGAGGGCAAAAAGAGACCGCGCCCACAGGGGCGAATGGGCGCGGTCAAGCGGGCGTTCCGCTAGGAGATGCGCGCCGAGGTAACTCAAAACCGGCGCCGCAGCTTTCCGCCGTGCTCAGTTCCCTAATAAAGCAAGAGGCGTACCGAACCCGCCAGTGGCCGAAAAGGCTGGTGTCGATGCCCGGCGGGCGCCGCTCACGCCGCGGGATCGGGACTCCGTTTACCCAGATCGTGACGTGAATTCCCTGTAGACGGCAGGGGAATGCGCGGTGTAGGCGCGCTTGCGCCGGCCCCGAACGGGTGACGCGAGCTTGCACCTGCGCTACCCCGGGCCATACAATGGGCGAGTCGTCGCGCCGCGCAAGGCAACAAGGTCCTCTCGAAGCCTGGTCCGCAGTTTCCCGTTCCGCGCCGCGCGGTGTGAGTGGCGGGTCAGAGTTCTAGAACACCGACACCGAGGTCGGATTTGAACGTACGCGTGCCCCGTTATTCCCGGATCGCCGAGTCGCTGCGCGACAGCATCCGTCGCGGCGACCTCGCACCCGGCGCGCGCCTCGACAATCAGCGGCAGCTCGCGAAGCGCTTCGGCGTGACGCTCATGACGCTGCGGCAAGGCCTCGAGCTGCTCGAGCGCGAACATCTCATCGTCCGCCGGCACGGACTGGGAACGTTCGTGGCGGCGCCGTCCATCGACTACGACATCCTCCAGCTCCGCCGCTTTGCGGGCGATCTCACCGCGCAGGGCGAGCACGTTTCGACACGGTTGCTCGGCTCGCGCTTCGTGACGCCGGACCGACGCGTCGCCACCGCGCTCGGAGTCGGTCCGCGCGCGCGCGTGCTCGCGGTGGAGCGGCTGCGGCTCGTCGATGGCCATCCCATGAGCCTGCAGCGGTCGTTCCTGCCCGGACGGCTCGGGGAAGAAGTGGTCCGCGCCGATCTCGCGCTCACGCCGCTCCATCAAGTGCTCGAATTCAAGCTCGGGCTCACCATCGAGCGGGCGTCCGAGACGGTCTCCGCGGTGCGGCTCGGCCGCCGCGAGGCGCGGGATCTCGGCTGCCGTCCGGGAGTGCCCGCATTCGCGTCCGAGCGCGTCTCGTATGCGGGCGGCGTGCCCACCGTCTTCGATCGCGTGTTCATTCCCGGTGACCGCTTCCGGATCACGCGCGAGCTTCGCTACGAGCCCGGCGACAGCGATGCGGGCGCCTCCGGGCGCGGCCCGCTCGTGGGTGAGCGATGACCCTTTCCAGAGGAGCAGCGTCATGAAGATCGTCGTGGCCATCAAGCAGGTGCCCGATACCGCGACCCAGGTGAAGGTCGGCGGCGACGGCAAGAGCATCGAGACCGCCGGCATCACGTGGATCGTCTCGCCGTACGACGAGTTCGCGGTGGAGGAAGCCCTGCGCATCAAGGAGAAGCGCGGCCAGGGCGAGGTGGTGGCGGTATCGCTCGGACCGGATCGCGTGAAGGAAGCGCTGCGCTCGTGCCTCGCGATGGGCTGCGACCGCGCCATCCACGTGAACGATCCGGCGTGGGCCAACGCGGACACGCTCACCACGGCTCGCGCGCTCGCCGCCGTCATCAAGCAAGAGGCACCCGGGCTCGCGCTGTTCGGCCGCCAGGCGATCGACGACGACGCGGGGGCGGTGCCCGTGCAGGTGGCGGAGATCCTGGAATGGCCGTGCGCGTACTGGGTGATGGAAGAGACGATCGACGCCGCCGGCAAGAGCGTGCGGGCGGGGCGCCAGGTCGAAGGCGGCCTCGAAATCTTCGACCTGCCACTGCCCGCCGTCCTCTCGGCGCAGAAAGGGCTGAACGAGCCGCGCTATCCGACGCTGAAGGGGATCATGGGGGCCAAGAAGAAGGAGATCAAGGATCTCAAGGCGGCCGATCTCGCGCTGACCACGGAGGCGCCCCAGCTTTCCGTCGTCGGTCTGGAAGCGCTGCCGCCCCGCCCGCCCGGGCGCATCGTCGAGGGCGACGTGCAGACCGCGGTGAAGGAACTCGTGCGCTCGCTCCGCGAGGACGCAAAGGCCATCTGACCGAGAGGGGAGAGAACGATGCCGGCGCTCTGGTGCGTGGTCGAGGACGATCGGAAGGGAACGCCGAAGAAGGTCATGGCGGAGGTGATCGGAGAGGCAACTCGTCTCAACGCCGGCGCCGTGGAGGCGGTGTGGCTCACCGACAAGGCGAGCGAGGAGGGCCTGCGCCAGCTCGGCGAATGGGGGGCGACGCGCGTGCTCCTCGCGGAAAACGCTGCGCTCTCGCCCTATCGCGGCGAGGTGTGGACGAAGGTGCTCGCCGATCTCGCCGCCCGGGAGTCGCCGCGGGCGATCCTCGGGCCCGTCACCAGCCGACAGCGTGAGCTGATGGCGCGCCTCGCCGCGCGTCTCGGCGTGGGGCTTGCCGCGGATGTGGTGGCGCTGAAGCTCGACGGCGACAAGCTGGTGGCGACGCGGCCCGTCTATGCGGGAAAGCTGCTGGCGCGGGTGACGTGGGCGAAAGGGCCGTGGCTGGCCACGCTGCGGCCGAACGTGTTCCGCCCCGCCGACGCGCAGTCGGGACGTGCGGCGAAGATCGAGCGCATCGACGTTGCCGTTCCCGAAGCGAAGATGAAGCTGGTGGAGCGGAAGGAAGAGGTCTCCACGGGGTTGCCCGAGCTGACGGAAGCGGAGACCGTGATCTCCGGCGGCCGCGGCATGAAGGGGCCCGAGAACTACGTGATCCTCGAGGACATGGCCCGCGTGATCGGGGCCGCCGTCGGTGCGTCGCGGGCCGCGGTGGACGCCGGGTGGCGGCCGCATCGCTTCCAGATCGGCCAGACGGGGCGCACGATCTCGCCGAAGCTCTATCTCGGCTTCGGCGTGTCCGGCGCCATCCAGCATCTGGCGGGGATGCGGACGTCCAAGGTGATCGTGGCCGTCAACAAGGATCCGGAAGCGCCGATCTTCAAGATCGCGGACTACGGCATCGTGGGCGACCTTTTCGAGGTGGTGCCGGCGCTGACGCAGGAGTTCAAGAAGCTCCTGGAGAAGTGACATGAGATTCGAACTCACCGACGAGCAGCGGATGATCCAGGCCATGGCGCGCGAGTTCGCGGAAGCGGACGTCAAGCCGATCGCGGCCGAGATCGACCGCGAGGCGCGCTTTCCGCACGAGACCGTGAAGCGCATGGGTGAGCTCGGCCTCATGGGGATGACGGTCCCCGAGGAGTGGGGCGGCGCCGGCGTCGATACGGTCTCGTACGTGCTCGCGCTCATGGAGATCGCGCGCGTGTGCGCGTCGCACTGCGTGATCATGTCGGTGAACAACTCCCTTTACTGCGACCCCGTCTACTGGTTCGGGACGCCGGAGCAGAAGGAGCGGTTCCTGAAGCCATTCGCGTCCGGCCACATGCTCGGGTGCTTCTCGCTCACGGAGCCGCAGGCGGGCTCGGACGCCGCCAACCTCGCCACCATGGCCCTCCGCGACGGCGATCACTACGTCCTGAACGGCCGCAAGGTCTTCGTCACCAACGGCCGCGAGGCGTCGGCGGCGCTGGTGTTCTGCCAAACGGAGCGCGGGGCGGGGCATCGGGGCATCACGGCGTTCCTGGTGGAGAAGAGCACGCCGGGGTTCCACGTGACGAAGACCGAGGACAAGCTCGGCATCCGCGCCTCCGATACCGCCGAGCTCGTGTTCGAGGATTGTCGCGTGCCCGTCGCGAACCGGCTCGGAAGCCACGGAGAGGGCTGGAAGGTCGCGATGCGGATCCTGAACTCGAGCCGCACCGGCATCGCGGCGCAGGCCGTGGGGATCGCCACCGGCGCCTACGAGAAATCGGTCGCGTACGCCCGCGAGCGGAAGACGTTCGGAGTCGCCATCGGCCACCACCAGATGGTGCAGTGGATGATCGCGGACATGGCGACCAGCGTGGAAGCGGCCCGGCTTCTCACGCTGCGGGCGGCGGCGCTCCGCGACGCCGGGCAGCCATACGTCGCCGCGGCGTCGATGGCCAAGCTGTTCGCGGCGGAAACGGCGATGAAGGTCGCCACCGACGCCGTCCAGGTGCACGGCGGCTACGGGTTCATCAAGGAGTACGAGGTCGAACGCTACTTCCGCGACGCGAAGATCACGCAGATCTACGAGGGCACCTCGCAGATCCAGAAGCTCGTGATCGCGCGGGATCTCCTCAAGTGATCGGAGGCGGAGAGCCATGAGCGGTCGGGATCCGCGCGAGCGATCGAAGCGCGACTGGGAACAGGGGACCTATCGTCCGTTCGTGGATAAGGCGCCGGAGCGGCCCGTCCGCTTCGAGTCGCTGTCCGGCATCCCGCTCGCGCCGCTCTACACCCCGGAGGATCTCGCCGATTGGTCGTACGCGAGCAAGCTCGGCTATCCCGGGGAGTATCCGTACACGCGCGGCGTCTATCCGACCATGTACCGCGGGCGCCTGTGGACGATGCGGATGTTCGCGGGCTTCGGGCGGCCGGAAGACACCAACGTCCGGTTCAAGTATCTGCTCGAGCAGGGACAGACCGGTCTCTCCACCGCGTTCGACATGCCCGCGCTGATGGGCTACGACGCGGATCATCCGCGCGCGCGCGGCGAAGTCGGCAAGGAAGGCGTGTCGATCTCGACGCTGGCGGACTTCGAGCGGCTGTTCGCGGACATTCCGCTCGGTGACGTCACCACCTCGATGACCATCAACTGCACGGCGTCGGTCGCGCTCGCCATGTACCTCGCCGTGGCCGAGAAGCAGGGCGTGTCCTGGGACCGCGTGGGCGGCACCATGCAGAACGACATGCTCAAGGAGTTCATCGCCCAGAAGGAGTGGATCTGCCCGCCGGAGCCGGCCGTGCGCATCGTGACCGACATGATCGAGTTCACGGCCAAGCACGTGCCGCGCTTCAACCCGGTGTCGATCTCCGGCTATCACATCCGGGAGGCGGGCTCGACGGCCGTGCAGGAGCTGGCGTTCACGCTCGCGGACGGCCTCGGCTACGTGGAAGCGGCCCTCGCGCGCGGGCTCGACATCGACAGCTTCGCGCCCCGGCTCTCGTTCTTCTTCGACATCCACAACGATTTCTTCGAGGAGATCGCCAAGCTGCGCGCGGCGCGCCGGATGTGGGCGCGCTTCATGAAGGAGCGATTCGGGGCCAAGCGCGCGGAGTCGATGCGACTCCGCACCCACACCCAGACCGCCGGCGTGTCGGCGACCGCCCAGCAGCCGCTGAACAACATCGCCCGCGTGGCGATCCAGGCCCTCGCCGCCGTTCTCGGCGGTGCCCAATCGCTCCACACCAACTCCTACGACGAGACGTGGGCGCTGCCGACCGAAGACGCGGTCACGGTCGCGCTCCGCACGCAGCAGATCATCGCGGAAGAGACGGGCGCGCCCCTCACCATCGATCCCCTCGGGGGCTCCTACTATCTGGAGAAGCTCACCGACGAGATGGAAGCGGCGGCCATGGCCTACATCGACCGGATCGACGCCATGGGCGGGATGATCCGGGCCATCGACGCCGGGTATCCGCAGAAGGAGATCGCCGACGCGGCCTACCGCTACCAGCTCATGGACGATCGGGGCGAGAAGGTCGTGGTCGGCGTGAACAAGTACGTGATGAAGGAAGAGGGCGCCATCAACTACCTCCGCATCGACGAGTCGGTGGAGCTGGAGCAGATCGAGAAGGTGCGGCGCGTGAAAGCGGCTCGGGACACGACGAAGGTGGAGCGGCGCCTGAAGCAAGTGGCCGACGCCTGCCGCAACGGCCAGAACATCATGCCCGTGCTGATCGAGGCCGTGAAGGACGGCGCGAGCCTGGGCGAAGTCTCCGACGTCTATCGCCAGGTCTTCGGCCTCTATCGCGAGCCGATCATCTTCTGAACGGGTGAGGGGAGCCATGGCACACGGTCTCGCCGATGCGCTGACGCCGGAGCGCCGCAAGATGATGGACTATCTCACCACGCGCGCGGACGGCATGACCGACGCGCAGATCATCGCGCGCGTCGGGAGCGCGATCGCGGAGTTCGAGGCCACCCTCGACGGCGTGAGCGCCGACGACGCGCGGCGTCCGGGACGGCCGGGCGAATGGGACATCGCGCACGTGGTGGACCACCTCGCGCAGACACAGATCCGCGCCGCGGAGGAGCTGCGCTGGCTGGTCGACGGTCAGCGCCCGCCCGGTCCGCCCGTGTACGACGGCCTCATCTCGGGGGGCGCGCTGTGGGCGCCGTGGAGTGATCTCGTGGAGGGCCTCCGCGCCGCCAATGCCGAGTTCGCGCGCGTGCTCGCGCGGGCGGCGGCGTCGGCGCCCACGCGGGCGGCGACGGCGCGGACGGTGCTCGTCGTCAACAGCTCGACGCCCGACGGCGCGGTGGTCCCGGACATTTTCGAGGCGCCGCTCGCATGGAAAGGCTACGCGCTGGTGCAGCGGTTACACCTGCTCGACCATCGCACGCAGATACGGAACCTCCGCGCCGAGGCGGCAAGGAGCGGCGGTGAACGCAGCTAAGGGGAGAGCCATGATCGACACGATCCGGATCACGAAGGCGACCACGCGCAAGGAGAAGCCGAAGGACAGCGACCTCGCCTTCGGGACCGTCTTCACCGACCACATGTTCCTCATGGACTTCGAGGAAGAAAAGGGCTGGTACGACCCGCGCGTCGAGCCGTACGGGCCGATTCCGCTCGATCCCGCCGCCGCGATCCTGCACTACGCGCAAGGCATCTTCGACGGCCTCAAGGCCTTTCGCGGGAAGGATGGCAAGGTGCGGCTGTTCCGTCCCCAGAAGCACGTGGAGCGGATGAACGGCTCCGCGCGGCGGATGTGCATCCCGCTCCTCGATCCCGAGGTCGCCCTGAAGTCGCTGACGACGCTCGTCGCGCTGGAGCGCGACTGGGTACCGTCGCGCGTGGGCACGTCGCTCTACATCCGCCCCACCGTCATCGCGAACGAGGCGTTCCTCGGCGTGCGCCCGGCGAAGTCGTACATCTATTACGTCATCCTCTCTCCCGTCGGCGCGTACTATCCGGAGGGGATGAACCCCGTGAAGATCCTCGTCGTCGATCGCTACGTGCGGGCGGTGGAGGGCGGCATCGGCGCCGCCAAGACCGGCAGCAACTACTCGGCAAGCCTCTACGCGGCGGAGGAGGCGAAGCACGACGGCTTCACGCAGGTGTTGTGGCTGGACGGCCGCGAGCGCCGGTACATCGATGAAGTGGGCACGATGAACATCATGCTCAAGATCGGCGACGAGATCGTGACGCCGCCGCTCAGCTCGGGGACGATCCTGCCCGGCGTGACCCGCGACTCCGCGCTCACGCTGCTTCGGGAGTGGGGACTGCCGGTGTCCGAGCGCCAAATCGCGATCGACGAAGTGCTCGAGGCGTCCCGCCGCGGCACCCTCAAGGAAGTCTGGGGCACCGGCACCGCGGCCGTGATCTCGCCGGTGGGTGAGCTCGCCTACAAGGGCGAGCGCATCGTCATCAACGGCGGCCGCATCGGCGAGCTGACCCAGAAGCTGTACGACACCATCGTCGCCATCCAGTATGCAACGACGAAAGACACGCACGGCTGGACCGTCGAGGTCTGAGTGACGGCGGCCAGACGCTCCCGGAGGAGGGTCATGCCTGAGACGCTCGGCGCGACGCCGAACTGTGTCTTCTGCAAGATTCGCGATGGCGCCATCCCCGCCATGAAGGTCTACGAGGACGAGCGCACGTTCTGCATCATGGACATCAATCCGCTCAACGAGGGGCACTGCCTGGTCATCACGAAGGCGCACTCGCCCACGATCTTCGAGGCGGAGACGAAGGACCTTCAGGCCGCCATCGCCACCGCCAAGAAGGTCGCCATCGCGCTCTTGCGCGCGGTCAAGATGGACGGCCTCAACATGCTGCAGGCGAACGGCGCCGCCGCCTTCCAGTCCGTGCCGCACTACCACCTTCACCTGATCCCGCGCTGGAAGGGGGACGGCCGGGGCTTCGACTGGAAGCTCGTTCCCGGCGATCGCGACGCGATCGTGAGCGTGGGGGAGCGGCTCCGGGCGGTGCTCGGAGGTCACGATCATGACTGACGAGCGGAAGATCCGCGTCGTCGTCGCCAAGCCGGGGCTCGACGGCCACGACCGCGGAGCGAAGATCGTGGCGCGCGCCCTGCGCGACGCGGGCTTCGAGGTGATCTACACCGGGCTCCATCAAACCCCGGAGCAGATCGTGGCCACCGCGGTCCAGGAAGACGCGGATGCCATCGGCCTCAGCGTGCTTTCGGGCGCGCACAACTATCTGTTCAAGGCCGTGCTCGATCTCCTGAAGGAGAAAGGTGCCGACGACATCGCGGTCTTCGGCGGCGGCATCATCCCGCCCGAGGACATCGCCGCTCTCAAGGCGATGGGCGTGAAGGAGCTGTTCACGCCCGGCACCTCGACCCAGGACATCGTGCGCTTCGTGCGCGAGCACATCCGGGCGGCGGTGTAGGCGTGGACTTCGAGCTCACCGACGAGCAGCGCCACGTGCGGGACGTCGCGCGCCAGTTCGCGCGCGAGGAGCTCGGCGACAAGATCGCGCCCTACGACGAGCGCCACGAGTTCCCGCACGAGATCATCGCCAAGCTTGGGAGCCTCGGCTTCATGGGCGCGCTCGTGAGCCCGGAGTACGGCGGGGCCGGCCTCGACTACGTCTCCTACGCGCTCATCGTGGAGGAGCTGAATCGCGGCGACGCCTCCGTCGGCATCACCATGTGGGGCCACAACTCTCTGTGCACGAACCACATCGCCACCTTCGGCACCGCGGAGCAGAAGGCGAAGTATCTCCCGCGCCTGGCCAGCGCCGAGATCCTGGGGGCGTGGGGCCTGACGGAGCCCGGCTCCGGCTCCGACGCCGCCGCCCTCCGCACCCGCGCGGAGCAGCGGGGCGGTGACTGGGTGCTGAATGGCAGCAAGGCCTTCATCACCAACGCGAGCGTGGCGGGAGTGGCGGTGGTGATGGCGCGCACGGATCCCGAGCGCGCCGCCAAGGGCATCTCCGCGTTCATTCTCGAGAACGGGACGCCGGGATTTCGCGCGGGCAAGCCGTATCGGAAGCTCGGGCTCCACGCCTCCGACACCGCCGAGCTGATCATGGAGGACGCGAAGGTCCCGCGCGGCAGCCTGCTCGGCGAGCGCGGCCAGGGCTTCGTCAACGCCGTGCAGGTGCTCGAGGGTGGACGCATCGCGATGGCGGCGATGGCGGTCGGCATCGCGCAGGCGGCGTTGGACCAGTCCATCAAGTACATGAAGCAGCGCACGGCGTTCGGGAAGACGCTGGCCGAGTTCAACGGGCTGCAGGGGATGATCGCCGAGATCGGCACCGAGGTGGAAGCGGCGCGCTTGCTCACGCTGCAGGCCGCGTACTTGAAGGACTCCGGCCGTCCCGCCATGCGCGCGGCGGCCATGGCGAAGGTGTTCGCCTCCGAGACCGCGATGAAGGCGGCCACGAAGGCGGTGCAGATCCACGGCGGCGCCGGCTACATCACGGAGTTTCCGGTTGAGCGTATTTTCCGCGACGCCAAGCTCACCGAGATTGGTGAGGGCACGTCCGAGATCCAGCGCATGGTGATCGCCCGTGAGATCCTGACCGCGAAGTGACCGTGCCGTCCTCGACTCTCATCCTCGTCGAGGACGTGTCCAAGCGGTATCTGACCTCCTCCGGCCCCGTGAGCGCTCTCGACGACGTCTCCCTTCGCGTCGATGCGGGCGAGTTCTGCACGCTCATCGGCCCCTCCGGCTGCGGCAAATCGACGCTGCTCGGCATGATCGGCGGCCTCGTCACGCCGGACCGGGGACGGATCCTGATCGACGATCGCCCCGTGAGCGGACCGGATCCACGGCGGGTGGCGCCGGTGTTCCAGGATGCCGGGCTCTTTCCGTGGCGGACGACCGTGGAGAACGTCGAGTTCGGGCTCGAGCTGCAGGGCGTATCGCGCGAGCGGCGCCGTCAGGTCGCCACCGAGCTCCTCGGCCCCCTCGGCCTCAGCGCGTTCGCCGCGAAGTATCCGCGCGAGCTGTCGGGCGGCATGCGGCAGCGCGTGGCCATCGGCCGCGCGCTCGCCCTCGACACCAAGATTCTGCTGATGGACGAGCCGTTCGGTGCCCTCGACGAGCAGACGCGCGTGCTGATGGGCGAATGGCTGCTCGACATCTGGCGGCGCACGCGCAAGACCGTGATCTTCGTCACCCACAGCCTGCACGAGGCGCTGGCGCTTTCGACGCGCGTCGTCGTGATGACCGCGCGACCCGGACGCATCAAGAGCATCCTGCCCCTGTCGCTGCCGTACCCGCGGGAGATGGAGTCGCCCGAGCTCGTGACCCTGCGCGCGAAGCTATGGGGCGAGATCCGGGAGGAATCGCTGCGCGCGATGGGCGAGCAGGCGCGCACGGCGTCGTGAGGGTTCTCGCCGCTCGCGTCGTGATCGTCGTTGCGCTGCTCGTGGTGTGGGAGCTGGCCGCGCGCGCCTGGAACCCGCTCCTCGCGGTACCGCCGTCGGTGGTGCCGCCGGCATTGATCGATCTCCTCATGCTGCGGTCGTATCCCGATCTCCCGCGCCATCTCCTCGTCACCGTGCGCGAGATCGCGGTCGCCTACGTGCTTGCCGTCGCCGCCGGCCTCGGGTGCGGCTTCGCGCTCGGACTCTATCGCACGCTCGGCCGTGTCTATGCACCCATCCTCGCCGCGCTCTATGCCGTGCCCGCCGTCGTCTGGTACCCGTCGCTCATGCTGTTCTTCGGCCTCGACTCCGCCTCCAAGATCGCGTTCGGGTTCCTGCTCGGATTCTTTCCGATCACGCTCGCCGTGCTCGCGGGCATCCGCCAGGTCAGTGGTGGCCTCCTCACGGTCGCGCGCGCGTTCGGAGCCGGCCCGGTCACGACGTTCCGGCTCGTGATGGTGCCGTCGATGCTCTTCACGCTCGTCGGGGGTCTCCGCGCCGGCCTCGCCCTCACCGTCATCGGCGTCATCGTGGGCGAGGTGCTCGGGTCCAAAGCCGGCGTGGGCGCGCTGATCAACCACGCCTACGGGCTCTTGCGCACGACCGACTACGTGGCCCTCGTCCTCGTCACGCTCGCCTTGGTGGTGACGTCCGATGCCCTCGCCAGCGTGGTCGAGCGCCGGGCGCGGCGGTGGGCGGAATGACGGTGCGGCGCGCGCGCAGCGGCGACTCGTGAAACGCGCGAGGATCGTCGGTCTTCAGCTGGTGAGCATCCTGGTCGCGCTGGTGGCGTGGGAGGTGGCGGCCCGAGGGGGATGGGTCGATCCGCTGTTCGTCCCGGCGCCGTCCGCGGTGGTGGCGGCATTCGGCCGTATCGGCGCCGCCGCCCTGCGGGCGCTGGGCGACACGCTCGTGAAGGCGGGTATCGCGTACGGGATCGCCGTGGTGCTCGGGGTCGGAGCCGGCCTCGCGCTCGGCTCGGCGCGGAGGCTGCGCGACGTCCTGAACCCGTTCGTGATCGGCGTCTACGGAATTCCGAAGATCCTCGTGCTGCCGTGGATCGTGTTGCTGCTCGGTTTCGGCGCCGCGCCCGCCATCGTGTACGGCACCATCCAGGCGTTCTTCCCGATCCTCCTCATCGTCATGGGCAGCGTGCGCGACGTGGACGCGACTCTTCTCACCGTGGCCCGCTCCTATGGCGCCCGGCCTTGGCAGCTCTACTGGAAGGTCATTCTTCCCGCCATCGTCCCCGCCGTCCTCGCCGGCATGCGCCTCGGCATCGTCTTCTGCCTCCTCGGCGTGCTCATCGTGGAGATGTTCGCGGGCGTGCGCGGCATGGGCTACGTGATGGGCTCGCTCGCCAACGGTTTCCGCGCCGCCGAGCTCTTCGCGGTCACCGGCCTCGTCTCCGCGGCCTCGATCGCGATCGTTTTGACGCTCGACGTCCTCAACGACAGGCTCGCGCACTGGCGGGGGTGAGCCCGCCGGGCGGTGCAAGTCAGCGCGCCGCGCCGTCTTCGTCGCCGACGCCAGCGCGGATTCGCCCGATGGTGTCTCGCCACACGTCGCGCCTCCGGCGCCCGCATCTTTCGCAATTCCCGAATGTGATTAAACTGGAATCAGACGTCCGCAGTGTTCGGACGGCGGTAAGGAGATTCGGATGAGCGCGAGGTGGATCGTTTCAGCGTGTTTCGTGGCACTGGGCGCCGCCGGCTGTGCATCGAGCACCACACCCGCCGGAGTCCTCGTGGTCAATGAGATGGATCGGGTTCGCGGCTGCCGTGTGCTGGGCACCGTGGCCGACAACGAAATGCAGGATCTACAGAAAAAAGCCTCGCGGCTGGGAGGAAACGTGGCGCTCCTGACACCCGAACGCAAGTCGAAAGGTGGGTATTTCGGGCTCGAAGACTATATGACCGCCGACGTCTATCGCTGCGAGGGCGTGGGTATCCAGAGATAGCATCCGGCGTCTCGCGCTCGTCCATGGCAATCCTTCGCGAGCGCTAGCCGGCGCTCGCCGCTGTTGTCGATGAACCGCGGCGGCCGCTGAGAACCAGGATCACCACCGCCGTGAGCTGGAGCGCGAGACACGCCAGAAACGCGACGTCATAGCTGCCGTAGCGGTCACGGAGCCAGCCGAGCAGACCGGGCCCGAACGAGTACGTGAACTGGTTGATCGCGATGATCGCCCCTACCACCCGCCCGAACGCCGCTTTCGGGAACTCCGCCTGCACGACCACGCTGGGGAGGCTCGTGGTATTCCCGACGCCCAGGCCGAACATCACGCACGCGACGTAGAGCAACCCCGGTCCGAGCCCGGAGACCATGAGCGCGATCGCCGCCGCCTGAACCAGAAAGTTTCCGGCAACGGCCGCGCGTCGGTTCACTCGGTCCACGAATGAGCCCATCACGAGGCGCCCGACCACCGCCGCCATCGAGGTGAGGCTCACCGCCCACGCCGCGCCCGTCGTGCCCAACGTCGGCTTCAGGAACGACATCTGGTGAATGATGACGCTGATCTGCGCCGTCAGTCCGAGCGCGAACGGCACCGCCACTGACCAGAAATGCCACGCGCGCACGAACGCTCTCGTGTGGCGTGACGCTCCGCCCACCGCCGGTCCGGATGCGCGTGGTCCCGGCACATCGCCATCCGGCGCCAGCCCCAGCGCCTCGGGACCCGGCGCCAGCAGCCACAGCACGAGCGGCGGGAGCACCCCGAACATCACGAGCACAACGGTGAGGACGCCTCCCTCGAACCCGAGCCGCGTGGTGAGAAACACCAAGGCGGGGACGAGAACAATGCCGCCTGTGGCCGCTCCGTTGAAGGCGATGCTGATGGCCAACCCCCGCCGGCGCTCGAACCAGGGGGCGACGATGACGTTGAGAGCGGCCCCGCTCATCGCCGCCCATCCCACTGCCATCAGCGGAAACACGAGATAGAGCTGCCAGGGCTGAGTGATTCGCGTGAGCGCGATCGCAGCCGTTCCCATCGCCACCACGCCGACGAGCACGACCCGACGCGGCCCGAACCGCTCGAAGGCGTTGGCGATGAAGGCAATCATCGCTGCCCCCACCAGATAGAGCGCGGTGACGGCGAACGATACCGAGCTCGTGGCCCAGCCGTGGCGCTCTACGAGCGCCGCCATGAACACGCCGATGCCGTAGAAACCGAAGCCCCAGCCGAAGACGGCTATCAGGAACGCGCAGCCGACGACCTTCCATCCGTGGTACATCGCCCGCATGAAACACGACTGTAGCCGCGCGTCCAGTAAACGCCAACCGGCCTTCCGAACGCGGAGGCGCCGCGGAGGCCTACGTCGCCGCCGGCAGTCCCGCCGCGGCGCGGATCTTCGCGAGCTGACCGGCGTGGTCGCGCCAGTGGAAGTCCCACATCCCGCCCACGAAGACCGCGAGCGGAATCTCGTCGGTGCCCATGTACTGCTTGAAGACCGGGATGCGCGCTTTGCGCTGCTGCAGCTCGTCCTCGGACAGGCTCTCGAGGAACGCGAAGACCTCACGGCGCTGGGACTCGAGCGCGCTCTCGAGCTGGGTGAGCGTCATCCGTCCTCGCTCGCCGGAGACGTCGGTGTGGCTGGCCGCGATCTCCACGAGTGCGAGATCGCCGCCGCTCCGGAAGCGCTTCAGCACCTCCGCGGCGTCCCCGCCCGGCGCGAGCAACAGGTGCGCCAAGACCTGGCGCGCGGTCCATTCGCCGGGGGCATCGGAACGATCGATATGAGCGTCCATGCCGTCAAGGACACGGCCGATCTTTCCCCACGCCTCGTCTGATTTCGCCCTCAGTCCGTCGATGACCTTGTTGCCCATGGCGGCCTCCGTTCCCATCGAGAAGGGTCGACAGCCGGTCTCCCGGCGCAGCACGTGCTTGGATGCCGCGGGGGCGGCCACCGATTCTCGGCGGCGGCGCCCGAGCGCGGCGCGACCGCGGATTCTACCCTGCGGCGGCGGGATCGGTGAGTCGGGATCGGCGCACGCGCGCCTGCACGTCGCTGACACGGTTGTGATCGAGCTCGATCTCCACCTCGTGGTCCTCGACGTCCCAGTGGGCGACGGTGGCGAACCAGCCGAACGTTCGCTTGCGCCGCGGCACCGTGCGCCGCCCGCGGTAGACGAGCGTGCGGCGGCCGGCGGCGCCGATCTGCTCGCGTTCCTCGACGTCGCGGCCGGCGAGGCGGAGCACGTCCTCGTACGTCGTCTCCCCGGGCACGATGCGCGCGAGCGTGCCGCGGTCGAGCACGACACCGGTGTCGCGCTGCGGTGGCTCCTCCGTGCGGCGCCCGAACTGCACGCGCGCCTTCACGCTGCGCGCGGCGCTCTTGAGCGCGGCCACCACGAGCGGGCCCGCGATGTTGCCGAGGAGGAAGAACAGCATCGGGATGAGGATCGGCGTCCACGCCTGCCAGTCGGTGAAGTAGCCGAACTGCACGTTCAACACTTGAGGCGTGACGCCCTCCGAGGTGTCGAGGAAGAGCGAGACGACCTGCGTGCTCTCCAGCGACTCGTGGAGCTGGCGTGTGCTCGATTGCGGGAAGACCTCGTCGATCTTGAGGTGATCGGCGTCGGCGAAATGCATCAGCAACTGCGACGGCTGATCGGCGAGGCGCACGAGCCGATCGCGGTGCTCGAGATAGAGGGGGAAGAGGCCGCGCGGCCGCACGTCGTTGAAGCTGAGCGCGATGCGATGACGCGGTCCCCACACCGCGTTTTCGAGCCAGCTCGCTTTCTTCGGTTTCACGACATCGTCGAGGGTGAGGCGGAGCCCCATCAGGACGGCCGCGTTCGGGAGCTTGGGGTGCCACGGCACACGCACGTAGGTCGCGGGGGAGGTGAGGCCGAGGGCGCCGCCTTGGCCGACGAACGTCACGAACGGCGCGCCGCCGGCCACCGTCTCCGTCGGCGTCCCGCTGTCCATGCTGTAGAGGTTCTGAGCGAAGTAGGGCAGGCGCCCCTCGTCGATCACGCTGAAGCCGCGTTGCTCGACGAACCGCGCGAGCGCGCGGTCGGGGGCGCCGAGACCGCTCGCGCCCTTGACGGCGCCCGGCCAGAGCAGGAACAGTTCCTGCTCGATGTCCGAGGCGCTGCGCCGCGGCGGGACGACCAGGCTGAACAGCACATCGACGGGCACGGCCCCCAGCCCGGGCGTGACGGTGGCGCGGATGAAGAGAGGACCGATCGTGAACTCGGGATTCGGACGTGAGGCGAGGAAGACCTGGGCATGGGCGCTGCCTCCCGCGAGGAGGAGCAGCGCCACCGCCGCCACGACGACGCGCGCGCTCAGAGTCGGACCGGCGTGAACTCTTTCGTGTAGTGCTCCTCCAGGGGCAGCTTCTTCTTCACCACACCGAGCTCGAGGAGTGTCTCCTGCATGACCGCGAGCGCTTCCACGCTGATGGTGCCGTCGTGGGAGAGGAGCGGCGCCGTGATCTTGTGGGCGCCGAGCACCGCCTCCGTGCTCCACCCGAGCTTCTTCGACACCATCTCCGCCGTGCTTTGCGGATCGTCCTTGATGAAGCGGATGGCGCGGAAGATCGCGCGCAGTCCCCTCTTGATGGCGTCGGGATTCTTCTTGATGGAGTCCTCGGACGCGTAACTGATGAGGCTGATCCATCGCGGCGTGACCTGATCGAGCCGCAGGAGGACGCGGGACTTGCCCTGCTGCTCCACGACGGCGCCGGAGTCACCGAAGATGAACGCGGCCGTTTCCTTTCGCGTGAGCGCGGCGACCTGGGCGTCGAGACCGCCCAGGGCCACGATCTGGATGTCGCGATCGGGATTCCAGCCTTGCTGCTTGGCGAGCAGCCGCGCGAACGTCCACGTGGTGGAGCCGGGGGCGGTGACGCCGATGCCCTTCCCCTTGAGGTCGCCCACGCTCTTGATCTCGGGGCCGACATTGAGCGTGAAGTGGTTGCCCTCCACGTGGGTCGCGGTCGTCTTGACGGCGGCGCCGCGCTCGCGGAACACGAGGACGTCGGTGCCGCCGGTGGCGCCGACGAGGATCTCGCCCGCGAGGACGGCCTTCAGGAGATCGGGGCCGCTCTTGAACGGCACGTAGTCGACGTTGATGCCTTCTTGCTTGAAGAAGCCTTTTTCGGCGGCCACCGTCATCGGCGCCGCGAGCCCGTAGTCGCCGAGCACCGCCGTCCCGAACTGGAACGTGCCCTGCGCGCGCGCGGGACGGGGTAGGAGCGTGGGCGACAGGGCGACGGCCGCGGCCGTGCCCCCGAGAAAACGACGGCGCGTGATGGCGCTCATGGGTGGCTCTCCTGCGGGGCAATCCCTTGACATTGAAGTGTTCGTTCCATACGTTGCGTCTCTGTCCATGGCTCCCACGCGATCCTACAACCTCGTCCATCGGTTGCACAAACGCCGGGCGGGATGACCGACCGGCCCGTTCTCTACGGTGTCAGCGACGGCGTCGCTCGTATCACGCTGAACCGGTCGGCGGTGCTCAACGCCCTCGACACCGATCTCGCCGCCTCCCTCGCCGACGCCGTCGAGCGCGCCGCCGACGACTCCGAGGCAAGCATGGTCGTGGTCGCGGGGGCGGGGCGCGCGTTCTGCTCGGGGATGGACCGCACCGCGCTCGCGCAGGGGACGATCGGCGAGGCGTTCTATCGTCACTGGATCCGCGCGCTGAACGGCCTCGAGGACATGGCGAAGGTCACGGTCGCGGTCATGCACGGACACTCCATCGGCGGCGGACTACAGCTCGCGCTCGCCTGCGATCTCCGACTCGCCACGGACGATGCCGTGCTCGGTCTCGGCGCCACCCGGCACGGCATCATCCCCGACGGCGCCGTCCTCCGCCTGGCGCGTATCATCGGTGTCGGGCGCGCCAAGGAGCTGGCGCTGCTGAACGACGAGGTCGCGCCCGCGGAAGCGCGCGCGATCGGCCTCGTGAACTGGGTGTGCGCGCAGGCCGAGGTCGAGCGCATGGTTCGGGACATCGCGGCGAAGGTCAGGCACGCCTCGCCCATCGCGACCCGGCACACCAAGCGGCTGCTCCACGAATCGTTCCACCGCGACCCGCGCGGTCCCGTCATCGAGGACATCCTCAAAGCGCAGGCGGAGTGCATGGCCTCGCGGGAGACGGCGGACGCCAATCGCTCCTGGCAAGAGAGCCGCGACGCCGTCTTCCGCCGCGCGCGGACATGACCGCCACCGACACCATTCTCGAGACGCGCGGCCTCACCAAGGAGTTCCGCGGCTTCGTCGCCGTCCGCAACGTCTCGCTCAGCGTGCGTCGCGGCAGCATTCACGCGCTCATCGGACCGAACGGGGCGGGCAAGACGACCTGTTTCAACCTCCTCACGCACTTCCTGACTCCCACGAGTGGCCGCATCACGTTCAACGGACGTGACATCACGGGCTTGCCGCCGGCGGAGATCGCGCGCCTCGGCCTCGTGCGCTCGTTCCAGATCTCCGCGGTGTTCCCGCATCTCTCGGTGCTCGAGAACGTGCGCATCGCGCTCCAGCGCGGGCGCGGCGCGTCTCTCGATTTCTGGCGGTCGGAACGGGCCCTCGACGCGTTCAACGGGCGCGCGCTCGAGTTGCTGGGTGAGGTGGGCTTGCGCGAGTTCGCGGCGATGCCGGCGGTGGAGCTGCCGTACGGCCGCAAGCGCGCGCTCGAGATCGCCACCACGCTGGCGCTTTCGCCCGAGATGATGTTGCTCGATGAGCCGACGGCGGGGATGACGCACGAGGACGTCGGTCGGATCTCCGCGTTGATCAAGACGGCGGCGGCCAACCGCACCGTGCTCATGGTCGAGCACAACCTGAGCGTGGTCGAGAACCTCTCGCACACGATCACCGTGCTCGCCCGCGGCGAGGTGC